>BNJV01002570.1_pt1 | contig 65697 bp, 92 predicted proteins | sample 8540591 | NCBI WGS metagenome assembly BNJV01 (sample SAMD00202457, study PRJDB9452) | human saliva metagenome | host: Homo sapiens
TATAAATCATTATCTTTTTGCATTGTTTTTATCTGCTGTTTTTTCATTATAATCACTATAAATAATATATATAATTTCCTGGAGTATTACTATGTTAATACAGTTTAGTGTTACAAATTTTTCGCTCTATAAAAGATAAAGTTACGTCAGCGATTTTTGAGATTGATACAGGAGGACTTTTATGAATCAATACATTTGTAATTATCGGACTATCGGAGATATATCTACTACAGATATCAGTTTTTTTACCGTCAGTCTATAATTTTTATAAAAATGATATTATTATGCCGAAGAAATCACTTGATGATATGATTTTTACTGCTTTCCAAAGATTATGGTCTGACTAAAAGTATTATATAGTGAACTTGACAGGATGACTGCAGAGTCAGCCATATCATTGATTAATTATAATGATCACGAAAACAATCAGAATATTCCTACTAATGATATTTGGCAACTTCCACAAAATTTGGCGACTTCCCGCTTTTTATACAGATTTTTTTATGAGAGATTTGTAAAAATCGGAGATTCTCCTAAGATTATATTGATTTATATACCCGGATAAAGATTACTTTATGTCCAATTCATCCTTTTTTTGAAATTGCAATTTATGTTTATAGAGGAATAAACGAAGATGATTTTTAATAAAAAGGGCCTGAATATAAGCATTATCTCAACAGTATGTTTTTATTGAGCGAATCTCTAAAAATGCAATATTAAAAAGGGGCTGTCGGGAAATACTGAATTTTAATCCTACAGAACAAAATAGAAATATCCTGACAAATACAAGGCATTTTTGGCTTTGTGACTTTGTCAGGATATTTTCTTTTCTATAATACTGTCTGTTTTTGGTCATAAAAACCCCTTGGCTGAAATTTTGCTTTTGCATTTTACTATGCTGTTTTCTCCTGTAGTTTTCCTTCAAATTTCTTTAGTTTGGCATAGAGAAAAACGATGATATTTATTTATATTTCTTCCCTATTGCAAAAAGCATAAATTCTTTATAAACCTTATCTGAGTACGATAGTTAAAGCGTCGGAAATCTTCATTCTCTTTAATATCTCCAAAATGACCTTCTGTTTGAATAGAGCGTATCTGTCGTTTCAGAATACCTTTTTTCACTCTGTATGTTAGCATGTGACTTCTCTCGGAGTTCTTCCCCATACTTCATTGATCTTCATTACTTTATTCTTATCAATATCTTTATCAGGATTATACTTGTATAAACATTTAGACTTATGTTCACATCCACTACAGTCTGAACATCCATATACTTCATATGTTTTGTGTATAACCATTCTGTTCTTTTCTTTTCTGTGTTGATATGTCTCAGTTCACGGCCGTCATGACAGATATGAGACTTGCTCATCCTCAAATACCGTTGTCTTCATGTTGTAGTATTTACCTATATCTTTACTGTATGCTCTTGTTTTTCGTTTTTCGTGATCCTGTAGTTTTATATAACTGTCTATTTGATTTTTCTTTCAGATATAAGAGGTTTTTCTCACTACAATAGCCGCTATCTGCCGTAACTTCTTCAAGCACTTCTCCAAATGCTTTCTTATGCTTTTCAAGGACAGGAATCAGTGTGTTATAGTCTGTACGATCATTACTTACATAACCATGCACAATAAAATAATTCTCTACTGCTATCTGTACATTGTATGCCGGCTTTAGCTGCCCGTTCAACATATGATCTTCCTTCATTCGCATAAAGGTTGCTTCCAAATCAGTTTTTGAGTAGCTGTTTCTATCTTTCCCCATAATCTCAAAGCATTCTTTATAGTGCATTAATCGCTGTCCACAATGTTCAAGCTCTTCATAGAGTTGTTGAAGTTTTGGCTTTCTCTTGCCCTTTCCGTTAACAAATACAATACCTTCTCCGTCAGCAATAGCCATAAGGTTTTTCTGTAGCTTAAGCATTTCAATAGGCGAACAGTTATCAATCTCTATAATACGATTATTAGATAGCTTTTTATGTTTTGTAATCTTTCTTTTTCTGTTCTTTCAATAACATCTCTGACTTTATCAATTCCGTCAATCACAAACATCTGTGCATTTCCAAGCTCGTACTTCTCCCCAAAACTGTTATCTTGTAAAAAGAATTATAATCTGAATAAAAGCTTATCTATAGAATCCAGAAGACCTGCAAGATGATAATTAATGCTTCCACGCCATACAAAAGTATAACGATTAGCATTAGCTTCTATTTTTCGTTCCATCGATAAATAATTCTTTTTAATGTTACAAACCCTTCTTTTTAATCGTCTCATCGACTGATAGTTTTAAGTCATCTAGGGATATCTGAAGTAAGTTTCTTACCTTTAAAATCATAAAAGGCATCTCTTTTTAGGCTTCCTCCCTTGAGTAAGCCAGATAAAAGCAATATCTCTTTCGCATAAATCTACAATACGATCAATAGAACGAATTCCTCGCATATTTGCATAGTAATAACTGCATACATCATGATGAGGGTTATACCCTGTTCTTCCCTTATCCGAACAATTGGCTAACAGTCCGGAAAAATCTAAATCCTCCATAACTTTTTTTAGGGTATAGACTGGATCGTCATCTGGCAAACTCAATTCATAGAAGCTAAAGTTGATTTTCTGTTGACCTATTTCAAAAAAGTCGTTATAATAATTAACTGTGAGCATAGTTACATTATAACATGTAACGGAGAAAGATGGTTGTCGTTAGCCATCTTTTTTATGTAAAACTTAAGGAGGAGTGACTCATTTTAAGTCACTCCTCCCTCTTTATGACTGCCATTTCCCGACAGCCCCTTTCTTTATTTTCTACATTATTCATCGCCCGCATTTCTTGCAGGGCAACCGAGGCTCTGCCATGTAAGATATGCAATAATAAACTTATCAATATCTCCGTCCATTACAGCACTTACATTTCCGCTTTCAGCTCCGGTTCTGTGATCCTTTACCATTGTGTATGGTTGCATTACATAGGAACGAATCTGATTTCCCCATCCTATATCCTTCACATCACCTCTGATATCTGAAAGCTTCTCGACATTAGCCTGCTGCTTTAATAAGAAAAGCTTAGCTTTAAGCATCTGCATAGCCTTGTCCTTGTTTTGGAACTGGCTTCTTTCATTCTGACACTGTACTACCACACCTGTAGGGATATGTGTGATTCTTATAGCTGAAGAAGTCTTATTGATATGCTGACCGCCGGCACCCGATGAACGATAAGTGTCTATCCTCAAATCGTCCGGATTGATATCACATCAAGGTCTTCTTCAATATCCGGCATGATATCACAGGACACAAATGATGTCTGACGCTTTCCCGCCGCATTAAAAGGCGAGATACGAACAAGTCTGTGCACACCATGCTCACTTCTAAGATAACCGTAGGCATTTAAACCGTTTATCTGTAATGTGACAGACTTTATACCTGCTTCATCACCCTCAAGCATATCAAGGACTTCTACAGTGTATCCTTCCCTGGCTGCCCATCTTGTATACATTCTGTAAAGCATTGAACACCAGTCACAGGACTCGGTTCCGCCTGCACCTGCATTAAGTTTCATGATGGCATTTGAAGAGTCATATTCACCTGTAAGAAGTGTAGCTATCTTCAGTTCATCTATTTCTTTTGTAAACGCTTCAAGCATACCTTCTATCTCAGGTATAAGGCTCTCATCATTTTCCTCATAGCCCATCTCTATAAGGACTCCGATATCTTCGTATTCAGACTTTAACTTATTATATTTTTCGACAGTATCCTTGAGCTGTTTTGCCTCTCTTACTATCTTGGTACTTTCCTTCGGATCGTCCCAAAATGTAGGCTCTTCCATAGCACGATCAAGCTCAATTATCTTTTTTTCCTTACTGTCCAAGTCAAAGTGAATCCCTCACTTCCAGCAATATTTTTTTCGTAGGATTGTAGTGTGGTTTTTAAAACCGTCTAATTCTACCATTTGCTCACCCACTTTCATTTTTTTCTAAATATCCAAACGAATATCAACGATATTATATTAAAGTTTTTAAAAATTATGTAAACATTATCTGTTTAATATCTCCATAAACTCATCACCTGTGATGGTTTCCTTCTCATACAGGAAATGAGATATTTCTTCAAGTTTTTCTCTGTTTTTCCATAAGTATCTGTGCAGCTTTCTCATGCTGAGCTTTCACCAAAGCCACGACCTGTTTATCTATAACAGCTGCAGTCTCAGCCGAAGCCGCCAAAGAAGTATCGCCTCCGAGATACCTGTTGTTAACGGTCTCAAGCGCAACCATATCAAAGTCTTTGCTCATTCCGTATCTGGTAATCATAGCTCTTGCAAGTTTGGTAGCCTGTTCTATATCATTTGAAGCTCCTGTGGAAACATCTCCGAATACCACTTCCTCTGCAGCTCTTCCGCCTGTAAGAGTGGCAATCTTATTTCTCAAGCTCACTCTTTGTCATCAGATAATGATTACCCTCATCCACCTGCATTGTATATCCAAGCGCTCCCGAAGTTCTGGGAATAATGGTTATCTTTGTAACCGGCGCCGAATTGGTCTGCTTTGCGGCTACAAGCGCATGTCCTACCTCATGGTATGACACTCTCCACTTCTCGGCATCCGTCAAAATGGAATTTTTCTTTTGATAGCCTGCAATAACAACCTCAATACTTTCTTCAAGATCGGACTGATTTACAAACTTTCTTTTATCTCTGACCGCTCTCAGTGCAGCCTCGTTTATAATATTTGCAAGCTCCGCACCCGAGGCACCTGAAGCCATTCTTGCAATCAGCTTAAAATCAACATCATCCGCAATCTTTATCTTCTTTGCATGAACTTTGAGTATTTCCTCTCTACCCTTTAAGTCGGGAAGTTCTACAGGTACTCTTCTGTCAAATCTTCCGGGTCTTGTAAGCGCCGGATCAAGTGCATCAGGTCTGTTGGTAGCCGCCAAAATCATAACACCTGAATTTCCCCTCAAAAGCCGTCCATCTCTGTTAAAAGCTGGTTGAGAGTCTGCTCTCTCTCATCATTTCCGCCTATCTGTCCGTCTCTTTTCTTACCTATAGCATCTATCTCATCAATAAAGACTATACATGGCGCCTTTTCCTTTGCCTGTTTGAAAAGGTCTCTTACCTTTGAAGCACCCATACCTACAAACATCTCAACAAACTCGGAACCCGACATTGAGAAGAAAGGAACATTCGCCTCACCTGCTACAGCCTTTGCAAGCATTGTCTTACCTGTTCCCGGAGGTCCTACAAGAAGGATACCCTTAGGCATTGAAGCACCGATGTCCTTGTACTTACTCGGATCATGTAAGTAATCAACTATCTCTGTAAGATTTTCCTTAGCTTCATCCTCACCTGCCACATCTTCAAACTTGATTCCTTCGGAAGACTTAACATATACTTTGGCACCGGATTTACCCATATTTCCAAACATCAAAGAGTTTGCACTGTTTTTATCAAACATTCTCTTTGAAATCCTGTTCCAGAGGAAAATAGAATAATGCCAGCGGGAGAATCCAACTCAAAAGCGCATCCACAAAAGGTGAATCTTTTCTGACTATTTCACTTGAAAACTGTACTCCTGCATTATGAAGTCTGTCTGTAAGTCCCGGATCATTCATAAGTCCAGTCTTATATACCGTCTTATCATTGGTTCCTGTAAAAAGAATTTGATTGGTCTGTATATCAACTTTTGAAATCTCTTTATTCTCCGTCATGGTCATAAATGTACCATAGTCTACCTGCTTTTATCTGCCCTTCCTTTATAAACGGAAGTACCATAAAGTTTATAGCCGTCATTATTATTAATACTATGACATAATAATATATGAAAGGCCTTCTGTTTTTGGAATCATCTATCATATTACCTCCTTTTTTTGATAATATAATCAACCTATTTACTGTTATCCAACCTTTTTAAAGGTTGTTGTTAGCACTATATCACCTTGAGTGCCAACTGTCAACGTAAAATATATGGTTAGATTGTATTCAATCTAACCATATATCAATCTTTATGCTACTTTTTCAAATTTTATCTGAACTTTGAAAAGATCACCGTCTATAATTATCTCAAACTTTCCACCCTGCAGTATGGTCAAAGACTTTGCTATAGAAAGCCCAAGTCCGCTGCCTTCAGTGGTTCTTGATACATCACCTCTTACAAATCTTTCTGTAAGCTCATCAGGTCTTATATTTAACGGATTTTCGGATATATTTTTTATAACAAATGTTGCTCCCGTATTGTCCGAAATAACATCAATATAAATTCTTGAGTTCTTTGCGGCATATTTAAACGCATTATTGTAAAGGTTTTCCAAAACTCTCCAAAAGATGTCTTCCGTCGGCCTTTATCATTACTCCACTTGAAGGAGTATTTGAAATAATTGAAAGCCTTTCTCACTGAACTTTTCTTCAAACTCTCCGTTTGTTTGATTTATCATTTCAACCAGATCAATATCTCTTAGATCTACCGATATATTTCCGCTTGAAACCTTACTTGCCTCAACCAGATCCTCAGTCAGGTTCTTTAAATGCTGTGACTTTACGGAGAGTATATCCAGATATTCCTGTATTTTGGCATTTTCAGGTTTTTCTCTTTATAAGATCGACATAATTTATTATTGAAGTGAGCGGTGTTTTGATATCATGTGACACATTGGTTATCAAATCGGCTTTTAATCTCTCACTCTTTACCTGATCGTTGATAGCCCCCTGGAATCCCTTACTTATATTATTGAGATCCTTTACAACACTTGCCTCTCTTCCGGCAAACTCATCTTCATTGAGTCTGTATCTTGTATCACCGCTTGCAATCTCTTTTTATAGCTTCAGCAATGCTGTCAAAAGCTATAGCCGTTTTATAAATCTTATTAAATATAATAAAATTTACAACTAAAAAAATATAATAAAACAGATAAATATCATCAATCTTCCAAGAAGTCTCTTTTTCATTTATTGTTGTTACAAGGGAAAAATGTAACCGCAATAAAATCCACAAGCATCAAAAACAAGAAAGTTTGATCCCCATTTTTTCTTAAAAACTTCTTTTTAACATATATACGGAAAAACTTTTCCTTAATCACTTTTGTGTATGAGTTTTTCCACAAAAGTCCGGCCTTATACTCTCTTACAATTGAGAATACTATGGGTAATGCAACAATATAAACAGAAGCGTAATTCAACATCTGATTTGCAAAATTCCAATGTTTTTTCTATATAAATATGTAATACTTTCTGTCCTATAAAATTGTTTGAGGCAAAAACTAAAACTATTCCGAAGGTCAACAAAAGAATTTTCACTTCAACCGGTATAATATCAAAAAGCTTATTTATTTTTATGCCCTTCTTACCCTCGCTGTGACCGCTGAAAATAAGAAGATAGGCCATACTTAAAGCCATCAAAATAAGACCTACTGTAGCCGATACCAATCCTATAGAGTATGCTCTCCTCTGCCTCAAATAATCCACATTGGCTAAAGCATATGTATCCGTTGCGGTATATACGGTATTCACGGCGATATATACCTTATAAGGCTTCGGCAGTTTATCTGTAAGTTTTTCCGCCTGATACGACAGCTCTTTCGGTATTTCACTTAAATTAGTGTCAACCATCATCCCCTGAGAAGAGGCTATGGCGTACTTTCCGTATTCATAAACACTCTTAATATTAAGTGTTCTGTCATTTGTATATACAGTATCACCATACTCGAGTCTGTATCTGAAATTTGAAGGGGTGAGAATAAATCTTTCATAGGCATTGTAGTATTTTGACAGCAAAACAAGACTCTCCGTTATAATTGTCTTCATACTTATATATGCATCACCCGGTTCAACAAGACCTGAAGTATCCGCATATGTTCTGTAATTAACAAAATATGATGTATCTTCTATCTGATTTACCAGACTTTGATCTACAATGCTGACCTGAAAATGCTCATCTATATAAAATCCATGTCTCTTGGCATATTCTATTATTGCACCTACAGTAAAATCCACATCATTGCTTGGTCCCATATTCAGACCGAAAACTTCCTTATTTATGTCAAATTTCCCGTCCGTTTCAAAGATATCCTTTAAATTTGCATACGAAAAAAGCAATGAAATATCGGAGTCAAACTGTGTTCTGAATGCCGGCGAATCATCATACTTCTCCGCATTGATCCACAGCAGACCCCTATTAAAATTTTCATTACAATAAATAATTGAAATACCTATAACAAAAAAACTATGAAAGCCGCTATATGTAATATGGTTACCCATACTTTTCATCCTGCTTTTTGATAAAAATGTATTCTTATCCATATCAGCTTTGTTTTTTTCAATCTTGTATCCTACTCCCCCATACAACTTTCAAAATATCTTGGCTCCTTAGGTTTAACTCTATTTTTTCTCTTATATGTCTTATATGTACAGCCACTGTATTGTCTGCTCCGATAGCCTCTTCATTCCAAATCTGCTCATATATTTCATCAATTGAGAACACCTTTCCCGCATTCTTTGCAAGAAGCAAGAGTATATTGTACTCTATAGGTGTAAGCTTTATAAGCTCTCCTGCGATTGTAACTTCCTTGGTCTCATCGTCAATTTCAAGGTCACCCTACAACAACCTTTTTGTGACTCCGGTACAGACATATTTCCAAGTTTTTTTATATCTTCTAAGTTGACTCTTTACTCTTGCAACAAGCTCAAGAGGGTTAAAAGGCTTTGTAAGATAATCATCCGCACCGATATTCAGTCCTAAAATCTTATCTGCATCCTCAGATTTTGCCGAAAGCATTATAATAGGCACAGTGCTGTTCTCCCTTATCTTCATCGTAGCTCTTATTCCGTCCAGTACAGGCATCATAATATCTATTATAAGCAAATCAACTCTGTGTTTTTGCCATCAATTTTACCGCTTCTTCACCGTCATAGGGCTGTAAGCACTTCAAAGCCCTCCCCTGAAAGATAGATTTTTATTGCATCTACTATCTCTCTGTCGTCATCACATACCAATATTAATTCCATTGTTCCACCTTTATATCTTGATTTGATTTTTTTATTTTGATTTAGTTTTAAATTATAACTGTTTACATTATACCATTTGTTTTAATATAAAAATGAATATTTTTCTAACAGTTTTGTAGTTTTTGTAATTATAAACCCTAAAGTGTTAATTTTTTTGTGTCTTATAAAGGAAATATATGAATAGAGATGAATTTTTTTTAAAAGAAGCCATAAAGCAGGCAAAAAAAGCCGGAGATATAGGTGATGTTCCTATAGGCTGTGTGATTGTTTTTGAAGATAAGATAATAGCAAGAGGATATAATAGAAGAAACAAGGACAAGAGTACACTCTCTCATGCTGAAATTATTGCAATAAAAAAAGCCTGTAAAAAGCTTGGAGATTGGAGACTTGAGGATTGTACCATGTATATAACGCTCGAGCCCTGTCCAATGTGTGCAGGTGCAATAGTCCAGTCCAGAATAAAAAAGGTAGTTCTCGGCGCCATGAATCCAAAAGCCGGATGTGCCGGTTCCATTATAAATATCTTACAAACAGACGGCTTCAACCACAAAACGGAAGTAGAGCTTATATCCGGCCCTCTTCATAACGAATGTTCCGGTATGCTTACCTCCTTTTTTAAATCGTTAAGACAGAGCAAATCATAAAAACAACCGGGAGAGTCAAACTATATTGACAGTCCCGGTTTTATACTTACTCTTCCACTATCTTCGCATCTTTTATTCTTCCATATGTATTAGGACCTTCTTCATAAGTCTCAAATACACCTTCCACAGTTACAAGAGCATCTTCTTCAGGACAGTTTTCATGTCTGTTCATTTTTTCATCCGCCCAAAGAAGCTCCAAACCCTGCGCACAGCATGCCGCCGCATCCTTTATCATACAGAAATGATAATATACATCCTTATCCTTACTATATGAAGAATAATAGTTTCCTCTTATTTTAAAGCTCTTGCCTATATATGACTTGGGATCTATCATCATCTGATATACTGTAGCGTATACCATATCCGCACCCATAACGGTCAAATCGTAGTCTACTCTCCATCTTTTTACAGATTCACTCTCTGCCTCTGTACTGTCCTCATTTATATTACTCTCATTTGCTATTTTGCTTTCAGCAACTGTCTTTTCATTATCAGCTTTACCTGCACTGCCGCACCCGACCAGGAAAAGGCAGGAAAGCACTATTATAAACCTCTTCGTAAGTATTTCCTCCTTTGTTTATTATGTCTATTATTATATTTTTCTTCATCTAAATATGTACAGTTAAAATTTATATACTGTTTTTTTAAATAATTGTTGCTTATTTTTTTATCAATTAATTATCAAACTTATTCTACTGTATAAATTCAACTAAATATTTTGTTTTTTTATGTATTCTTACAATATTTTTTTGTTGACCTAAATTTTTTAGTTTGCTATTGATTTGCTTTGTTAAAGGTGCTATATTATAGATACCTAAAAAAATTTTAGGTATTCAAATAATAAAGGAATGGCAATAGTGAATTTTATGAAAAGAGATGATTTGACTTTAGAATCTTTAGTAATGATTGCTCATGGTATCGCCAGACATTTCGGCAATGACTGTGAAGTCTGTATTCATGATTTACAAGCTGACGATCTGGAACACACTATTTGCTATATCATTAATGGTCATGTAACAGGAAGAAAAATCGGTGACGGTGCTTCAAAGATAGTTCTCGGAACTCTTGAAGCCTTAAAAAAAGGAGAAAACGTAAGTGATCACCTCGGATATAAGACTCATACCACCGACGGCAGGATATTAAAATCTTCCTCCGTATTCTTAAAGGATGAAACCGGTAAATACAGATTTATTCTTGGTATAAACCATGATATGACAAATTTCATAAATGCTCAGGCAACACTCTCAAGTATAGTTGAGAATTTTGAAGCTGCCGAAGAAGACGTTTATGGACAAATCCCACTTAGTGTAAATGATTTGCTTGAAAATCTGATAGAACAAAGCGTAAGGATTGTAGGAAAGACACCTGCCCTTATGACAAAGGATGAAAAGATTAAGGCTATTAAATTTTTACAGGATGCCGGTGCTTTTCTCATCACTAAGTCAGGGGACAAGATTTCTCAATTTTTTGGAATTAGTAAATTCACACTGTATAGCTATATTGAACAGGCTAAGACAGTTAATGAATAATAGCATTTTTGCTAAACAATTTAGGAGGTTTAAAATTTCATGTCACAACTAAAATGGGTCTTAAATAATATGCCCAAAACAGAGGATGCCAATCTTCCGATAATGTCTGTGGAAGAAGTAACAAAAGCGAAAGCATTCCATGAGAGCTTTCCTCAGTATACTCAAACACCATTGGCTGATTTAAAGGAAATGGCTGAATTCCTTGGATTAGGAACAGTAAAGGTAAAGGATGAGTCTTACAGATTCGGTTTGAACGCATTTAAGGTTCTTGGCGGTTCATATGCTATCGCTAAGTACATAGCTGATGAAATGAATGTAGATGTATCTGAACTACCTTATTCAGTCCTTACATCCGACGAGTTTGCAAAGAAATTCAAACCTGCTACATTCTTCTCTGCTACAGATGGTAACCATGGTCGTGGAGTAGCTTGGGCAGCAAATAAGTTGCATCAAAAATCGGTAATTATCATGCCTAAGGGTTCAACTGAGACAAGACTCAATAACATCAAGGCTGAGGGTGCTGATGCTTGGATTTCAGATGTAAACTATGATGAGTGCGTTCGTGAGGCTGCAAAGCTTGCTGCCGGTGTTGAGCACGGTGTTGTGGTTCAGGATACAGCTTGGGAAGGCTATGAGAAGATTCCTGCATGGATCATGCAAGGATACGGTACTATGGCGCTTGAGGCTGATGCTCAGTTTGCCGAGAGACCTACTCATGTATTTGTTCAGGCAGGTGTAGGTTCACTTGCAGGTGCAATGGTTGGTTACTTTGCTAAATAAGTACAAAGAGAACCCACCTGTAATGGTAGTTGTTGAGGCTGAGGCTGCAGCTTGTCTTTACAAGGGTGCAAAGGCTGCTGACGGTGATATAAGAATAGTAGATGGAGATATGGATACAATCATGGCAGGTCTTGCTTGCGGTGAGCCGAATATCACATCTTGGGACATATTAAAGAATCATGTGACATGCTTTATAGCTGCTGAGGATATCGTGGCTGCAAGAGGTATGCGTATGCTTAACGCTCCTTTAAAGGGAGATACTCAGGTTCTTTCAGGTGAGTCGGGAGCCGCTCCGTTCGGTGCACTCGCTACTATCATGATGGATGATGAGTACAAGGAGCTTAGAGAGAAACTAAACTTAACCAAGGATTCTAAGGTATTACTCTTCTCAACTGAGGGTGACACTGATCCACAGCGTTGGAGAAATATTATCTGGGAAGCTAAGGAAAGATAAGATAGTTATATATTGAAGGAGGAACAATACAATGGGTAAATTATCAAGTGAAGAGTTAGAGAAGATCAAAGCTTTAGCTGAAGGCTACAAGGCTGATATGACAGCTTTCCTTCGTGCTATAGTTGCCAATCCGGGCGAGTCATCTGACGAGGCTGCTCACGTTGCTACAATTAAGGCTGAGATGGAAAAAGTAGGCTTTGATGAAGTTAAGGTTGATCCACAGGGAAATGTTATGGGATTCATGGGATCAGGTAAGACTCTTATCGCTTTTGACGGACATATTGATACAGTAGGTATCGGAAACATCGACAACTGGAACTTCGATCCTTATGAGGGATTCGAGGATGATGAAGAGATCGGCGGTCGTGGTGTTTCAGATCAGCTTGGCGGAACAGTTTCTGCAGTATATGCTGCAAAGATTATGAAGGATCTCGGTCTTCTTAACGACAAATATCGTGTAATGGTTGTAGGTACAGTTCAGGAAGAGGACTGTGACGGTCTTTGCTGGGAATATATCTACCATGAGGATAAGATCAGACCTGAGTTCGTTGTATCTTCAGAGCCTACAGACGGCGGTCTTTACAGAGGACAAAGAGGACGTATGGAGATCAGAATCGATGTTAAGGGTGTTTCTTGCCACGGTTCAGCTCCTGACAGAGGTGACAATGCTCTCTACAAGATGGCTGATATCTTAAGAGACGTTCGTGCACTTAACAACAACGGTGATGCAGAGTCTACAGACATCAGAGGTCTTGTAAAGATGCTTAACCCTAAGTACAATGATCAGTGGAAAGAAGCAAGATTCCTTGGTAGAGGAACTGTTACAGCTTCACAGATCTTTCTATACATCTCCTTCTCGTTGTGCAGTTGCTGACTCTTGTGCAGTATCTCTTGACAGAAGAATGACTGTAGGTGAGACTTGGGAATCATGTCTTGAGGAAATCAGACAGCTTCCTTCAGTTAAGAAATACGGTGAGGATGTAGTTGTAAGCATGTACAACTATGACAGACCTTCATTTACAGGTGTTGTATATCCTATCGAGTGCTACTTCCCTACTTGGGTATTACCTGAGGATCACAAGGTTTGTACAAGTGCAGTTGCAGCTTACAAGGATCTCTTCGGTGATAAGAGAATCGGTAATGCAAAGACTACACCTGAGCGTGAGGTAAGACCGCTTCTTGACAAGTGGACATTCTCTACAAACGGTGTTTCTATCATGGGTAGAAACGGTATCCCTGTAATCGGATTCGGTCCTGGTGCAGAGGCTCAGGCTCATGCTCCAAACGAGATCACATGGAAGAAAGACTTGGTAACATGTGCGGCATTCTATGCAGCTCTTCCTGCTTACTACTGTGACTAATTATAAATAATATTTGTGTTTAGCATTCCGGGCTTTTGCCCGGAGGGTTAAACTTATGTACAAGCTATAAAATAAATATATAAACTTTAAGCGCAAAGCGCTTTTAAAAATAAGGAGTAATAAAAATGTCAGATTTCAAGAATTTAGTTGAAAAGTTAAAGAACCTCAAAACACAGGATATGTTCATGAACGATTTCTTCCTTACATGGGAAAAGACAGATGATGAGCTTAACGCTGTATGGACAGTTGCAGATGCACTTCGTGATTTAAGACAGAGAAACATCTCTACAAAGGTTTTTCGATTCAGGACTTGGAATATCACTCTTTCCGTGATAACTCAACAAGAACAAGATTCTCTTTCGCTTCAGCTTGTAACCTTTTAGGTCTTGAGGTTCAGGATCTTGACGAAGGTAAGTCACAGATCGCTCACGGTGAGACAGTTCGTGAGACAGCTAACATGATCTCATTCATGGCTGACGTTATCGGTATCAGAGATGATATGTACATTGGTAAGGGTAATGCATATATGCACGAAGTTGCAGACTCTGTTGAGCAGGATACAAGGACGGCGTTCTTGAGCAGAGACCTACTCTTGTAAACCTTCAGTGTGATATCGATCACCCTACACAGTGTATGGCTGACGCTCTTCATGTAATCCATGAGTTCGGCGGTATTGAGAATCTTAAGGGTAAGAAGATCGCTATGAGCTGGGCTTATTCACCATCTTACGGTAAGCCTCTTTCAGTTCCACAGGGTGTTATCGGTCTTTTCACAAGACTTGGTATGGATGTTGTTTTAGCTCATCCGGAAGGTTATGAGGTAATGCCTGAGGTTGCTGAGGTTGCTAAGAAGCAGGCAGCTGAGTGCGGCGGTAAGTTCACAGTTACAAACGATATGAAGGAAGCATTCAAGGATGCAGATATCGTTTATCCTAAGTCATGGGCACCATTTGCTGCAATGGAGAAGAGAACAAATCTTTATGCAGAGGGTGATTCAGAAGGAATCAAGGCTTTAGAGAAGGAGCTTTTAGCTCAGAATGCTAACCACAAGGATTGGGCATGTACAGAAGAGATGATGAAGCTTACAAAGGACGGTAAGGCTCTTTATCTTCACTGCTTACCAGCTGATATCACAGGCGTTTCTTGCAAGGAAGGCGAGGTTGACGGTTCAGTATTTGACAGATACAGAGATCCGCTTTACAAAGAAGCAAGCTTCAAGCCATATGTTATCGCTGCTATGATCTTACTTGAGAAGTTCAAAGATCCTGCTAAGGTTTTAGAGCAGCTTGAGGCACGTGGACAGGACAGAATCTTTTCAGAAAAATAAAGAGGCCAGTGAGTCTTAGTAAATAAGGTGGTAGATAATCTATCGCCTATACAAAAGGGGGGCGGCTATGTATGGCTGCCCCTTTGTCTTTATAAACTATATCCTAACATTAAGGGGAAATTTATATGAAATTCAAAAGCAAGATTGTTATAGCTCTTGGTGGTAATGCCCTAGGTAATAATTTAAAAGAGCAGATGGTAGCTGTGAAAACTACTGCTAAGGCTATCGTAGATTTAATCGAAGATGGCCATGAGGTTCTTATCGTTCACGGAAACGGTCCACAGGTTGGTGTAATAAACAATGCCATGACAGAGTATGCACATAATACCGACTCTGATTCAACACCACTTTCAGTGTGTGTGGCAATGAGCCAGGCTTATATCGGATATGATATACAGAACGCTCTTCGTGAGGAATTCTTAAACAGAAATCTTGAAGTTCCTCCGATAGCTACAGTTGTTACTCAGATCAGAGTAGATGAGAATGATAAAGCATTTGAAAATCCTACAAAGCCTATCGGAAAGTTCATGGGCAAGGATGAAGCTCTTGAAGCTGCAGGAAACAGAGGCTGGATTGTAAAAGAGGATGCCGGAAGAGGTTACAGAAGAGTTGTTGCTTCTCCTGCTCCACAGGAAATTATTGAGTTGTCCGCTATTAAGTCAATGGCTGACAACGGACAGGTTGTAATCTGCTGCGGTGGTGGCGGAATCCCTGTAGTATCAAACGGAAAGCATCTTTCAGGTGCTCCTGCAGTAATCGATAAGGATGCGGCTGCCGCTCTTCTTGCAAAGAATGTAGGTGCAGATACACTTATCATCCTTACCGCTGTTGAAAAGGTTGCCATCGGATATGGCACAGAAAATGAAAAATGGTTAGATAAGCTCAGCACAGCTGAAGCTTTAAAGTATGCTGATGACGGAGAATTCGCTCCGGGATCAATGCTTCCAAAAGTACTTGCCGCAGTGGATTTTGCTGCTTCAGGTGAAAACAAAACTGCAATGATAACATTGCTTGAAAAAGCCAAAGATGCTATTAACGGTAAAACAGGGTACAAGAATTGTAGATTGATCAGGAGGTATTGATAATATGAGTAATTCAGCAAATGCAGGCCAGAAGCAGTATGCTTCTATATTTGAATTGGACGGTTTCCCAAAGTTTTCAGATGCTCTTCCACTTGCACTTCAACACGTGGTTGCAATGATTGTAGGATGTATAACACCTGCTATTATCGTAGCAAATGTTGCAAAGCTTTCAGATCCTGACAGAGTACTTATGGTTCAGGCGGCTTTAGTAGTTGCCGCATTGTCTACACTTTTACAGCTTTTCGGTATAGGTACAAAGAAATTTAGAATCGGTGCAAAACTTCCTGTTATTATGGGTATAAGCTTTGCATACGTTCCTACTATGCAGGATATTGCTAAAACTTCAGGTGTAGCTTCCATACTTGGAGCTCAGATAGTCGGTGGTATTGTTGCTATATTGGTAGGTCTCTTTGTTAAGAAAATTCAGAAGCTTTTCCCACCTCTTGTAACAGGTACTGTAGTATTTACTATCGGTCTTTCACTTTACTCTGTTGCTGTAAACTATATGGCAGGCGGTATCGGAAAGGATGACTACGGTTCTGTAAAGAACTGGGCGGTGGCTATTTTTACACTTATTATTGTTATAGTACTTAACAACTTTGCTACAGGTATCTTAAAACTTGCTTCAATATTGGTGGCAATGATTTGCGGTTATATTCTTGCATTGGTGCTTGGTATGGTCAACTTCTCATCAATAGCAAGTGCAGGTGTATTCTCACTACCTCAGATACTTCACTTCGGTGTAAAGTTTGACACGGGAGCTTGTATAGCAATCGGACTTTTGTTTGCTATAAACTCTATTCAGGCTATCGGAGATTTATCAGCTACAACAAGCGGTTCTATGGACAGACTTCCTACAGGTGATGAGCTTAGAAGCGGTATCATAGGATACGGTATCTCAAATATAGTCGGTGCCGCACTTGGTGGACTTCCTACAGCTACATTCTCACAGAACGTGGGTATTGTAACAACAACAAAGGTTATAAACAGAGCGGTTCTCGGACTTGCAGGTATTATAATCCTTATAGCAGGTCTTATACCTAAGTTCTCTGCACTCCTTACAACTATTCCGTTATGTGTACTCGGTGGTGCTACAATATCAGTATTTGCTTCAATAGCAATGACAGGTATCAAGCTTATCTTCACAGAGAAGATGGACTTTAGAAACACATCTATTGTCGGACTTTCAGTAGCTCTCGGTGTAGGTATTTCACAGGCACAGGGTTCACTTGCCGCATTCCCACAAATATTTACTACTATCTTCGGAAAGAGCCCTGTAGTTGTTGCAACTATCATGGCTGTACTATTGAATGTAGTCCTTCCAAAAGATCAAAGGAAGATACTAAAATAATAAATTATAAATCATAGCAAAAGGGAGTTGTCCAGGAAATAGATAACTTCAAAATAGGGAGTGTGAGACTCGTTTTTAGTCTCACACTCCTAAACTCTACTTTTAGCAAGATTATCACCATATATACTCATATAGCTTTGCTATTTCCTAGCATACACTTTGTAAATTGTCTGTTCTATCATGTCTAATATGAGTTTTCATTTACCATCCCTCTACCAATCAATTCCATAAAAACCGATCCCCTTTCTCCCACCTATTTAAATTCACTTTATTTTCCGGTTTTAGTATCCACTATAAAGAAATTCATCCTATAGTAATCACTCCAGAAAAATGAATATCTAACTGTGTAAAAATAGATATCTTCCATCCGGTGACAGCTTAAGGTATAACATATGTTGCCAAATCAAATATTGACTACTAATATAATCATTTTTATCTGTTTCCAGTTATACATATAAATTTTTAGGTTCACTATAGTACACAATCTTAGTCATATCATCCGGCATATCAATAAATAGACATTTTCATCAGTGACATCAACCAGTACAATCTCGTCATCTTTACCGATTGTCTTTTTATAATAACTCCTTCTTCAGTTTTCATTTTTCTACAAACGGCTTCTCAGTTTCCAAGAATAAATGTTTCACTGTTCTTTATTTAGAAAAGTAGTTATGTCCTGTAGTATCTGTATTATTTATTATTCGTATATTCCACTTTCCATCTTCTTCTCTTATATAGCAAATAGCTGTTGAATAGTAACCCCCAAAAAGAATGTATATCCATCTTTATAGTATTTTGGCATACGAAGTTGCGTAACTCCCGGACCATCATATTCAATTTCCTTCAGGTTAACCTCTTTAACACATTTATTTAAAATCTTTAATGGATATAATTGGCCTCAATGTATAATCTTCCATATCAAGTTCTACAACCCCTGAAATCTGTCTTCCCATATTACACCTATGATCTTTCATAATCATCACTATAGGATAATTCCTGAAATATATAGTCTGAAATCTTTTTCCATATTTTCTATTCTTGATGTTGTATTTAAAAGGTTCCCTCTGTCTCCATTTTTAAACCGCACTGAAAATACTATTGGTGGTTGATCTACTATCTCTTTTTACAATCTGATAACTATATACTCCTTATACATATAAAATATAAACAAAATGCCTATTAAAAAGCACTTACTTTTATTATTGTTCTTTCATCAACACTTTCTCCCAATCAGATATAATGCATCTCTTTATTACCTGTGGCAAAATAAAGTTGAGGATATAATCCATTCCAAATATCATATAAATTACCATATCGAGCGTTCACATACTTAACTTTTTCTACCTCTAGTATTAACATTAAATTCATACTTTTCATTTTTCTTATTTAATATTTCTTTTACATCCACACCATATGCATAATTTTACATTAGCATCATTATATCCACAAAGAATGGTTAATGGACTATTAGCATCACCTGCAAATCTGTCCCACTCTCAGCACCCATACTCTCTCGCCTGGACAAAGTAGATGTTAACCACATTATCATATCTATAGCATATCTTCATTTCATACTCTTTCATTTCCCATCTGTTTCCAAGCCCGTCATAGATGTAGCTTCTTGCTTTTTCTAATTTTGAGTAACTTAAACCAAGCCTACCTGTAGTGTCATATTCGTAGGCTCTGTGTTTTTCTTTCCTCTATCTGTTGCTTTTATAAAATATTCTCTTTTTAGCTACTTTTGCCACTTATAAAATCCTTCACTCTTTTCTTTAAAACCTTTATTACAAGAATCAGTCCTCCTAGTAAATAAATGTATATATACATTTTTGAATAATATTTTGAAAAATATACTCAACATTAGTTATATATGATATCCACAATAATATAAATACTATACTTTCACTAATTATAAGTATATATACTAACCAATATACTTTTTCATTCCTTGACCATATAATATGTTTGTATACTTATTAAGCTTTTATTTTTCTTATGTTTTTCTATATCTGTTTTATCTATACTCCAACAAGCTCCATAAAGTAATATATACGATGCAAAAGATATTAATAATAACGTTAATATATCCGGCATAAATTTCTCCCTATTCTGTAAAAGTCATTTGCCCTTTTGGATTCTTGCTTTCCACAAATTTGAGTAACTCAAGCTTCCTCTCTACCAATCAATCCCATAAAAACATATCTCGTTGTCCTCCATTTAGCCAGCTTTGTTTTATTTCCTGATTCTATATCAACCAGATAAAAGTTCTTCTATAAAAACTCCCACCAAAAACGGATTGTCACCTACTGTATAAAAGCATATATTTCCCATCAGGTGAGAATTTCAACTCTATAATATTTTTGATTAAATAAATATTGGTTGGTCACATGTTTCTTTTTCTCCAGTATTCAAATCGTAAATATATATTTCGGTTCCTCATAATATGCAATCTTGCTCATATCAACCAGCATATCCATAAGTCCATCTGAATGGATAAGCAGATCCTGTAAACTCTATATCTAATATCCCTTCTTTCATTATCTTCTCCTATATTTCTTTTCAATAATAGTTCCCTCCCAATCTTCATTCTACTCATCAACCTTTTCATCTGTTTCAAAACAGTTTATTCTCCATATACTCCTTCCTTTATGAAAATATGAATATACTATAAGATTTACGCTATTAACTATAGTACATATCCCAATTATTATTCTACAGGTTTTTATATAAATAATATGTGCTGAATAATCCCCAATAAAAATGTATATCCATCATTGTAGTATTTAGGCATACATTAAGCTCTGCACTCTCCCAGGAATATCATACTTTAATCTCTTCCAATCCCTAATTGCTTTTAACATACTTATTTAAATCACTAATGTTTCAATAATAGTCGTGAAATATATAATCCCTCATATCAAGTTCTGCTATACCCTGAAATCTGTCCTCCCATATCACACCAATAATCTTTTCATAATCATCACTATAGGATAATTCCTGAAAATATGTAGTCTGAAATTTTTCATATTCTCCGGTTTTTATATTGTGCTTAAAGTTCCCTTTATCTCCCGTCTTCAAAGTTCTGCTGCGAAATACTATAGGTACACTATCATCCATTTCTTCAGCATCTTATACTTGTTATATTTAGTATAAAGGCAATATATACTTCCGATTATTATCAAAAATATAAATACTTTTATTATGCACTTTTCTTCATCAATCCCTTAATCTATTGTAATACAATCCCTCTTATGTATTTCATCACAAACTTCTTTGAAATCACCATATTTTACATTTGGATATATTCAAAATACCATAGACATTATATACCTCACAGAAATATAGTATTTTACTTAATTCTCTTTGTATTTATCTGATCTGTACCGCTTATAAAATCCTTTATTCTTTTTAGAATTATTACACAGAACAAATATTCCGGATAAATATATTCGTATGTACCAGATTAATTAATATTTTATATAAAAATACTACATTTAAGAGTATGATATCCACACTAATATAAATACTACGCTTTCGATAATTATTATTATATATATAGCCAATATACTTTTTCATTCCTTGGCCACATAATATGCTTGTATACTTATAAGCTTTATCTTATATTTTCTATATCCAGTTTTATCTGTTTCCCCAACAGACACCATAAAGCAGTATATATCTAGTAGACCATTGCCGTAATGCTGAAACTTGACATGAAATCCTCCTATTCTGCAAAAAGATTTTCAACTTTAGTCGACCTACTTTATCTTTTAAATTTCTTACTGTTCTTTTTACTCCTTATTGCATTGATTTCCACCGGCAAACACAAATACTGCTCATATCACTTCCGCATACTCTCTCCATAACTGAGCCACTATACTAAAAATATATTTATCTATTTTTACTCTGTAGTATAATCTTTTTACTCTTTTATCAAAATCTTTATTAGCAAGTATCGTATCAAATATTGAACATATTCCTACATATACATTAAAAATTTTCTAAAAAATATTTTATATCACCCGAAATAAAGAACCCGAGACCACAATAAAAAGTATACTTTCACTTATAATTATGATATATACCGACAATATAATTTTTCATTCCTATTCCATAGAAAAACAATTTTTCTAGTATATTTATTAAGTTTTATCTTTTTCATGTTTTTCTGTTTCTCTCTTATCTACTCCAAAGCAAAAATATACTGCATTATATAACATAAAAATGTAGTCAAAATTACAATAGTTAAACTTGGCGTCTTGTCTCCTCCCAAGATAGTCTTAATCACGTCTTCTCCATAACCTATATTTCTTTCATACTCTTTTATTCCCACCCTTGTGTCAAGTATTGGATACATATTTTTCAAATTTCCAATCCATTTTCCACTTCTATTTTAACTGCAACACCGGATTTTTCAAAGATTATTGTGAGGTCGGTGTGAAATCATGTATCTGACCACTTCAGTTATGCTCTGTGATTCTTTGTCCTGCATCTTTGGAAGACGCTCCTGCAATGATAGATTCGCTGATGTTCGGTATTCCAGTCGATAATAATGTATCTGTCATGAAACTCTCCACGGATTTTGGAATGTTATCTTTCTAAACGGATATTCTTGACAGAAATCCTGATATTCAAGGTGTGAAGTCCTTTCCCGATGTTATCGCTGAATATAATGACCTCTACCGATGAAGAAACATCCTTTAATAAGACCAAAGTTTTCACTCGATGTAGTTATCAACGATATAAAATGCTCTTTTTCGCTATGCTGTAAATATCTTTATAAGCAAGATTGGCTTCGATCGGCTGTCCATTCAAGGTAAAAATCCATGTTGAGTTGTAACGGATTGCTAAGGTCGAGAATCAGCTCGGACAGCTCGGATTTATGCACAACATTCCCTAAATTCTCGCTGATCACTGCTGACCTTATCTTCCGCATTCATTCGATCGTCTTAAATCCTGCATTTCCACGACATTGCTTGTAATCTGCATCAGAAAGTTATCAAAACTCTCTTTCCCAATCAACCCTTGATTTTTCTACAATGTAAGTCTTTCATTTGTGGTGAAAGTACCAGACTCAAAGCTCTACTTTGCCTTGCTGCGAGATCTGCCCTTTAATACAGTCATCAACATATAGATTCCTTGCTCTGTAGCAAAGACATAAAGTTGTACTTAATAGCCCTCCCTCGTCCGGTGCCTCTGTTCCAAGGTGAAATGCACCTTGAGGGTTCTTCAACTAACTGGTTGTTGGTTCCGAGACATAAAATCTTGCGCCTTCAAACTTCTCAATAGTATTCTTGACTTGCCTGTTGAAATTTTCGTTTCATATCCATGAGATTTCGGCTAATTCAAAATCAAAGCATAACCTTTTTGTCCCCTAATAATGTAAATCTACAAAGGGATTCATGGTTTACAATCATCATTTCATCTTTTTATCCATTTCTTTGTCCTCTTCCAATTTCAAATTTCCAAACAATCTCCACCTTGTCCTTGTCATAAACATAGATTTTTCTCTATCACTTCGTTGGTCAGTCTAAAACAAGATTTCTCCTTTCGGATACTGCTTCTCTTAACTTATCGACATTCAAATGATGTCTTGAAACTGTATTTTCTTGTATCTTGTTCTCTATAATCGATATTTCATGCTCATGTTTCTTTGCTCTTTGTGTCAGGGATTCTCGTTTTGAGAGATATTCTTCTTTCTCCATGATACCTTGCTTATGCCTTTCATAACACTGCATTTTGGAAATTTGGTTCTTTTGTTGTTCTGCTTCCAGCTTTTCTTTCATGCTCAAATGCAGGCTCTCACAAATCTTTCTCTGACCCTATGCTCAATCATTCTCGTCTGTTCTTTTCAAGAAAACGCTCGGTATAAATCTGAATTTCTTTTGACACGATTTCTTCCAGTACCGAGGCTTGTATCTTTCCTTTCATACAGCCACAGTCTTTTGCCTTATACCGATATGGACAATAATATCCGTCACTTTTTCCGGAGTAAATGGTATAAGCTCATCTTATGATTACATTTCCGCATTAGACTTTATCCTGAAGAATATGGAAATGCTTCCGTTCTCGACCGATATGTTTCTATTGCTGCTAATCGGTTTTTGAACTATCCGCAAAAATCTCTTGGGATATAGATGGCTTGTCATATTTTCCCGTATAATCCAGTCCTCGCTATCCGTCCATTGTCGATGATCCGAGCCGACTTCATACACTCTGGTCTTTCCGCCGACAATTGCTCCGGTATAAACTCGTTTGAGTTAAGAGATAGCGAACAATCTGTCCTGTCCAAATTCCGCTTCCTCTTTTTCAGTCCTATAGTGGCTAGCAGGGTTAAAACTTCTCTCGTTAAAATATTTGGCAATCGCAAGCATACTTTCGCCATAAATACCTTGTAAACACTTCTTTTACGATCGGTCTTACTTCTTCATCGACAATGAGTTGATGATGGTCTTTTCGTCTTTTACCTCATCCACGGGTGCTTTTTGAACCGAAGTAATAGACTTTCTCTTGTCTGATTTTTAACGGAAGAACGAATTTTTGGTGAAATATCCTTGGAATAGTAGTCATAGACAAGATTCTTAAAAAGGAATTTTTCAAACTGCTGATTCCGTTCTCGTTGTTCTTACTGTCATAATTGTCATTCACAGAAATAAACCGAACTTGCATAAAGGGAAAAATCTGCTCAATATAGGCTCCCGATTCGATATAATCTCTGGCAAAACGAGATAAGTCTTTTACAAGTATAGTCTTTACTTCATTTTTCTTGACCATAGCAATCATCTTTTTGAAATGCGGGGCGATTAAAGTTTGTTCAGTAGTAACCGTCATCAATGTGTCCCGTATCCTGAACACCCGTAAATTCTTTGGAGTGGATATAGTCCTTTAAGATTTCTCTTTGGGAAGTGATACTGTTGCTTTCATCTTGCTGATCGCCATCTTCCAATGAAAGTCTTAGATAAAAATCTACGGTATTCATGTCATCACCTTTTTACCTTTCTTCCGATCGGTAATAGACAGGCGTTTCTTCAAGTTTAAATTGGATTTCTGCTGTGTGGTCTTTTCGATGAATATCTTATCTATGATGGCTTTCACAAACTCTTTGTCCCATTTCTTCGTCTTGCCCATAAAGAGGCTTTCAGATACTTGTGCTTTTCTTCGAGCCTTCGTTTTTCTTCTTCAAAGATGGCAATTTGCTTTTCTTTTAGGTGTTCCAGTTCTCTTCTGATGGAGATGTTCCTTTTTCTCTTTCAAAATCTTCCCTTTCCAATCTCCCAAGACATACTTTTCGTAATACTCACTTTCGAGCCTGCTCAGTCGAAGATTCTTCTGCCAATTTCTGTCAGTTCTTTTCCTTTTGCTGCTCACTTCTCTCTCTATCCATACCCGTCTAAATATACCTTATAGCTTTTCTTATTATTTAAAGAATGAGTATAAATACGCTTTTACGGTATTTTTGAGTGTCACCTCTGTAATTGCTGTTCCACATCTGCTTTGTATTCTCCAAATCGGTTACAACTAAAAGTAAAAACACCGTTCTTTTCCATAATTGTCGATGGACGCTCATTCTGACAAAGGTTGCAGTAAACCATACCTCGAAAGATCGTATCGTCTTTGGCAGTCGCATTTTCCTCTCTGCTTCTTTTTATCGGGCTGCTTTTTCAAAATCTTCTCTGCACCTTTTTCAAAGGTATCCATCGAAATAATGGCTTCATAGACATTTTCGGTTACTGTCAGTGTTCTTCAGAGAGTCTTTCCCTTGATTTCCCTTCATAAAGATGTTTTTGATTTCTCCCTGTATTAAAGGTTCCAGTATAAGCACGATTTTAAGCACCTGTAAAATTGTGGTCATGTTTGCCATATCCGATCACTTCCTCACTATCAGATACGGCTTTTCCAAATTTTCGATAATCGGTTGCTGACTGTCACTCTCCCAGAAGGGTTTGGATACCCAGCGTACTCAGTCGCTCGATAGAGCAGTCAAAGATTTCTTTAACAATGGGAGACTGTATTTTCATCCGGATACAAGCGTCCGAATTTCCATCTTCATCTTTTCGTGCCACATATCCATCACGGGCTGCTCCACAGATGAATCCGCCTTGTTTTTGATCCTCATCTGATGGGCTTGATACTTTCTTTGAAAATATCCGTTAGCATAGGTTTCATTGACAATATAGAATGACCTCAGATGATTTATTGGGATCGTCCATGTGGAAAGTATCGAGATTGTCATTGACTGCCCATAAATCTTACCCCAAGAAACGGGAAGATCTTTTCAATGAGGTTTGCCAAGTTCCGTATAGTTTCCTTCCAAAACCTTGATAGGTCTTTTTACAACAATGCAGTTTACTTTTCCCCATTCGTACTTCATCCATCAAGTTTTCAAAAGTCCGGTCGCTCGAAAAGTCCGTTCGTCTTTTGCAATATCTTTATAGATTCCTGCTAAACTGGAAATCTCTCTTTTTGGATAAAGCTCTCGCAAAGAGCAATTTGATTTTCTATGGGTCGCTCGGTTTTTCTATCTCTTGAGGTGCTGCACGCAGATTGCAGTTTGAAAACTGTTTATACTTTCTTTGTTTAGCAGTTGTTCTTCCGACTTTATTCTTTCGATTTGCTGTTCTTGCCATCTATACCACCTCCCTGAGTTCAGGAGTTTGGGCAGTATAGCTACTTAACTTATCAAGAATCTCGATCGTTTCGTCATAGTTAAACTGAATTTCTATTTTCTTATCTTCTAAAACATAGATTTTATCAACAAGTCGAACAAAGGGTCCTCTTTCTAAAAGTACCGATGTTTTTGATACTTTTTGATATCTGCAAGAAAATTCTGATTGCCCAAACTCTTTTTGTAGAGCCTTGCAATTTCCTTACTCTGCTTTTCTAAAATCAGCTCACTTTCTACGATACGATTCGTGTAAAACTCTCTCATATCATAGAATTCTTCTTCCGCAAATAGTGCCTTCCTTCAAATCTTGATAAAGGGAAGATTTTAAAAGTTCAAATTTTGCCTTGTTTTTTCTTGTGTTCCTGTCTTTATCTATTTTTGAAACAGTTCATGGGATACTTCCATCTCTTTGATTTCTCTGAAACACTTTCGTATTCCCCCAAGATACTGAATATAATGACGAATCATTTCAAGCACTGTCCTTTGCAATTCTTCCTGCTTTATGGAGTGCCTGCTGCAATTATGTCCTTTTATTATATGAAAGAACAAATATAATAGACGGTCGTGTTTTCCCTCGTTTATCGACTTTCTTTGTCATCTGTGCGTTACAGTCTTTGCAAAAGAGAAGTCCGGAAAACAAATCCGCTTTTTCTCCGACAGTTTTCCTGTGATATCACATTTCAAGTTTTTGAACGATTTCAAAGTCATGGGGATCAATAATCGCCTCATGGTTATCTTCAATTTCAATCCAATCGCTTTTATTTTTGAAACCACTTTATCCAGCTTATAATTGATCTTTTTCTCGTTTTCCCTGTTGAAGTGTTCCAATATAGATCTCATTGATTAAATGCGATTGACCGAGGCGTATCCCTTGGCAGCACCACCTTTGTGCTGAAGCCTGTCTTATACCGTATTCCTTTGCCTTTTTATGCTCCATCGGTGAGGGATTCCATTATCGTTTAAGTGTTTGGCAATCGAGATAGGGGCTGTATCCTTCCAGTTTCATGGAGAAGATTTTTCGCACCACATATTCCACTTCTTTATCAATTACTATTTTGTGCTTATCTTCCTTATCTTTTCATAACCGTAAGGAGCATAGGGTTGATATAAACTGTCCTTGTTTTCTCTTTTGCTTTTACAAACACTTTCGAGCCTTTGCGGAGGTATCCCTGCAATAGTTGTCGTTGATGAAATTCTTGAAAGGAATCACCAAATTCTTTTCCGTTTCACTGGCTGTGAAGCTGTCATAATTGTCATTTAAGGCAATAAACCGAATATCAAGAGAGAACACTCTTTGCAAAATATCTCCCGCTATCAATATAATCTCTGCCGAAACAGGATAAATCTTTTTACCACAATACAGTTGATACTGCCTGTGATTACATCCTCCATCATTTCTTTAAATGCCGGTCGCTCAAAATTGATTCCTGAATATCCGTCATCCACTATTCCTTTGCAGCTCCATCTCCTCATTTTATCAATGTAATCTTGGATTTGAAGTCTTTGATTGGAAATACTGTTGCTTTCCGCCTTGAAATCTTTATCGTATTTTTCGTCATCCTGAGATAGTCAGAGATACATGGCTACCCGATAGGTATCCGAAATTCTTTTAGACATAACAAAACCTCCAAACTTTCATATTCTTTTTCAGAGAAATATGATAACTTAGAGTCTTTTTCAAGCACTTATTTAAGTTGTATCCCTATTTGATTCGTATTATACCATAAATTCGTAAAAGTCTGCCTTATCATATTTTGATGGAGTAAACTTACTGTCAGTTAACGAGCTTCAAAAATACACCTTGATATAGGTCCTCAACTTTTCAATTATCTTATTATCATTTTTTTATGTCATGTCAAAATTTTTATAATAAACGGAGGTGGTTCCGTATGGAGAAAGTCTTCTTAACCGTTTCTCCCGGAATTGATGCATGGAGCCCATCTATATATTTCTTTGACGCATCATAGTGCTCTTTTTAACACATCTCTAAGTCTTATTTCCTTTACACTTATCCCTTCTGTTCCGGTCGCTTCCAGCTTTCTTTCTTCTCGACCTATCCGCACCAACTGAAGAAGCTTCTCTCTTCCATAGTTTCTCTCATAACACCTTAGCTTACTCATCTTGTCAGCACCCTTTTGGCTCCATGATAGAGGTCTTGAACTTAAGCGGTCAGATAACACATGACTTACATGACTCTCTGCACTACAGCCTTGTACAAGCTTGTTTCTTAGTGTTCTTCTGATAGCCGCCCAATTCTCTAACACATACGTCCGCAAGCTTTCTATTCTCTCCGCATTTCTCCCTGATGCCGCCATACAATCTATATATTTTGAGAATGAAGCCTTAGTGGAATGCTTAGAGTATAATAAATGCCATAATTCTTCTTTAGCGATATCCTTTTCATCTAACATCTGCGTTGCAGCCTGATTAATATATTTCATCAAGTGAAATTTATCTGCACAAAAGACTGCCTTTTCAATGAACTCCGTCCCATTCTTTATCCACTGGGCTCCGTCACCACTAATAAATACTTTCTTTAAGTTCTCTTTATCATATGTCTTTTCAATGTAGTCAGAAACCTTAGCCCAAAGGCATGCATTTCCTTCTTTTCCGGGATAAAGGCCGGCAAAATAAAAGCTGTTTTTGAGTTCTTTTCTTCCTTTACAGCCGGATTCAAACTTTCCTTCGTGCACATAAATCAGCTTAGAAATAAAGCTCTTATTATCCTTGGACTCCTTGCCATGCTGTTCTGCAATGTGGTCTTCATCTGCCTCAATAAAAAGATACTCCACTTGCTTCTTGCCGGAAAGACCCTCAAGTGTAACACTATCTGTTAGACCATGTATTTTATTCATCACTGTGGTCTTGCTAATTCTTTGCTTGGATGGCAGTACATTTGTCGCCTCACGATAGCTTGTTTTTTTAATGCCTCCGTGAGTAGCATTACCTCAGCTTCCTCACTAAACCGCTCATGAGAATCCAACCCTATAAGTTCTTCCAGCAAGTATGAGTGACCTCCTTGCTCTGCTTTCCTCTTGAAATACGTACAATCAAACACCACATCTCCAACAGAGGTAATCAGCGTCCGCTTATCGACCCTCTGAATGTTAAAACGTTCTTTTCTGGCTCCACAATCACTAAGCATTGAGTTCATTCTTGAAAGAACTTCACCCAAGAAAGAAGCAGAAAAAGCCTCTGTAGAGCTTTTTCACAGACCTCTCAGAGAACTAAAGTCCTTAGGATTTTTCAAAAATTTGTTCTCTGCATCAAGTAAACCTTTACCAAAAACCTCTAATAGTGCTACAATATCCATGAGAGTAGTCTCCTTTGCATAGTTTTTTTAGTCGAAACCATTGTATCAAAGGATTAATGATTACTCTCTTTTTATTTCTTTATCAACTGACCAATCTTTTACTCTATTTCGTATTTTTAATCAAAAGCAGCATCGCTTTCTTTTCTAAATAGGACAAAAAGCAATGCGCTAAGCTGCTTTCCCGTTCCCTGCATAACTGCATTTGACGATAACATTTCCGACTTTCATAAAGTACATGGAAGCGGATCAATTTTTCTTGTTCTTTATATCTTCAATGTCCGGAACGAGTCTTTCTGATCAATCTCATTCACTGACATATTTATATCTTATTAATTCTTCTGTGTCCATAGCTCCTTCCACCGTTATTTTCTTTCTTTAGTTTTTGACATTGAGTACGGGTGTCTTGGCTGACCAACATGGAGATCTACCTCCGCCCCTTATTCAAGACGAGCCGGCATAAAGCTGTTGAAGTATCATTATCACCACTTACATCATCGAAATAAGCTGCCACGCTTATCTTTTTTATGTATTCCTATCTATCGCTCGTTTTCTTCTAACCTCGGCAATATGCCGGTATTCATTTAAACCAATTTTCATCAGCAGAAAAGTCTTGGCGTAGGTCATAATTCTCAGTAAATGGGTAAAGTCCTACCTTGGTCTATTCAGTTGTCAAAGAGCAATATTTGAAAGGGATTGTTTTCTCTACATTTTCCTATTTGCCATAAGCAGGCGTATCTCTTACCCAAGAAAGTAAAGGAGGTCAAACTCCCCTTCACTTTACATAAGGAAAATTTGACCCCTTTGGTTACCGAAGTTTTAAAGTTCTTCGATGAATTTTTTCAGCTTTTCAAGAATTTTGTTTCTTCTTTTGATTAAAGCTGGATGTGTAATACTTTTTAAGCTTTTGCCACTGAACGAACCGTTTCATCATTGAAATACAAGCGTTCAATAATATCTCTTTCTTCTGCATTGAGTCTTGATATAGCATTTCTGACTGCTTCAATCATCATCTGTGTTTCAACAATCTTTTCTACATCAACACTTTCATCAACAATATTATCTACAAAGTGTCCGTCATGATCCAATGATGAAAAAGAGCAAGTGGTTTTTTCTTGTCCACCTGCTCTAAATACTTTTCGTGTTCTTTTTTTCTCGCCAGTAGACTTTATATATCTGCTCGCTGACTTTTAACCCTTTTGTCCGTTGACATAAAGGTGATATTCTTTTTGACATTTTATTTCCTCCATTTCTTTTTTTGTCTGCGTTTTTTTAGACAAAAAGGAGGACTTCTGCACATAGGCATAATAAGTCCTCTAAAATGAAAAGAAACTTGCTCTTTCCTTATATTTTTAAATTTGATTTTTTTATGATAATTACCAGTATCAAAAAGGTCTATTGTTTTTTTCTATATGAATAACAGACCCTAAATAATACATAGCAATTACCTCCATTGAATAAATTTTCTATAACTGCTTCATCATCGACTAAATCAGAGTCTATCCTAATAGTTTTTTTGTTCGCTCAGACTTTTTCAACACATATAACAATATCGATAGCACTTTTGGAACATATCAGGAGCAGACAAATTTGATGCTCGTAGATAAGATTCCGCATAATGGTGTAATCGATATCGATACAATTTCATTTACGTCTGTTAGATATAACTGGGCAGAGGTTCCAGCGGGTGGAAACCCACACTATGCACAAGCAGCTGCGGGTGCAATAATGCCTATTGAGTCAGGAAGTAACTGGCTTCCAGTATCACAGTATTTTACACAGATTACACAGAGCTCTTCAGATACATACGATAGCATCTACGCTAAGATTAAGGCTCAGAAGCTAAGCTATGGTGTATTTAGAGAACTGGTAATAGGAAAAACAAAAATATAAAAAAATATAATATAATCCCTTTTGTTCTTTCTATACAAGTGGGCTGTTGCAAAACTATGAATAAGTATCGTCCTATCATTAAAAGGTTCTTTCAGAGAATTTTTTGTTTAGTCTGCTAGCTCATTTAGTAAACATTCTCGCGAAGGTTCTTTTTGACGATTTATTCACTCTGCAACAGCCCTAAATCTTACTTGTTAAAATAGCGGACAAAGACTTTTTTCCAATATGAAGTCCTATAAAACTACAAATAGGAACAAGTAACATACCTATAATAAATGTAGGCAAGGTAACAAGGTTTACTAATCTTAGAACCATATCTATAGGCATTCCTAAAGATTCTATATAGGTTATATAGTAATCTCTTGCAACAAGCATAATAAGATATGTTGAAATATAGAAAACAAATCCAAAACCTATATAACCATACAAAAATACTTCTGTGGGTGGAATTTCCATTTTTTTATCAAAAAGTTATAAACTCTGCAAGAACTCCTCCAAGTAGCATGCCAAGAGCAATAAAATAAGGTGAGCCTCCAACAAAAGTTAGAATAGATAGTAGGGTACATTGAATTAAAATGCTATATTTCGCTTTAACTTTCATCCTTAAATAAATCCACACAATACCAACTGGTATTAAAGTTATAGCTGCCGTGAAGGGATATACTCCAGGAATTAATGATACTAAAGAGGAAACTCTTATCAAAAATATACAACACTACTGTAAATATTGCCAGTTTAATCATTGTTTTAACGTCTAATTTGTTTGTCATATTAATACTCCTTTTCAAGTTTTAATTTAAAAGATTAGAAACTACACATATCACTGATATGTAGAGTGCAAAAAAATTATGTCATTTTAACAAAACCTCCTTGATTATAATATATAATCTTGGTACAAACTTCTGAAAGTAACTCATAGTCATGACTTATAATGATGATTATTTTTTTCCTTTTTCCTGAAGTTTTTTTATTTCATCGGAAATAACTAACATATTTTTTTGTAATCAAGACCTGAACTTGGCTCGTCCAGAAGAAAAAAACATCTTTTATTGTCTAAGAGATTTATCAAAAATAGCGAGTCGCTGTTTTTTTCACCCCCTGACAATTTTTAAGGGATCATTATCTTTTATGTTCTTTAAATTCATATCTTGCAAATACTTATTGAGTTTATTTTCGTCATAGTTTTTTTATACCGAAAGTAAGTTCTTTTTCTACACTTTCCATAAAAAAATTGATAACTTGGTTCTTGCATAACTAGTGCGCAAAGCTTTTGTCTATCTCTTCTATTTAGTTTTTTCCATTGAATAAAAATTTCGCCAGAAATTTCTTTTAATCAAACCAGATATTGTATTTAATAAGGTAGATTTTTCCCTGAGCCATTTTCACCTATTATTCCAAGTACTTCACCGCTTTCTATTTTCAAATTCATCTTACTAATAAGCGGTTTTTTTATATCCAACTGAGAGATTTTTTTAAATTCTAGCAAATTTTTCATCTTTCTCTGATGGCTTGTTTTTTTAATAAGAATGCTATCGTCATTTAAAGAGCGAAGACCATATTCTAACCTCTTCCTATCATTCATGGAGTATAATTCGTATCCCTTAAAAAAATATTTTTTTATTTCGCCATCTTTAATATAAAAAGCTCTATCAACTAAATCTTTAAGGTAATAGAGTCTATGCTCTGAAATAATGACTGTAGTTTTTATTTGATTTGAATATTTTTAATAACTCTATCAAATCAGAAATACTAGATCTGTCTAGATTGGCACTAGGCTCATCTAAGACTAAAAATTTCTGGATTTAATGCACAGGCACTTGCGATTGCAACCATCTGCATTTGCCCACCTGAAAGCTTATAAACATCTTTATCTTTAAGATGATTTATATTGAGGTCATTAAAAAAATATCAAATACACGACTTTTTATTAGCTCAGGGATTTATTCCATGGTTTTTCCAAATTAAAAAGCAAGTTCGCTTGTGGTATCCAGAGTAAAAATTGGTTTCTTGGGTTTTTGGAAGACAGTTCCTATCATACTTGATAAATCAACCATACTAAGATCCTTAGTTGGTTTTTCCCAAAACATTAACTTCGCCATTAAAATCTCCGTCAAAAAAATTTAGGAACCAAACAATTTATAGTCCTAGCTAGACTGGTTTTTCCTGATCCACTTTCTCCAAGGAGTAAAATTAATTCTCCCTTTTTTTAATATTTAAGCTAATGTTATTTAGAACTTTCGGTCCCTTATAATACGAAAAAGAAACATCTTTTTAATTCAATCATTTAAAATACCTCGTATAAAAACAAGCCAGCCAGTAAAAAAATATTGCAATATACTCATAAAAAAATAAAGAGGTTCTGCAAACATACTTGTACGTGGATTATTAGATTCAATACCTCTTAGTACTGCAACTTGAGATAACTCATCAGATACAAGTTCAGCTCTTCTCATTAATGGAACTACTGAAAAAGTAAATAAAGTAGTAAAAATATTCGCTAAGTTTAGACACTTTATAGGTTCTTAATTTGAAAGCTCTTGTATTATTTTTCATCTCTAAATAAAAAGCTTGGAAAAAAATCTAAAAATAATTGAGAGCATTATTACGATTTTTTAGGCAACTTAAAAGCTTGAAAGAGCATAAAGTAATTCTCCAAAATGGCTAGTTTTTCATCATTGCTGTAGCAAAAATATTAGGAAATAGCTTTTTGCAATAATTAAAGTAAAAACTATAGAGCCTACAATTAGATTATTCATTTGAGCTAAACAATATATTAGCAGAGATATAAGCGAATAAATTGCAAGACTCTTAAACACAAACTTAAATTCTCTTTGTAAAAATATAAAATAGCGATATATAAATTATTACAAAAAGCTCTGTATTTAAAGATGTTTGAAGAGTTATTAATAGGTTCATTAAAAATTAAAAATTATGATTTTTTTGTTTTCATTGAAAAATTTAATCATGTTATATACCTAACACCCTATCCAACCATATCTAAAAATCAAATAACAAATGCAAATCATTATCTAAGTTCTTTATATCATCTTCAGTTCTCATTAGGGCAAAAATCCTGATACTGTGCTGAAATTAAGATTTTAATTTTTTTAAAAGTTAAATGTTCATATTGGCTAATATTTTTATTTTTCAATCATAAGCTGAGTCATTTTTGTTTCATTTTCAACGATTGTATTGAAAAATGTTTTATAAATTTTAGTTTTATCATTTAAAATTAAAATTCTAAATATTTTTCAATTATCATAAATATATTTCAATAAATCATTAGTAATATAGGACAATTCTTCGCTAATAATGCTAAATTCATCCCTTTCTAAACTATCAATAAAAATCCTTATTTCTATCATTTGTTATTGATATAAAACCATCGCAAATGGGAGAAACAATACAGTCATACAAATCTTCTTTATTCTTAAAATGCTGATAAAGAGCTCCTGTAGTTACTTTTTGCTAATTTAGCAATTTCAGCTACCTTTGCATTTTCGAATCCTTTGCTTAAAAAAATTCCCCTTTAGTACATTCTAAAAATTCTATTTTTTTGTTATATCAGAGCAATAAGACATCTAACTTTCCCTCTCATTTTTATTTTTAATAATCTAATTATCTTTAATAATTATATTATCACTTTTTCAGTTTTTTTAGTCAATATATCACCACTCCTATAAATTATCGTTACGTGTGAAATTATGGCGTTCTTATGGTATAATTTAATAACAAATTCAAAACTTGCTTAATGCTTGCTATCTAATTCATTCTTATGTAGCAAGCACAGTAAGTGTACGGACACTTACGGAAAAATTGATGAAGCAGCCCTTTGGGATCTGCTTCTTTTTTTATCAATTTTTAGCTTGTTAGGGAGAACCCTAAGACCCCGAAATACATTCAAAGGAGGAACTAACTATGGCAAATAGAATACGAAACGAAAGACTTGAAATTAAACTAACTGAAGAAGAAAAAGGCTCTTTTTTGAAGAGAAAAAAAAGACTTGCAAAGTGTAGAAACATGAGCCATTTTCATTCGCAAATGCGTTTTTGGAAAAGGAGATTTATCAAGTAGATTTAGAGCCTTTTCCGAGATTTACAAGGCTTACTTTCCAATGCTACAAAACATATCAATCAGATTGCAAAGAGAGTAAATTCAGACAGGGTGTCATCTATAAAGATGACATCCATGATATGAAAAAAAGAGATTGAACATTTTCAAAAGAGCTGTGGCAAATTCATTCACTACTTCTGAAACAAGAACATCTGAAAAGGAGGTGATTAGTTTTTAATGGCTATTACAAAAATACACCCTATCAAAATCGACTCTTAATCTTGCTATCGACTACATTGTAAATGGAGATAAAAACAGATGAGCAGCTTTTAGTCAGCACTCATAAATGCCATGAATCAACTGCTCATACTCAGTTTTTAAGGACACGAAAATGATGCAGGAACAAAAGGAACTGTTCTTGCAAGACATCTCATTCAATCCTTTTTTTACCGGGAGAAACTACGCCTGAAATGGCACACCAAATCGGTATAGAGCTGTGTAAAAAGATATTAAAAAATGAGTATGAATTTGTCTTATCTACTCACATAGACAAAGGGCATATTCACAATCACATCATCTTCAATAATGTAAATATGGTAACGGATAGGTGCTACCAGTCCAACAAGAAAAGCTATCATCAAATCCGTTATCAGAGCGATAAGCTATGCAAAGAAAATAACCTATCTGTCATTGATGAGTTTTACGAAAGCTATAAGAAAAAAATACAAAGACTAAACGGTAAATCTTGGTATGAGAATGAACAGGCAAAGCGTGGTACTTCTTGGAAAAGTAGACTTCAATTTGACATTGACAGAATGATTAAACAGTCTAAGGATTGGGACGATTTTCTAAAGAAAATGGCTGATCTTAGCTATGAAATTAAGTATGGCAAACACATTGCTTTTTAAACCCAAAAGATAAGCCGAGATTTACAAGATCTAAAACAATTGGAGAAGATTATACTGAAGAAAGGTTAAAAGAACGCATTGCAGAAATATCCTCTATTAAAGACTCCCTGCCGTCCAAAAAAACGCATCGGCAATGTTATTGATATGAACACAAATGTTAAAGTAAAAGAAAGCAAAGGCTATGAATATTGGGCAACTAAACATAACCTTAATACAATGGCTGAGTCTGTTATCTTCCTCAGAGAACAAGGTATTAAATCTGTTAAGCAACTTGATGAATACATCCAAAAAGCAGCCGATGAAAGGCAAAATTTACAGGATAAAATCAAGGTTATTGATAAGGAAATGCAGGAGCTTTCTGCCACTATGGAACAAGTTCATACCGTTAAAAAATACCGAGAATACTATAAAGAATATAAGGCAAATCCGTCTGATAAGTCATTTTTTAAAGAGTACAAAGCTCAGATTACCCTATATGAAAATGCCCTTTCAGAACTTAAAAAATCCTATTCCAAGCTCCCAAATTCAAAGGATATTTTAGCTGAGCTTGATAAATTACAAGAAAAAAAGAATACCCTTATGCAAGAGTATTCTTCCTCAAAATCCACTATGGACGAGCTTTATCAGATACGAAAAATTATGGAATTTACATGGGTAAGGAGATGGAGCGATAATCTTTATCTCCTTTTTTCGCTGCTTGAATTGTCAAGTCAAGTGCAACGAGGTTGAATAATAAACCTCATAAGGAGTTAGGTAGCCTAAGCATTTTCGAGGTCGTCTGTTTAATTCATCCACTTTGCTTTGTATATATTCATCGCTGTACTTTGAAAGATCAGTTCCTTTTGGAAAGTATTCGCGAATTAAGCCGTTAGTATTTTCGTTTGTTCCACGTTGCCATGGCTGATGTGGCTGTGGAAAGTAAAATTGCACATTGTTCAATGCTACCGAGGTTTCTGCATGCTTTGCGAATTCCTTCCCACGATCTGGAGTAATGGAGAATAATGGTTGCTCTTTGAGGCATTTAATCATAACCTCACTCACAAGAGTGGCCGTTTTCTTTTCAGCCTTCATACATAGAAGAAATCGACTTTTTCGATCTGCAAGTGTAACGAGACAAGGACCATTTCTCTTTCCGGCAACAGTATCACCTTCCCAATCCCCAATACGTGACCGACTATCTGCCTCGGCAGGTCGCTCTGATAGATTGTTGCTAATAACTATTTTTGCCACGTTTTTTTCAGTATGTTCCTTAGTATGACGAGTTTTCCCTCTATGTCTGAGTTTCCGTATTGCACCTCGATTACCATTCGATTTGCGTTCGGCTTTTTGTGTCAAACATTCTTGCATAGATAGCTCTATAAATTGTCGAATAACTAATGCTAAAAACTCGCATGTTCCAGTTTTTAGTCTCTCTGAAATCTGTTCAGGTGACCATTGATGATTAAGAAACTTTTTCTTGAACATATTTAAAAATCGTTGGATTCGAGAGTTTATGCTTAGGACGGCAGTTTTTTTCTGCGAACTTCGTATGCAGCTTGAGCTGAAATGGCAGAATACTTACTATCCACAGTATTACGAGATAACTCACGAGAGATTGTTGACTTATCTCTTCCAATGCTGTTAGCAATATATGTAATTGTGCAATTCTGTGAATGGAGAAGTAGTATCTTTTTCACGCTCCTCTGGTGTAATATGTTTGTAATGACTCATTATTCCTCCTGGTATTTGGATGTCTTAGCAAACACCATTTTTACCGAAGTAATGAGTCATTATTCATTTGTTGCACTTAGATTGTAAATTCAAGAAATAAAAAGAGTCGGTGCAGTCCCAAGACCACACCGCCCATAAGTTTATCTCTCAGCTTCTTTTGCTTGCTTTCTTTCTTTTTCTTTTAGGCTTTTTCCTTATCTTCAGCCTGATATTTTTTTGATAGCTCCAAGCACAGACTCTTTCTTTTTCATCTCTGTCCTTTCATCTGCTCTTTTTGCCTTTAAGAGCTTTGAGGATAGTATCCTGATATTGCTATGCTCCTTACCGTTATCATCAACGGAAGTTCTGATTTGTCCAAAGAGCTTCACAAAATCCCCCTGCTTAAAATCCTTTGGAATATCACTTTTTTCTCCATAAGCAGAGCAATTATGATACACCTTATTCCCCTCATCATCTTTAGATACAACGGAGAAATTTGCCACCTTAAAGGCTTTCTCCGTTCTTATTTTCCCTTTCAACCACATCAACCTTTCCTACAATATTTCCAACGATATTGACAAGGTTATCTTTCTCTTCCTGAACATAAGGCAGATCTTTTATCTGCCCCTGTTCTCTTAAATCTTCAATCATATAGTCAAATTCCTCATGCAGCAAATTAACGGTGTCATTGTCCATATAAGCGTCATATAGCTTGTCCAAAAGCACTTTCATCGTTGATGCCTTTTTTTCCATGCTGATAATCGCCTTTAACAAAGTCCTTGTGGTTATCATTTACCATATCTTCAATTCTGATCTCTCATTGTTTTGTAATCCATGTTTTTTTATCTCCTTTCATGGTAAAAAGGGAGGTTTCCCTCCCCTTATCTTAAAAATTTCCTGTTCTTTTTGTAGTTTTGCTTTTTCTTCTGTTTTACTTTCATTTCTGATAGGCTCTTATCTGATCCTAAAATAGATGGCTTATCCTCTGATTTTTTTCTGTGTATTTTCTTCTTTGATATGAAATATTGTCCTCCACATCATAGGTTGACTCAAAATAATCACTGTCCTTAAAGTCATTGTCATATCTATCAGCAATTCCGTCATTATCGAGGTCTTTTGCAAAGTGGATCATAGAAGTTTCCTTCATCATCAATATCAAGTCCCTGTTGCCTGCTCTTAAATCTTCGGAATCAACATAAACTAAATCACTAAAAGAGATAACTCAATTTCATTTTTCATATTCTTTAGAGCTTCATTTTCTCCCTTATTTTCGTAATCAAAGCTCTCTGTTTTGATTGGCGTGTCATCAATATACTGAGTCCATGTCTTATCCTCTAAATTCAGTTCATACTGAATACCATGCCTTTCATCGGGTGTATTGGTATAGGCGATGCCTATATGCTTCAAATCAGGGTACAAGGTATTAAATTCATCATAGCTATGATTTTCTTCGTACTCTCTATTACAGAAGTCAATGATTGCTCTTTTTACATCTTCTATAAGCGGATTATCATTTCTCTTTTCTTCCACTTCTCCCATATCAAGGAGCTTATTCAGTTCTGCAAGTCTTAATACCTTATTCTTTAGTTCATCAGCTTTTTCAAAAGGCTTTTTTAATTCTTCTTTGGCATTTTCAAGCTGTTCTTTTGTGCTTGTAAGCTTCTCCTCCAGTCTTTTCAGTTTTTCAGGCATTTTCTCGAGAGCATTATCCAGTCTTGTTATATTACCGTCTGCACTTGTGCCAAGCTCTCCTGAATGCTTTGCAGCACCGTTTAAGCTGAAGTTATGCTCATTGGTGAAAGAAGTTATAACTGACCTCTAAATCCATGTTTCTATACTTACCTATCATCTTGCTTTCATTGATTTTTTTACGGTCTTGATAGCTTCAAGTAGCTTTTCTCCGGCTAATTTCTTATCGGTAATCTTTTCTCCCGCAATGGTAATGGAAGTAAACTTTTCCTCACCCTCTGCTTTAGGTTCTACATTTGCCATATCTTTCTTTACAGCTTCAATGAGTTTTTCCGTTCTTGCGATTTCTTCCGGATAGTTTTTTGCAACCTTATCCTCTAATCTGTAACGATTGGACTTGATAGTTTGCTTCCAGCATTTTAAGTTTTGTAACTTCATTATCCAGATCCATCTTTTCCTTGATTTTTGGATCACCTGTTGCAAGGGCTTTAATCTCCGCATAGTTAAGTGAACTTTCGTCCACATCTTCCGCCACTCTGACAGGTGTCTTACTTGTCATAATTTGAGAAATGAATTTTTGCTTGTTCTCAATGGTCTGCCAAAGGTAGGCATCAAAGGTGTTCTCGGTAATGTAACGATAGATATTAACTTCTTTATTTTCATTTCCCTGACGGACAATTCTACCCTGCACGCTGCTCCAAGGTCGGCAGGACGCCAAGGGACATCGAGGTCATGAAGTGCAATCAGCTTGTTTTGCACATTCGTTCCGGCTCCCATCTTCTGAGTAGAACCCAAGCAAAATCCTCACATCTCCTTTTTCTTACCTTTGCAAAGAGTTCATCTTTTTGCTTATCAGTATTAGCTTCATGGATAAAGGCAATTTCTTCTTTCGGTATCCCCATTGCTACAAGTTTTTCTCTAATATCATCATATATATTAAACTCTCCATCGCCTTTTGGTGTTGACATATCGGAAAATAGAAGCTGTGTTAACCTATCTTCTTTTGTCTTATCCCAAATGGCAAACACATTTTTTACGCATACATTGACCTTACTGTCAGGATTATCAGGGTAGCAAAGGATTGATTAAACGCTGATCTAAAGCAAGTTTCTTTCCGTCATTAGTAATCTTCAGCATATTATCCTGATCAGGCTCAACAACTCTATTTCTGACATCATCAGCTCTTTCAGATAGGCTCTTTAGGATTTCTTTTTGTTCCTCACTTGGCAATGTTTTAATAACCTCATAGTGTGCTTCCGGTGTTGGAAGATTAAGCATATCTCGCTGTCTGAATATCCGCTACTTCCTTGAACATAGACATAAGCTCAGGTAGGTTGTAAAACTTTGAAAATCTTGTCTTAACTCTGTACCCTGTTCCCTCCGGAGATAATTCAAAGGCAGACTGTGTTTCACCAAAGGTAGATGCCCAGCTATCAAAATGCTCTAAATTATTCTTTTTAAGACTTTCATACTGAAGATAACGCTGCATGGTATAAAGCTCTGTCATGGAATTTGATACAGGCGTTCCTGTGGCAAATACAATACCTTTTCCACCCGTCATTTCATCCATATATCTACACTTCATAAACATATCGGAGGACTTAAAGGCTTCACTTTGACCGATACCTGCTACATTCCTCATTTTTTTGTGTATAGATAGAGATTTTTTTGTAATTGTGTGCTTCATCCACAAATAGCTTATCTACACCCAGTTCCTCGAAAGTAATGACATCGTCTTTCTTAAAATCATCATTTAGTTTTTCAAGCCTTGTTTCCAACTTTTTCTTTGTCTTTTCAAGCTGTTTTACCGTAAAGTTCTGATTTCTGTCATGCTTATATTCCTCAACATAATTTATGATTTCATCAATCTGATCCTGAATATGCTTCTCTTGATATTCCTTACTCATCGGAATTTTTTTCAAACTGCGTATGCCCGATTACAACCGCATCATACTCTCCTGTGGCAATTCTTCCGATAAATCTCTTTTCTGTTCTTTCGGCTCAAAAGTCTTTTTTATCTGCCACCATAATATTTGCCGATGGATATAGCTGCATAAATTCTCTGCCTATTTGACCTGTTAGATGGTTCGGTACAACAAAAGAGTGATTTACTGCACATTCCAAGCCTTTTTACTTTCCATTGCGGAAGCCACCATTTCAAAAAGTCTTTCCGCTACCAACCACATGGGCAAGAAGCGTATTTCCTCCATACAAACTTCTTGCAATAGCGTTTCTCTGATGAGGTCTAAGCTCTATTTTAGTATTCATTCCCTCAAAAGGATAAAGTTACTTCCGTCATATTCTCTGTTACTGATGGAGTTAAAACGCTCATTATATAGCTTTTACAAGTCTGTTTCTTCTTTCCTGATCGTTAAATATCCAGTTCTTAAATTCTTCCTTTTATAAGCTCCTGTTTCTGTCCCTGCAAGAAGCGTTTCTTTTTTTATTTAATACAGAAGTTTTTCGAGCCGTCCGGATTTACAATCTGGTCAAATACCTTTGTTTCTTTTAAGTTCAGTGCATCTTCAATCAGCTTATAGGCATTTACCCTTGAGGTGCCGTAGGTCATCTCTGCAAGGTCATTTCCTCTGTCCCTGCTCTTTCCTTCTACATTCCATTCACTTGTCAGATTTGAAAAATTTAACCTTAATATCCCATCTTGGCATATCCCGGGTTTTCAGCGTTTCAAAGATGAAACTTTTTTTCAATATCTTTTATCGGTATCCATGTTGCACCAAGTCTTACATTTGATTTCACTTGCTTCAAGCTCCTTTGGTAATACTTTGGTAAGCTCTGCCTTTTGGTATTCCAAACGGTTCATCTCATAGCTTATCAGTTCTTTTTCTTTGCCATCTTCTGCATATCCAAGATGAGGTAGTTCTCTTTCCGTTTGTCTAAGTTTTTTTGATAGATAACTGTCAACAATCGCAATCTTATCTCTGATATTTCCCTGATAGGTACTCATCTTTTTGTTACATAACCATATTTATATGAATTGCTGCCATTTGCACAGGCAAAAGGTAAATCCCCATCTTCGAGGTTAAAGGATAACGGTCTATAAAAGTTTTGTTCTTCTCTAATATTTAAGTAGATTTCTCCCCTTAATTCTTCTATCAACGTTGGTCTGTCTTTTCCTGTAAGACTTCCCATATAGTCAAAGTCCACATAACCTTTTTCAGACATAGATAGCACAAGAGCTTCAAGAGAAGTATCTACATGGTCGATAACTTTTGCCTTTGTGATTGTTCTTTTTGAAAAAATATCTCCCTTAGCCTTAAAGTTTTCTTCTTCATCAAGAATTTCTATGGAGGAAACAAGTGGGAAGTTACTATCTTCTTTTAAGGCTCTGGTGTTAGAAAGGTTATTGACATACCCATGCTTTTTAGAAAAACTGTCATAAACTTTCATTTAACTTTCTCCTGAGCTTTCCTTACTTCATCATCGGAAAAATCTTCCTTTTGTTTATAAATAACAGCCTTTAAGGCGTTGTTCATTTCAAGGTAATCCTTAATCTTTTCCTTATTCTTATCCGTTACTTCTTTCTTTACAAATAGGGAATTTTCTCTGTAATAAACCTCATCATCAATAATGGTATAGGAAAAAGTTCTTGACATCATCCGTTGCAGGAATTGAAGTGATTTCATCATCTAAAAGCTCTATTTCTTCATACTTTTGCATCTTTAGAGATTTCTTCACTTGCTTTTTGTCAGTAGCTCCTTTAAGTCTGTGTTTTCTTTTGGCAGGCAAGCTATTGTATTCCCAAATCTTCCGGATATTTCTTCCATAGAACCAAGCACCTGTTCAGGATGATCAACAAAGTATTTGTTATATAAAAGCCCGTTTTCATCTTCAGATAGATGTATCCAGTCCTCATCACGCTCTCTGATACTATCTCTTTTCTTTAGGAAAATAATGTCCGATGTTACTTCCGTTCCGGCAACACCCTTAAAAGTATCATTTGGAAGTCTGATAGCTCCTAAAAACTCTGCTCTTGCTGCAAGGTAGCGTCTGACACTTTCATCCTTTTTATCCATTGTGCCTGAAGATGTTATAAAAGCTATAACACCGCCATTTCTGACTTTATCAATGGACTTTCGCAAAGAAATAATCATGGATAAGGAAGTTATTTTTGTTATACTCTCTGTCATTGACCTTATACTCTCCAAAGGGAACATTACCGATAACTGCATCAAAGAAGTTATTAGAGAAGGAAGTTTCTTCAAGCCCTTTAATCTGTATATCACTTTCAGGATATAAAAGTTTTCCTATGCGACCACTTATAGAATCAAGCTCTACACCATAAAACTTTGACTTATTCATTTCATCAGGAAGATTTCCTATAAAGTTTCCGATGCCCATTGATGGCTCAAGGATATTTCCGCTCTTAAATCCCATATCTGAAAGTGTCTTATATACGCTGTCAATTACTGTTTTCGGTGTATAAAAAGCCGTTAAGGTTGATTCTTTTGCTGCTTCATATTCAGACTGTGATAGATTTTCCTTGAGAAAGCTCCTCGCTTCTTTCCACTGTCCCCCTTGCTTTCATCAAAGACATCAGCAAAGTCCGCCCCAGCCTACATACCTTGCTAAAACTTCCTGTGCGGTACTATCAAGCTCTCTTTGTCCACTCTCCACTCTGTTAAGCATAGAAATTGCTTCAAGGTTATTGTTTAATCTCTCACTTGGAGATAACTTTTCAGGTAGCGTTTCTTCTGTGATTTTGAAGTTATGCCTCTCATCTTTCTTTATTTCTACTTCCTCGGTAGTCTTTTCAAGTTTCGTATAGGTTAGATTTTCAAATAGACTATCAAGGTCGCTCTCAAGACGATAAGGAATTACATCGGAGCCTGTTATCATACCGCCAAGATATTCGGTATTGTCCTTGACTGTTATTGTCTTTAGGTTATTTCCCATATCATCAAAGCGTGTGATGATATAGGCTTTATCCTTATATTTAACTTCATCACCAACAATAAAATTTGGTCTTTCAATGCTTACCTGCTTTAATAAAGTCCTCATTATCCCTCAAATGCTACAATCGGGATTTGATGATTTGCCACTTCTTACCGGATCAAGCCATAAATCATTTCTTCCTGTGATTTTGTTTTTAGAAATTTCCCTTACAGTGTATTCTTCATGATTAAAATAGACGGTATCTCCCTCTTTAACTGCAAATTCATCTGAAAGGCTTTCCTTTTCTTCATTGAGTTCTACTTCTTCTCTTTCCTTTAGGTAATCAAATAGCGTTCCTTGAACAGGTGTTGCAGCTACTCTTTCTTCTGTTTCTTCAGGTACATCAAGCTCTGTTTCTTCTTCAAAGCTAAGTTCCCCATTAAAGACTGATTGAAGCTCCTGCTCATCCATCTGCTTTTTAAGTTCTGTATCTTTAAGCTCTCTAAAAGTCTTTGGAAAATCTTCTAAAATAAGCCTTTGGGCATTTAATTCTTTCAATTCTTCAAGATTGAAATATCCCCATTCAGGTTCAATACCAAGTACAAGTCCAAAGGCATCTCCACTTTCCCTATCGTATTCTGTCATATACCAAGTCCAATTACTTCTAAACGGAATGATATATGCAGCATGAACTTCTTTATCTGCTAAAGATACATCTTCTTGTGCATAAAGTTCAGGCACTCTTTCAAGCATTTCATCCGTCATTAAGTTTTCAGGATTGTCTTTGGAATAATATTGTGGTTCTTCTATCTCTGTCTTACTTTTCTATTTTCTTTTCCTCAAGATAAAGATTTTTTAGAAAAGCAGCTCATCAATATGTTTTTGCCACACTTGACCAAGTAAGAAATACATCACTGCAATCTTTCTTCTGTAATTTAAGTCCCTTTGCATCGTGCCATTCATCACTTCCCATTGCACCTGAAACAGCATGAGAGCTTCCACCTATGCCATACTCATCTTTTAAAAAGTTAGCTTTTTCTTGAAGCGTATGGTTTTCCTTGAAAAATTTTGTAATTCGCTCTTTTCCCTCTATCTATTCCGCTTCCTCTTGACAGGGCTTTGCAAAAGACTTCATCATCTGTAATAAAAGGGCTTTACCTTTGGAAGTTCTGTCAGATTGGTACTATATTCCTTTCGTGGCAGATCAAGTTCCTGTAATTTCTGATAAAGACTATCTACCTTGTGATAGTGAAATCTTAGTACATCTCTATTTTCTTTATATCCTTCCAAAAACCTGCCATATTCTTCGATTGTTTCCTTTAGATACTCAGGATTTTTTAATGCTTCAGACAATCTTTTCGTTTCTTCCGGAAAGCCACCACCTCTTTCAAAAGAGTTGAAATATCCTTTGCTCTATTCCTTCTTCGCTTAAATCGTGCGTTAGATACCATAAAGATTCTGAAATTCTATCCCTTTCATAGTCCTGTGCCTCTAAAAGTTCTACATTTGTAGCAAACTCACCTCTGTAAGAAGTTCATTTATCCTGCTTGCTGCATCACTCCAGCTTAAAATTTGTGTATTATCTTCTCTTGCCGAAGTCCCATAAGCTAAATGAATACCTTTATCCGAATACCAGGAAGATACTTCTCTTTCATCAATGTAAAATCCGTTTCCACCTCTAAAGGTATCTTTGAGGTATTCTCCCTAATTCTTCATTGCTCTTTCCTTTGGAAAACTCAGCTATAAGAGGAAGTCTACTTCCATCATTGTTTCCTCCGTTAATAAGGACAATATCTATATCTTTTGGGCTTAAGGGAATGGTAAGCCTCATCTGTCCGTAGGAATTTTCAGGCAAAGAAAAAGAAGCCTTATCAGCTTCTCTTATCTCTACATCAATATTTTCTTTTAACCTTCTACTATTTCCTTGATCGTCATCTCTTTCAAAGCTGAAATCATTGCTTTGTACTGTGGATTGCTCTCGTCCTCTATCTTCCAAGCTGCCATCAGCTTCGGCTTCTCTGCTCTGATAAATTCTATCGCTTGTTTCTGAATATCCATCAGGTGTCCTATCAATTTCTTCTCCTTGTATAGATCTACTAACATCTCGAAGTGGCTCTGCTCCTCGCTCTGTGATAGATAATCCAGCCTCATAACCGCGTAGGTCGGATTCGGATAAATCTTCATAAATTCTGTCTGTTCCTCCAAGCTGTTTAGCGTATTCTCCCTGATTTTTTCTATTATCTCGTCCGTACTCTCCATTTCGGAGAACTCGCTCGTTTTCATTTCTTTTCCTGATCATCTCGTCGAAGTACATTTTCTTCTACCTCCTCTAATTCTTCTTTAATTTTATTATATCCCGCTTCTTTTCCTATTAAAACTTCTTTTTGAAGCTCAAGCTCTTTGCTTTTTTGAATGGTTTCATCAATAATCATTCCGCTAATATCCGATACACTTTCACCAAGGCTCATTAAGGATATGCTGTCAAGTCTTTGAAAATTTTCTCTTAAAAGCTCATAATCCATCGGATAATCTAACTTAAATCTTGAAGCTACCGCATAGCTTACCGAGTCCCTTACAAACTTGGTAAATGATATTCTATTCTCATCTGCTATTCTAAGCTCATTCATAAGGTTGTCTATCTTTTCATCTCCGTAAAGCCTGCTTAAAGAAAAGATGTTTTCAAAGATGCTTTCACTTTCCTCATATCCCTCGTTTTTTATCATTTCCTTTAAGACATCCCTTGATGCGCTTCTTTGTCAAATCTCCAAAGATTTACTTCATTGACATCTCTGTTTTTTGAAACTGTCTGACCTATATCAAAGATATAGTCCACTTTCTTGTATGTGCCATAGTCCTCTAAGATAGGGATACCTTTCTGCCCTCTCATAACGGTTCGGTTAAATCGTTCCCTCCAATAATCGAACTTGGCACAGGCTGTCGCTTCAGGATTTCTATCATAGATACTTAATTGACTTCTAAAAGTCATATCTTTGATTGTTTCCGACAACCCTTTTAGGAGCTTCAGATATTCTGCTTCACTTTGCAAAAATATCTTGTTTTTACAAGCTCCAAAATGTTATGAAAATCATTTATTCGCATTTTTACCTCCTTCTTTTTCCAAACAAAAAAAGGTGGTTAGATTTTACTCTAATCACCTTTTGATTCTGTGTGCTGCAACTTACTGCAACTTAATTTTTCTGCTGCAAAACCTTATTGTATGGCACTTTTAGAAATCAATTGCCTACTAAAAATCATGGTTCTGCAACTTACTTTTTATTCATTAAGTTCCCAGTGTCCACTATTACCACTTCCTACATACTTTAGATTATCTATTTCCTTTATAGCTCTTTCAATAGTCTTTACGCTAACTCCAGCTTCATCTGCAATAGCCTTTCTTGTAATCCTATCATTGCTTCTCACTTTTTCTTTAATAAACTCTGCGAGGGCTATCTTATCGTGAGCGACATCGTGAACGACACACTGAGCGACATCATGAGCGACATTGTCGCCCCCAACCTTTTGCGTCGCTATCTTCTTTAAAGGAATAATCGTTCTAAATATATCTCCCTCATCAAATAACGGGTTTTCTCCTGAATAAAGCTGTGTGTACTTGTAGGTATTTCTCATTCCTGAACCAAGTTCATCTGCAAGACCTATTTCTCTAAACACCTTTGATATAGCAGGATTCTTAGGAAATGGTTCAAACTTCTGTAAATCTAAAGCTCCCATTCCATGAGCCAAGTTGCTGTTTTCAACAGTAATTTTCTCATCATCAATAATCATCTTTGCAGGATACCCACTTGAATAATCCCTATGAGCCAATGTATTGGAAACTATCTCTCTAAGTATCCTATCTCTTGCATTAACATTTACAATTCCGTCTAAGACAAATAAATCGTTCAAATGCTTCTGCCCAAACTCTATAAGCCTGTCATAGCTATCAATCAGATTTGTTATGACAACATCTCTATCATCATATCTATCCTTGTTTTCAACTCTGAATATTGCATCTGTTTTGTGTTGTGGAAGAACGGACATAATCGAGTTGTCTTTTCCAAATAACAGAATAGCAGCTAATGTAATTCCCTCACGCTTTGTTTCCGGATCTGTCAGAATGAGATTAGCACTTCTAAGAAGTTCTTCATTACTCATATTCTCCCAAACATGATTTTTATTTCGGGAAACAGCCATTTTCTTAGCTTTATCAATGACAGAAGCATCAAGAAAATCAATATCAAGATTCGGATATACTTTATTAACAAAATAGCTTCCTTGCTTTCTTGCATATAGCTTATATACAAGTTCGGAATGGTCTGTTATATTGATGTCTCCCTCATAAGACCTATCCCAAATTCTTCCGTTATGCCTACACACCTGATAACCTTCCGGAACTCTGATGTAAATTACTTTTTTCTCGTCTATATCAAAGATTTCAGGTAGTAAATAAAGTGGCGGATACATCTTTTGCGGATTATTGATTGCCGTAGTAAATTCTTTAATCACTTTATCAACTTTATCTTTACTAACACCAACAATCTCTCTTTTATCATTTACACCAAGTAAAATATGTCCGCCATTTCTATTATTGAAAGAGCATACTGTATCAAAGACATCTTTGGTTAAAAGCATCTTTTGGATTCTTTAAACTCAACATCTATCTTCTCTCCATTTTGAATTAACTTCTTTATTTCATCTATCATCATCTGCTTTTTTCACCACCTTTATTTCCCCAATGTTTTCTTCAATAAAAAAACTTTGGAATTTTTGAATTTCAACTCTATCTTTATTGACTACAAAAAGTAACATAATCTCCATTTTCTAAATTCAAAAGTTCTCTTATCCTTTTTGGGATAGTAACCTGTCCCTTTGCCATAACTTTTGCAGTATCCATAAATATATCTTTCATACTTACTTCCTTTCGCCCTACTTTTCCTACAAAAGATTATAGCACTTTTTAGGAACATTTTTTTCCACTCTGAAATTAGCAGCTACTTACTTGCTGTATATCAAGACAGCCTCTTTTATTTCTGTTTCAATCGCTTCTAAAAATTCTTCCTTTGAAGATTTCCCCTGTGCAATCTCTGTAAGCTCCATTTCCCACTTCGCAGTAGTTTCTGGTGACTTAAAGGTATCAGATACTATTGTTATAAGGCTGATCCCCTTATGTGTGGTTACAAGATTTTTATTATCTCTTTCTAAAAAGCCTTTATAGATTAGATTTTCAATAATCCCTGCCCTTGTTGCAGGTGTTCCAAGCCCTTTTCTTTCCACTTCTACACCTTTTTCAAGTGCGTCATTTCCTGCAATCTCCATAGACTTTAAGAGCGTGTCCTCAGTAAAGTGTTTCGGAGGTTGAGTAAATTTTTCTTTTATCTCTTTATTTTCAATACTTAAAACATCACCAATACTTACATCAGGCAATACAGCATCTTCACTCTTTTTTGATTTGTATTCTTTAAGGTATTTGCTAAAGCCTTCATCCTTAATTACCTTACCTGAACTTGTAAATTCAAAACCATCAAATGAAGCTACAATCTTTGTTGTATTTTCAATAAGCGGATAACCCACACTTGCGTGGAGCTTATTAGATATAAGCCTATATACCTTTGCTTCACTCTCAGGAATGCCTGATAAACCTTCACTCAGTGAGCTTACTGTCGGGATAATCGCATGATGATCCGTAACCTTTTTTGAGTTAAATACTGTCTTGATACGCTCTGTATCAAAGTCATTTTTACCCAAAATGTTATTGACCGTACTTACAATCATATCTTCCGTTAAACATCTGCTGTCTGTTCTTGGATAGGTGATGAGCTTTTCTTTCTCATAAAGGCTTTGGGCATAATCAAGTGTCTGCTTAGCTGAGTATCCGAAATACTTATTGCACTCTCTTTGAAGTGTTGTCAGGTCAAAAGGTAAATCAGGTTTTGTAATTTTTTCTTTCTGAATGACATCAATTATTTCAATCTTATCGCCTACTAAATTTAAGAGCTGTTCAGCAGCAACTTCATCATCAATTCTGTCCGTTGATAGTGTAAAACCATTTGTAGAAAGCTCTACTGTATAGTATTTTTTTCTTTTCTTGAAGTTTGCTATCTCATCATCTCTTTTTACAATCATGGCAAGGGTAGGTGTCTGCACTCTGCCAACACTGTAATTTTGCTGATACAGACAAGAGTAGAGCCTACTAATATTCATTCCGACTAACCAATCCGCAATAGCTCTTGCCTTTGCCGATTCAAAGAGATTATCATAGTCTTTCCCGTCTGTTAGGTTATCAAAACCCTCTTTAATGGCACTATCTTCCATTGAAGAAATCCAAAGGCGTTTCATCTTCTTTTTACAATTCACTTGATTATATACAAGTCTAAAAATACTTTCTCCCTCACGCCCTGCATCGCAGGCATTGATAACCGTATCAACCTCCTTATCATTCATCAGCTTTTTAAGGATGTTAAACTGCTTCTTGGTTGCCTTTGCTACTTCATACTTATAGTCGCTCGGAATAATCGGTAAATCAGCCATATTCCACTTGGCGTACTTTTCATCATAAGCATCCGGATTTGCCATTTGAATTAGGTGTCCAACGCACCAGCTCACCCTATATCCGTTTCCTTCATAATATCCGTCTTTCTTTTTATTTGCTCCAATAACCTTTGCAATGGAGATTGCAACACTCGGCTTTTCTGCAATAACTAACTTCATCTGTGTTTTCCTCCTGTTATAAATCAAAATAGGGCGAAAGATGTTACTCTCCAGCCCTAACTTTGCACCCAAAATAATATGTTTTTAGGTGCGTTTATTCTTCATCTTCTACTTCATCTGCATCATTTATTTCTTCCTCGCTTTCAGCTTCAGAAAAGAAATCATCATCTTCCTCCTCTAAGGCTTCAAGTTCTTTATCTTCTTTCTTTTTCACAACCTTAAAATAGTAGCCTGCTCCTAATGCACCACCTACTACAAGAAGCAAAATAATATAGGTTCCTAAATTACTCTTTTCGTCCTTCTTCTCAGGCTTTACTTCTTCCTTAACAGGTTCTTCTTTTACTACTTCCTGCTTTGGTGCTTCTTTTTTCTCCACCATGTTAATCAAATCATCTTCAGATACTTCCGTAAGAAGCATTACATTCTCACTATCTTCATCGTGGTTGATGATAAGATGAAAAGTCTTACCGTTTTTCGTTTGAAAGGTAATAAACTGCCTTGCATCAGCCGAATACTGTTCCGTTTCTTTATTATCGCTGCTATCTCCATGATGAATCGGATATTCCTTATTTGCATTATCCTTATTTTCCGTAACACTTCCTCTTGCCTTAGACGGTGCAGAAGCTACTCCCTTATTGGTATTTACACTCTTACTTGCAGACACCATTGATGAATCCTGACTGTTATTCGCAGGAGCTTTTGCCGTTAACTTATTGGGATAGCGAACTTCCTTTTCTTTCTCCTTTACTTCCGTTTTGCCTTTACCGGTATCCTTTGTAGTATTACCTGAGCTTACCGAATCCGATGAGCCTTTACCGGTACTACTTACAGAAGTCTGTGGTGTTTGAGGAGAAATACCTGAACTTGTCTTAATCCCGGAAATGGGACTAATCGGTGTAACTGATTGTGATGTTACAGGAGCTTTATTTGTTTCCGCAGCCTTTTTTTCAAGCTCTTTCACCTTTTCAGTCAGCTTATCCATTTCCTTTTTCATATCTTCTGATAAGTCCTTATTTACCCTTATCTTTCTTCATTTTTTTCTTTTAGGCTATCAATTTCATCTTCAAGGTCTTTAATTTTTATTCTTTTGCTTATCACTTAATTTGTCTTTTATCCTTAAGTTCGCAATTTAACTTATCAAGTTTATCCTGAAGCTCTTTTTGCCTCTTTTTTTCTATTTGTGAAATATCGTCTTTAGAAAGCTCTGTCTGCGTTTCCTTATCCTTAACCTCCATCTTTGCTACCTTACGGATAATCTCATCTTTTTCCATCTCCCTTTACCTCATAAAACAGAAACTCATCAATGAAATTTCATATCATCTAGGGAGCATTGGAAGATCTCCGCTATCAATAAGTTGTCCTTTCTCAGCCTTTATCTTTTCTTCCTTAAAGACCTTTTCATCTTCAAAGATATACCTTACATTTACTTCAACTTCCGTTTGAACAGCTTCGTTTTTTGTTGGAGCTTCAGATTTTTGCTCCTGTGCATAAACAACCGTCCAAAGACCTAAAAATACAGCTAATACTTACAATTACCGCAAGTGCTACCGTCCAAAACTTATTATTCTTTTTCAAACTGGTTTTCATTTGTTTTCTCCTTTTTTATTTCTGCTTTTTGTCTGTTTACCTTTGCCATCAAATCGCTGATTGTGATGTTATTCTTTCTGCAAATGGCAATGATCTCTTCATTTTCAAGCTCTTCTTCACGAATGAATAAAGGCTCCAATTCTTCATCAATCAGAGCCTTTTTATCATTTAACTTCTTTATTCTGTTTTTTACTGCTATCAGTTCCTTTTTCAAATTGTTACCTCCTATTTCTTTACATTTGGCGGAAAACCGAATCCTACGGGATGGTGCTTACAAAATGTTGCTATCCAATCATCTAAGGTAGTTACTCTTATTCGACCGATGTTATCAATCACTTTTCCATCTCCAATGTAAATACCTACATGACCATAGGTAAGCCCTGCACTGCTTCCGCTACTGCTGCTTTCGACTGCCACAAGCATTCCGACCTTGAGCTTTGACCTGTCTGATGTAAAGGTATAGTTTCGGTACATATCACAGGCATTCCCACCTATATATCCAAGTCCTGCATTTTGATAGACCTGTGATACCCACATGGCACACCATCCTGCACCCGGAGATGGCGTAATGTATGCAGCATTAACAATCTTCTTTTGTACTTCCGTAGATGCCTCATACTCTTTTCCACCGCCGATACCTCCATTTGCACTGATAAGGTCAGAATTACCAAAGGCTTCTCTCATATTGCCTTGTGCAAGGAACAAGGCTTCATAATGCTTTAGATTATCGGGATAGTTTGCAAAGACCTTTCGGATAATGCTGTCCATCTCTTTTTTATGAAGCGTTACGATGAGTTTTTTATACTCATAAGGTTCTTCGTGGCTTTCGGTATATTCATTGCCATCTTCATCGGTATAGGTTTCTGTAACTGTCCTGTATCTGATTTCAATTTCTTCCCTATACTCAAGGTCATACATGGACTCAAATAATTCTTTTAATATGGATTCTACTTCCGATACACTCTTTACCTCTCCACACCTTGATGTAATGTAGGATAAAAAGCTCATGGACATTATGACCCGATATATTCTGTATTATTTAAGATATATTCATCATATCCGGGATAATTTTTCTTTCACATGGTCAACTTCACTTTGAAGCTCACCCTCCATATCTGAAAATTTCTGATTGATTTCACTTAGGACATTTGGCTTTGATAAATAGCTTGTTGTAAGCACAGAGCTTGTAGAGTTCATAAAGCCTGTCATTCCCGTTCCTGCAAAGTTAATCACAAAAAGTCCCTAAGATAATGATACCTATGAAAATAAGCATTAGTCCTTTTTGCTTTTTCGGATAATCATATCCTTTGAGCTTTTCAGTGTTCCGATAAGTCCCTCTTTAATTCGATCTCTAAGCCTTGACTTATTCTCACGAGAAATTGCTGCCTTTACCTGATTTTTTTCTTTTTGAAATCTTTTTATATGCACTTGCTCTTTTTATACTCATCCGTCTTTTTCAGTTCCTTTTTTGCATCACGAAATTCCAACTTTGACTTACGCTTTCTGATTTTATAGTCCTTATTTGTAAGGTCATAGCCTCTTTTAGCTCTTTTCTTATCAGAATACTTCTTTATGCCATGAATGAGTTTTTGAGCTTGTATCTGCTGTCTTTTTCTCCTGCCTCTACGCCTTGATTTTTCATCACTTCCATGAGATAAGTAATCTCTTACGGTTTCACTTCCTTTAGCAAGTCCTGACAGGGCAGATACCTTTACCATATCCTTTTTGACCTTTTTCTTTTGGTCTTTTGATAGGCTGCTATGAACTTTTTTGCTTGCAGTATCTTTTCCAGTCTTTTTATCTTCAGGCTTATTCTCCTTTAACACATCATCCTTTTTCCTTGTATAAAGGCTTTCGGTGTAGTTTTTTTCCTCTTATAATTTTTCTCTTTTTGAGCTTTTTGGGACTTTTTTTGAGAAGCTATTTGTATTTTCTTCTTTATGATGAAGATTATCCTCGACATCATAGGTTGACTCAAAATAGTCGCTATCCCTAAAATCATTGTCGTATCTGTCTATAATCCCATCATTATCAAGGTCTTTTCCTAAAGGATCATAGATTTTTCCATCCTTAACCTCCGTAATATAATCTAATCTTCCCGTTTCAATTGCGGAATTTACGTCTCCCTTATCTGAAGCTCTATATTTTTCGTTTCTCTTGGATGTTCCATAAGACTTTTCATTATCAGCACTTACCTTACTTGTTTTTTCATGCACTTTATCCTGAAACCGTTCTTTCTCATGAACGATTTTACCTCTGTAATCATCGTTATGTTTTAGCTTACTTTCTTCAGGTATCGTATCTGTTTTACTATGAAACATCTCTCTTTCAAGGCTTGCCTTATGCCTATCCTTAAAATCCTTTTTCAGCTTCTTTCCCATAGGCTACCTCACTTCTTCCGGCTTGGTAGTCATCTTCTGATAAAGGATTGTATCTTTCGGAAACTTATCAAGGAAAGGCACAATAGTATTTCCAAAGAAAAGTAGTCCCTCACCTTCATTTGAATTAGTAACATATCTGAGCTGTGGAAGTGAGATTTTAAGTTTTCTTGCAAGTATCTCTCTATCTCCTGATGCTTGATTAAGCATTAAGACAAAGTCTGTATTGTCAAAGATATTTTCTATCTCCTTACTCATAAGTAGGTCTTTGACATTCTGCGTAATACCTGTTGGAATACCTCCCCATTTACGAAATCTTTTCCAAATCTCTACGGAATAGGATGCTGTCTGCTCATCTTTTAAAAGCAAATGGAACTCGTCGATATAGTACCTTGTAGACTTGTTTCCTCTGTTTTGTGACACCTTATTCCACACCTGATCCTGAATAACAAGCATACCGATTTTCTTTAGCTGACTTCCAAGTTCTTTAATATCAAAACAAAGGAGCTTCTTATTCAAATCCACATTTGACCTGTGATTAAAGACATTAAGAGAACCTGATACATAGATTTCCATCTCTGTTGCCAGCTTCTTACCAACCCTTTCCTCCTGTCCTTTTAACATATCGTATAGGTCTTGCAGTATTGGCATATTACAAGGCTCTGGGTTTTCAAAATACTTTTCATAAATCTTAGGTAGGCATCTATCTATAACGGACTTTTCTTCTGCTGTAAGACCACTACCGCCTACTACAAGCTCAAGCATACTCATAATAAAGTTTGCCTTGTCTTTCAGCGGTGCATCCCCATCACCGTAGTTCATGTTTATATCAAGAGGATTCAGGTAATCCTTCGACTTACTGCTGACCTTAATGACTTCTCCCTTAAACTGCCTTACGAGGTTTCCATACTCTCCTTCCGGATCGCAGATAATCACATCATCATCTGTTACTAAAATCGCATTTGCCATTTCTCTTTTGGCACTAAAGGACTTACCGCTGCCCGGAGTTCCGAGAATTAGACCGTTTGGGTTCTTTAATTTCTTTCTATCTGCCATAATCAGGTTATGGCTTAGGGCATTTAGTCCGTAGTAAAGACTATTACTTGAATTGATAAAAAGCTCCTCTGTGGTAAATGGCATAAATACTGCCGTTGATGAGCTTGTCAATCCTCTATCTATTTCAATCTTATTCACCCCAAGAGGCAGCACGCTGATAAGTCCCTGTTCCTGCGTATGGTCAAGTCTTTTCAGCTTACAGTTATGCTTATTTGCAATGGAGCTTATTTGAGCAATTGTGTTATCGAGCTTTTGCACTGTCCTTGCAAAGTTCATAAAGACGATACTTACTACAAACATTCGCTCATCTCTTGTCTGCAAGTCTTTTAAGAGGCTCTTTACATCCTCACCATAGGTAATTAAGTCCGATGGAAGAATGTCCATATCATAACCGCTTCTTACCGCCTTCTTATTTTCCTCAATTCGCATCTTATCAATATCGGTGTTTTTTCTTTTTACCATCTTAATGGCTTCTGACTGATCAATTGCCTTAATATGAAAAGAGATATTGATGTTATCATCAATATCCAAAAAAACTCAGATAGCATACGGTCAGATAGCTCACTTGCAAGGATTTGAAAGTGGCTGACTGCACCGATAAATTTTCCAAACTTAAAATATCTGCTTGGCATAAAGTTAAATTCATCAGGAGCAATATATGTCTTGGTGCTTTCTCTTTTCTTTAAGTCCTTATAGGAAAACTCAAAGGTCTTATTCGGATTTAATATATCGTGAAGTATCTTTAGCCTTTCTTCTCCTGTAAGACTTTCAGCACGAACCCCCATACTTTTGAGATTAGACAATATATCTATCTCCAGTCTTTCAAGTTTTGATGTAGCCTGCTCTAAATTGTCTGCTTCTACTGTAAAGGTTATATATTTTGATTTTTTAAGTCCGTTATTTCCCTTTACAATCTGACTTTTAAGCATCTCTCTAAATTCAAAGCGTATATCGTCGAAACCGTCCTTTTTATCCGGTATCTGAATTGCCGACTTCATTTCTTCGTTTCGTCCGAGCTGATTGATATATGAAAACTCAATGCTGATACTTGGATCAAAAGAGTTTAGGAAGTTTGCAAACTGATTAAAAATCAAGTCCCTATCTTCATCTAAGGCAAGCTGATAGTTAATGTCCTGAAAGGCTATACTTTTACTGAAGTGCTTTTCATCAAGCTGGCATATTCCGCTTTTTAAAAGCCTTAGATAGGGAATGGTATCTTCTACCGTATATCTTTTCGGTTCTTTCTTAAAGATAAGGTCAAGGATTCCTCCCTTATCTTTTTTTGACTTGCAATTACTTTTCTTTAAGTCCCGCTTTTGACTTCTCAATGCCTTTTCGTTTTGCATGAGTTTTATTTGCTGAATTTTTCTTTTCTTGTTCAAGGTAAACCTCCTTTCTCACCCTCTTTTGCGGTTGATAAAACTTATGAAGATAAATGTTCTTAAAAGTATTTCTCAAAATGTCAGTCCGTCCTTTTTCAAATAGTGTGATGAAAAAGATAGGAAGCGTGGATACGATAAGGAATATGACAGCTATGTCATTTAGCACAAACTTCCTCATAAATAAATAGACTGGTATTCCAACCAGTCCTGCAAGTGTGAAGCCTATGAGCTGCCTTTTCGTTAGGTTAAAAGCAACCTTTGTCTTTACCTTATTTAAGTCTTTAGGGATTGGTACATATGCCATATCTTACCTCCCATCTTCTTTACCCTTTGACAGCTCCTCAAAGTGTTCATATACAGAGCCGATTTCTTCCTGAATAGTCGCAAGCTGTTCGTCTGTGTTCTTGTTATATCTTTTCTGCATTAGGTAAAAATCGTTATGGCAGCGACCAATGTCCTCTGTTTTTTCTTCCAATTCTTCCACCTTATTATGAAGCCTGATCCTATCAATTATCGCCATAATACCTGCTCCAATTACTACTGCTATCAATAATGTTTTTCTTTTATCCATACTATCTTTCCTTTCTTTTAGTGTGCATTTAATACACTTTTGGCCAGTGTTCCGCTCTTTAGCATCATTAACCCCAGCAAAACCGCATAGCCAAGTATCGTCATGGTACTTGTGTGTATATCTGTTATCTTAATCGTCTTAACTAAAACTGCGTAAATTCCAAGACAAACCATTAAAAAGAGTCCTTGTAGTCCAAGTGCAAATAGTCCTTTGATGTAGTTTGTTCCAATCTGTCCCCACTCCTTGTTTCCCATTGTGGCAAATGGAATAGCTGAAACCGATGAGTAAACATAAATCTCAAACATTCTTCCGTAAACTACAAGCATAATCACAACGGATATTACCTGTATAGCAACCTTGATGAGTGAGGTTTCAAAGAGAATCATGACAAGCTCTCCAAGCCCCTTTTTCTTTTTAGGGTATCCATCATTGCCACTATCTGATCTCCGGAAACGGTGGCAGAGGTATTTATCACCCCTGCCGCCTTATTTACCATGTGCTGTGCCACATCAAAAAAACTGCCATTGAAAAACTCAAAGGCATGGGATACTAACCATACAGCAATCCACATCTTGATGATGTACTTGAAAAATTCAAAAGGTATCTGTATCGTGCATATTGTTCTTTTGCATTACCATATTGATAAGCTCGATACAAAGAACTGCTGTGATGATTAGTCCCGCTATTGGAATGATAACGGAATCGTTAATGCTTTTGATAAAGGCAAATACATCTCCGTTCCACCCCATAGGCGTTTTACCTACATCTGTTGCAACTGCACCAACTTTATCGTTGATGTCAAGAAACATGGACTCTAAGTTTGCTTGAATACCGCCCAGTAGAAGTTCCTTAAAGAATTCTTCTATCTTGTCGAATATTCCAAACATCTAAGCTCTCCTTTTCTTCTTAATTGAGTACATTGGCAAGTAGTGGAATGAGCTTAAGTCCGATAAGAACGATTCCTCCTCCAGCCATAAGCTGCTTAATACCTTGGCTCTTAGCACCGGGATTGTCATTACCATATCCTTCCATCAAGTTGATAACGCCCCATGCTCCAAGTCCTGCACCTACTGCCATAACCAAAATCTTTAATACATTAACTGCCTGTGTAAAAAATGCCATAAGTTATTCCTCCTCATTTTCTTCTTTCTTTTCAATTTTGTTGTAGGACTTCACTACAAAGTTTTTGTAAGTCTTTCCCTCTTTTTCACGCTTCTTAAAGTAGCCAAAGATGTGGATTAAATCACCTTTTTCAAAGTCATTTGCCTTCTCTGCTTTTTCTCCATAGGCTGCACAGTTGATGTACTCCTTGCCTTTACCGTACTTTTTTTACAAGCGTGAAGTTTGCAACTTCTACTTTCTCTCCTTCATTTTTCAAAACTTTGAGAAGGTAGGCTCTGCCAATAAGTTGGCGTTGATGTTAATCATTTCTTGTTTCATCTTTTTAAATTTCTCCTTTTTCAATTCAATAAAAAAAGCGACCAGAAGTATTACTTTTTCCAATCGCTGATACTATTACTATTTAATTTTTCCTTTAAGTGGGACTTCTTATCCTTATCATTTTTCCCTCCTGATTGTTGATATGAAAAAAAGCAGCAAATATATGCTGCTTTAAATTCATTCAATATTTTTTTACCTTCTATCAATGCCATTTTTTTATAATTCTCATCTGCAAACCAAAATTCTTTTTTTATTTCAGATATTAAAAATTGACCATTTTCTATATCTTGTTTTTTTATAGTGTATATTGGTTTTGTTTAATGACAAAAAAATAATTAAGTTCATATTTACACCACATTGAATTTATAGAAGAATCCGATTCAACAAATATTAAGCTATCTGATTGTTCTAATCTACTCTTCAATACGCTTAATGTTGCCTCACATAGTAGATGCCTTTTTTAAATAATCATCATCATTAATCCAATCACAATAGATGTTTTTTTGTTATTACTATTTTTCGTATTTTATTAGTTTCTGAACAGATATGCTGTCCTTACTACTATGTGATATAAAAAAATCATATGACTTTATTTTTTTGTTCATTAGCATTCTCTATTCTATACTCCAGTTCCACTGGTGTTTTAGAATTTTATATACTTCATTTGGATATATCTTCTTTAGATATTCCTTCCTTTTCTTATTTCCAGCATGAACTTGCATATTTTTTTGTTTCCTTAATCGTGGGTTATAATTAAAAAGACTGCAAGTGCTTAAAAAGCAATTTCCCGAAGTTGTTTGTTAATCTCAATATCATTTAATTTGAAAAATTGTATTATTTGGTGGCTATAATATTTTTTGCAACTCTAAAATAATATATACTTTATCCTTTTTGAGATGTGTTTTTTTCTTTCATATAACCCAATTAGTTTTTTTCTAAAAAAATAGGTGTTACCTGTTGAGTTTTAGATTTTTGCTTTCTCAATTTTTTTGTGTAACTCTATCTATTTTATTTTTTTCTTTTTATTCCAAAAGTTTTTTTCTCTTTCTATCAAGCATCTTTCATATGAAAAAAATTATTATTATAATTCTCTTTGTAAAAATCTGAAGCTAATTTCTCATACATTGAACACTCAAACAATATTTTAGTTGGGGCATTCATTCTATAACGAGCTTTCCCATATCTTTTTTTAATGAACTTATCTTTTGTTTGATAATATTCATACTTTATTTCAACAGATTCCCACTCATATGGATAGTAATGTTTTAACGCATCTACTATATCAGTATCTTCATAATTTTTTCTAAAACATTTGCAATATGTTTTAATTGTTCATTCCACATTTTCTTTATATCAATTATTTCACGATTATAAATATGCTTAGTTACTCCTGCCATCACCACTTCACCCCATAATGTTATTTATAATATTGTACTAAATATACCCATATACATAAAAGCTATAACAGAATTACAATCTTGTAATGGTTGTATTTCTATTGAGCTTAGCCTTCCCTTTTCGGTTCATATAGGTCTCAATATCAAACACATTCTTTTTATCATAATCCTCAAGGAACTTGTAGTTCTTATGCCTTGTAATATCGAATTTGTCAGATAAAAACGGTCTCACACCTCGTAGCTGAAAGATACATTTCCCACCATCCATAACTGTTATTTCATCTTGGCTCATAAGCTCCTTACCTGTCTTTTGATAATTAAGTCCGAAAGACTTTTGATTTGACCTTGTCTCCGATGTGTTATACAGGTCGATAGTTTCTTTTCCCAGTGTTTCAGACAATTCTTTTAACGTGGTTTTCTCCTTGCCACCAAGAAACAAGGTACTATCACAGTTACCTACGATTGTATCAGCGTTATCCTTATATATTGCCTTTAACTGTGATTGGGCTTGTAAAATGATACTTGCTGAAATCTCTCTACTTCTGATTGTTGCAATCAGCTTTTCAAACTTAGGAATTAAGCCAATGTTCGCAAATTCGTCTAAAAGACACCTTACATGAACAGGTAATCTTCCACCGTATTCATCATCTGCCTTATCACAAAGTAGATTAAATAGCTGTGAGTACATAATGGAAACTACAAAGTTAAAAGTATCGTCTGTATCAGAGATGATAACAAATAGTGCTGTCTTTCTATCTCCGAGGGTATCAAGCTCAAGTTCATCTTCACTCATCAAGTCCCTAAGTTCCTGAATATCAAAGGGGGCAAGCCTTGCACCGCAGGAAATAAGAATAGACTTTGCTGTTTTTCCCGCAGCCAACTTATACTTCTTATATTGCTTCACCGCAAAGTGTGTAGGCTCTTTCTTTTCAAGTGCTTCAAAGAGTCTGTCTATCGGATTCATATAGGTTTCATCATCTTCTCTTACTTCTGAAGCATCTATCATATCCAGTAGTGTTGCAAAGTTCTTTTCTTCTCTTGGAGCTTCATAAAAAATATAACCTATCAGAGCTGTATAGTAGAGTTTCTCGGCTTTAACCCAAAAATCCTCACCTGCTTTTTCTCCCTCTCCTTTCGTATTTGCAATGATTGTTTGAACCAGTTTCAGAATGTCTTTCTCAGAACGGATATAAGCAAAGGGATTGTACTTCATGCTCTTTTTGAAGTTGATGGTATTTAGAATTTTTATCTCATACCCGTTATCTTCAAGCATCTTACCGCACTCAAGGACTATCGTTCCTTTAGGATCGGTTACACAATATGACGAGTGCATTTGCATAAGATTCGGTTTTACATAAAATCTCGTTTTCCCACTTCCTGATCCACCGATGACAAGAACATTCTTATTTCTTGCATACTTAGGATTAGCCGGTCTGCCATTCATAGTTAATCGTTCTGTTTGCGTAAGCAGGATATTGTTTTGAAACTTTTCATCCATATATGGCTCTATATCTTTTTTCGTTCCCCATCTTGCTGAGCCATACTCTTTCCCCTGTCTAAACTTTTTAGCATTTTTCCCTTTGGTATATACGATAAATTTGATTAAAACAGCTACTACCACGCCCATTATAATATCCGTAGGATGAAGGCTTGGAAGAAAGCCTATCGTATTAATCTCTAATATCCCTTGAAAAATTTTGTCAATAATATCGCCACCTATATAGGCTCTTACATGATGCGAAAAGATATTACCTATATAGAAAAATGCAAGATAGGGAATGTTCTGCTTTAGAAACTTTACCTTATCTTGCACCTTAAATAAGCCTTTGATGTCCTTTAATATTTTATCTATCATAGGCTCTGCTCCTTTTGTTTATTCTTGATTTTATCTTTGGAAATAGAGTTTTTAGCCATCTCCTTGAACTTCTCAATATTCTTATGAATGGACTCCTTTCTTTCCGTTTTTCTTTTTCTGATTCGGAAAGAGCGTGCTTAAATGCTTTGTCCATTACTTTCATATCTTTGGCTTGGAAAAAAATACTGAGAATTTACCTGTTTCCTTATCTTTCATCACCGAAAACTTAACACCGTATCTATTTAGCTCTTTTTTCAGTTCTTTCAGCTCCGCTTCTTCAACCGGAATTTCTTCAAGCTGTCCTTTTTTTACCATATCTTTTAACTTTACTTCATTGCCTTTGCTATTAACGAGCTTTTCAAGTCCTCCAAGTTTTTCTGCTTCTTTCATCAATTTCTTTAACAAGTTCAGAATTAGCTTTCCTGTTACTTTAGCAGCTCTAACTTCCATATTCAGTGTTTTTCTTGCTATTTCTTCATTGATCAACTTCTCTCACCTCCATTCAGCAGTCTGTCCTTATTCCGATTCAGTTTGTCCTTTTGAATAACCTTTCTAAAATCTTCTCCTACAACCATAACAGGAATACACATCTCTATGATTCTTGAGTAGATTCTTTGATACTCTACGCTATCCTTACAATTTTGGATTGTGTCGTAGGAAAGGTTAGTAGTGAAGATAGTCGGTTTCTGTTTTAAGTACCTGTTATTCACGATGTTATATACTTGCTCTTTGGCATAGCTTGTATCTCTTTCTATTCCTAAGTCATCCAAGATAAGAACGGAAGTATTTACAAGGGATTCAATATATGCGTTCTTGTCAAAATCAAATCCTCCCTTTTGCAGTTCATTGATAATCTGTGCAAAATTTCTTATTTTAACGCCTATTTGATACTGTTCAATAAGGCTATTTGCAATGGAGCAGGCAAGATAGGTCTTTCCGCTACCTACTGAGCCATAAAAAAGAAGCCCGATATTTTCTTTTTTCATTTCCTCATAGTCTTTTACAAAGTTCTTTGCAATGATAAGGCTTTGATTTTCTTCTCCCTGATAATTTTCAAATGTGTATGACCACTGAATAACAGAGTTAAAGCAGCTACTCTTTAATCGTTCAATCTCCATCTGCTTTTGTCTTTCTTTTTCTTTTGCTTCTCTATTTCTATCACACTTGCATGAGGTTCTAAAGAGCATCTTGTTTCCAAAAAACTCCATCACTTTTCCGTCTTTTCTTTCGTGGCAAACTTTGCAATAGGTGTGTCCATCTTTGATATACTCTTTTTCAGGATCATAAGAGTACTCTACATCCTCTATCATTACTTTTTCTAATTCTTTCATCATAGGTGTTCTCCTTTATCATATTCTTCCCATGTCGGGATATTTGATGTTTTCACTTCTTTTCCTCTCCCCTGATCTTTATAGAACCAAGAAAGGATTGTTGCTTTATGGTCTTTATATGTCTTTCCGGTGCTTTTTGATATATGCTGATAGTCTTTCAATGTAATTATCAAGCTGTGAGTTCATTATGATTTGTAAATCGGATATATCTTCTGCCGTTAAAAAAATACATTTTGAAATGTTCCAAGTCCGTTTTCGCTAAAACTATATTCTCTCTTACTATACTTACTCTTATTATTCTCTATATAGTTAGAGTCAAGATTTTGAACTTCCTGAAGTTCATTTTCTTTACTTCTGAGGTTAAAAATCTTTTACTTCTGAAGTTAAGTTTTTTTGACTTCTGAAAGTCATTTTCTTTTTACCGCTAATATGCTCATAAAGTCTTTAACATATATGACATTCGGCTTACCAAGCCCAAGCCTTACTCTTTCAATCAGTCCGATTCCTTTTTTCATATCGAGTTCATCTAATGTTTTTATAGCTGTCGGCTTTGAGATATTTCTTCTTCTCATAATTTCTTCGACTGTGAAATAGATAAATACTCTGCCTTCCTTGTCCACCCAATTATTCTTAAAGGACATTCCTGTTCGTTTCAAAAGCATAGAATAAAGGATAATTGCTTCAGCAGACAGTCCCTTAAATTCTTCTCCGTCTACCAATATTTCAGGTACTTTTAGAAAGTTAAATCTTTCTGCTTCTCTGTTATAGAAATAGTCAAAGTCCATCGCTTCACCTCCTCCCCAAAAAATTTGCAAAGAAAAAGACGATAGTTTTTCTTCTATCGCCTTTGGTAACCATTTGTATGAAATTTTTTAGATTGATTTTATTGCTTCATTGATTCCCTGAAGGAACGCTATAACAGCTGCTCCGATCATCGGTATTCCATAAGGACTTAACAAAAATCCTAATACCAATGCCTCAATGCCAAGTGATATATCTTTTTGCATAAATGATCCTATTGCAGCAACTATACACATCAGCATTAAGAAATACAGAATAGTCGTTCCTATCCCAAGCAAAAATGTCAGAAATACTGTGAGAATACTTAACACCAAGCTAATTGGGAACAAGATTATTTTTTTATTATCCATCTCATCATTTAGTAGTCCTCACTTTCTAAAGCATTCTTTGTATCTCCACACACCATATCAATGCAAACATAAACATCAATATAATTTTTTTAGGACTTTTTCTTCCTCCATCGCCATCTTCATTAAAGACATAATGCTTGTAAAACTGTTTAAAAATGCAGGATTTTTCACGATTTCACTCTTTGTATCAACGCTATGCACTCCACATGCACTGTCTGTGGAAATAAATCGA
>BNJV01001142.1_pt1 | contig 65696 bp, 83 predicted proteins | sample 8540591 | NCBI WGS metagenome assembly BNJV01 (sample SAMD00202457, study PRJDB9452) | human saliva metagenome | host: Homo sapiens
TGTAGGACTTCCAAGAAAAATGCACCATTCCCATTCTTTCTTTTTTTGAATAAGATTGTCTTCCATTTTGGTAGTATCTACATGCCAGTATGGACAAGGATGTTCTGCAGGCGGAAGGGTGGGTGAGCCTTTCCCGTTATTTTCGTTTCGCTATTCAGTTTGCCTTAACCTTAATAATCCCCGAACCAAACCAGGTTGCCGTCCTTATCTGGCATCTATCTTGTGATACCGATTTGATCGCAGTGGAGTAGGGGGTGCTGGCGTTTTTTTCGCCGTCTTCGTTGATCCAGTTGTGTACCTATGCCAAGGGTTCTTGCGTACCGCACATGCCCCACGTCAGGATTGGAGGATTCATGCTGGCTACAGTTTGCTAATTACTTTAATTTAGATATGTATAGAATGCCATTTCCCATCATAAGTATCAAATTCTTTTACATTATCTAATTTCCAAAGACCTGCCTGTTTTTTGAATTTATAAAGTCTTTGTGCTTCCATTCCAGCGTAAAGCACATCACTTTTTACAGTTATAGAGCTACCTTTTTTTCTTCTATTTCAATGATTTTTCTCGTTATTTGGATTGAATGTTGGAGGATAGTTAACAGCCATACATTCTAACTTTCCCATTTTTTTCTTGGTTTTATCTGTTAGATATTTATCGTATATTTCCTTTAGTGTTTGTTTCAATATCTCATCAGGAATATCTGTGCCTGCATCAATATGCTTATTAGCATTGTCTTCCCATTTATACATTTCCATCAGAAAACTATTTAATACTGTTTCAATACTTTCATTCATAATTTTTCACTCCTTTTTAGTTTTTGTTTAAGTCGTCTGTACGAAGAATAATCCACCAGATAGATCTCGATTTATAAAAAAATATCCTATGTTCTCAGTTAGATAAAAAAATTTCATTTACTTTTTTTCAGGTGAGATCCATTCCTAAGATTTGACCTATGAAAATATTTTTTTCTAGAAAATTATAACTCTCTTGTTGTAAATATTCAGGTTGTCCTCCTAAAAAAACTCATTTCATCTAAATTCTCAATAGGATTAATTGGATAAAATTTATCTAGGTTAAACTTGAACTGATTTTTTTATCTCCGATGATAACTTTCGTGTATCCTTGAATAGCATCGTCAATTTCAGTAATGTAGTCAAGAAAATAATCTTCTTTATCGTAATAAGAAAAAAACGTAAATTACTTTATCTTTATATTCCTTATCCTGAAAATCTATTTTTAAATTGAGGTGCAATAGTCAATAAATTTTTCAATTGGCATAAAAAGCAATCAGTGCTAACTTATGACCATCTGGCGCTATCACTTTATTTGAATAGTCTAAATCTAGCCCAACTAATACATTATTCATATTGGGTTTACTATCTAAAAAGTTAAAATTAACGTATCCATTTTCTTTCATATAAATTCTCCTAAAAATTTAAGGGCATTTCTTACCTGCTTTTTTCAATTTTCTAAGAAATTTCTTGGATTCATTTCTTAAACATTTTTCTTTGAGCTTTAGGAGTTCCTGTTTTTTTCTTAATCCTCCTTGAGCAATATCAATCTCTCGAGTAAATCAGTATGCGTTTGATTTTTACCCAAAGCCTGCATATTAAGTGCAAACTGATACAGATTATCCCCACCAAACAACCCAATCGGATCCTGATTCACAAACCGACCCACTTCAGGCTCGTAATACCTAAAGAAGTTATAATGCAACCCTGTCTCACGGTCGGCATACTGGTTTTGCAGGCGGAACGGCTGGTATGCGCTATCCGTTACTTGGTTTCCTCTTTCAGACGACCCCAGCAGGTATAGTTGCCGAACCACAGTAAATTGCCGTCTTTATCGGTCATCTCACGCGGGATGCCGATTTGATCGCAGTGGAAGTAGTGGGCTTGTTGGCCGCTATCACATAGTCTTAAAATTTCTACCACGTAAACAATGCTAGAATTTTCTACATATTACGAGATTTCGCAAGTTATAGCTTGCACAAATTATTGTGCCAAATAACCTGTGTCATAATCTAAATCGCCAGTTTCCACAAACTCATCTAAGAAAATATATATTTCTTCTATAGCTACTTGAATAGGTATGTTTATTGCATAGAAATTGACATTAAATGCTTCATACTCACATCCAAGATCGATTAGTTTCGTTAATATTCTATCTTTAAATTTCTGGTTTTCATTAAAGAAAACAATCCGCAATGTACTATTTTTGACTATGAATTATCGTTTTTATCATATAATAAGTAATTTTTCTTCCGTTTGTATTCCACTCACAATATCACCTAAAGAGATTTCTTTGCTATAAAAAGGAATATTATTAACTTTAAGATATCCTTCTTCAGTCACTTCTGCCCAAATGCTTTCCATAGATACTGGAGGATAACCATCAATTACTTCTAGATTAAAAAAAGCTTTTTTTCATTTTCATTACCTTATATAACCTTGCTACCTACTGTAGGAACTTAATTTAACAATTCACATTTTTAATTCTTCGAAATAACTAATATTTATTTCTTAGTCTTTGAAAAAAAGAATATCCTCTTGACTCAGATATGTCAACCATTCCTTGCCATCGAAGGACGAAGAAATCTGTAATAAATCTATTGATTCAAAAGCAGTTTCGTTGGCTTAAAAAAGCCCTCGGGGACTCTATAGTGAGAATAGTAAAGCCAAAGCAACCGATGTGAATTAGAGGGCGCCAGAATTTATTCTGAGCGCCCTCTTTGAAGCTCGGTAGGATTGAGACCTTGGCTCAATCCGATGCCTTTACTATCATCACTATGAAGATGTCCCCAGAGGGCGATTTAAGACAACGTCTTAACCATCATTTTAATTGAATCAATAGATTTTATTTTTTTGCTTCGAAAGCACGGGAGGTTGTGCGGAAAGGTTCGTTTCCAATCGTGCACTGTCAACCTGTTTTTATTTTTTTCGATGGGACGGGAGAGAGTGCTCCTTAAAATGGGTAAATTCGCGAGGGAATAGGCGGGGGGCGCAAGAAATGGTATAATATGGGAATAAAGTAACTATTTAGAGGTAATAAATGAATCAATTGTTTAGAAATTTTATTTCAAAAGAGCGAGTGAATAGTTTTCGTGAGTTGACGAAGACGCTCGTGAAGATGGCGGGGACCGATGAAGTGGTGCCTGAAGAGGATGAAAGTGTGCCTTGGGTTCCGTCAATCCTAGGATTAATTTTCATATTATGGCTTTCTTCTAGTGATTGGCTCAAAAGTGTGACGAAACCACTGATTGATCAATTTCCGCTTCTTTCGCTATGGCCGTTAGCGTTTCTCTTTGTCTACCTTCCGATTTTAAATGGGCTAGATGAGTTATGGAAACAACCGCAGAGAAAACGGGACCTACAGGAGTTAATGGCGATTGCCAAACGTGCGGTGGCCGTTTTAAAAGAATATGACTATGACAATTTAGACGACGTGATTGACGCAGAAGTGGTCATCAACGAATACACCGAGCGATACGGCTTATAGGAGGCCTGGGATGAGATTATGGCATGAGGACTTGATTGGGCATCTTCCGCGTCCGCAACTGTTGGGGCAGCACCGCGAATGTTGTGCGCTCAGAGGCAATGGCTGGGGCAAGAAGCATGCGACGGTGGACTATGTGTTTTCATATAGCCCGTATGTGCTGTATCAGTACCATACGTTGATTATGGATGAAATGGAGCGCCGTGGCTACAATGTGACGCCGCAGTGGAAAGAGGCTTCGTATCGTGGGAAAGTTTGCCCGCCGTATACCGAAGTGGATGAATGTGCGTGGACCAGTCCGTTATACAAAGAGCACGATGATGCGTATTACAAAGAATGTATTGAAAATTTAGCGCAAAAAGGAATTATCCTGGAAGGAGAAAATCATGTTTAGACTTCTATTGAAAGACGTTGCGACGAAAAAAATGGTAGTGAACTTCCGCGAGTTGACAAGCTACTTAATGAAAGAGGCGGGAATGGATGATGAATTGCCGGAACTAGTTGACAAAACGGCAACCATCAAAATGATTGCGGGGATGTTTTTTTATTCATCATAGTGATGCGTACGGGGATTTTATCGAGACCACTTGAGTTTATGGTAAACAAGTTTGCCGGAGAAGGGAATGTGATTTTTCTACTCTTACCATTTGTTTCTTTGTACTTGTTTTTAGCATTCTTTTTACTTCTGTACCGAATCTGGTCTAAAAAAGTACTGACACGTAAACTTGGCGAACTGATTCCAATTGCGGAACGTGCGATTGCTTCTCTCAAAGCAGCCGGACGCGACGACTTAGAAGAGGACATCGAAGACGCAGAATTTTTGATTGAGGATTATAAGAAGAGATTCGGGTTTTAGGGAGGAACTGAATTGAAACAAAGGATTAGTGAAGAAGAAATTACGCGATTAAGGGACCTGCTAGAGAAAGTCTCTATGGAGAATGGTAGTCCCCAATCGTTACCTACTGCAAATGGAAAGTTAAGAAGACTTTATCTATTGGAGAGTGGGCAATGATTGTCATACTTTGTTGCACATTATTTCCACTAGTAGCATTAGCTTTTGTAGTGAGTTTATTGTTAGGAAATATCGATGGGGCAAGGGCTCTTGTTTACTTCAACCTTATGGCATGGCCGCTCGTGCTAATCTTCTGGGTTCTTCCTATTATTTTATTTTTTGTTTTTCGTTTCATTCAAAAAAAGACCTATTCTGATGAAGTGATTCAGATAAATCAACTGATTTACGAAGAACTACGTGTACGAAAATATATTGCAGATGAAGATTTAACGGAAGAAGCTCGGGAGTTAAAAGAATTATATAAACGCATCTGGGATTAGGGGGATATATGGAATCGAAACAGAAAATTAAGAAACAGGATGTACAGCGATTGCGTAGATTAATTCAAAAAGTCGCTGAGCAAAATGGCGAAGAAGCTAAATTACCGTTTAGCTTTTTACCGTTTCGTGGCATTATCATGGTCATTAGCCTTGCTGGATTAGCATACGGAGTAGTGGCTACATTTATTGTCACAATATCTACAATATTCTTTACAGAGCTTACAATGCAGCAGCCTGGAAAAGGGTATCAAGATCGCCTCACCGGCAATATGATGCTCGACTGGGTTATCATGTTAGCCTTTGTAGCCGTTGTTCTCTATTGCTGCTACAAATCCGTTTACTGGGAATGGAACAAGCTGGTTGTTCGAGGAAATAAAGACGTGGCGACATGGAAAGCTGAACCAAGAGAAGCCAGCCGCGAAGCTGTTGAAGCACTAGAGTCGTATATACACGAACATACAACGAGTGCGTAGTAGACTCCTTCTAAGGTAGAGTTACAAAAGTTTTTGGAACAAGCGCATAAAGATGATTAAGGGAATCATAAGGAATGACTGTTTAAAAAGAATCTTTGGGGATAAAAGATACAACCTTTGAACGTCAGGAGGAATGACAATGAAATCGAAACGAAGAGTGAAGGAACGTAACGTAAGACAACTGCGCAAGTTGATTGGAGCAGTTGCCCTGCAAAATGGGGAAGAAGGCACACTGCCAAAGAGCTTTTTACCGTTGCGCGTCATGATAACGGTTGTTAGTGTCGCTGTAGTGGTGTACGGAGTGATGGTGTTTGGAAGCATGGTTGTGGCTGAATCGGACCTCGTTCATGCGCTTGAATTGGTATTTTCGACGGGGGATTCAGAGCTAGTCGCAGACGTAGGCAGGGTTATCTTCATCTTGGCAATCCACTATGTCCTCATGTTCGCCGTTCTAGCTGTCATTCTCTACTGCTGTCACAGATCCGTTCGTTGGGAATGGAAGAAGCTCGTGGCTCGTGGAAATGAAGAAGTGGCAACGTGGAAATCCTCTCCAAGAGAAGCCAGCCGCGAAGCAGTTGAAGCGCTAGAGGCGTATTTACAGGAACATGCAACGCTGGGCAAACCTTCTAAATTGAAGGAAACAGTACAAGCCGCCGCTACGGGTGTCGGGGCTGCGATGGAGAAAGTGAGCAAAGAACACGAAGTACAAAAACGCCTAACAAGCGTTGAAGCTTCACGAGTTCGCGCCTTAAGAAGACTATTGAAGTCCGTCTTGGCAATGAGCGGACAAGGAAAACAGCTTCCAAAAAGCTCTTATTGGCTACGCATCTACGTTCTGATTACGGTCGCAATTGCGGGCATCGTCATTGGACTAGTTTCTGGATTCTTTACGTATTTGAAACTTTTCATCGCCTGCCTAGTGACGTTGCAATGGAATTTCGCGTTTGGCTATCTTGCCTTTATTTGGCCATTTGTCATTATCTGGTTCTTACCGATTGCCGCCTTCGTTGCAGTCTTAGCTTGGCACCGCAGAGAAACGTTTAAAGAATGGAAAGAACTATTGGCAGTGGCAGACCGCGAAGTCGAAGAGTGGAGTCAAACCACAGCCGTACCAGATGAAGTAGCAGAGTTACAAAAATTTTTTTGAAAAAAAGCACATAAGTACTATTAGGAGGACATTATGAACTATAAAAAAACGATTTGGCAGTCTCAAACGACAAGACTGCGTGAACTCATTCGCATTGTAAACCGTAGAAGCAAACAACCGCGCGTCCTGCCAAGAGATAATCGTCAGGTTCGACTCTTTTGTATGCTCTTCTTTGGAATCATCACGCTCTATACGATTATGACGACAGGCTTCCTGGCGGCCATCCTTGGCTCAATCTATATGCTCTTTTCAAGAAAATCCTCACCAGTCATGGACCGAATGTTACCGTACTGGTGGATGCCAATTTTGTGGGTGGCATTGATTGCGATTTTCATCCTCATTCTCTGGCTGGCGCGTCGTTCCCTTGTAAAAGAAACACTCTTCTTACTCGAACATGCGAAAGACGAAATCGCGCGCCAATATGAAGAAGGCAATGGCGTTGTTTCACAAGAAGTCATCAATTTAGAAAATTACGTCGACGACTTACAACGCAATTACCGTTTTTAAGGAGTGAAGAATATGTATATTTTTGTAGCACCCAGAAGAATACTATTAAAAGAAAAAGAGGTACAAGACTTTCGAGCAGTCGCAGAACGCTTAGTGGACGAAAGTGGGATTGAAGCAGAATTTCCCTTTGTGACGAAACGTTCTCCATTGTTGAAAGTGCTAATCTGGATATTAGGAATTTTCATGGCTTTGATGCTTGGTGGATTGGGGTATTTGTGGTTTGTTATTGGAAGAAATGTTGACGATCCGCTTCTCATCCTTGGTATTATGTTTTTCGCATGTTTGGTGGGACTCATCTTTTGGCTGGTGGGTGTCCTTTTTGTAGCCCTATTATACCGTCGTGAACAAGATAAACGTTGGGCGGAAATGGGAGAGCTGTTGGATATTGTTGACGAAGCAACGATTGTTTTACATGAGCAAAATCGGAAAGACTTAGCCGTAGACATCAAGCGTGCGGAAACATTAGTGAGGAAATATAGACGCTACGGCCTCTAAATGCATATCTATCATTAAGGAGAGAAAATCATGGATTTACAAAGAATTCGATACAGAAAAAATGAAGCACAAGAGTTTCGCGCATTGACCGAACGCCTTGTCGGAGAAAGCGGTCTAGACATCGAGCTGCCGTATGAAAGTCCGGGAGTGCAGCACCTCATGAAGTATTTTTACGTCCTCGTGGGCATCCTCGTGCTTCTTACGATTGGACTCGTGGCATTTATTTTCTATGTGAACGGTGGGAAATCAGAGAACTTTATGATTACCCTCAGTAACGAAGAAATGCTCGTGTTCTTCCCGCTCGTAATCGTGTGGATGTTCGGGCTGTTTTTTGCAAAGGCGTTAGACGTACGTAATCAGCTCTTCATCCAAAAAGACATCCGCGCACTCTTGCCGGTTGCCCAAGAAGCACTCGAGGCACTTAGCGGAAACGAGAACGACTACGTGAAACGCGCTAAGCTCCTCGTTAAAAAATACAAAACTTACGGGTTATAAAATAAAGGGATTTGAAAACAGTGGGAGTAAGAATGAAGAAGAAAGTCACACAAGAAACAGCCAATCGACTCCGAGAATTATTGGAAAAGGTGACTTCAGAAAGAGGAGATGCAGCACCTTTGCCGAAAAATCATCAAATAGCGCGGTTACTCTTGCCACTATTCGCTCTTTGTTTCGCCGGTATCTATTTACAAAATACGCACGCTTTTTCGATTATAGGGGATGCATTTGCAACTATTTTTGAGGTTGGTGTTTGGGAAACGTTCGAATTCTTGGTAACCGTCACGAGCTTCCATTTCTTGACATGGAGTGTTCCTCTTATCGTTCTAGGAGCTGTCTTTTTCTGGAGACATCACTCCTTCAAGAAGGAATTCAATGCTTTAGTGGCACGTGCAAAGGAAGAGATTACTCTTTGGAAAAAGAAACCACTCGAGACAAATCGCACCCTTGTAAAAGGGCTAGAAGGCTTTCTAAAATCATTGCAAACGGAATATCAATTTGAACAAAGAATAAGATAAGAACGTAAAGAGGTTAGGAACATGATCTATAAAACACTACTATTCGACCTGGATTCAACGCTCTGGGACTTCCATTCGGCGGAGAACTACGCTCTGACAAAACTCTTGGAACAGCAAGGCGTGGAGGATGTCGAGGCGTATATCGACGTCTACGTGCCGATGAATCGTGCCATGTGGCGTTCGTTGGAAAAGGACGAAATCACGCGTGAGGAACTCGTCGAAACGCGCTTTGCGAAGTTGTTCGACCACTTCGGCTTTGAAAAAGACGGGGAGGAACTTGCCGCAGATTACGAGGCCATCCTCTCGACGCAAGGGCAAACGTATGAAGGGGCGGAGGAGTTGCTTCAAGCGTTACAGGATGCTGGATACGACTTATACGCTGCCACAAACGGCATCACGACGATTCAAAAAGGGGCGCCTGTCGAACTCACCGATTGCAAAATACTTCAAGAAAGTCTTCATCTCCGAAGAAGTTGGAGCGCAAAAAGCCAAGTGAAGCCTTCTTTGAACGCGTCGCTAGTGCGATTCCAGACTACGACAAGGACAAAGCCGTAATCATTGGCGACTCATTGACAGCCGATATCCAAGGCGGTATCAACGCCGGCATCGACACGATCTGGATGAATCTCGCGGCAAAAGAAAACAGAACGGCCATTAAGCCAACCGTTGAAGTGAGAAGCTACGCGGAATTATTAGAATTTTTAGTGTAAAAATGAACCGACTGCAGGGATGTCTTGCGGTCGTTTTTTTATGCAAAAAAGTTGAGGTTCGCACTCTTAGCGGGTAGACTACTTAAAAGGGCAACGGCCCCAACCAAAAATGAAAGTTGGAATTGAATGAAAAAAGGACTCATGGCAATTAGTGTGGTGCTCTTGCTTGCAGCGTGTGGAACGACGAACGGTGCAAATACGACGAATGCGACCGCGCAGACGCCACAAACGACACAACAGGTGCATGTCGAAGTGAAGACAGACGGCACGTATACCGTAAAAGAATATGACTTCGAAAGTAATGGCAAGAATCTCTATGCGCGCGCCTTTGTGCCAGACGGAAAAGGACGGGTACCGCTCGTGATCTTTAGCCACGGACTTGGCGCGAACGTCGAGCATGAGGAAGAAGTGCAGAAGACATTGGCGAAGGCTGGCATTGCTGTCTTCAGCTTGGAGTTTGCAGGAGGGTCGTCATCGTCTTCTCCGATGAGTGAGGGACTAACGACTGAGATGTCGGTTCTCACCGAAGTGCAAAACTTGAAGGATGCCATCCGAATCGCGAACGGGATGGAATACGTGGATCCACAGAAAATTTATCTGATGGGAAGTAGCCAGGGCGGGCTCGTCACTGCACTGACCGCAGAAGAAGTCACCAATATCGCAGGCCTCTTCTTGTTCTATCCTGCATTTTCACTGCCGGATGATATTAGAAGTAGCTTCCCGAAACTAGACGAAGTACCCGAGACCTTTAACTTACTCGGCACGAAAATCGGGAAGAAATACATCACGGACATCTACGACATGGATCCTTACGCGAACCTAGAGGAGCTTACGATGCCGGTGCATATTTATCACGGCAAAGACGACAATATCGTGCCACTGACCGCCTCGCAAAAAGCAATGAAGCGCCTAAAAGACGCACGCCTTACGACGCTTGAGGACACAGGGCATGCCTTGACGGCAGAGCAGCAAGCACAAATCGGCTTTGAAATCGCGGATGAGATTTATAATGGGATGAAGTGAAAGCGACATAGAAAATTAAATACAACAAACAGGAGAAACCGGGGTGAGTGCCTCGGTTTTTTGTTGTCTAAAAAGAGAGTTCATATATAAATAAATCTCGATTAGATATATAAATGAAAGCGGTTATAAGTTATACTATGAATTAGGAGGAGATTTTTAGGAATACAGTTAAAAGGAGAATGGAATATGACTAATGAAACGGAAATTTTGAAAGAAAAAAATATAAAGATTTATTACCTATTGCCAATCAAGATTATAAAAATGCAACAGATACAACAGAGGGAAAAAAATTATTATGAGATTTACTTGAGAATATTCGATGGAATAATTAAATGCGAAAAATGAAAAAGATTTAGGGAAATGGAAAGTCCCAATAATTGAAAATAATCCCTGGAAAAAAAGCGTTGGAAAACTCAGAACAATTTAGAAGTATAGCAGATTCGGATCGTAGCATATTAGAACCTTTAATAGAGGAAGAGATAAATAATTTTTAAAGACAATATCTTTAGTAAAAATGAGCGAGTCTTTTTAGTGATGAAGTAAGTAAAATATATAGTCAGTATGGTGGAGAAAAAGAAATTTAATACTGAAATTAAAGAAAGTATAGCTAAGCCATTTTTTTAAGCAGATTTTTAGTGACTTTGAACATGCTTTTGATGGTAATTTTGAAAATCCGCGTGTAATAATACTTGGTATTAATCCGAAATTAGCAAATATAAAGCATAAGAGATTTAACCTACAAAGAGTCTATAGAAATCCATTTAACAGTACCAGAAACACTCTCTTTAGTAATAAACTTAAAAATGATGAATATTACTTTACTCCAAATGGCTTCTTTTTTTATAGAAACTGATACAAATCATACTCCTCATAAAAATAAAAAAAGAATTCTTACATCAAATAAATTCAAAAAGAAGATACGCCATATGCATTATGGGAATTTTTTTCCTTATGCAACTAATAGTGAAATTGAGTGGTATGACGGAATAAATATTTCAAAGAAAATAAAAAAATATTTAGACTTGAAAAAAATATTGCCTAGTCAAATCTGGCTATTGTGTCTTTTTAACTTATACTCTTAAAAAAAGCTATTTATTCTAGAAGAGAGATGTATCTTTTCTTGACAAAAACTAATAAGAATTTTTAGAGAAAATTTCTTTAATAACTATATGGAATTATTAAGTGCTCAAAATCAGACTAATATTAGAATTTTTAACAAAAAAAATAATAATTTTAACCGAAATTTTTCATTTGAATAATGTAAAACCGTATCCTTTAGGTAAAAATTAAGTTTAAAAATGTTGAGGAGTTTTTTGAAACGATTTGGGGAATAACGTTATTTAAATTGAAACGTAAGAGAAAAAGAGCAAAATGTAGAAAGCTAATTCGTAAGAGAATAGTTACGTCAAGATTAGTTTAGTAAAAGGAGACAAATTATTATGGTGGTAAAAGAACTAGTATCAGAACAAGATATTATGAAATTTTTTTGGATGAAGCGTACAAAAAGGTCCTTGACGGAATTCCAAGAGTGAGTCCGCCAGTGAAAACATTCGCTGAAGATTATCTAAAAAAACACAAAACAAAAGAAGCAGTGATATGCTCCCTCTAAAGTAGACACTTAAAAAAGTAAACTACTTTAAAGGGGGCATTTTTAGTTTGGTTAAGAAACATACTGCAAAAGAATTAGAGCGATTCATAGAATTGTATTTAGATGGTGTGCCTTTTCGTGAGCTGCGTAGTGAATATGGTTTAAGGATTTCACCTGGAACCTTTAATATGTATTTTTTGAACTATAAAGCGTATGGACCTTCTGCATTAGAAGATCGAGACGGGTTTAACACTTATACAAATGAATTTAAAGAAAAAGTGGTTAAAGAGTTTTTAGAATCGAAAACCTATTTAACGGCAATCGCAAGAAAATACAAAATTCCTTCTGCTAGAACTTTACGAAATTGGATTATTAAGTATACTAATGGTGAGGCCGTGAAGGCCTACGATTCTAAGCCAGAGGTATACACTATGAAGTATAGAAAAACATCGCACGAAGAAAGAATCCTTATCGTCAAAGACTGTATTAAAAATCAATTAAACTATAAACAAACCGCACAGAAATATAACATCTCTTACAACTTAGTGTATCAATGGGTAAAAAAATATCAAAAATATGGCCCTGATGGATTAATAGACAGTCGAGGGAAACGAAAACCAGATAATATACAGACAGAAACTGAGCGTATTCGCGCAGAAATGGCTATATTAAAGGCACGAAACGAATATTTAGAAACAGAAAATGCCGCACTAAAAAAATTACAAGAAGTGGAAAGCGAGCTGATGTTTGCCAGACGAGATTTGAAGCGGAATATCAAACGATTAAAAAATTAAGTAAAAGAGGATTTCATATTACTCAACTATGTAAAAGTGTTAAAAAGTCAGTAGAGCTGGCTATTATAAATGGTTAAATCGTGTCCCTTCGGAATCTGAAAAACGACTACGTCGTTTAATGGAATTAATACACGAAGTATATGAATCTGTCCAAGGTATATATGGATATCGTCGTATCACAATCTATTTAAACTATTATAGAAATGCAAAAGTGAATCATAAATGTATTCAGCGTCTTATGAAACTAATGGGATTAAAGGCAGTTATACGAAAAAAACGTTATCGTTATAAATCGAACACTGAAGAATACACTGCAGCTAATATTTTAAATCGAGAATTTAAGAAAGACTACGAGCCAATGGCTCTACTATTAACGGATATCACTGAATTGAAGTATGGAAAGGGAGAAAAAGCTTATTTAAGTGCAGTTTTAGACTATGGCACAAAGAAAATAGTTGCATATCAAATCTCTAAACAAAACAATAATCAAATCGTTAAAGACACTTTTGACCAAATAAAAAGGAAGATAATTCCAACAAAAACAATGATTCATAGTGATCGAGGATTCCAATATACTTCTCATTTCTTTAAGCATTTTATAGAAAAAGGAAAAATAACACATAGTATGTCCCGTCCTGGAAGATGTATCGATAATGGACCAATTGAATCATTCTGGGGAACATTAAAGGAAGAAGTATATCGTTTATATCATTTCAAAACCTATGAATCTCTTTTCAAGAAAGTTGAGGAGTATATTCAGTTCTATAATAAGAAAAGAATTACTTTATCAATGGGGTTAAAAATCCCTGCATAAATAAAAAGACGAGTTCATAAGAACTCGTCATACACTTTTAATTATTTTTCCCTGTCTACTTGACAGGGGGCACTTCACAGCTTGTAAAAAGTATGATGAAAAAAATCAAATCATCAAATGTACAACGTCAGGAGCGATTTCAGGATTTGGTGGCCTTATTACCCTACCAGTAACTTTACCTGCAAATATTGCCAATGTATTGTATGTTCAGATGCGAATGATTGCTTGTACTGCATATATGGCAGGTTATGAACTTAATAGTGATCAAACTCAAACGTTTGTCTACGCATGTTTAGCAGGCGTTGCAGTTAATCAATTGGTAAAAAAAGTGGGTATAAAAATAGGAGAAAAAGTTTTTAAAAATATAATTACTAAAATTCCTAAAGAAGTGATTTATGCTATTAATAAAAAAGTAGGCTTTCGTTTATTAACTAAAGCAGGAGAAAAAAGGTACCATTAATTTGGGTAAGCTAATGCCCGGGGTAGGTGCTGCCGTTGGTGGCGGACTTGATTTCCTCGAAACAAAAATAATTGCAAATAGAGCTTATAAATGGTTCTTTGAGAATAATTTAGAAATTAATGATGATATTGAAGAGGATATCATTATCGAAGCTGAGGCTAGATTGGACGATTAATAGCAATTCATTTATGGATAGAGATTAACTTTAAAAATTTATTTCTTAAAAATATAATTTAATGATTATGAGGCATAAAAATGAGAGAATATAACAAAGAAGAATACAGAGAAAAAAATGGTACAAGTATACGGTGAATTTGTAGTTCGCGATTTTTGAAAAAAATTTGAACGTAGGAAAAAAACCCTCTATTTCCTGTAACTTATAAAAATTTAAGGAAAGAATGAAGTGTTATGTGTATAGAATAGGTTGTATAGATGAAGGGGTTAAAGCGGATAAATCAAATAAGAAAGTATCAAATTATTATAAAAACAAACGATTCGCAAGATTTATCCTCATAAGTATTGAAAAAAATATTATGGGAAAACAAAAATTAATCTAGCAAAAGTTAAAAAAAGAAAATGTAGTAGAAGGAAAGTATCAAGAAGTTGTATATGAATGGGAAACGGAGCATATTATACCTCAAAAAAATACAAAAGAAGATTATGGTTCTGATTACATTAATTGTTTAGGAAATTTAACTCTAATTTCGGGAGAGTTAAATAGTAAAGAAGGATATAAAGATGTAGTATACGAAGGTAAACGTAAATATTTTTTTGGAAAAAGATTCGTGAAAAGAAAAGTACCCAGAAATAAATTTTTATTTGAATAAGTTTTTTTCGAAGAAAAAGAAATATTTGACGTTGCAACAGTAGAAGAAAGATATAAGCAATTAAAAAGGGAATTTACAAATATTTTTATAGATAGTACTAATTCAGAGTTCACTTTAAGAAGGTTTGAGGAAATTATTGGAGTTCGTGAAATGGACAATGGAGAATAAAAAAAGCGAAGTAATTATATAATTGACTGTTTCATAATAGTCCTATTGATAACACGAATTTATCCAGATATAATAATAGAAAAAAAGCTAATCTTAATTGCATAGGGATATATAATTTTAAGGAAGAGTTCTAGGGAATCTAGGACTCTTTTTGCATATATTAAGTATCTATTGGTTCAGCATTTGTCAGTAGGTACTGACAAAAAAATGATAATAAAACCGCCAATAAATTGTTTAAAATAAGAATGGGGAGATAGATTTGAGTTTAAACGAGAAATTATCGGTATTACAAATACTACAAAAAAAATTCTAATAAGTATATCACTGCAAATGAAATTGCTAATTTGTTAGGGATTTCTGAAAGAACCGTTTATAGATATATAAAAGCAGTGAATCAGGACTTAAAAGCTCAAGAAGTAGAAATTGTTTCGACTCCTGGTTTAGGATATCAGCTTGTCGGGAATAGTTTTCATTTGACTGAAAATGTAAGCCCTTTAAATATAAAGAGTACGTTCTCTAATAACGTCATTCACTATTTACTAGAAAAGCTGCTATTCAATGAAAGAGTAAGTATTCAGGAAGTGGTTTCTAAGTTTTATATTTCCGAATCAGTGTTACACAGAGTTCTTCAATCAATTAACAGTTTGGAGCGAAATAGTGGAGCGAGAGTCGGGATTGATTCTGCGAATATTGTTCTGAAAGGTAATTTATTGGAGCGTACGATATTTTTTGTGGGTCAATTATTATCTATGAAATTGAATCATGAAGAAGGGTTAAAAGATATCTTTCAGTAAAAAGACATTCATAAAAATAATGAAACAAACATTGATTGCGAGAAAATTCTAGAAGAAGGTTACACCGTATTTGATCGTAAAATTATCGAGTGGAGCGCATTTGTAATTGTTTGCCAACAATACGGCAGACAGGTTGAGAGTATCCAATTACATCTTGAAAATTTTGAAGACCTCACAGAAATCGTAAGAATACTGAATGATTTAAATTCTAAGCAAACTAAGAAGGTATTAGCTCAAGTGGTTGAAACCTCACTGACGTATCTTTTGTTTTCCAATGCAACTGAGAAGAAAGATGAAGAAGCTTATTTCCAACGGTTAAATAAGCATTTGATATCTCTCGTAAAACAAAAACAGTTTTCGATTAATATTAAAAACAATTTATTAGATACGATAAAAAGACTATGCACTTGAATATCAAGTGTCAGGTTTACTAGCGTATCAGATTGAATTAGCCTTCGATATTCAGCTCAACAAAAATGATGTTGGCTTTATCGCTTTATACTTGGCCACTCTAAACAAGAAGAAGGATTTGAATGGAGAAAATATTAAAGGCGTTATTATTTCCAATAGCTTAAGTACAGGATTCCTATTTAGAGAAAGAGTTCGAACCATCAAAGCAGATTTAGAAATTGTTGAGGTCTTAACGGAATGGGAAATGGAAGAAAGAGAATTAGATGAATATGAAGTTATCATCAATCTCACTAAGAATGCGATTCTCAAAAATAAAGAATGTATTCAAATTTTTAGATCCATTATCAGAAAAATGCGCTAGATGTTATTGCAGAGAAACTTAGAGATGTTCGCCAGTCTTCTATAGAAGGAGTTCGTTTCCTTCCTAAGGCAGTTCATCAATTAGCATCAGTTTCTAGAGAAGAGGTGCTAGCGGAGTTGCTAGGACAATTAACCGTTCCTCAAGAGGAGCAAGGACGAATTCTCCAACAAATATTAGAACGGGAGAAGATAACATCCACAGCTATAGGCAATGCCGTTTCAATCCCACATACGATTCTAGACTCGTTAGAAGAAACCAAAATCATTGTTGGAATAAAAGACGAGGGAATCCTTTGGGAAGGCGATATCGTTCGATTAGTCTTCTTGATTGTGTTTGCCAAAAACGAACCATCTCAAAATATATTGTTTAGAAAAATCTATAATTTTACACGGGATAAGGAGCGAGTCAACAAATTAATTAAAGATCAAAAAATTGAAGTACTAACGGAGTATTTGGAAGGAGAAAGTCATGGAACTCATTGAAACAAATCATGTGATATTCGGGAAAGAATCGAATAGAGATGCCGTCTTACAGACGCTTTCTGATAGAGTATTGGAATTAGGTTATTCCAAAGTAGATCTTGTCCCAGATTTCTTAAGAAGAGAGGAAGAATTTTCAACAGCGATTGGATTTGGAATTTCGATTCCACACGCAAAATCTGACAATGTCTTACATCCAGGAGTTTTTGTATTTAAAGGTGAAAATAAAATAGATTGGAATGGGGAGGAGGTTCAGGTTGCCATAGCAATTTTAACACCTTTGGAAGGTGCGGATACTCACTTGCAGATACTGGCTAAGCTCTCTAGAAAATTGATGCATAAAGAATTTAGAGAAGGGCTATTTAATGCAAGTAGTGAACAAGAAGTCGTAGACGTATTAACGTTTGAAGAGTAGGAGGAAAACAATATGACAAAGAAAATGGTTGCACTATGTGCCTGTCCAATGGGGTTAGCACATACATTTATGGCTGCTGAAGCTATTGAAGTGGAAGCGAAGAATAGAGGGTATGAATATAAGGTAGAAACACAAGGTTCTGATGGTGTTCAAAACAAACTAACAAGAAATGACATTGACGAAGCTGATTTTATTATTCATGCCATTGCGGTTACACCTTTAGAGATGGAACGTTTCGATGGAAAAGAAGTTTATGAGGTTGGGTTACAAGAAATCATTAAAAATGTCAGTGGTATTTTTGATGAGATTGAAGAAGATTTAAATAATTAAGAGGAGGTAGAAGGAAATGGTAGTAAAGAAAAAAATAGTTAACACAAGTTCTTCAGAAGGAGCACCTAAAACAGAGGTTCCTAAGACAAATGAACAAAAAACAGGAGTTTGGACTGAAGTTAGTAAACACTTGATGACTGGTATTTCTTACATGATTCCAGTATTAATCATGGGGGGATTGGTGGGAGCATTCTCTCAAATTATCCCTTATGTTATTTTTGGTTTAAGCCCAGATGTTAGTATTTTAGATGCAATTAATAGTGGAAAATTATACAGGATTTAACTTTACGTTGTTGAAAATAGCGCAATTAATGCAATCGTTTGGATTTACTTTATTTGGATTTGCAATTCCGCTATTTGCTGCCTTCACAGCTTTCTCAATCGGAGGCAAGACAGCTTTTGCAACAGGGTTCATTGGTGGATATGTTGCCGTTAAACCAATCGCTACTCTTGTTCTTCAAGATGGCAAATGGAAAGAAGTGGCACCTGTTCCTTCTGGATTCCTTGGAGCGATTATTATCGCATTTGCAATTGGATATTTTGTTAAATTCCTTAATGAAAAAATTAAACTTCCAAAGAATTGGTTGGCGTTCAAGACAACTTTCTTAATTCCGCTTATTGCAGCAATTGTAACAATGATCTTGATGGTTTACATCATTACTCCATTTGGTGGACTTGTGAATGGATGGATTAAATCAGTTCTAGAAGCAGCTGGAAAATCAGGACAATTTGTGTATGCATTAATTCTTTCAGCAACAACTGCATTCGACTTAGGTGGACCAGTGAATAAAGCTGCAGGATTCGTTGCGTTAGGATTTACAACTGACAAGATTTTACCAGTAACAGCAAGATGTATTGCGATTGTTACACCAAGTATCGGTTTAGGATTATCTACATTATTAGACAGAGTGTTAGTTCGTCGTCGTGTATACGACAAACAATTCTATGAAGCAGGTAAAACTTCTATTTTCCTAGCATTTATGGGTATTTCAGAAGGTGCAATTCCATTTGCGTTAGAACGTCCTATGTTTACAATTCCTCTTTATGTAGTCGGATCTATCATTGGTGCGATGACAGGGGTTGGATTAGAGCCGTTCAATGGTTCCCCAGAATCAGCAATTTGGGCATGGCCTTTAATTACAAAACATCTTCCCTTATGTTTTAGGTATTGCAGTAGGTTCACTCTTCATTGCAGTTGTAAATATTTACTATCGTAATCACCTTATTAAGATTGGAAAATTAGAAGTGTTATAGAAAGGTAAATAGATGATTGAGAAAAAAATAAAAATAATCCCACACACGCACTGGGATAAAGAATGGTATTTTACTTCTGCGCGTTCTCTCGTTTACTCATTAAAGGACTTCGATGAAGTGCTAGATACATTAGTTGCAGATCCAGATTTTAAATGCTTTCACCTAGATGGGCAACTATCTATTGTAGAAGAGTATCTAGAACTACATCCAGAACGGGAAGAACAATTCGCTAGATTAGTAAAAGAAGGAAGATTAATTATTGGTCCTTGGTATACTCAACCAGACACACTTGTTGTGTCTGGAGAGAGTCTGCTAAAAAATCTCGAAATTGGGATGAAACTGTCTGAGAAATATGGCGGACATCAATCGATTGGTTATCTTCCAGACTCATTTGGAATGTCGAGTCAAATGCCACAAATCTATCATCATATGGGATTGGAATATGCATTTTTCAGACGAGGCATTGCAAAACATCTCGTAGATAATAGAGAGTTTATGTGGGAATCTCCTGATGGAACAAAGATGTTTACACATAATCTTCACCATTATGGGAATATGGCGTATCCGCCGAATGGAAAAGAAGAAATCAAAGCGTATTATCAAGAAATGATTGATAAACTAGGGGATTCGTCATTGTCTGACACCGTATTACTTTATAACGGAGAAGATCAAAAACCAATTCGAAAAAAATCTTCCAGAGTTAGTGAAGATTGGGAATGAGAGTGGCGAGTACTCGGTAGAAATAGATACTTTAGAAAATGCGCTAGCAAGCATTCAACAAGAATATTTGGAGAAAGAACTACCATTACCAACTTACAACGGTGAGTTTACATTTGGGCAATTTAGCAGAACACATAAGAGTATCTTTTCAACAAGGGTAGACCTTAAACAACTGAATAATCACTTAGAAAATTACTTGAGCAATATCGTTGAACCATTATCTGTTTTTAGCGAGCGATGCTGGTTCGAAATATGAATCGATTCTAATTGATAATATCTGGAAATTAATGTTATTAAATTCAGCTCATGATTCCATCGGAAATTGTAACTCGGATTGGACGAATGAAGATATTAAAGCACGATATGTGAAGGCGAAATCGTTAGCTGAAGAGCTCGTAGAATTTAAGATTCGTGAAATTGGACAACAAGTAAAACAACTCGATTTCACCCAATTTCAAGTGTATAACTTGCTGCCAAATGAACGGTCAGGATTTATAGACATGGAGCTGTACACACCATATAAAAGATTTACAATTCTTGACGCTGATGGAGTTGAATCGAAATTCGTCGTCAATCAAGTGGTTGAAGTAACAGATACTTACTTGAAGAAATCGATAAAAAGAAATAGGTGTTAATAATGAACTAGAAGCAGATTGGCCAAACAAAATTAGTCGATTATATCGAGTTCAGATAACGCTTTGTGCAGAAAAACTCCCATCGATGGGCTATCAAACGTATTACTTTAAGGAGATAGGTGATGAATAATATGAATACAAAAAATCAAATTGAAAATAGTCACTATCTCATTGAGTTCAAAGATGGGCAAATTCATTTATTCGACAAAGTCAATCAAGCACATTATCCAAATATCATCTCTGTCATTGATGATGGCGATGAAGGGGATAGTTATGACTACTCGGAACCGTTTGATAATAAAGAGATAGCAGCGGAATTTCTAGGCTGCGAAATCGTTGAGAATACTCTTAAAAGTACCATGAAATTAACAGGGACAATAGCCTTACCGATTGATTTAGAAAGCCGTGTTAACGATGGTGAGACCATTCAGCAAGAAGTGAACCTAGAAATCGTGCTCAATCACCATATCTTAGAGGAAAGTATCAGCGTTGAGATTCGAACGGTTAATATCGCTGATGAACATCGTTTAAGACTCGTATTTAATACTCATAAAAAGAATGAAAAATCTTATGCTGATATTCAATTTGGAACAATCGAGCGCCCAACTTATTTGCCACAAGTTGAACAGTGGAAAGAAGAACGTTGGGATGAAAAACCTCGTACGATTGAACCTCTTCAGTCCTATGTTACAAATGGATTTGACGCGTGTGATTTGCAGATTGTGACAGAAGCGGTGAGAGAGTATCAATTTATTGGTGAAGACTATGCTCAAATAGCAATGACCGTATATCGTTCAGTTCCGTACTTAGGAAAATCAGACTTACAGGATCGTCCAGGTCGTGAATCAGGAACTAAAGTGAGAACAGAAGGAACTCGTCATATGAATGAATTAATCCAAGCTCGATATTATATAAGAGTCCTTGGAAATGCGGATGATGAGTATAGCTGCGCTCAATTTGCAAAAGAAATGCTAACACCATTGATTGGTTATCAGGCTGGATCGTTCCGTAATAATACGGATGAGTTTGTACTTTCTATTGAAGATGAAATGAATCTTCCTTTAACACATTCACTCGTTGAAGTAGAAGGAAAGGTTGTCTGCTCAACGATTAAGAAGGATTCTCGTGGGACGATCGTCCGACTCTATAATCCAAAGAGAAGCGATACGGCAGAAGCTAGCTTAGATAACAAAACAGTAGAATTGAAGACATGTCAGTTTGAAGATTTTGCGAATAGATTAGTAAGTTTTAATTGATAGTTAGAGTAGAATCCTTCTCCAAATGGAGAAGGATTCTTTTGATCAAAAATAATACTATAAAAGAGCAAGATTATCATATGTGATAATTATCATATATGATAATTTTAAGGTGTGGAGGTGGGAGAAATGAAGCGCAAGTTTAAAATCGAAAGAGATATGGTAGATCAGCTAGATGAGTATTCATACAAAGAAAAGGTAAAATATGCAGCTATATTAAAAATACTGCAAGAAGATGGGTTAACAGAAGAGATGATTCAAAAATGGGGTCGATGGTATAAAGGAAAACACGGATTGCTAATAACCCTTTCAAAAAATGTTAAGGAGGAGATGGACGATGGGGACGTACCTAACTTCAAAACTTTGCAAGCTTTCATCAGAATACCCGACGTTTGAGTATGATTTAGAAAAGGAAATGATGATGCAGCGAGTTGCGTTACAAATGACTAAATTACAAACAGTGACAGGACTTTCTTTGGACGAATTTGCAAAAGAAGTCGATCTTAAATCATCAAATCTTTCTAGATTGCAGAGCGGAGACCGTAATCCAACTATTCTTACTCTGTTGGATTTAGCTTATCGATGTGGATATGATGTAGAAGTGAAAGTAAAAAAGAAAAAACTGCCTAAGTAGCATTACAAAATTACAACTGTTCACAGAAAAAATCTCTTAGAGCATAGCAATTTAACTCCTAAATTTGTTTTTATAAGTGTAAGACTTATTAGATTATGAATAGAAATGAGGGAGGGAAAAATTATGACACATCATACATTTGTTGAGAAGAAACTGCATTTACGATTCAAAGGGAGTGACAGAAAAAAACAAAGAACCTGATTATTTCACGTCCTAAGGATAAATTGAAGAAGGATTCAGCTAATATAGCAATGGAGAGTATTATAGGAGCTAATCTTTTTGAAAAAGACGGAGTACAATTGTATGAAGGCCGAAGGGATGCTTATTATAAGACGCGTAGAGTGGATGTGTTTTTATAGGGTGATAAAAAGTACGAAGTTAGTGAATAAATAACACTTTTTATAATAGATATGGTTTGAGATTAAAATGGAACAATCTTTTAATATTTTGGGAAGTAAGGATACTATTCTATAAAAGCTAATTTATGGGATAGTATTCTTTTTAGAAGAACAATCGTGAAAGTGAGTTATATTACACGAAAAATTGTTTATGAAATCTATTGACTTTGTATTTCCAGAGTGTTATTATCGATTTGTAAGTAAGTGATATCAATTACAACAAAAATGAAAAAGGTGAGGTTAATGGAAGAAAAACTTGCAAATTATGTAACGTTTATATCTGGAATCAATCCTACACGAGCAAAAACAGTATGATGAAGAAATCATATATTATGAGCAGAATGATTTTTAATAATGATTACAATCATTTGGATGGGTTTGAAATTTCAGAAGAATTTTTCTGAGTTTGGAAAACAGACTCTGCAAGAAGGCGATGTTGTGATCAGTAATTTACAACAAAAAGCGGCAATAGTTGGAAAAAGTAATGCTGGAAAGGTGATTTCATTAAATTTTACCAGTAGATTTCACTAATAAGCAATTAGATAAAATTACTTTTTGTATTTATTTAATAGTAATAAATCAGTTCAACGTGAAAAAGAGAACACAGCAAGGGTATATAAATCAAAAAATATCAACAAAAGATTTAAATGAATTAGTAATTCCAATTGTTTCTATTGTTCAACAAAAGAAAATTGGAGCAGCCTATAGTAAAAATGTTAAAAGCTTCAAGGGGAATTACAACAGTATTCTACTAAGTTGAGATCAATTTGCAATAGAAATTTTTGAGAAAACAATTAAAGGGAGATAAATCGAATGAAAGATACATTAAATAAAAAAAGAATTAGAATTTGAAGATAAGGTAATCAATTATCTTACTCAAATTGGTGGAACAAAACAATGGGAATATCGTGCTGACATTAAAGATACAGAAGCTTTATGGGACAACTTTAAACGTATTCTAGAACAAAATAATAGAGGTAGATTAGACAAGGAACTTTCAATTGTTGAGTTTAATCAGGTGAAAAGGGTTATTAACCAATTAGATACGCCTTATAAAGCTGGGCAATTTCTGTATGGGGTCAACGGTGTTAGCCAAGTTGAAGTGGACTTAGACAATGGAGAACACGTCTTCTTAACAGTTTTTGACCAAGCACAAGTAGGTGGAGGGAATACTGTTTATCAAGTGGTTAACCAAATCGAACGCGAAAAGGTGATTCCAGGGAAACCCAATAGACGTTTTGATGTAACGCTATTGATCAATGGATTACCAATTATTCAAATCGAATTGAAAAGCGCGATGCGTCCTGCAAATGAAGCGCTAAATCAGATGGAACAATATATTGCGGAGCACCAGTATAGCGGCATCTTCTCAACATTACAGATTTTAATTGCCATGACGCCAAATGAAATTAAGTATATGGCCAATACAACTAGAGACAAATTCAACAAGGCTTTTGCATTCAAGTGGCAAGATGAGGAAAGTACAAAACCAATCAATAACTGGATGGAATTTTCAGATAAGGTGTTGTCGATTCCAATGGCACATGATTTGTCTACTCGTTACATGGTTTTAGATGGTACGAAGAACAAGGAAAGTATTAAAGTGATGCGTCCTTACCAAGTTTATGCAACGAAACGAGTGCTTGAAAGTCGCTCAATATGACTTTAAATATGATGATGGCAGACTTGGGTATGTATGGCATACAACGGGATCGGGCAAAACGATTACAAGCTTTAAAACAGCGTGGTTAGCAAGCCGTCTCCCACACGTTCATAAGGTAGTGTTCTTAGTGGACCGAATCGCTTTGACCCGACAAACGATGGATGCTTATCAAGCCTATGATCCACTTTCTAGAGGAGAAGGGGAATCTGGAGTTGTCAATGATACAGCCAATGTGTCTGATTTGAAGACAAAATTAACAAGAAAAAGCGATAAGAATATTATTGTGACTAGTATTCAGAAGATGGCACGTTTTGTATCAAGAGATACATTCAAGCCTTTAAACCATAATATTCTATTTATTGTTGATGAAGCTCACCGCTCAACAGGCGATGGTTCGGATACAGAAGGAATGCTACAAAGTATTCGTAAAGCCATTCCGAATGCTGCTTGGGTAGGGTACACTGGAACGCCTCGTTTTGAAGGGCAAAAAACAAAAGAAGTTTTTGGAAGTCTGCTTCATGCATATACAATTAAGCACGCGATTGCAGATCATAATGTTCTAGGGTTTAACGTTGAATTCAAAGAAACGATTGAACCGATGGAAAATCCTTCAGAGGAAGATATCGATGATATGATTCGCGCTAGCGTGTATGATACAGATCCTGCGCACGTGGAATTAGTCGTTCAAGATGTGTTGTACTATTGGAAAGAAAGATCAAATAATTATAAATATAATGCATTATTTACAGTTCATGTAGGTGGCAATAAACCTTCAATCCCACGTGCAATGGAATACTTTGATAAATTTATGGAGGAAAATCAAAAGTTAGAAGAAAGACCATTGAAGATTGCAGTTATCTTCTCGGCTGATACGTCAAATAGTGATAGTCAGTTGCAAACGAATGAAAGTCTTGATCGTGCACTTGCTTCATATAATCAAATGTTTGGAACAGCCTTTGATCGTACAACACTCAAAGCTTACTCTGAAGACTTGGCTAGACGATTGAATAAAACTGTTGATGATAGAAACTATTTGGATTTAGTGATTGTTGTTGATCAACTATTAACAGGATTTGATGCACCAGAGTTGAATACTTTATATGTGGATAGAACGTTGAAAGGCGGAAATCTGATTCAAGCATACTCTCGAACAAACCGTGTTCATGATAGCGTAGCTAAACCTTGGGGAAACATTGTAAATTACCGTTGGCCAAAACAAAATGAATATGAAATGAATAAGGCTTTTGCGGTTTATTCGGATAGACACTCTGCTGATGAGCAAGTGGACTTAGATGAACTGATTGATGGGAATACAAAAGATAAAATCATTTCTAAACCATTTAGTGTTGCAGTAAATGATATGAAAGAATTAGTCGATGAGTTAAGAGATTTAACTGATAACTTTGATAGAATTCCGCCTAGCGAAGAAGACCAGATTGAATTATTTGAGAAGTTGAAAAAAATTACAACAGATTAATGACTCAATTAAAACAATATACCGTAGATGAAGGAAATCGCGTATCCGCGTATGATGCACCTGAAGAATTTTACGACCGTATTGGAATGACTCCGGAGGAAGAAATTAAATTAACAGTTGTGATTGCAGATGAGTTAAAACGACTTATGGCTGCAATTGAAGAAGTTGATATTTCTCATATTGAATTATCAATGATACAAATTAATGAAGTGAGAATCAATTATGATTACTTAGTAGACTTGATTGCGAAAATGGCAGATGAAATTCATGCTCATCAAAACGAAGAGGCTGAAGCTACAAGAATCGAAATCAATGTCGAAATTACTAAGTCTGACAACGAAGAAGAAAAAGAAAAAAATGCGTCGATTTGTGGAAGCTATCTATAGTGGAGACTTTGTATTTGATAGTTATCCAGCGCCGAGAACTGTGGAAGCAATGGATCGTGCGAGAGAACGAGCAGTAACGAAATCAAACACACGTGAAGTAGCAGAGTTCGTACGCAAATGGGGACTGGATAATAGTACTCTTGTAAAAGATTTATTAGCCCTAATCGAGAAACATTCGATTGGACAAGATGACTTGGATAAGCAAGGGGAAATTTCAGCAATCTTAAACGCAGCACGTGCAGATTATCAAGAATTGGCAGATCCTGATATTGCTGAATTATCATGGATTAAATATCGAAATGAATTCAGAAAAGCAATCTACAAAACTTGCAGATGACATTAAGAGAGGTGAATAGAGTGGGAGAAGTAAAGAAAAATATACCCAAGTTAAGATTTAAAGGGTATGAAGACGCTTGGGAACAGCGGAAGCTAAAAGAAATTGGTGAAATTCAAACGGGAAATACACCACCAACGACAGATTCTCAAAATTATTCTGAAGATGGAATGTTGTGGGTTACGCCAACAGATATTGAAGAATTAGTGATTACGAAAACTGCAAAAAGAATTTCGGAGTTTGGAAAAAAGAAAGCAAGAATAGCTTCAAAAGGATCGATTTTAGTAACCTGTATAGCCAGTATTGGTAAGAATACACTGCTTAGTGAGGATGCAGCTTTTAATCAACAAATAAATTCTATAAGTCCAAACGGAGAATATGATTCGTACTTCTTGTTAACGCAATCCTTTAAAATATCCGAAAAAATGGCAAATAGTGCAGCGGCTGCTACTATGCAAATTGTGAATAAATCTCAATTTTCTAATTTAGATACTATTTTTGCCAATTTATACTGAACAGGTAGAAATTGGAAGATTATTTCTTTATCTTGACAACATCATTACCCTTCATCAGCGTAAGTATGATGCTTTAAAATCAATGAAAAAAACACTACTTTCAAAAATGTTTCCAAAAAATGGTGAAGTTGTTCCGGAAATTCGTTTTAAAGGATATACTGACGCTTGGGAACAGCGGAAGCTAAAAGAAATTGGTGAAATTCAAAAACGGGAAATACACCACCAACGACAGATTCTCGAAAGAAATTATTCTGAAGATGGAATGTTGTGGGTTACGCCAACAGATATTGAAGAATTAGTGATTACGAAAACTGCAAAAAGAATTTCGGAGTTTGGAAAAAAGAAAGCAAGAATAGCTTCAAAAGGATCGATTTTAGTAACCTGTATAGCCAGTATTGGTAAGAATACACTGCTTAGTGAGGATGCAGCTTTTAATCAACAAATAAATTCTATAAGTCCAAACGGAGAATATGATTCGTACTTCTTGTTAACGCAATCCTTTAAAAATATCCGAAAAATGGCAAATAGTGCAGCGGCTGCTACTATGCAAATTGTGAATAAATCTCAATTTTTCTAATTTAGATACTATTTTTGCCAATTTATACTGAACAGGTAGAAATTGGAAGATTATTTCTTTATCTTGACAACATCATTACCCTTCATCAGCGTAAGCTTGATGAGTTAAAGAATTTGAAGAAAACACTACTACAACAGATGTTTGTATAAAAAGGAGAGAATAAAATGACTGAAACAACCGAAATTACATCGAAGCTTTGGGAGATGGCCAATAAATTACGTGGGACAATGGATGCTAGTGAGTATAAGAATTATATTCTACCATTTATGTTCTATCGTTATTTATCTGAGCATCAAGATGATTATCTCCGCAAAAATAAATTAGAAGATTTTTTTATCAAAAATCCAGAAGATATTGAAGAATATTATAAAAGATATTGCAAGAAGCCTTGGCTATGTGATTGAACCTCAATTTACGTGGAATGCCATTGTTGACAGTATTGAAAACCACAAAATCAAAGCAAGTGATTTCCAAGATATGTTTGAGGCTTTTCATAAACATGCGAAACGAAATACAGATTCAGAACAAGAATTTGCCAATGTTTTCTTTGACGTGAACTTAGGAGATACTCGTCTAGGTTCTGGGACAAATGAACGTGCAAAAGCTTTGAACGATATTGTACTGATGATTAACGAATTCGATTTTAAAGATGAATCAGGGCATGACATTCTTGGAGATGTTTACGAATACTTGATTGGTCAATTCGCGGCTAATGCAGGAAAAAAAGGTGGAGAATTCTATACTCCTCATGAAGTGAGTCAAATTTTAGCTCGTTTAGTGACGGATCATGTCGCTAAACAAGGAAACCAATTCCGAGTATATGACCCAACGATGGGATCTGGTTCGTTATTATTAACGGTACAAAGAGTATTCTCTGGAAGCGACGTCTCAAAGGTAGAATTTTATGGACAAGAGCTTAATACAACGACTTATAACCTTGCTCGTATGAATTTGATGATGCATGGAGTTTCATATGCCAACATGAATCTAAAAAGAGCAGATACATTAGATGCTGACTGGCCGTTTGATACTCACAACGGAATTGAAGTTCCAAAGAAATTTGATGCAGTAGTAGCAAATCCGCCATATTCACAAAATTGGGATATTAAGAACATTGACCGCGAAAAAGATGTCCGTTTCAAAGGATTTGGTGTTGCGCCGGCTTCTAAAGCAGACTATGCATTTGTGTTACATGGATTACATCATTTGGATGAAAAGGGAACTATGGCTATTGTATTGCCACATGGTGTCTTATTCCGTGGAGCTTCTGAAGGGAAAATCCGTGAGAATATTTTGAAAGAAAATTTATTAGATGCAGTAATTGGGTTGCCAGCGAACTTATTCTATGGTACAAGCATCCCAACAGTTGTTTTAGTATTCAAAGGTCGTGAAGCACGTGGAGAGAGAAAAGATGTCTTATTTATCGATGCTTCGAAGGAATTTGAAAAAGGCAAAAACAAAAATACACTATCCGAAGAAAATATCAACAAGATTGTTGAAACTTATCATAACCGCGATGATGTTGATAAGTACGCGCACGTAGCAACGATTGAAGAAATTAAAGAGAATGACTATAACTTAAATATTCCTCGTTATGTAGATACATTTGAGGAAGAAGAAGTCGTTCCGTTAACTGATATTGCTAAAGAGTTAAATGAAATTCAAACGAATATTGATGAAACTACAAAATCATTGATGAGTATGCTAGATGATTTAGTAGGTACTACTCCTGAAGCGCAATCTGAGCTAGAAGAATTCAGAAAGTTGTTCGGTAGTAAATAATGACGGAAAGTAGAGGTGAGAATCTCTACTTTTTTTCTATATAAATAAAGCATACGCTTGGGAACAGCGGAAGTTAGGGTCAGAATTTAAAAAGGTTAATGAACGAAATGATGGAACCTTTGGAAAGGAACATTGATTTCTGTTGCTAAGATGGATATTTGTCAGGATCCTGACAAAGTTCAAAGTAATAATATTGATACAAGAACTTATGTAATGAGATTAGGCGATATCGCTTTTGAAGGGCACCCAAATAACGAATTTCAATTTGGGAGATTTGTTGCTAATGATATTGGAGATGGTGTGGTTTCTGAATTGTTTCCCGTCTATAGACATAAGAATCAGTATTACAATAATTATTGGAAATATGCTATACAGCAAGAACATATAATGGCTCCAATTTTTGCTAAATCAATAACATCATCTGGAAATTCATCTAATAAATTAGATCCTAAACATTTTTTCTAAGACAAAAGATAAGAATTTGCTACATTAGAAGAACAAAGAGAATATCGAGTGACTTTCTTGGTAGAAATTGATAACTTAATTACTCTTCATCAGCGTAGGTCATCAAGGATAATCAAATAATCAGCTACTTAGTTCTGCTAGAGAACGCATTACAAGATCAATATCTTTATTTTCTAGCTCTGCGATAATATGCAGATAAGTTTTTTGAGTTGTAGTCATGCTTGCGTGTCCTAATCTCCTTGCAACACTTGCGATTGAAACACCAGAGAATAATAAAAGAGAGGCATGAGTATGTCGAAGTCCATGAATTGTGATAATGGGAATACCACAATGCTTACAATGACGTTCTAGGCGTTTATTCGGAGTGGAATTCCATACTTTCCCGTGTACAAATATAGGTTCATTTTCTGGGAGACCGCGGAGTAATTCAGTAAACTTAATGACAGTTTGCCAGTCGATTTGAATCTTTCGGTTTGAAGTGAAATTTTTAGTAGGAAGAAATCCCGTATTGTTTTTATAATCCCATGTTTTGTTGATAGTTATGGACTGATGCATAAAATCAAAGTCTTTAGGTGTTAATCCCAATGCTTCGGAAAATCTCATTCCAGTTTTAGCAATTAGATAAATTAGCCAGTCCCAATCAAGTGTAGAACCTAGTGTTAAATCAGACAGAAGTTTATGAACTTCAAATTGATTCAGAAATTTTTGTTTCTTATTTCGAGAGTTCCTTCCTTTGATGATTGCCTTCCTAGTGGGATCACGTTTAATCCACCCTTCGTCGATGGCATCTAATATGGCTGCTTTCAATTGATGATGAAATCCATCGTTGTTTGCTTTTCATGAACTTCTGCATAATCATTCAAAAGTTGCTGATAAGTAGTACGTGTGAGTTCACCAATTTCAAGAGTTGGAATTAGTCGTTTTAACCATAGTTGTGTCATTTTATATTTTTCCATTGTTACATTTCGAATCGCTCCTTCCTTATAGATATGGATCCAGCGATTATAGTATTCATGAAACAATTCGTGTTCAGTATTTTTGTTTTTGAGTTCATTTATTTACCTTCTTTCATAGGAAGAGATGACCTAGCTGATGATTACATTAAGTATAATGCGACAGTTAAATTTATTGATAAGTCTTACAGTCTTTTTAGTCCACCTATGCTATAATAATCTTGAATAGAGTAGGTTTTCATGATTGGAGGAGAGAGTATGAAGAGAAAGACAAATCCTAGCATCGGCGCTTTGTGTATTGGCGCTGGCAGCTTGTAACAAGAAGCCGGAAGAGGCGGGGACGACAACGGCACCAACGACGGTTCAAGCGACGACGGTGGCACCGACGACAGTTGCCCAGACGGAGCACGCGACGTATTTTGAGATGTTGCAACTAGCGTATAATGTGGCGGCCAAGGATGCCGATATTACAGAAGGGTTAGCCGCGGCCAAGAAGGTGCGTGACGAGATGTTTGCGCAATATCCAAGCGACAAGGATGACATCGACAATGCCTATTCGGACTTGGAGCTCTTGGTTCGTTTTAATGCGACTGGATTTAGCGACTTTATGAAGCGTTGGAATGCGTCGACTGGGCAACATTTCGAGGCTTTGCACGAAGCGATTCACATGGACGGGGCGACGCTTGATGGCGAGAAGATCAAATGGAATATGATGGGCGTTGTGGACTCAAACGACTACGATGTGATCGTGGTGGAAGCGTATCTGGACGCTACGAAGAAAGAGGCGTTCCTCTTTGGGTACGAAGACGGCGAGCCAATCGTTCTTCATGCGACCAATGTGACGCGTGAGACACTTGCAAAAGCAGCGTTCCAAGTTGTGAAGGACGCTGATTTACTTAAAGGCTTTACCGACAATGCGACATGGAAAGCAACATCGGACGCGTCTGCGAATCAATCGGTTGCGGATGCGATGGCGATTTACGCACGTAAGAGAGGCGAAATCTATGAGCGCACGAGTCCAGCGACAAAGCGTGAGTACTATGATTTAGCCGTTCCAGACCAGCTCTTCAAATATGCAACGGTTGATGGCGAGAAGGCGAACTTCAAGTGGGCAGGGCTGAATTTCCAATCTGGAGGCGACTCTTATGAAATCGTGGAGTGTTATGTGTCTGAATCAGGGACATCGGTGATCGTATTTGCCAAAAAAGAAGGAATCAATGTGCTGTTAATCGGCGAATCAGAGCCACAGACGACTAAGAAAGCGGATGGAACGATCAAGTCGGCCGTAGTGAACCTCCAACCGTACGAGAACGACACACTAGAACGTGCATTGTGGTAAGACAGGAGAAGTAGAATGACAGAAATACAACAACTCGAACAATTAATGAATGAGATGCTGCCGGGATTGCAGCTCTTTGCAAGAGATATCAACTTAACGCCGGAAGAAGCGGCGAAGTTTAAGGTGGGGCAGATTGTCCGAAACGCTGCCTTTACCGATGCGACGAGTCGCGTGGGTGGCATGGTGACAACGCACCGTTTCAGCATTTTATCCAACCACCTCTTTGACCTGACGAAGGCGGAGCACGGCACGAACTGGGGGCTACACACGTGGCTAACCGCGACAGCCACTTCAAGGTGCTGGACATTTACGAGCATGAAGGCAAGACGCAGATTCTGCTCTTGCATTTGCCGGACGATTATCGTTGGAAATGGATGGAGCATGTGAACCTGGATCTGCCGGTGGACATCGTGGCCGATAGCAGAGAGCGTTTCGCCTCCAAGGCCCACGCCGAACCCATCCCAGAGGTGACAAGTCCGGAGTGGCTTGACCGATGCGGTTTTGCGCCAGGACTGGACATCAAAGGCGAACACTTCCCAAATGAAATTCCAATCGCAAGCCAGATGCAAAAAGTAAAAGACGCCTCTTTCCGAAGCTTCTACCATCAACTCGTCTACGTTCGCTGTGCAGCACTCATCGAAGACGTGATGCCAGAAGTAGCCAAGGCTGGTGACACGGGGCTCGTCCTCTACGGCTATATCGACGAAGAGGCCGGCGTTTCATTCCAACCGCTATGGATTGCAAAAGAAGGCGAATCGACGCTAGACATGCGATTGATTCCAGAAGAGACGATGTATCTCATTCGTCTAGCGAACCTCGATGACTGCGAGTTCTGTTCAATGAAATGGATTGAAGTGGACCCGTATATTGTTGACCGTGCAAGACGCGTCATTGCCGAAGTCTATGACACGAAGAGCAAAGAAAAAGAAGAGACACGCTCCTTCCAAGGACTCGACCGATTCCGCCACCGCGAGCATCCCGATGACTTTGGTGTAGCTTTCTACTACGAAGACAAGAGCAAGGAACCCGAACGCTTATGGGTCCGCATCTCGCGCGTGGAAGGCAACCAATGTTTCGGCACACTCTTGATGGACTCGAAGCACCCAGACGGATTGAAGGAAGGCATGGAGATTATGTTTAAAGTTCTTCAGAACGAAAACGGCGAGCTCGAGGTTGTGTCAGTGCAACCATAACAAAAAATAGGCCGAAGGCTTCCTTTTACCTTTCGGATATCTTCATAGTAAAGGAAATAACTGTATCGGCAAGAGCCAAGGTCTCTTTGCCTACCGAACTTCAAAGGGCGTCAAGTTGACAAGTCAACTGACGCCCTAATTCATTTCGGTTACACTCGTTATTTCCATTACTATAGAATCCAAAAGGCCTAGGAAACCTTATATTATGCGTAAAAATTATCTGAATTCAACTAACAGTCGTCTTATACGTTTCACTTCTATTCCAAATTATTATGTGTACTGAGTGTGTTACTTCGATTTTTGCAAAATTCCCAGCGAGAAAAGAGTTATGTTTGAGAATTTCAATGAAATTGAGCTTTCAAAGGCTATTATCTAGTGATATAATGAGCAAAAACAGGAGGGGATGTCAGATGTGTAGTGACTATAAAGAATTAATAATTCAATTAATTAAAGAAGGAGACTTATGGGAGACGTTAGGACTTAACGAAGATGAAGAGTTAGTTTTTATGAAAAACAGATCAGTCTAGTCCACAAGAAAGTCGTATCAAGGATTCAAAATGTTATTTTTTTCAATTCATCTTAGAAATGATATGGGTGATTTAATTGAAAAAAATTTACTAAGTTAATAGAAGATAAAAATATATGTTCAGAATGATACGGAATGGAGAGATGATGAAAGAGCAATAAATAAAAGATGGGCTTTAGGTGGTTTTGGAATAGTTACTAGAGAGACGATTAAAGAAAGTAAGGATAATGGGAAAAGAAGATACAGATGCACAGGTTTTTGATTCAGGGCATATTCTTGCACAGAGATTGTTTAGAAAGAAATGTACATCAGTTAGTTTAAATTATAACAACGTTGACAATATTTATCCCCAAACGAAGTTATCTAATGAAGGAAGTACATATGGAAAAAGGTAACTCGATAGAAAAATCAAACGTATTTTTGAAAGTTGGTTAGAAGAAGTTGTAGATGATACAGGTAAAGAGTATTTTTATAGAGCGAAACTCGTGTATGGAAAAGATGATTCAGAAATAGTACCTAGAGGAATAAGGTTACAAGCCGTAGAAATACACAGGAATGAACAGAAATTAACTTTAGGGAGAAAATACCTTGTTTAATGTTTTTCGTACCAAATATTACAAAAAGAGGGTTTACTTAATTATCATATTATTGAGGCAAAAAAAGATGAAAATGGGAAATGTTTGATATGAAAAAGAGACCTAGGCCCATTCTAGTATAGTTATTACCTTAACTATGAAGATACCAAGGGTTTATTTTGTCCCTTTTTATAATCAATTTCCTTGATTATAAAAATAAGTATGCTATAGTGAAGGTGTGAATATTTCCATTAAAGTCACAAAGAGCATTGGATCTTGACCATCCAATGCTCTTTTTTTGTTTGTATTAATGTGCCCCGTCCGCAATTTCCGCGATGTAGAAGCTTGGAGCGTAGCCAATCTCTTCGGTGTAGACTTTGGCAACGTCGGCCTCAAAAGCTTCGATATGATCCTTGTGCACCAACGCGATGGCACAGCCGCCAAATCCCGCACCCGTCATACGAGCGCCAAGAACGCCTGCTTGTTCCCAAGCGGTATGCACGAGGGTATCGAGTTCCTTGCCGGTCACTTCGTAGTCGAGCTCGGTAGAGAGATGGCTCTCGTTCATCAGACGTCCGAAGTGAGCGAGGTCGCCTTCTCTTAGGACACGTGTCGCAAGCACTGTCCGTTCGTTTTCACTAACGGCATGACGAGCACGTTTCACAAAGAGTTCGCTAGATAGGTGATGCTTCAACTCATCGAACTGATCGATGGTGAGGTCTCCCAGACTCTCGATAGCCACATGCTCTTGTAGTTCCTTCAAGGCAATGCGCGTTTCGGCAAAGCGTTCGTTGTATTTCGAATCGGCCAGTTCGCGGCGTTTGTTCGTGTTCATAATCACGATACGATAGTCGCCGAGTTTAACAGGAACGAGTTCATACTCCAGCGTTGCACAGTCGAGGAAGATGGCGTGGTCCTTTTTGCCCATCCCTACAGCGAACTGGTCCATGATGCCGGAATTCACACCAATGAAGTCATTTTCCACACGTTTCCCAACCTTCACGAGACCCAGCGTGTCGATGTCTAGAGTATATACTTTGCGAGCGATGACGCCCACGAGCAGCTCGAATGAGGCTGACGATGAGAGACCCGAGCCGTTCGGGATGTTTCCGTAAAATACGATGTCCAGACCGTGCGGAAAAGCGAAGCCGAGGTCCGCCAAGTACACGAAAACGCCCTTGACATAGTTCGCCCACGAGTCACTGCCCCTGTAAGCCAGGTCCGTCATATCGAGCTCGCGTATACCATCCTTCGGAAAATTGTCCGAATAGAGACGGAGCTTCTTGTCCGACCGTGGCTTCACCCACGCATAAGTCCCCAGCGTAATCGCACAAGGAAAAACGTGCCCGCCATTATAGTCGGTATGTTCCCCGATTAAATTCACGCGCCCCGGAGCAAAGAAACTCTCCTCAGGCTCCGTGCCATACACCTCCACAAACTTCTGTCTTAATTGTTCTGTAAGTTGTCCCATCTCATCACCGCTTTCTGTTTATTCACCTTCATTATACGCCAAAATCTTGATAAAAAAAGAGGCGTTGTGGATTTCCAAAAAGAAATCCAACAACACCTAAAAATCTTCCAGTAGCACACTCTCTAAGAGATAGTATCCTTTTGAAGTTTGATAGGCAAAGAGACCTAGGCTCTTGCCGGTACGTTTCGATAAACGTGTGGATACCCGAGAGAATTGCCTTTTTACAGCATCTCACAAAATGTAGAAAAGTTGAAAAGAGACAAAAATCCCTCGGTTCTACAGTGTGAATGGTAAGGAAGAACAACCAATGTGAATTACTGACTCTAGGGTAAGACCCGTAGAGTCAGTTTGAAGCTTGGTAGGAGCCAAGACGAAGACTTGGCCCGGTGTCCTTACCATCAACACTATGAAGAAACCGAGGGTATTTTTTTGTCGCTTTTCTAAAAAATCTCATGCCTTACTTCTTTAATAAGCGGATGGCGTAAGAAGGCGTATGAAAGATAGATCGCCATCAAACACCAGATGATTGGCTCAGAGAAAATAACTCCAAGATAGCCAGTGTGCGGAATGATGAAGATGACAAAAAGCACTTTCCCCACCAACTCAATAAAGCTTGAAACCAATGGCGTTACCTTTTGCCCCAGCCCTTGCAAACTATTTCGTAAAATCAATAGAAGCGCAAGCGGGATATAGAACGCTGACCCGATACGGTTGTAGAGCGCCGCGTTGTCTAGAAGTACAGGGTCGCTTGAACCAGAGATAAGTTCATTTAACGCAGGACTTGCAAAGAACAAGAAGATGCATACTAGAATCGCCCAACCGAACGCTACGAGACTTCCTTGACGAATGCCTTTCGCGATACGGTGCGGTTTGTTAGCACCGAAGTTTTGCGAAGTGAAGGTCGTCATCGCTGCCGCAATCGCCGCGAATGGGAGTGTCGAGAACGCGAAGATGCGTCGTGCTGATGTTTGCGCGCTGATGATGACTGGTCCGAGTGCATTGATAGAAGATTGAAGCATCACGGATCCAATCGATACGATGGACGACATGAGTCCCATGGCTAGGCCTTGGCTGAGTAAGTCCATGTATAATTCGTCGTCGCGGACAAAAATCACTTTTGCCGGAATCAAGAAGCTAGCGCGTTTTTTTAATATAAATAAAGCAGAAGACGGCCGATAAGCCTTGTGCGATAATCGTCGCAATCGCCGCTGCCGCAACGCCCATGTTGAACGTTGTGATGAGTAAGATGTCTAAAAACACGTTCACGACCGCTGAGAAAATCAGGAAGTAGAGTGCCGCCTGGCTGTCGCCGACTGCACGAAGCAGACCCGCACAGAGGTTATATGCAAAGGTCACGGCGATACCAATCACAACAATCGAGATATACTCATACGACTGGTCGATGATACTCTCAGGTGTTCCAAGGAACTGAAGGAGAGGATACATGCCGAAACTTCCGATAATCGCCACAAGGAGACTAAGAAAGGCTCCGATGACAAGAGTTGCTCCAACGGCACGTTTCAAGAGACGATGATTATTGGCCCCGTAATAGCGTGCGATAATAACGCCCATCCCGTTACCGACTCCAAGCGAGAAGCCGACGATGAGTTCAAAGATAGCGGCTGTTGCTCCGACCGCTGCCAGCGCATCCTGCCCAAGAAATCGCCCGACAATCATGATATCAGCAGTGTTGTATAGTTGCTGGAATATGTTTGAAATTATAATTGGGATTGCAAATGCAATAATAGACCGCAAAATCGGCCCGTCTGTTAAGTTAATCGCTGTTTTTTTCATAAGGGCAATTATACTCGTAACAAAAGAGATGGTCAAGTGGACCAAAGGTCCGAAAAGATGACTTCGAAACCTTGCGGATATTCGTTATACATACCGTAACGTTGCACCGGTTCGAGCCTCGAAGAGTCTCTCACTTTTACAGCCTCAAAGTTGGCGTAAGGAATAAATTCCAACGCCAACTAATTCGCATGTAATGCTAAACACGTTACGGTTTGTATAACATCCGCAGGGTTCTTCGTCATCTTTTCTTGTGCCTCTAAATAAGCGAGTATAATGGCAATGAAAACAGGGTTAACTGAACAGACGTCTTATTGCATTTGGAATCCCGCGGCGGAGGGGGAGAGGTGCTTGGTGGCAGATAGAATCGCCTAACTTTTTTTCTAATCGCCTAAAAATGAGGCAACATTAGGCGAAAAGGGAGTAAGGCTGATTAGGCATTAGTGAATCATGAATGATGAAGCGTATGACAATCAGCTACTGCGTATAACTCTATAAGCTTTAATAAGTGGAAACAAAAAAGCTAGCAGAAATTCTGCTAGCTTTTTAAATAGGTTTGTTTAGATTAGTTTTGTTCTGCTTTTTTAGAAACGAGAACGAACATCGCGCTGATTGTTACGATGATTCCTGCTAGAATTACGGCTGTGTTACTTGTTGTACCAGTGTTTGGTAGGTCTGGTGTAACAGTCGTTGTTGTTGTTTCTGGTGCAGGTGTTACTGTTGTTGTGTCTGTTGTTTCGCCTGTCGTTACGCCTGTTGTTGAACCTTCTGTAGTAGAAGAGCCTTCAGATGTTGTTGTAGCGGCAGTTGTTGAAACAGTAGTAGACTCAGTCGTCGTTGTTCCTGCAGTTGTTGAAACTGTTGTAGACTCAGTCGTTGTTGTTCCTGCTGTTGTAGAAACAGTAGTAGACTCAGTCGTTGTTGTTCCTGCAGTTGTTGAAACTGTTGTAGACTCAGTTGTAGTCGTTGATGCTGTCGTAGACTCAGTAGTCGTTGTAGAAGCAGTCGTTGACTCAGTTGTAGTTGTAGTCGTTGTAGGAGCTTCCGTTGTTGTAGTAGTCGTCGTAGGAGCTTCCGTTGTTGTAGTAGTCGTCGTAGGAGCTTCCGTTGTTGTAGTAGTCGTCGTAGGAGCTTCCGTTGTTGTAGTAGTCGTCGTAGGAGCTTCTGTTGTAGTTGTAGTCGTTGTAGGAGCTTCCGTTGTCGTAGTAGTCGTTGTAGGAGCTTCTGTTGTAGTCGTAGTCGTCGTAGGAGCTTCCGTTGTTGTAGTAGTTGTTGTAGGAGCTTCCGTTGTAGTCGTAGTCGTTGTTGCTACTGTTGTCGTTGTTGGAATTGATGGAATTGATTGGTCTCCGTCAACACCACCGTTTGCATTGATGTTAGCAACAGATGCGTTTACTTCTTTCGCCACAACTGCGGTTTCACCTTTCACTTGGTACCAAACTTTTGTGTTGTTCTTGAATTCTTTTTGGTTTTCATTTTCTACTTTTGTACGATAGAAAATAAGAACGCCAGTCTTGTTGATCAAGTCTTTAGGAATCGTCACTACAAATTTTTCCTGAAGCATCCACTGTAAATGTTGATCCAGGGAACGCTGCTTTGAAATCTTCAATCGCTGTAGCGCCTGAATAGTAGCCAGGTTTTGCTCCTGTTGTTGTAATTTTAAAGCTGTTTGGGTCTAATTTGTGTCCGCCTTGCACTTCGTCTTCGAGACGAACGTCGCCGTCTACTTCTAAGTTCATCGCGTTAATCGTTACTGCCCAAAGAATGTTGTCAGGGTCGTCAGCGTGCATATCCCCGGCTTTTAAGAAGAATGGAGCGTTGTTTACGCCAGTCGCCATTTTCTTCACGTTTAGGTCGACAGTTTTGTCTCCACTCACGATGGTGAATTTACCAACGTGTTCTTTGTCTGTTGCTGTGTCGTTGTGACCTTCGATTTCGAATTCACCCCAACCGCGAACGTTCTCAAGGCCAGTGATGCCGTCGTTGAACGTTACTTTTGCAGAACCGTCTTTGATGACCATGTCCCCAACGTATTTGCCTTCGATGGTCAATTGGATGGTTTTCTTAAATCCAGTCCCGTGAAGAGTGCCTGAACTTGGCCAAGTCACTTCAAGAGTGTCTCCAGCTTTGATTTTTTGGGCGTGTTCGTCAAACGTAAATTTAACAGTCGTTTGTCCGCCGTCTGTAATTTCGCTTGAAGAGACCGTCAATGAACTGATGTTATTACTAACGTCTGCTGCGTTCACCACTGATTGAGGGGCCAGCATGAATAATAACATCGGGATGAACAAAACGAAGAGTAACTTCGAGAGTCTTCCTTTGATGAAATCTTTCATTATTTTTCCTCCTAAAGGTATTAATTTGTGAGAACTTTAACTAAAATCTCCAAAAAAATAGAGCAACCCTTGCAAAAAGCCGTCTAGTTACTGTTCTCGGTAAAGTTTATATGTATTATTATATCACAAATATAAATTTTTTTACTACCAATTTTTTTATATTTCTCAATAGTTTCTTCATATTTTTCTTCAATTTCCAAAATCGCCTTGAAAAAAAGTCAGCAGTAAACGATAACAGAGGTCGTTTTTTTCCGGAATTTGTTTCCAAAAAATTCTAGCGTTTTAGGCGCACTCAATGCGTTGTGACTGCGTGAGCCTTTACCGACTTTCCGTTTCACTGTACAATAAGGAAGACATGAAGGGACGTGAAACTATGTGGAAAGACGCCATCGAGATGAGAGAGGCCGTCGCAAGTGGCGAGGTATCTCCAAAGGAATTAGTCCAAGAGACATTAGAGAAAATTGAACAACGAAATCCAAGTCTAAATGCGGTTGTGCACTTGCAGGCTGAACGTGCGCTAGAAGAGGCAGAGGCGCGTTCGTTTGAAGGTCTGCCGTTTGGCGGGGTGCCGCTTCTCTTGAAGGATCTCGGGCAAAATCAAGCAGGGGAACCGTCAAGTGCGGGAAGTAAGCTCTTGAAGGGAATTCCTGTGAGCCGCACGGATAACGTCGTGAAGCGTCTGGAAGCAGCGGGTTTTATCGTCGTGGGACGTACGAATACGCCTGAATTTGGCTTTAAGAATATGACGGAGCCGCAACTCTGGGGCACTGCGAATAATCCATATGACGTCAATCGTAATGCCGGTGGGTCCAGCGGGGGTGCAGCGGCTGCTGTGGCTGGTGGTATTGTTCCGATTGCGGGGGCGAGTGACGGCGGTGGTTCGATTCGAATTCCAGCGAGCTTTACGGGCTTAATCGGGTTGAAGCCGAGTCGTGGGCGCATTCCTGTTGGCCCAGGTAGCTATCGTGGCTGGCAAGGTGCTTCGGTGAATTTTTGCGATGACGAAGACGGTTCGTGATACGCGTGAGTTGTTGAAATGGATGCAAGTTGAGCAAAAGGATAGTCCATTTTTAACACCGCTTATTAAAGACTGGGATACTCTTCCTAACCGTCCGCTGCGAGTAGGCGTGATTGAGAAATCTCCTATTGAAAGCTTTGTCGCTCCAGAAGCCAAGGAGGCGCTTCGTAAGGCAGTGAATTTCCTTGAGGGACTGGGCTGTGTGGTCGAACCGATTGGCTGGCCAGTTGATGGCGTCGAAGTGATGAAGAACTATTATGTGATGAATAGTGTGGAGACGGCGGCGATGTTCCAAGGCATGGAGGCAAGCTTTTGGCCGCAAGTTCACCAAAGACGATATGGAACTCATGACTTGGGGGATTTACCAGTCTGGGGAACGCATTTTAGCAAAAAGATTATAGCGCGGCTCTGTCGAAATGGGACACGTATGCGCATGCGATGGAAAAAAAGTGCATGAGCAGTACGATTTGATTGTAACGCCGAGTGTGAGCGATGTGGCTCCGCTTCATACGCAATTCCCGATGGGAGAATCGGTGCGACACGCATTAGAGCATATGGACGAACTAAGCGTGCCGGAACAACAAAGTGTGATTTGGCGCATGTTTGACCGAACACTTGCGCTGACACCGTTTACGCAATTATCCAATATTACGGGCGCACCAGCGATTAGTTTGCCAGTCTTTTTTTAACCGAAAAAGGACTTCCAATCGGGGTACAGTTGATGGCAGCACGTGGACAAGAGGCGTTGCTGTTAACGGTGGCGGAATGGTTTGAACGCGAAGGGCAATTTGAAACAAGAGACTTCAGCTAGGAGTGAAGAAGATGACGAAGAAAGTAGCAATCGTAGGGGCTGGGATTGTCGGAGCGACTGCGGCGTATCAGCTCAGCAAAAAAGGAATCGATGTAACGGTATTTGACGCGGGTGTGGGCCAAGCAACGAAGGCGGCTGCCGGGATTATTTGCCCATGGTTATCGCAACGTCGTAATAAAGACTGGTACCAGCTCGTCTCACATGGTGCGGCGTACTATCCGCAGTTGATGGATCAGCTACGCGAGGACGGTGTCAGTGAATTGCCGTTTGAGCAAGTCGGGGCGTATATTCTCAAGCATACCGAGAAGCAATTGGCGAAGGTCGAAGAGATGGCCGTGGAGCGACGCGTGGATGCGCCGATGATTGGCGAGGTGCGTGCCTTAACTCCAGAAGACGTGGCGTGTGTGATTCCGGGCTGGTCGAATCCAGACGGTGCGCTCTATTGTAGCGGCGGTGGACGCGTGGACGGCGAGTTGCTTGTGACACTTCTATTAGAACAGGCCGAGAAAAAAACGGGGCTCGTGTGGTCCGTGAAAAAGTAACTCTTGAAGCTGTTGGCGAAGAGGTCCGTGTGCGTCTTGGAAGCGAGGTGCAAGCCTTCGATGCGGTGGTCCTTTCTAGTGGTGCGTGGGTGAAAGAACTGCTCGAACCGCTTGGCTACTATGTGGATGTACGTCCGCAAAAGGGACAGTTGATTGAACTAACCTTGGAGACGACCGAAGATACGTCGAAATGGCCAGTGTGCATGTTGCACGGTGAGATTGATATTCTTCCATTCCCAGATGGCAAGATTTTAGTCGGAGCGACCCACGAAAATACGCAAGGTTTCGATTTGGTTCCAGATGAAGAACTCTTAAACGGCATGTACGAAGAAGCGTGTGCGAGTCTTCCAAGTTTAAAAATGCTAAACGCAGTGGGGTGCGCGTCGGAACGCGTGCGTATACTTCCGATTTTCTACCGTTCTTTGGCGAAGTTCCAAACACGACAAATGCCTTTGTAGCAAGTGGTTTAGGCTCTTCAGGGCTTACAAGTGGCGTCTGGATTGGCGAATGTTTGGCTCGCATGGCTGCAGGGGAAGAAGTCGGATTTTCGGTAGAAAAATACACTCCGCAAAATTATGTACGAAAAGTGTAAATTTCTGAATGTTTTTAGTTGTATTTTAGTTTTAATTTTAGTATTCTGTTTAAGGTAATTATTTAACCTAAAAAACAAAGGAGGAAAACATTTATGTTAAAAGAGTTTAAAGAGTTTTTAATGCGCGGGAATATCGTTGAATTAGCAGTAGCGGTTATCATCGGTGGAGCTTTCAAAGCAATCATTGATTCATTAGTAAATGATATTATTTCACCAATCATCGCTATGGTAGCAAACACAGGAGATATCGCAGCAGTTTCATTCCGTTTAGGTTCTGCTCAAATCGGTATCGGTGCTTTCATCGCTGCAATCATCAACTTCGTAATCGTTGGCGCTGTATTGTTCTTAATCATTAAAGGTATGAACAAAGCTTCTGAATTAGCTAAGGGCAACCAAGCTGAAGAAGCTGCTGCTCCAGCTGCACCAACTGCAGAAGATTACTTAAAAGAAATCCGCGACTTATTAGCAAACAAATAATCGCTTGAAAAGCCGAGAACCCTCTCGGCTTTTTGTGTGCAAAAAAACAAATTAAATGGTGATGAAATAAAAGGATAAAATTCGTTGAACCATTGTGTTATGAGTGTGTGCTTGAAAGAATAGGCGAAGCTTCGCTTCGTTTCTTTGGATTTTAGAGGAAAAGTGCGTTGTCGGATAAACGAGTTCAGAATCAGTTTTATTATTGAAAGAGTTATAGTGGGGCACCGGTGCAAGCCTGGGTCTTGCACCTTTAAAAGCCCTCAAAGGGGACGTACGGAATAAATTCCTACGTCCCCTAATTCGTTTTTAATGCTTAGTCCCACTATTCTTTCAATAAACTGATTCTTTTCGTTTATCCTCCTTAAAGCGTTTGGAGAATCCAAAGAAACTCGCAAGCTTCTATTTTTCGAAACACAATGGTTCAACGAATTTTTTTCTTTATTGTTTTGAGCGAAAAACGAGAGGGCCTGGCTTTTTGAACGATATTAATTTACTTCGTCTACACCGGAACATCCGCGACAGTGGGTGCTTTTCATTGAGGTGGTGATTCGTCGCTAACAACAGGATACGAAGGCGAACGCTTAGGCCAGAATCATTGGACTGATATGCCGCAAGGGACTCGGAACGAGTCGTGCGGACATATCAGGAAATGGACGTCTGGCCTGTGAGCCTGAGTTCAACTACGGAACATCCGCGACATGGGGTGCTGTAACTTTTTTTAAACTGCTTAGTGGGGTGCTAGAAATAGGAAAAGACTCGCCACGCGAGTCTTTGGTTGATTTAAAGTTAGTTGGATAAGGCGTAGTGGAAGAAGGCGAAGCATATAGTTTGGATGAAAAAGAAGAAGAGGTTTAGTTTATTTTTTTCTTTATCAACTAAATAAATGCCGGTATAGCATAGGAGGCAACCGATCGTCCAGGGAATAGTAAGGTATTGTTTAAGCCAGGGAATAGTATTAGAACTATAAAAAACGAAATAAGCAAGTGCTTCAAGGATTGTGCCGCCAAGAATGAGGCATAAGCCAGCTTTAGGCTTTTTGAGGATAAAAACTGCTATCAATCCGTAGAGTATATGGTAGAGAGGAAAGACGTAGACAATAAATCCAAAAAGAAAAATATAATAGAATAGTAAAACCATAATCATATCTCCAATTACGTAAAATAATGCGAAGGGATAGTATACCTTCGTCTTTATTATAGTGGAAATGCTTGGATAAGACACGTTTGAATGAACTAGGGTGCTGGAAATAAGAAAAGACTCGCGGGGCGAGTCTTCTTGGAATTAGTATTTTTATACAGAGTGCGCAATAAGTGAAATGCAAAAGGCGATGATACGAATGAGAGTAGGGGCTAGTTTTATTTGTCCAGATTCTTTATCGGCAATATAATCACCGATGAAACATAGGATACCGCCAACAAGCCACATTGGAGTCACAAAGTTTCGAACGGAAGAAAAATCAACATATTTAGTATAAATAAAGAGAGCAATTAGGAGTAATGAACCGATTAGTAAGTACCAACCACCCTTATGATTTTGCTGAAAGAGTAATACTTTCAGGCCCCTCACTATGTGATAGAGAATGAAAAGGAAGGTAACTATGGCAATAAACAATACAGCAATGATTATATTAAGCATAAGAAATTCTCCATATAAGATGAAATAAAGCGAAGCATACTAAAAAGGTCTTCCACTCTATTATAAATGAAATAGTAGTGGAAGACCCGTTTTTTTAATGATGTGGGATGTTGTAGGAGAAATAAAGAATCACAAGGACAAAAACCATCGTGAAAATACGGATGATTTGTCCGGAAATCTGATCTTTGTGAGTGTTATCATACCAACTAACTCCGATGAAACAGCAGATAGAACCGATAATCCAAAGAATGATTCCCATTGGTTTAATGGGCATAAACATTGTAGCAGACAAGCCAGCGAGTGCTCCGCCGATGCACATCAAGTAGCCTTGTGGCGCCCCATAATCTTCTGAAAACATTTTTAACCCTTTCGAAGCATTGAATGCTCCGAAGAGAAAAGCGATAACAGCAAGCCCTTGTAAACTTATGATTAATCCGAGCATATAAAGTTCCTTTCTTTAAACAATTAATAGTTCAATCATGAATGAAGTGAAAATATCGAAAATAGTGCCAATGTAATAATCGCTGCAATCGTCATACTAAACAAATAAGACAGTGGAATGTAATCTTTTTTTTCTTCATGATTCATTTCAGCTCCGCGACAATATAACACTATGCTGATAAACCAAGCTACTAACGAGAGAGGATAGTAAAGAAATAGCAATGGAATTGTACCGAAAGAACAGAGTATGCTCATGTAAATATAGTTATTTCAGGCGTATTCTTTTTTTCTAAACTTAGCTATTAAGCTAACTGTTAAGTTTAATAGGGAGTAACCGATAATCATGTATATTAAGTTATATAAAACATCCAATTCAAAGCCTATCATCAAAGGACCTCCTTTCTATCCCATCATGCATTAAGTAATAGCAGAAAGGCTGCAATAAGGGCTCCGAAAGTTACAATAATAAAGTAAAACGTTGGATTGGAATCATCGTTTGCTTCATGATTCTTTTTAGATCCGATGAAATACAATACCAGTCCGCCAATCCAAGTCACTATTGAAAGCGGATAGGAACCGAATAGCATTGGAAGGGTGATGATAGAACAGAGTGCGCTAAGGAAAATATAGTCGTTTCCAGGCGTATTCTTTGTTCTGAAAAAAGCGAATAAATTGAAGAGAGTGTAAATAATGATACTGAGTACTAAGAAAAATAACTTTATTAATAAATCCCACATAAAAAAATCCTCCCTAAGATGCAAACCGCATTAAACAAGCGCCAGTCCAATCGTGAGAAGGACTGCGATAGTGATGCGGATGGCGTGATGTGATTTGTTGATGTTTCCTTTTTCTTTTCCGTTCATATAGGCTCCCACGCAGCAAAGGGTTGCCCCAATGATCCATGTAAGGAATGGGATTCCAGGTAACACTGCGAGTAATGGGATTGTAGGAAGTGCGATAAGTCCGCCTACAAAAACGAGGATGTTTCCTGTTGTTTTGTCTCCTTTTAGAAGAGCTGCGCCACCTGCGAGTAGATGGATGAGCGCGAATGTGACGATAAAGAAGCTAAGAATAAAAAAGATGATGAATACATAGCCCATATGAGGTCCTCCTTGTTAAGCGATAATCATTAAAAATGTGATAATGAGTGCAACGATGGCACGTGCTTTGTTTGGGTCTTTGATTTTATCCGGAAATGGATTTTTATTGACAAAGCAGACAACAAACTCAAGCATTTGGTTTTCTGTTTTATACGGTTTTTCGTGCTTATTGTTCCAATAGGACGCGTATAACATGACTGCCCACGCTACAATCCAGAAGATATATCCACCGACTGATTTTTCATAGATGAGACGGGCGGAATGTAGCGCTGTGATCCCTCCAAGTAATAGAAGGAAGTTTGCGAGTGAAAATTTCTGCGTTCCAATCGTATAGACTCCAACGCTAATGAATGGTAATAGGTAAAATAAGGCGATGGAATTGATGGATATAGGAAATGGTCCTGGCATAGAATTCTCCTTTGAGTTGATAGTATTCAGTATAAATTGCTCCTTGTGTTTTGTCAAAATACGGCCGGTGCGGTACACTAAGGGAGACAATGAAAAGGAGTGCCGAGATGAAATTAATACTATCGCCTGCAAAGGAAATGAATTGTGACGCATTAGAGGAACGCGACTGGGAAGTGAGCCCGGCAGCCGAAAAAGTGGTGGAAGCTGTGAGAGAAGTGCCCGAAGAGGACCTTTCTCGTGTGCTAGGGGTCAAAGGGAAGTTGCTCGACGAAAACAAAGCGTTCATCGAAGGATGGAAGGTGGCCGAAGCTGCGCCTGCCATCGAACTCTACAACGGACTGGCCTTTCGCTGGTTGAAGCAAGTAGAGGGATGGAGGGAAGGCTTAGGCTATGGAAGCAAGCATGTGCGCATCTTGTCTGCGTTATATGGGGCCGTGGCGCCGGATACTTTTGTGAAGCCGTATCGCTTGGATATGTTGAGACCATTGCGCGTGGATGGGAAGAGCTTGAAGGCTTACTGGAAAGAGGAATGGGCCGAGTTGTTCGAAGAAGGTGAAACGGTGGTGAATTGTGCCAGTGATGAGTTCAGCATATTACTAGACCGCTCGCGTTACAACTGGATAGACGTGGAATTTTACGAACGCAAAGACGGAACGTTGAAACAACACTCAACGACGTCGAAAAAAGGGCGTGGGTTGCTAGTGGGGTTTGCCATGCGCGAACAAGTAACAGACGTGAAGCGGTTGGAGGCTTTTAGAGAAGACGGATTTACGTTTGACGAGGAACTATCAACACCAGAAAAAAATTAGTATTTGTAAGATAAAAATAGAGGAGTAGGACAAGTGTCTTACTCCTCTTTTTGCTATTTTCTCTCCTGTGCGACATAGGCTTGAATCGCGTCGCAAGCGTATTGACCAACGCCTTTGCCGTATTTATCCAAGTTCGTTCTGAACTCTTCGTTTTGTGCGTAGCCGAATCCGATGCTTGAGAAGACATCGATTGAGCAGTCGAAGGCGTAGGTGCACATATGTTGGTGCAGTTGTTTGGCTAAGTCCACGTTTTCGGCAGCCGTTGCAGGCAGGCCTTTTTCGATATTGTCTGCGAATGCGAAGAAGATTTTGTTGAAGCCGTCCGCAACGATTTCTTCTTTGCCTTTTTGTCTCTCTTCGGCCTCGTTCATCACGTTTTCGCCGTATTTTTCAGTCGCGGCCTGTTTATATTTCTCGTTATCCTTGAAGGTGAACCCTTTGAATTTTTCTTCGGTTGTCATTGTCATTTTCCTTTCCGTAGACGCAATCGTCTTTTCTAATGTGTCGATTAATGTTAGAAGACGGTCTTTTTCTTTCTGCATTAACTTCAGCTGATGTTTTAAGTGTGGCAACAGATCATCCTCGTTCTGTGTCATCAGGGACTTAATCTCTTTCAGCGAAAATCCCAAATATTTATAGTAGAGAATTGTCTGCAATTGGGAAAGCTCCTCGTCACTGTAATAGCGATATCCATTTTCCTGTTTTTTCCGGGAAAGCAATCCAATTTCGTCATAATGATGTAAAGTGCGCACCGATACACCACTGATTTCACTCACTTGCTTGATTAAATACATAACCTCAACTCCTAACACTAGACAGTGTAACCTATTACGTTACGTCAGAGTCAACCCTTTTCTATCTCTTTTTTTTCTTTTTCTTACTATATGAAACGAAGAAGATGACTACCCCGCCGTCGCAAGGAGCAGTCCCCGCCTTCCCGGCACAAGCCAACATCCTCGTTCCTTTAGAAGCGCACTAAAATACGATTACGGAAATCTTGCGGATTCATCGTAGCAGTAATGGGGGATAGCAACCAATGTGAATTACTGACTCTAGGGTGAAACCCGTAGAGTCAGTTTGAAGCTTGGTAGAGCTTGAGACTCAAGGCTCAAGCCGTTGCCCCATTACAGCTATGATGAAACAATCCGCAAGGATTGAAAGTAATCGTATTTTAGATGAGCACACCCATCTAAATGGTCGATCTCATGTTGGATGACTTGCGCCGTGAAGTCGAGTGAACGTTCCCGTATGCTTCTTGCCGCTCGGGTCCATGTAGGCTACTTCAATCGTTTGATAGCGCGTCGTCTTCTTCGTACCCGTATGGCTCAGACATCCTTCTTCCGTTTCATATGGCCCCTGCTTTTTCGTAATACGCGGGTTCAGCATCACCAAATCCATCGGTCCAATCGCTACAATAATAATGTTTTTCTTCACACCAATCATATTCGCCGCCATTCCTACACAGCGGTCGCGGTTGGCACGAAAGCGTATCTTGTAAGTCGAGGACCACTTGCGCTTCTATTTTTCGGATCGGCAGCAGTTGATTTTTTGGCTTAGGAAGAGTGGGTCTTTCATAATTGTCTTTTGCATGAGTTTTTCTCCTTTATAATGACATTCTGAAAAAGATTTTTTTGCGATTTCTTCAGGGCTTTCCACGCCACCTTTTTGAATCCAGTGGAAGAAAATCGCGCTGTTGCTATAGATGAATACTTCTTGCGCGTAATCTTCTGGCAGCGGGTAGACCATCGCGATGTTTTTCCTTAATCGGTCCAATTTGCTTGGTTAATTCGAATAGGAAGTCATGAACGAGTTTCGATGTGTAGTTGAATCGGTTCAAGGTCATTGCGTGAATAAAGTCGAAGTCTTCTTTTAAATACTCGAAGATTTTCACGATACCAGGAAAGGCTTCTTGCTTATTTTTTTGGCTGGCCTTCTTTTTAATAGAAGTAAGATATTTTTGTAAAAATCTCGTCGATGAGCTTGTCCATCATATCGAATTTATCGACGTAATGGAGGTAGAAGGTTCCACGGTTCACGCCGGCTTCTTTAGTAATATCGCTGACGCTAATGGCTTCAAAGTCTTTTTCTCTCAGTAATCGGGTGAGTGCGGCTTTTAAATCGCTTTTCGTTGTGGTTTTGCGTTTTTGGGTCGTCATTATTTACACTCTTTTCTTAAATCAACACATTGTTGAGTATTGTGTATTGTTTTTTCACTAGGCCTATTATAAAGTAGATACGAGAAAGAATCAACACGGTGTTCATTTAACGGGGCCAATAGAAATGAGGGATAGACATGGCTTATATCGAAATGAAGAATAGCTATAAACGTTATCAAGTCGGCGATACAGAGATTATCGCGAATAATGATGTGAATTTTGAAATTGAAAAAGGCGAGTTAGTCATTATTTTAGGGGCCAGCGGTGCGGGAAAATCGACGGTCCTCAATATTTTAGGAGGCATGGATACCAACGACGATGGGCATGTGTTTGTCGACGGAGTGGACATTTCCGCTTTTGATGAAAAACAACTCACTTATTATAGAAGAGACGATGTTGGTTTCGTCTTCCAATTTTATAATTTAGTACCGAACTTAACGGCCAAAGAAAATGTGGAACTAGCGGCTGAAATTGTAAAAGACGCTCAAGATGCAGAGGAAGCTCTGAAGGCAGTCGGGCTTGGGCACCGCATCAATAATTTCCCAGCGCAATTATCGGGTGGGGAACAACAACGGGTCTCCATCGCTCGTGCGGTTGCCAAGAATCCAAAGTTATTGCTTTGCGACGAGCCAACAGGAGCGCTCGACTACCATACCGGGAAACAAGTGCTACAGATTTTACAAGATATGTCACGTAATCAAGGGGCAACCGTCATTATCGTAACGCATAACTCTGCGCTTGCGCCGATTGCGGACCGCGTGATTTATATGCATGATGCGCGCGTGAAGAAATCGAATGTAACCCAAATCCACAAGATATTCAAACGCTTGAATATTAGAAGGGGTGAGGATCGTGACTAAAAAGACATTAAACAAGGATATCCGCAACTCGCTTCGCCAGTCGAAGGGACGCTTCCTTTCGATTATGCTCCTCATGATGCTAGGGGCCTTCAGTTTGGTCGGGCTGAAAGTATCGGGACCGGATATTGAAGATACCTTGAATAGCTATATGGAAACTGCCAACGCTGCCGATTTATTTGTGGTGGCAGGCTACGGTTTAAGTGATGAGGACCAAGCAGAAATCAAACAAGAGAACGCCGATGTGGAGTTTGGCTATTTTGTCGACACGGTTGTTGCCGATACGCCGAGTGCGATTCGTGTGTTCTCGCAGACAAAGGATATTTCGACGTTCGAGTTGGTAAGTGGCGCGTTTCCTACAAAATCAAATGAAGTGGCGCTTGCCTCAACACTCTCAGATCAGTACAAGATTGGCGATACGATTCGATTGAATGAATCCGGAAGTAATACTTTACTGAAGGGACATGAATTTACCATTACGGGGTTTGTGAACTCCAGCGAGCTCCTTTCAAAGACGATTAAAGGGGTATCGAGTGCGGGGAGCGGGGACCTTAGTGGATTTGCCGTCGTGCCAAAAGACGCGTTCGATTCTGAAGTTTATACGATTGCGCGACTTCGTTATCCGGATTTGCGCAAATGGAAAACAACGAGCCGTGAGTACTCGGACAAAGTGACGGAGTTGCAACAGGCGCTCGAAGAAAAGTTGGCCGACAATGGAACGGCGCGCTTAGACACGTTGAAGACGAACGCCGACGATAAGATTTCAGAAGGAAAAGAAAAGATTACCGATGCCAAAACGCAACTTTCGGACGCCGAGAAGAAATTGGCAGACGGCAAGAGCGAAATCGAAAAGAACGAAAAGACGCTTGCTGACGGGCAACAAGAAGTCCGCAGCAACGAAGCAACACTTGCCTCAGGAGATGCGAAGCTGAATGCGGCGTGGAATCAGTTGGAGGCAAGTCGTGCGCAACTCGAGAGTGCTCGGGTGCAAATCGAACAAGCCGTGGCGACTTTAGCAGAAAAGAAAGAACAGTTAGCAGATGCCAGTACCAAATTAACCCAAGCGGAAGAACAACTTGCTGCAAAGAAAGAAGAACTCGCAAAACGCTCGGGAGCAGCTTGAAGCCGGAAAGACGCAATTAGCGCAGGCAAAAGCGCAACTAGAAGCAGGAAAGGCAGACCTCGAAGCTAAAAAAAGACAGCCTTAGCGCAAGGGAAGGCACTTCTAGCCAGTGACCCTGATGCAGCTGCGGCGCAAGGCATTACTGAAGCGAGTCTTCAAGCGATGGAGACGGCTTTAATGCAAGGAGAAGCCCAGCTTGCTCAAACAGAACAGGCACTGAATGCCAAAGAACAAGTGCTCACTCAAAAAGAACAAGAACTTGCGGTGGGTCAAACGGCGATTTCAAACGCTGAAGTGGAACTCGCATCGAAGAAGCAGGAGTTACGCACAGGGCAAGAAGCGTATCGACAAGGTTTAGCGAAGTATTACGCTAGCTACAGCCAGTACGTGGATGGCCTCGACCGATACCGCGAAGGAGTGGCGGCCTTTGAAGCTAACGCTGGAACGTTAGAAGAAGGGAAGGCCAAACTAGCCGAAGCCAAGCAAACATTGGCGGACGGTGAAGCCAAACTCGCGGATGCCAAAACGCAGCTAAAAGAAAGCGAAGAAACCTACAACGAGAAGAAAGAAACAGCCGATAAGGATATCCAGAAGGCTGAATCTGAACTCGAAAAGGCGGAAGTGGACGTTTCAAAACTCACGAAGCCGAAATACTCCGTCTACACACGTTCGACGATGCTTGGAAGCGAAGGGTTCTTCAATATGAAGACGACAGCTGAAGGAATTACGTCGGTGGGGAACCTCTTCCCGATTGTGCTTTATGCCGTGGCCGCACTTGTGACGGTAACGACGATGACGCGTTTTGTAAACGAAGAACGGATCAATGCTGGGGTGTTGAAGGCTCTGGGCTATGAAACCAAAGACGTGATGAAGAAATTTGCCGTGTATGGCTTTACAGCAGGGGTAAGTGGCACGGTCCTTTGGAATCTTACTAGGAACGTACGCCTTGCCAAGTGCGTTGGGTGCGACCTTGATGAAGGATACGGTATTGCCAAGTATACAGTTGAATTTCCATCCACTCATTGCCGTGATTGCGATTGTTTGCTCGCTCATTTGTAGTGTGGTGCCTCCATTATGGATTGCCCGCCGCGAACTGCATGAGCAAGCTTCGGCCCTTCTCTTGCCGAAAGCTCCCGTGGCTGGGGCTAAGATTCTTCTCGAACGTATTCCGTTCATCTGGAATCGTCTCAGCTTCACGCATAAGGTAACGGCTCGTAATATTTTCCGTTATAAACAACGCATGCTCATGACGATTTTCGGGGTGGCTGGGAGCGTGGCGCTTCTCTTTGCAGGGCGTGGAATTCTCGGGTCTCTCGATGGGATTGCCGATCGCCAGTTCAAGGAAATTATTACGTATGATGCGATTGTTTCCAAAGACACCGTGCTAACAGCCTCCGAAGAAACTGCGCTACACAACTATTTAACCTCTTCAAACGTGACTTCCTATAGCGACGTCTATAGCGAATCGGTGACGCGTGAAGTGCCAGGGGTGGACGATGAGCAGTCCGTAACGGTGCTCGCTGGCAAAGAAGGGAACCTTTCTCCGTATCTTCATTTAAATGATGCGAAGACGAAGAAAGCCGTGACGCTTCCTGCAGATGGCGTGTTGATTTCCGAGAAATTAGCCACCCTCTTAAACGTGAAAGTAGGCGACACCTTTACGCTTCCGAATAAGGACGGTGTGGATGTGACGTTAACGGTCGGGGGTATCGTGGAAATGTACGCTGGACACTTCGTCGTAATGTCACCAGAAGTGTACGCCAAGGCTTATGGAGAGGTGCCAAAAGACAATGCGATTTTCGTACAGTTTAAAGATAAAGATGCTGAAAGCGTTCAAAAAGCCGCAGCGGACTTAATGGCCCTAGGCGGTGTGAAAGCCGTCGTGCAAAACACGTCCATGGTGAGTCGCATCGAAACAATTGTTGGTTCGTTGAGTCGTGTGATGATGATTTTGACAGCCGTGTCGATTTTACTAGCGGTCGTTATCCTCTATAACTTAACTAATATCAACGTTGCGGAACGAATCCGCGAGCTCTCAACGATTAAGGTGCTCGGATTCCTAAACAAAGAAGTGACGATGTATATTTACCGCGAAACGATTTTATTATCAGTGATCGGGATGGGTGTTGGGATTTTGTTTGGGCGAGTGCTGCATAGGGTGATTATTGAGACGGTGGCACCGGGGTTTGTCATGTTCAATCCCGCTGTCGGATGGTTTGTATATGTGTTGCCATGTGTGATTGTGATTGTCATCTTGGTTGCGCTAGGGTATATGGTGAACCATCTCCTCCAACGCATCGATATGCTAGAAGCCCTCAAGTCTGTGGACTAGGGAAGCTTTGCTTTTGTGACGAACGTCAAAAATCCTTGCGGATATTTCAATTATAGTAGTTAGTCGGGCACCGGATTGAGCCTAGGTCTCAATCCTACCAAGCCTCAAAGAGCCACAGGGCAATCAATTGCCTTGTGGCTCTATTTCGCATTGGTTGCTTTTCCGTACAACTACTATGATTGATCCGCAAGTTTTTCCGTTCGTCACTGCAAAGCTTCCACAGACTTGAAGGCACAGCGTATGATAATTCCCACATCCCAATCAAGTTGACAGATACAAATCCTCCTTTTTTTAAGAGGAGAGCTGTAGATTTTTTTCTTTGCTTCTTTTTATGCCACAGACTTGAAGGCATAGCGTATGATAATTCCCATATCCCAATCAAGCTGACAGATTATCAAGCGTATAATCACCTCGAGTTTAGTATAATAAAAGAAGCCATCGATTGATGACTTTCTCAGTGGGCTCCCTATCAGTACCTATCTAGATGTTAGCTTTTCGTCACCCGCTACAGTTGACAGAGAGCCAGAATAGCTACTGTCTTATCTCTTTCTTTACTTAAAGCCTTGATAGACTTGACAAATGGAAGAAAATAACTCTATTAAATAACTATAAATTAATCAGCATCAACGCTGATAGCTTTATACACAATGTATAAAACCCAATTTTGATTCTGCCTCACTTCAATTTTTGCAAAGCCAACATTTTTTAAAATATTATCCAACGCATGAGTTGCAGTATATTCTGGCATATGATAATTTATTTTTTCTTTTTCGCAAGCAATAATTAAAGTGGAGTGGCTAGACATGACCCGATAGATCTCCAGAAAGCCTTTTTTTAAATCATCCCAGAAAATATGTGTTTGAATGGCAAATACAAGGTCAAAGTAGTCATTTTGATAAGGTAGCGCGTCTACATTTCCAATCCTAAGATGAACATCACCATTTTGTATAGCATCTGAATTAATTCGTTTTGCAACTTGATAAGATTCCTTAGAAATATCAATGCCATGAATTTCAAGATGCTTATTCAAAGCAAGGAGATTTTTGATGGTGCTGCCACCTCCATAACCGATTTCTAAAACTCGACTATTATCTATAATTGTAGTTTGTTTTATTGTCCAAAGGCTAAGCTTTTTAAAATAGGAAGTCCAAATTTTCGCAATCACCTGGCCTACAATACCACTAGGTTTTTTAGATTGATTAATAAGATATTGAATGAACATTTTAGATGCCTCTCGTTTAGGGGATTTTTGAAAGAATATTAGATGAAATTCAAAATATGTAGATAGTAGTTCTTGTATAGTTGCTAAAATCATGGTCACAAATATATCATTTAACATTTCTTTAGGTAATGTTAAATGATATGATTTTAATTCTTCTGGGTTATTAAAATGCTTTTTTTATAAATTGTTTATCTTGCGATACATGCCTCAGTTGCAATCTCAGGAAACGAAAAAAAGCGATTGATTTGGAAATTTAAAAAGCCAGTCTCAAAAATGCGTTAATAATATTTTTTTCCTAGTTCCTTTAGTCATTTAATAATCTTCATAGAAACTATTATAAACTTTTTGCAATAAACAAAGTATAAATTTCTAATTATCTTTTTATATTTTTCTTAAATGCTCGTAAAGCCTTATTCTATGTGCTTTCGAGTATTTTTACTGTAGGAAGATACTTCACGTTTCTTTGCATATTTCCTCATGTCTTAGCTGTCAGAAGTGGTAAATAAGTAGTAAATTCATTTGTACTACTAAGCAACAAGACGCTCCTGTTGCTTCTCTTTATTCAAGCGTTTCATTTCTGCCATTGCAGAATCGAATGTTGCATGTGCGTAATAGTTCAGCGTCATGGCTATATTAGCATGTCCCATAATGTACTGTAATGCCTTTGGATTCATTCCTGCATTTGCATAGTTGGTACAGAATGTATGTCGCAAACTATGTGGAGTGATGTGTGGCAATTTATCCTCGTTATACTTATTGTATTTCTTAACAAGACCTTTCATCATGCCGTTGTAATCACTTGCCACTTTTGGATAGTTCTTTCTATTAAGAAAGAGGAAATCACTATATCCATCAATCTCAACACGCTTATCATTCTTTCGATTCGCTAACACTCGCTTAAATGCTTGATAGGCTTCTTCAACCATAGGAACTTGACGTTCGCCACTTTTGGTCTTTGGTGTTTCAATGTAGTACCCAATTTCAGTATCTCTCAATAGCTGATGGTCTATATTGACAAGACGATTCTCAAAAATCTAAATCTGGAAGTGTCAAACCACCAAACTCTGAAATACGAAGACCTGTTTTTTTAAGAGTATCAGAATTTCATCATAATTTTTTTGCTGTAGGTTTTATCAGCTTTTGCAAAAGGCTAACAGTTTTTTTCTTCCTGTTCTTCTGTTAGTACGGTCTTAGGGACAGTATCATCATCAAGAACTGCTTTCAGTTGAAAGTCAAATGGATTCTTCCGAACACAATCATCTTGTATAGCAATATAGAATGAAGCCTTTTAAAGAACGTTTGTAGTTATTGATGGTTTGATAAGCATAACCATTTTCACTCATTCTAATAGCCCATTCTTTAGCGTCTGATGGCTTAATACTGTCAATACTTCTTACACCTAACTTGTCTTTCTTCAAAATATCCATAAGATATTTGCGTCCAGTTTCAGTGTTTTTTCTAACCTTTGGTCTTTGAGCGTTCTGTTTTTGCGTAAAGCTGGCAGAGTGTCATTTTTCTTTCCTACAACATCAATACCATCATGAATGTCTTTCTGTAACTCTGCGATTTTTCTCTCTAAGTGAGATACAATCACGCTTTCCTGCTGGTACTCGGTCTGTAGCCACAAGTTTCCACGAGTAAACAAATTGCGGTTCTCCAAATGAATCTATATATTTGTATAAGTATCTTCCGTCTTTTTCGTTGGCTCTCTCCAGTCTTTAAGATTCGACCTTTATTGTCACGTCTTTTTTTCTGACATGGCATTTGCTCCTTTCCTTTATGGAAAGAGCCTTGATACGACTTAATACTATTTTTATCATATACAAGACCCTTTGGCGACGCTAGATTGCGTCCAATGTATCTATAATTTTTTTCAAATTGTTTTCGTTTAATCTGAATACGATTGCCATTCATAATCAGCCAATTTGCATTTTTTTATTTTCCTCTGCCAAGCGTCGTAGCTTGTTTTTCGCCAATACGAAAATATTTTTGACGCTTCTTCAATGGTTAGGGTATAACGTTCCCAAATAGGAATGTCAGTCTGCTTCATAAAATCCTCCTTTCCAAATCACTTATTTGGATTTCATAAAAGTTGTTTTACCAGCAATCGAACAGCTTTAGCAAAAGCTCACGGGAGTTCCACCCCTGCATGGTTCTCATGTAGCCATACTCATTGCCTGCGACGGTTTTTATCACGCTCGGACTATTGACTGTATGGGAGTATCATTATCACGATAAGAATGTCGTTGCAGGCAATCCTGCTAAAGATTGCTTCTCGGATCACTAACATGAATCGCTCGCTATCTTTATAAGATAGGTCATGGCGGTTAGTTCCGTTGGCTCTTTTCTTATCGAAACGTATTCGATTACTTTTTATTCAGTTTTTCAAAGAACAATGGCTCGTTAGCCTATCAAAACACATTGAAAGCTCAATATGCTTTGGTGGAATAACAAACCTCCCTGTTCGGGAAGCGTGGAATGGTTTAGCACGCTTCCACGAAAGGAGAGAGGATATTACTTAATTTCAAATGACAAAATCTTTGTAATCAGTCTGGTTTCCATTCTTCCACGTAAGACTTCATCAACGACCATACTTTGATTGCCATATTCATCTTTCATAAGTCGTAGGGAACGCTTCGTTATGTACCCTCTGTAATGATGTAGAATCTGGTTAATCGCTTCGGTATCGCCATCTGTTGCCTTTACAATGAGAGGAAAGGGAATCATAGGATATTGTGTTTTCATTCTTCAAATTCCTCCATAAACTTTTTTTAATTAAGGCTAGTCCACTGGTTCTATGCCGATAGACAGTAGAACAGTTCAATTTCAACAGGTCTGCAATTTCTGAATCGCTCATGTCCATAAAGTAAAAACAGCAGTAGAATTTCACGTTTCTTGTCTGGCAACTCACGTAATGCTTCACTCAACAAATCATTTTTCAACGCCTACTGATAACCCATTGAGTGTAAAAATCTGAAAGTCAGTTGAATAGTTATCTGTTGTCGCAAACTGGCTAACAAGATAATCGCCAACATCCGAAAAGGACACCTCACGCTTTGCAATCCTTGAAAGATAAAGCATATAATTCTTTCGCTCGTCTTCCATAGCACGTTTACAGATATAGTCAAACTGATTTTTCTATTGTGGTCTGAAAAGAAGATGGTTTCATGTTTCTCACCCCCTTTCTGTCTAGGAAAGGAAGTGAGCCTTGCTCGTTTATCTCCTTTCACTCTTAGTCCCAATGTGAAAGGGGGATTTGTTGCATTACTGATAAATAAACTTTGTAAAAAAGTTCTGAATAGCCAAAAAAGCATATAAACAGATTTATTTCTCTGTTTACATGCTTCTGTTATTCTATCTATATGATTTATAAAAACCACATTGGTGGACGTACTTATCTATTGCAGATAGACGACTTTTTTTGACAAGAACCCAATGTAAGGAAATTTATTGTATATGATGTACTTCATGGCGACGTTGACCTCCAACAAACCGCCATTTGGAAGTAATATACAATATTTTTAACAGCGTAAATAGCACTACCATATAACGGTTTTTTTATTGGCGTTTAGTAGTGCTTTTTTTATTAAATATAAACCTATAAACCATATAACACGTTTTTTTCTATACCTGTTTTTTTAATTCAGTAGGAACAATAAAATGTATAGAGGTGGTCTACTATGCGTAAAAAAGAAGATAAATATGATTTTAGAGCCTTTGGTTTAGCCATTAAAGAAGCTCGATTGAAACGAGGTTTAACTCGTGAACAAGTGGGAGCATTGATTGAAATTGACCCACGGTACTTAACTAATATTGAAAATAAAGGGCAACACCCCAGCATACAAGTTCTTTATGACCTTGTATCGTTACTTCATGTTTCCGTTGATGAATTTTTCTTACCTGGGGTCCCGAGCGCTTAGTGGGAATTTGTATCGATAAGGGGTACAAATTCCCACTAAACCAATGTTTCAAGGCCTATTTATTTTTTATATTCAATTCTCTTAAGTGTTTAGGAATAGATAACAAGTCAAATTTATACTCTCCAAGAAAAGTGATATGCTCCCAATTAATAGGAGATACATGCTTCATATACTTAGTTACTTCGGGATCTATTTTGACGAGATAATTATAAGCTGCTTGTAAGTAGACGGCGTTCCATATACTTATTGCATTTATTAACACATTAAGCGCACTAGCACTTTGAAGTTGTCGGCGAATATCGCGCTCCATAAATTTTCCGCGTCGCCCAAAAAATAGTTCTCTAGCTAAAGCATTAATCGCTTCTGTCTTATTTAGTCCATGAGTGATCCTTCGCCGTAGCTCACTATCTGTAATATAATCTATCATAAAAATGCTCTTTTCAATGCGACCTAGTTCTCTCAGTGCAAGAGCTACTCTATTCTTACGTGCGTATGAGCCTAGCTTTCCTAATAGTAAAGAACTAGATACTTTTCCTGTTTGAATCGAATAGGCGATTCGTTTAATTTCATCATAGTTTTCTTCAATAATTTTTACATTGATTTTTCCGCTTATATCTTCTGATAAGTTAGGGTAGTAGGAAGGTGATTTGATAGAAAATAATTGTGATTTTTTTATATTTCTGATGCGAGGTTCAAAATCAAAGCCTAGTAATGCGGTCATTCCAAACACCTGATCAGAATACCCATTTGTATCAGTAAAATGTTCCTCAATATCTAGATCTGTTTCATGATAAAGTAGGCCATCAAGGGTATGAGTAGCTTCCCTTGTATTAGTTGAAGCAACCTCGATATGATGAGTCGTATGCCTATCATTTATTGATCGAATCATTGTAGCTCCTTTTTTTCCATACTTTTTGTAATGTGGATTAACATCGGATTTTTAGAGCTGAGACGCCCACTGGGACGCGCATTCCGTCTGAAGCAGTGGTTTTTCCTTCACCCCAAAAGTCTGCAACAGGAAGCTTTAACTGATAATTAACCAAAACAGATTGAGCACGAGTCAGAGCTTCTTTATAAAAGCGCCATTGTTTGGCATTGGCTAACTGAGAATAAGAAATTCCAGGAGTTGATTGGGCCATTTTTTTCAAGACCAATATTCATCCCTAAACCCAGCAAAGCAGCAAAAAAATAATTTTTTTCTTTCTTGTTCACTCGGCGGTTTCCCTGTAGAATCATGACTAAATTCTTGTGAAAAGTTGGTCCAACTGTCCACCTCAATTAAAAGATCACTAAGCCTTATCTTAGGAATTATTGAATAAAGTTTTTTTCTATATATTTCTGCTTCGCTAGGTGTAACTTTTTCCAACTTTTTTTAAGGTTTGCTCTTGAAATTCTCTTATCAACTGTCGAATAAAAATTGAAGCTGTAAATCTAAAAATTATTTCCCGATCCTTTAAATAGTCCTCAAACGTGTCTGGAATAGTTTCTGAATCAATACAAGCAGATAAATCAACTAAGTAATCATCAATATTTCGATGGATCATACTTCCTTCAACTGAAATATCTCCTGATCGAATATTGTTCTTTAGCTCGGTGAAAGCTACTAACTCATAGTAAGACCGATCTATTTTTCCCCTCTTCTGGCCGAACAAGGCTTTTTCCATTTTTTACTCACAAAATCAGTAGAAGTATCTGCCGGTATTTTTCTTTTACCACTATTGTGTAAATCAGTTAGTTGAGTTAGGGCCATGAGGACTGGATTTGCTGCCGGAGTTGCTTTGAACGAAAGGGTCCTCAATAACATTGGCGTGTATCTTCGGAGGTAATTAGCTTTATTTCGAACCATTTCTAAATAGCCATGATTTTTATTACCTGTAATTTTTTTAGCTTCTTCTCCATCTTGTACTAAATCTTCCCAAGGCATGATTCGTTCAATTTCGTCAAAAGGATTACTATCATTATCTTTTGCAAAGTGAAGAGCATCAATTAAAGAAGCATAATGTTCCAATTTTTTAGTAGCCAATTTTCCTTTTTCTTTTAACTGTTCTTGTGAATCACGTGTCCCTTTGCGTTTAATACTTGCTAAAATGCGGTCATTAATCTCAATCAGTTGATCGATCAGATATTGATGATGATTGACTAAAAAAGCAATAAGTAAAGAGTATCTTTTTTCAAGCTCAAAACGGGAGAAGTCATATGCATCATAATTTTCCCCTAGTCTAGCTAGCTGAAGAAACCTGTTCCGATTAATATGGGAGACATTAATTGTCCCGAGTCCCATGGAAGCAATCACTTCCACTTTTTTACAAATACTCATAAAGCTTTCTGGATTTGCCTTACCTGGAATGTCTTTTAGCCAAGCGAGTTTAGTTATTTTCGTCTCTTCATAAATTTGAAACAAACTCTCTAGTTTTTCAATTTGTATATCTGTTAATGAACAGAGTAATATTGAAAATAAGTTGTTTTCTGCTTTATCTCGACAGCGGCTTATAATGTCTTCAAGTGTAGCTATAGATGGAAAAATAATTCTTTTTCGAGTTAAGAAATCAATTGTTTTTTTCATTAGATAGATAGAGTCATCATTTTCTAAAGCTAGTTCAATTAAATATTCTATTAACTGTTTTTGTGTATTAGCACTACCGAATCGATGATAGTTGAATACTTCTAAGATCTCGTTGAAGTGATTTGCACGTGTATTTCTATGATCATATGAATTTAAATCAATTGCATCAAGATGGAGCTGTCGACTCACATAAGAAGTTAGTCTGGTTGATTTAATCGGCCAATTACTTAAAGAACACCCAGGATACCGGGCCAAACAAAGTTGTATCGCAAATCCTAGTTTATTGACCTTTCCACGGTGTTGATTAATAACCTCCAGATCATAATCAGAAAAACTAAAATACGCTTTAAAATCCTCTTCTGATAAGTGGTCTACAGAAAGAAGTTGTTCACGCTGTGAAGTAGTTAAAATTCTTTTCATAGCCATATCTTAAGCATTCCTTTTATTGAGGTAACGGTAAAAGGTTGTTTTGCTTAATTTAGAGGCATCAAGAATTTGACGAATAGAATACTCTTTGCTGTCATACATTTTTTTAAAGCTAAATCAATTGATAGCTTACCTTTACTTGGACGGCCCCCTTTTTTTCCTCGGACTCTGGCTGCCTTAAGACCAGAGTTAGTTCGTTCAATAATAATATCCCGTTCCAGTTCTGCTAAACTAGCCATAACTCGGAAAAAGAATCTTCCCATAGACGTTGAAGTATCTACGTTATCTTGAATAGATATAAAATTGACACTAAGTTCTTCAAATAATTCAGAAAGTTCAATCAAATGTTTAGTTGATCGTGAAATTCGATCTAACTTGTAAATGACAACAGAATCTCCTTCACGTAGTAGGTTGATCATTTCTTCTAATTGCGGTCGGTCTTTTTTCGCACCAGTTACTTTTTCTTGAAATAATTTATCAATTCCATAATGAGTAAGTGCATCAATTTGTAAACTAAGATTTTGATCATCCGTACTCACTCGAGCATAGCCAAAAATCATAAAAACCTCCTTAATTTTTATAATTTAAATGTACCATAACTCATTAAGTATAACTATATAGGAACTATGAAAAAGGAACGGATTTTGGTACTTGATTTACTTAAAAAACATTTAGAAAAAGCAGGAAAATGAAAAGGTACCATAAACGGTCGTTTATGGTACCATTCAAATTTATCCTTATTGTACAAAATAACAGCGAAATTTTTTTAAATCTATTCCTTATCGATACAAATTCCCCGTAGGCGCTAGGGACCTCTTTAGCTCCTTGGAAGCTGTCAGTAGTATACCTAATAATTTATCTACATTCCCTTTAGTAACGTGTAACTTTCCAAATTTACAAAAGCGACTCATAGAATTATTTCCTCCCGTTAAATAATAGATAACTATTAAAAAAATAGACAATACTTGCTCATAAGTAACGGTACTTAAATTGTTTACTTTTGGCGTGTTTCATTGCTTGATGAAACTGATTTTTCAGTAAACAGTTGACGATATTCTCGATTGACCCATTTTTGAAACAAAGTACGTATATAGCTTCCAATATTTATCTGGAACATCTGTGGTATGGCGGGTAAGTTTTATTAAGACACTGTTTACTTTTTGGTTTAGGATGAAAGCATTCCGCTGGCAGCTTAAGCAATTGCTGAATCGAGACTTGAGTGTGCAAGAGCAACCCTAGTGTTCGGTGAATATCCAAGGTACGCTTGTAGAATCCTTCTTCAACAATCAGATAGATGTCAGACGCATGGCTTTCAAAAACCACTTTTTTTAATAATTTGTGTGCTTAAATGGTAAGGAATATTCCCAACAATTTTTATACCTCTGTTTGTTAGGGAATTGAAACTGTAGAATATCTTGGTGAATTAAAGTGACACGAATGTTCAGTTTTAATTTTTTTCTGACGATAAGTTGAATAGATGACTGTCTAATTCAATAGACGTTACCTGTTTACTTATTTTTAGCCAGTTTCGTCGTTAAATGCCCTTTACCTGTTCCAATTTCGTAAACGGTATCGGTTTCTTTTTAAATTCAATTGTTTTTATTATTTGGTTGAGTACTTTTTCACTCGTTAAAAAGTTTTGAGAATATTTTATATTTTTTTGTTCATGTAATCACTCCTGAAGTGATTACATCTATAAATAAATACAGAAGTTAAACGATTTGTTTGTAATTTTTAGTTATCTGTTTAAAAAAAGTCATAAGATTAGTCACTGGTAGGAATTAATCTAACGTATTTATTTATCTGCGTAATCACTGTTTTTTTAGTCTGTTTCAAAACAGTAGATGTTTTTATCTACATTACGCATTTGGAATACCAACATGACGAATCCCTCCTTCTTAATTACAAATTTTTTAGCATCTAATTTAACTTCAATTCCTATTATACAAAAATTTTTAAGATAAATTGTAAAAAGTGTAAAATATAAAATGAACAATTAGTGGAATATAATAATGTCAAATAAGAAAAATATGATACTGTATTCGTGGAGGTAATGCACATGAATACAGTACTATTAACTCAACTAAAAATATTAAAAATGAGCGACATTAAACCAAATTTTTCAGAGCTTGCAAGGTTATATGAAATGGACCGAAAAGAACTATTAAGATACTATGAAGGATATGAAGGAAAAACCTAAAATAGATATATAAAACTAGTAAATTAGACAAATATAAAGAATTAAGAGGTATCAAAACTTGTAAATTATAAAGTCAATGTCAGGTCTGTTTATGAATATTTAATATCTGAAATAGATTCTGACATTGGGACATCTAATTTCATAAGTATAGTAAAAAGAAGGTTTGAAACCAAGGAAAACTCCCAAAGGGTTCCTACGATATGAAACGTCACCGGAATACAGGCCTAAGTTGATTGGAAAGAAGATATATCTATAAAAACAAAATTTGGAAAAATATTCACGTTCACGTTTTTAGCTACTAGTTAGGTTATTCAAGATATCCAGTCTCATTTACAAGTCAAGTCGTACAAGAGAAGATGTAATTGACTGCCTTATTGCATCTTTTAAAAATACTGGTAGCGTACCTAAGGAGATCTTTTGACAACATGTCGTCACTTTGTAACTTTTAAAGATGGGCGTACAACAATTAGTCCTAAAAATACAGGTTGAGGATTTTAACTCTAAAATCAAACGATGTGTTTCATATCATCCTTTCACTAAGGGTAAGGTTGGCCTGCAAAATAATTCATTGTTGGATACTACCATATGAAGGCGAGTTTGAAACAGAAAAGACCTAATTGAAAATATTATCTGGTATAAAACAAGAAAGTATGCACTAGATTTGCTATGAAACAGGACTTATCACTCAGTATCTATTACTGCAAAAAGGTGTTGGTAGTACTGGCAACCACCGCTGATATAGCTACCGTGGAATCCTATACAGCAAAAACTCGACGCACGACCGTCACAAGCAAAGATTCCATTAGATTACCATTTAGGCTGGTAAAATACTCTGGTTCCACATCAATATATTGGTGAAACAGTTTGCCTATCTCGTCACCAAAGATATAAGGTATACATATATTATAAGGTTAGACTGATATAGCATGCACAGTATAAGTAAACTCGAAGGTTAAATTACAGAGGAACACTACAAGCAGCTACTCAAGTATTCTAACAAAAATGAAGATTCTGGTAGATGAGTTAGCTGAAATCTGATCAGGCAGATGGATGAATTTTCTGGTAAGATGGAAAATGTGTCATGGCATCAAAATTATTAAATGGACTGGGAAAGAGATTGTATATATATGGGCAGATCATATTGATA
>BNJV01002644.1_pt1 | contig 65610 bp, 78 predicted proteins | sample 8540591 | NCBI WGS metagenome assembly BNJV01 (sample SAMD00202457, study PRJDB9452) | human saliva metagenome | host: Homo sapiens
ACTAAAACTTTATATAACCATCTTCACAAAGTGCATTAGTCATAAAGCAATTGATTTACCATTGGTAGTTCGACGTTCCCCAACGAAAAATCTATTTCTAGAAAACACATAAGCGAGAACTTGGTAAATCTATAGAGCTTCGCGCCTAATATTGAAAACGCGCGAGAAATTCGGCCATTGGGAATTAGATACCGTCTGTGGAACAAAAAGATAAGACAGACTATATTTTTAATCTCTTTACTTGAGCGTAAAAAGTAGATTGCATGTAACTTTTACGATGTCTCTAGCACGAGCTACTGATATAAAAAGAAACACTGCATGCATGGTTAAATACGTTCAAAGATGTAATCTAGCTTGCTTATAAAACAATAACTGCAGATAACGGTTTAGAGTTTTCAGAGACATCTGATTTAGAAAATGAAACTTTGTCTATTTTATTTTTGCTTGACCTTATTTCTGCTTGGGAACGTGGATTGAACGAAAGGCATAATGGTTTACTTCGTAGGTGTATACCGAAAGGAATGCCAATAAAAGCTGTTTCAGAAGAAACTATTCAACGAACACTTAAATGGTGTAATAATTTGCCACGAAAGATTCTAAATTATAAAACCCCTTTGGATGTCTTTCTTGAAGAAGTTAATTAGAATTGTAGATTGGGATACTGTTCAATTTTATATTGCGATTTAAGAGCTGATTTATTTTCTGAAATTCTCTATATGCGTAATCGTATTTTTCTATAGTTTTAGATGCACATCATCTAATGAAGAGCAAATTTTAGCTGCAAAGATAGAATTACCAATCAATAATTTTTATATAGACGAGAAATTTTTGATAAACTTTATAGAGTTGAATGATAAGTTATCTTACTTATTGCATGAATATCGTGGATATTAAAATATTCAATAATGATATTTAATAGTTTACACTGAAAAGCCCTTCGCTTATGAGAGGGGCTTTTACAATATAATCATATATAAATATAATATAATTAGTATAAGTAGTTAAATTGTGTTGAATGAGGTATATGTTATGGTATTAACCTTAGATATTGATGAGATATTGCACAAATTGAGTAAGTGGCTACCAATTTTTTTCATTCAGAAGCAGACTTTCAATTTAGCTTAGCATGGATGATTAAAGAGCAATATCCAAATTGTGATATCAGACTAGAGTTTGTACCTGAATTTAATCCTAATTTGCATCTTGATATTCTTGTTATATTAGATGGTAAATGGATTCCTATTGAGCTTAAATATACTACAAAAAAAATGTATTAAAACTATAAATGATGAAGTGTATGTGTTGAAGGAGCAAGGTGCTAAGGATCAAGGTTGTTATAACTACTTAAAAAGATATAATGCGTATAGAAGAATTTAGGGATAAGAGTAATAACTTTATTGAAGGTTATACAATTAAGATAACTAGTGAGATATCTTATCTAAAGCCTCCGACAAAAAGTAAATTGTACATACGCCGAATTTTCTATTGAGGATGGTTCTATAAAAAAACTGGGTGTATGAATTGGGCCGCTAATACAGGAAAAGGAACAATGCGTGGAATGGAAACACCCATAGTATTAACTGGGATATATCCTATAAATTGGAAAGAATATTCTAAAGTTGATGATACTAATAGTGGTACTTTTATATATCTTGTAAATAGGATAAGTAAATAAAATTAGGAGATATATTATGTTTAAACCTATTCGTAAAAAAATAAATGGAATAGACCATAGTGCTGCAGAAGCTTTATTACAATCTAATCGTCGAGGTATTTTAGCCATGAACGGCGATAATGGGTACCCTTATGCTATTCCTATTAATTATTTTTATGATTGCGATAAGAAGAAAATTTATTTTCATGGAGCTAAAGCTGGTCATAAAGTAGAGGCATTGAAAACTTCAGATAAGGTATGTTTTACTGTATATGGTAATGAGCGTATTGATGAATCTGAATCCTGGGCGCCGTATGTACAAAGTGTAGTCGTATTTGGAAGATGTCGTTTGCTAGAGGCGGGTTCAGAATCTATAGATCGATTAAAAGAATTTGCTATGAAATATTATCCTAGTGAGCAGCTTGTAGACAAAGAGATTGCTCATGCTGGTAGAGCAGTTCAAATGTTTGAAATCACCATTGAACATATGAGTGGTAAACAAGCACAAGAAAAATAATAGATTAGCCCTTCGCTCAGTGCGACCTAAAAGGGATGAACCAAAACGCATTGTCTATGTGTGTCCTGTAACCCAGCAACCATGGCACGAGACATTGAAATTCTTACACACTACGGCTATGAACTAAAAGAAGTACAACGTAGATATGTTCCCAATGACAGCGCATGTCTGAGGCAGTGGCTTTGCTAACTAGAAGCAAAGCGATGTAGTGAGGATTAGAATGGCTCATATTGGAGATGTCCAAAATTTATGGAAAAGCTTATTTTTAAAAGTATATGTTTTGTAGGTGAGACTATGAACTTTAAGAAACAAATTGTTTTATTTTCAATTTTAGCTATGTCTGTTATGGCAGTATCTGCTGAAGATATTAGTACTTATAATCCTCAAGTTATTGAGAAACACCAAATTACAAATGAAGATATTGCATCAGCAACATCTTATGGACAGTCTTTAGTAGAAAAGAAAAATATCAAAATGATATCTACTGCTAAGAAAAAGTTTATTAAAAGACGTTATGGTGGAATTTTCCCAAGAAATGAATTGCAAGGTATCGTATATGTTCAAACTCCATTCGCAATTTTTGCAAATACGGCATTGGAGGATGCTAGAGGTGTAGCAAGTACTTATTCAACAAGAAATGCTACTAATATATTACAGGTTAGATCTTTCCTTTATATGCCGGAAAGTAAGATGTATAATGATACTAATAATGTCGTTATATCTATAGTACAAAATGGAAATACATATTATCCAACAGAGACCGTACGTGGCGATGATCAATATGAAGGTCCTGGTATGTGGGTAACAGTAGGTTATCAATCATTATTTGAATTATCTAAGATTGATACTAATAGTCCTTTTGAAGTTCATATTAAGTCTGATGCGGTTAAGGTTGGAGATGCAGTAATTCAGTTTCCAGCATTAAATGCGTCAAATAAGTATGTTTTTGGATGACTCTTATTCACTTTATAGAGGTGATGCAGTGTTTATCGATAAGAAATAATATTTATTTAAGTGCTTTGTTCTAGAACTGAATAAATCTGATTTTTTATTTAGACCTAATATAATAAAGCGGTTGTAATAGAATACACTTCGTTTAAATAATCAAATAATAGTTTTTATAATATATTTAATTACAATTTTAGATTTCATATTGTGAGGAATAATATGGAGTTTATACATGATAGAAAAAGTAACATCCTTTTTCAGTCTTTATGGTAGTAAAGTAAATAGAATCAAAATTCATAATAAAACATTAACATTAACAGTTGAAGAAATGTATCAATTGGTAGACGGTGAAGAAAAAGCATTCTCAGGAGAAATATGTTTTAACAACTGTGATGTGGATTTGTGTAAGGTACTAATATTTAACAAAACATTGGGTGAAGGTTGCTTTTATGGAAAGTCTCTTTGTTTACAAGATTTTATAAATGAGTATGTAGACTCAGAATTTGAAATAATTACTGAAGGCTATTTTGCTAATACAACTACATATACAGGCTGGCTTTGGGTCGATGAAAAATCTCCAGTATCCGCCATTATGTATATTTGGAATAGCGGAGATATGGTGTATCGTGTCAAAAAATAACCCATGTTTTTACCGATAAAGTAATCTTTAAAAGAAATACAGCACTATTTAGGAGGACTTTTACAATCTTGAAACCTAGAGAGTTATGTGAAAAAGCTTGGCAGGAGATAGCAAGTAAATTTCCTGATTTTAAGGTAGTTAGTAAAGGTCAGAAGTTAAAGAAAACATCTAAGAATAAAGACCTTATCTTTGAAATCTACTTTCAAGCTAATAGAAATAACTATGCAGATAGCGTAGAGTTTGTTCCACATATTGCCATTTATTCTAAATCTATGAAAAAAGCTAATATTCATAACGGGTTTGTATATGGCGGAGAATTAGGTCGTTTGTTAAATAGAACGGAATGGCATTGGTATCAATTAGCAGGTGCTAGCTATCAATATACTGTAGATGAAGTTAGCAAGTTATGTGAGGAATATATAATACCGCTATTTGAAGATTTTGAAGATACAGAACGTAATATTGAAAAACTTATAGAGGAAGATATAAACGATCATAATCTACTGTATTATATTTATCATTATGGTGGAAAAGATAAAAGCTCAACAATATTTTTAATAAAATAATCAAAAAAATTCTGAGTTAAGAAGTATGTATATTGACTTTTTATAATCAGTTGAAAGAAATTCCTAAAAGAAAATATTTCATTAGGCGTGAGTGAATTTTATGGATCCACTATGATTGAATTTGCATATATAAATGGAATAATAATTGAAGAAGAATAAATAAGTCCATCGCATAGAAACGATATGCGATGGACCTTTTTTTGCTTTTTATATATTAAATTTAGATAGATTTTTATATGGTTGTGGTTAAAGCAAATAGAAGTTATATAGTAAAAATTTGATGAATGATTACTAAAATTTAAACTTCATACTTGCAGAATATGTTCGTCCTGCGGTAGCTTCATCATCAAAGAAAACACGATTAAACACATTTTGAATACCTAATTGTAATGTCGCTTCTTTGGAGAATTTGTAATTCATTGCTACATTAGAGATAAAGTAGCTATCTGAGGAACCGTATTGACCTGTAATATCATCTACTGATTGTCGACGACTTACATATTGAGCATCCCAAAGGGCATTCCATTTACCATTAGTATATTCAAGACCTGCATGGAAGATGTGTTTAGGTATATCATAATTGATTTCCTCATATCCGCTTGCATTTGTGTTAGGAAGATCTTATGTTTTATACGACCCATTTGCCATGTATAGTTTCCAAATACAGACCATTTTGAGGATAGTTGGTGGCGAAGTTCTAATTCTATGCCGCGACGAGTTTCTTGGTCTACATTTTCATACATTTTATAATCTACATCACCATTATTATCATAATGTGTTACATATTTAACCTTATCCTTCGTTTTTACATAGAATGCAGATAGATTTAATGCAGTTTTTGTGCCCCATTCTTTTTTCATACCAACTTCAAATGTATCTGAACGCTCTGGATTAAGGTTAGGATTTGCTCGCACTACATCACTGTAACGATATACTTGGCTGAGTGGAGGTGGGTTAAAGGAGTGACCATATGAGGCATATACGTTTAGCGAATCGGTTACATAATGTTCAATTGCTAATTTTGGACTCCACTCAGTGTAGCTACCTTCACCATGATTTATAGTGTCGTATCTATTATTATTCGTATCATAGGTAACGTGTTGACCATCAAATTTTTTGAATCGGTCTATACGAAGTCCGGTATAAATAGCCCAATTGAAATTAGGACGGTATGTGTCTTGGACGAATAGGGCTAAATTATTTGTAGCACCTTTGTTGATTTCATACAATCCACCAGGATATGTGGTTGAATCAAAGGAAGAATGATTTCTCCAATTAGTTAATTCTCTTCGTTTTTGCTCAAAGCTTTCCTTTTTCCAGTTAATGCCCGCAACAACGCTATGTTTCCCCATACGATCCCATACTTTTTGTGCATCAAAATTAATTGTTTTTCCAGGATAGAATGAATCATCACCAGGGCCGCTGTAGTTAGGTGTATTTGGATTGCTAGGGCTAGAGAATCCATCTTTTTTTCGATCTAATATATTGAAAGTAACTTGTAGCTTATTTTTGTCATTTTTATATTGTAGGTTATGAGCATGATATTCTTTTAATCCATCATAGCCTAAGTATCTACTTGTTCTAAGTGCTACATATTTTTGATTGTTAATTTTGACATTTCCAGAGAAGATAGGTGCACCATTTACGGTTATGGTACTCATTGGATTCTCATAAGCATATCTATTTTTCGTATATAGATAAGAGTAGGTTAATGATTCTCTATCACGGAGTTTCATCGTTACATACGCAGATAGATTCTTATTATTAAATGACTTATCTCCTCGACTACCTAATAGATAGGAACCATCTTTGGTTTGTGGAACTGGGTTATCTGGTGTAACTGTTACAGTAGACGGCCTTATGTTGGCAGCTCTGCCGGTAATAAAGAAACCTGGATAACCATCTGTTTTTCTTTGCTCTGCAGACATACCGACAGTAATACGATTAGATACTTGTGCATCAAACCCTAACTCATTATTTAGTGTCCCATGAGATCCATATCCAATTTGTCCATGCCAATGGATATCTTTTACAGATTGTTTTGGTTGTTGTTGTTTTGTTTGAATGTTGATAACACCAGCAACACCTCTGCCACCATATAAAGAGGAGCTAGGACCACGTACTAATTCGATCCTTTCAATAGAATGTACTGGTATAGCTTCCCAATCAACACCATTATTAAAGGTGTTATTCATTGGTACACCATTGAGTAATACTAAGATGTCAGTAGAATCAAAACCGCGAATTTGTAATCCACCGTTTGCTTTTTTTGGCTTTTTTATACACGCCAGGTAACATTTGTAGAGCATCTGTTACGGTATCAACTCTTCGTGTTTCAATATCTTTGTCTGTTACAACAGATACAGCACTTGGTGTTTTTATGATATCCTCCATAGTTCTAGTAGCAGTTACCGTGATGGTATGTGATACTTTAGGTTCATCGGCCACGTTGGTATCTGCTGCATATACAATAGATGCGCTCATAGCCGTTAAAATCATTGAAAATAACATGATTTTTGATGTATTAGTTTGTTTAAAAACTAGTTACTGTTTTTCTTTCGTTTACCTTTTTTTCATATTTATGACCCTCTACACTGATAAATAGTTAAAACACATCATTTTTTTAGTATAGCATTGAAAAAAATAAAAACATTATGAATACTAGTTATATGATTATAAGTAATGATAATTATATAACTAGTGAAATTAGTTTATAATTAATTTAAATATTATATTTTTTTATGAATAAAAAAATATATATGAAATCTTGTGTATAGTATGAAAGGGGTTAATGTGTAGTTATTTTTTGTTTGTGATTTTGTATATTTATAGAGAGATGAGAGAGAAGAGAAAATGAATAAAGTACAAAAGATGTTAATTCTTAAGATGAATTCCCCAAAGTATAATCTTAAGAATGTAAAGTGCTTTAGCACAACTGCAACTGCTTGTGTATTTGCATTAACATTTGGTGTAGGTGTTATGTTAAATACATTAACTGTAGGGGCTGCAGGTCAAGTAATTGGTGGTTATACGACTGGTAACCAAGCGTTAGGCGATGGTAGTGTCGTTGTCAGTGGTGGTAAGGATAAGGCACCTAACTTAGCAGAAGGTGAAAATAGTGCAGTCCTTGGGGGAACAAAAAATATGACCGAAGGCCCTTATACCGCTATTGTAGGGGGCTTTCAAAATATTGTTCACGAAGAAATTAAAAATGGGGTCATTCTTGGTGGTACAAAAAATCAGATTGAAGCAGTAGGAACCTTAGTTGGCAATTATGCCACAATCAGCGGTGGGGAGGATAATATTGCGTATGGTGAGTCCTCATCTATTTCAGGTGGTAATTCCAATGGTACGTATGGATTACATAGTTCTATTGCTGGTGGTCGTGGCAATAATGCAGCTGGTGAAATTGGTTCTGTTATAGGCGGTTCTCAAAATAATGCAGATGGAAAAGGAAGTACACTTGCGGGCGGTTTAGGAAACACTGGTGTTGGCATGTGGTCCTCCGTGTTTGGGGGCAGTAAAAATGAAGCTGTAGGCACTGGTGCATCCATACTTGGCGGTGGAGGCCGTGAATTTACAGGTCGTAAATTTGTAACCCATAAAAATATTGCCAATGGTGAGTATAGCACCATTGTTGGGTCTCGTGATGCTATGACCGTAGGCAATGGTAGTACGGTTGTGGGTGGTTCGAATGGAATGACACTTGGTCTTGCGTCTACCTCTGTAGGCGGTGGTTTTACAGGTTCTAAGGCCGAGAACAGTTTGGCGTTAGGTCATAAGGCAGGTACTACTGTCAAATATGGCACTGCTATTGGTTATGAAAGCGTAGCCACCGAAGAAGGAACTATTGCATTTGGTCATGATGCAGGTGATGTTTCTGGTTACACAGTAAAATATCCAGATAAAGAAATCACCACACACTTAGGTTATAAAAAAACTGTGCCAGATTATGATAAGGAACCAACAATAACACCTACTACATACACTGATGCTAAATATAATCGCTTGGTGAAAGTAGCCGATGGTGTCGATGCACATGATGCAGCAACAGTAGGTCAATTAGAATCTGCTATAAGCCAAGTTCAATCGGTAGGATCGAATTTAGAAACTACAGTTAATAAGGCAACAGCCTCAAGTTATGCATTAGCTGCATTACAACCAAATTTCTCTGAAGGAGAAACTGGATTAGGTGTAGCTGTAGGATTTGGTCATTATCATGGCAAAACAGCTACTGCATTAGGCGCTTACTATCGCCCAAGCCGAAATGTACAATTTAATGTAGGTACTGTAGTAGGCAATGGTAACCAAGGTTTTAATGGTGGACTAAGCTTTAAGGTAGGATCTGAATCTAAATCAAATACAACATCCACTGATGAAAGAATCGCTCAATTAGAAAAACGTATTCAAGAATTAGAGCAAGCTAGAAATAATTAGAAAAAAATAGATAAGATAAAAGTATCTATATACGTTTTTATCAAGTGGTAGGCAAAAATTCCTAATCTATATAGCACTAACTATGAAAATGGTTAGTGCTATTTTTATTGCTTATACAGAGGTACCGTTTTATTGTTTTTGAACTCTTGTAATAAGTAAATTTTGAAAAATACTGGTCATCATCTATGGTTTAGTATGGTTATTTAATATACACTCTATCTTATAAATGTAATATAATTAAATTAATAAATATCATATTGAATTAATATGTTATGGGAAACTAACTAGGGTTAATTTACAAATATATTGATAACACGTGGGGAAAAATGTTGTTGTTTACGTTAGCTTTAAAATGTATTTAATAAAATAATGGGAGTGAAAAAGTAGATTATGAATGAATATCAAAGAGCAGTTGAGATTCTTAAAGATTATGTTGAATCTGAAGGTATTGAATTATTTTCTCAAGATATTTTTAATAAGTGAATTAGATGTATTTAAAGGTATCTTTTCTCCAGAAAAGTTAGAAGAGTTAGATGATACAAATCTTTTATCCACTATGTTCTATTCATTAGGTGAAAATAAGAATACCTTATGCTATTGGCTTGAAATGAATAGTGATTGCAGAGAGAATTTTGGCAGTATCGCAGGTGGATCCGCTTATAAATTTGGTTTGTTTCAAAGTCAAAAATCTGGAAAGTGGACAACTGGATATTCACAAAAATCAGTAGAGCTATCAGTAGAAAATGCAGTAAAGCTTGGTAAAGAAATTCGTGATGCACTAGTAAAAGGGGTTAATATAATACGTGATGCAAAATTAAAAACAGTTCAAGATTATGAAAGATTAGATGAAAAATTAAAAAATGAGGTTGGAGAAAAATATTATGAATTAGGGTGGGTACATAAATATTTTTCTATGATTTGTAATGATAAATTAAGCGGATTTCATTCTTCCGATTGGCAAAAAGCATGTACTTAGAGCTTTAAAAAAATTAAACCAAGTGAAAAAAAGCATATGGTCGAAGTGGTCAGATTTCAATAATACAAAATTTGGCTGGATGGTATTATAAGCAATTTTTAGATATATTCAGAAACCGTTTTGGTGAGGTGCGTCAATTTATTCGTTTGGGTTGTTCAGATTCAAAAAAAAATTATGTAAGTGAATGGTATAAACAAGGTGTCGTTGGATTTGGATATCCTAAAATAGGCGATTTGACGCAAAAAAACTTTAAAAAAAGATATAGATAAAGTTATTATTCAACGAGAGCTTGAAGAAAGTTATATTTTTTTCAGATAAGAAAGTTGCATCTAGAATAGCAGGGGAATTATTTAGATTTTTATAAAAGTGATAATAATACAGTATTTGTTATCATGGAAGGTGAGAAGTTAATAGCATGTGTTGATGAAATAGGAGAATATTCGTTTAATTCATCGTCAGAGATGCCACATCAGAAGAAAGCGAATTGGAAATTGGTTTTTGATGATGGGGAAAAAAATTGCCGGAAAAAGACTGAAGGTTTACGTACAATTTGCTATCCTTTTCATAAACCTGATAATCTATTATTTTTTTATAATCGATATTACTATGATAAAGAAAAAAAGTGAGCTTATGAAAGAGAAGGATAAAAATAATATTAACCACGAAAAGGCTATTAATTTTTATACTAAAATTCAATCTTCTTTTGAACGCAATCGTATAATATTTGGAGCACCAGGTACAGGAAAAAGTTTTAACTTAAATAAGGATGCTAAAGAATTGCTGAAAGATGATTATGATGATAATTTAGAGCGAATAACTTTCCACCCAGATTACTCATATGCAAATTTTGTAGGAACCTATAAGCCAGTTCCTATTAAAAGCGATGAGAAGGATTCAATTACGTATGCATATGTTCCAGGACCTTTTATGCGTATTTATGTGGAGGCTTTAAAGAATAGTCGTACAGATAGAGTTAAACCGTTCTTATTATTAATAGAAGAGATTAATCGTGCGAATGTAGCAGCTGTTTTCGGGGATATTTTTCAGTTGTTAGATAGAGATTCTAATAATGTAAGTGAGTACCCTATTCATGCCTCTGAAGATATAAAGAATTATTTAGCATATGAACTTGGAGGAAAGCCTGAAGATTATAGTAAGTTGAGGCTTCCAGATAATATGTTTATATGGGCGTCCATGAATAGTGCCGATCAAGGTGTATTTCCTATGGACACGGCGTTTAAAAGACGATGGAGCTTTCAGTATTTAGGTATAGATGATGGGGATAAGGATGTTAGTGGAAAGTATGTATATCTTGGAGGTAAAGAAAAGCAAAAGATAGAGTGGAATCAACTCCGTAAAGCAATAAATGAGTTTCTTGCAAATGAAAATATTAATGAGGATAAACAGCTAGGTCCTTATTTCATTTCTAAACATTGCTTAATATCAGATAATAATGAATTTGATAGTGATAAATTTTGTGAAGTATTTAAAAAAATAAAGTACTTATGTATTTATTTGAAGATGCTGCGAGACAAAAACGATCAAAGCTTTTTGCAAACAGTAAATATGGACATACTAGATACTCAAAAATATGTGAAGCTTTTGATGAACAAGGTGTAGAAATTTTCCATAAAGATATTCAAGCTAATATTAATATTAAAAGAATTGATCCAGTATCGGCTCAATCAGATAATAGTGATTTATTACAAACGGACAATCAGGAGCGAGACTGATTATGATTTCTGTATATTTAAGAGAGCAGAAACGATATACACAAAAAGAGCTTCTCAAAATATTTGTTTGTTCTGAAGAGAAGTTAGACTTAATTTTTAGTAAGTTAAAAGAATTTGGAATATTGAAAATAGTGAGGAAATCAAGCTCACAACTTAATATGTCTAATCTTGTAGATGAGTATATAGAAATTGTTCCTGTAGAAGCTATTTGTAAAGATTGTTATTATGTATTTATTTTTTTGTTGGTATTTTTAATAGTAGCTGGACGAATTCTCAAATGTTATCCTAAGTATCTATGTAGTGTTGATAATCCGATAAAGGAGTTACGAGTTGTTTGTAAAGTTATAGAGAAGTATAGTTCAAAAAGAACAAATCATATATATGTTAAATGATTATACGGGGAATAGCTCTTTTAATTTATTAGCAGTCCTATTGTTCCTTATGCATGATTATTTTTGAAAAATGGTATCTATAATAATTCAAAAAAAATATACTTGAAGTTAATGAGTTCGGGAGAAGTTTTATGGGATAAAACTATAAATGAAACTTTTTCAATACTTTCAAATAATAGACCATATTATATTGAGATGCAGACAAAGAAAAGGGTTAATGATGATTTTGATTATTTTTAAACGTCTTCATGAGTGTATTTTTGACACTCATATCAAAAAGAGTTGATGGAGGCAGATCTCCTATCATTATTCGAACTTACTCCAATTGATTTAACTGATGAATATTTATATGAGTTTGGCGATAGGGAATATATATTATATAGAATTGAAAATGAGTTAAATATAGAGTTTAATACTAGGAAGCAATTAGTATTAAAAGGAATTTATGCATATATTAAGCATGGCGGACAGTTAGACTACAGAGATGGAATTTCTTTTTTTGGAACTAATTCTTTTTAATCTAGTATGGGAATGTGTTTGTAGTGAAATTTTTGAATAATCAATTAGATATTCCCTTAGGACAATTAAGATTACCCGTTCCGTTAAATAAAGAGTATAATTCACAAACTAAATTGATTAATTTAATAGAGAAACCATTCTGGTCAATATTTGAAAAAAAGAAGCTAAAGAGACGCTTATTCCTGATTTGATTACAATATTTAAGAATCAATTTTATATTTTTTTGATGCAAAAATACTATACTCCCAATTTGAAACATGGAGAATCACCTAAAGGACAACCCGGTATTGAATCAATTTCTAAACAATATCTTTATCAATTAGCATATAAAAAAAATTTATTGATACGCATGGTTTTTGAAGGAGTTAAGAATTGCTTTTTACTTCCAACTGAAGATGATACTATTATATGTTTAGGAGAAGTATCTATGAAAATATTTTTCAAATTTAGGACTAGAAAACATAAAAAGTTAGATGTATTCCTGCAAACATTGCATATGATTATTATCTTTTAGGAAAAAAACTAGATATAAATATGCTCAAATTAAATAATAAAGATTGTTATAATCGTTGACGGATATGATAAAAAGTAGTATGTTGAAAGTTAATTATTTGAGAAAATAAAAATAGGGATAAAATAATTTTTTTATCAAACCTATTGTATCTATTTGTGAAATTTATAAAAGTACAAAATTATAGGGGGATTACAATAAATGGGGTATGTATAATATTGATAGTAATAGGTGTTGTATTCTATTTAAAAAATAAAGTATATCTGATTAATTCGGAGGATATTATTAGTACATCAGAGAGTGATAGATTAAATGAAATTGAAACTAAATATGAGGTTGCTATTCAAATAGAAATGATTCCCGTAGAGGCTATTCCAGATAAGAATGAACTTGTTGAAATTAAGGATAAAAAGTTGCTTTCACGTATAAATAATCTTCTTCCGGAAATGGCAAAGGCTAGAACTGCTGTACAAAATACTGTACAGACTGCAAAGTCTAATGGTGAAGTATTATATAGAGCTATTCTTCCAGCAGGCACTAAGTTGACAGATTCAAAATCTATGGAAGGTGCTGTTCGTGGTATTTATCGTGGAACTAATAGTATCAAAGGACATGCAAACTTTGTAGCTGTTGAAGTTGAAAAAAGTACAAAAACTCTTGCTAATACAGCGGCAGCAACGATGGGACTTGCATCAATGGTAGTCGGTCAGTATTATATGACTCAAATTAATGATGAACTAGGTAAAATTAGTGATGGAATATCTCAAATTAATGATTTTTTAAATTATGAATATAAAAGTAATATACATTCGCTGCTAGTACACGTGAAAAAAATAGCTGATTTTCAAATAGAAATTTTAGAAAATGATGAACAACGTTTATTAAATATCAATAATCTTAAAGATTTGGAAAAAAAATGTACCCAGCTTCTCGCACAAGCTAATTTTACTTTAGAAGGATATGCAAAGAAAAATGATTTAAATTATGAAGGTTATGAGAAAGCATTAAAAACTGTACAGAGTTGGTTTATGTATCAAAACTTATTAATGGATATTTTATGTAGAATTTCTGATTTAGAATATGCTTTGAATTTGGGTGGAGCTTCAAGAGAAATGTGTAGTGTAGTATTAACTCATTATTCGGAGCAGGTACAAAAGATACAATCAGAAGTTTCGTCTTGGCATGAAAAAACTGCTAAACGATTAGGAATAGAACTGGATGAATCTCGTAGAAAACGATCTGGTGTTGACGGTGTAATTTATTTTATTCCTGGGTTATTTAACGATGATTTTAACTATAGAGAGATGAATGAAGAAACAGAAGAGATGATTGCTAAACAGAAGATAGGGTATAATAACAAATTTAAAAGCGATAGCTCTGAATTATATTTGGATGATGTACAACTTATATCAAAGGATGGTAAAATTTATTATTTACCGATGAATAAAGTCGTCTAAAAATGATGATATTAATAGCGGAACATTTATGTATATAGTTAATACGATAAAAATTAGCTAAATAATAAATTCAAGAAATTCAGGGAGGGATTAACATGTTAGGAGCAATCATTGGCGATATAGTCGGTTCACGATTTGAATTTAATAATTATAGACATAAGGACTTTGATTTCTTTACAGATCAATGTGTATTAACTGATGATAGTATCATGACACTTGCCGTAGCAAAGGCAATTCTTATGAGTCAGCCCGATTACAGAAATCTTTCGAAGAATGCAGTGGAATGTATGCAGACGATTGGGAGATGCTATCCAGGTTATGGATATGGCGATCGGTTCTATAGATGGATCTTTGCAGAGAATCCTAAGCCATATAATAGCTATGGTAATGGTTCTGCCATGCGAGTGAGTGCTGCTGGATTTGCAGCACATAGTTTGGATGAAGCAAAGCTTCTATCTAAATTAGTTACTGAGGTCACTCATAACCATCCTGAAGGTATGAAGGGGGCGGAGGCGACTGCAGTTGCCATATATCTAGCTAGAACTGGCAAAGATATACTTGAAATCAGAGATTATATTAATCAGCATTATTACACTATGGATTTCACATTGGATGAAATCAGAGATACCTATAGATTTGATGAAAGCTGCCAAGGTACAGTTCCACAAGCACTACAAGTCTTCTTTGAATCCACTGATTATGAAGATGCTATTCGTAATGCTATCTCAATAGGTGGCGACAGTGATACTGTTGCTGCTATTTGTGGTGGTGTAGCTCAGGCCTATTATGGTATTCCATCAGACATTAGAAAACAGGCTCTGTCGTTTTTAGATACTAAACTGCTAGGCATATTGACGTCCTTTGAAGAAAAGTATATGCCTACTATATAATTCTTGATTCAATAATGATGCCCCATATATACGTATAATAAAGAAACCTATGTCATAATGGCGTTCCATTTAATTGAAAAATTTGTTGAAAGGTCTCTTACTTTTTGTAAGAGGCTTTTTTTCTATATCAAAAGTTACAATAAATTTAGTATAATTAAACTATGAATTATCAATATACATATAAGGTCGTATTATAAGGGAGAGACACATATGACACATCTTAAGGACTTAGGCAGTTTTGAATCTGTACCGAAGTTAGTGACAGATATTATAAATGGAAATATAACTGCTCTTGAAAGTGCATTAAATAGTGGTTGGGATATAGATGAACCTATACAAATTGGTAAATATAGTGAGTATTCACCTCTACAATTAGCGTTAGTGATGAACTGCGTGCCAAGTGTTCAGTGGCTAGTTGAGCATGGCGCGGATCTAAATGATGAAGAGAATCCAAGTTTCTTATTAGCTGTACGGTATGGTAATCAAGAGATTATAGACTATGTTGTGGCTCATGGTGCTAACATTCATACTTTGAACTGTGTGAACGTAGATGCCTTTCAAGCTGCCTTATATGGCAAGAAATATGAACACTTACAACTGATTCATGATTTAGGCCATACAGTACAGAAATATGGTGGTAAAGCTTTCAGAAATGGCATTACAGATAAAAATTATGAGGTCTTAGATTTCTTTATTAATAATGGTGTGGATATTAATTACAACAAGCCTGATTCTGTGTATCCATTTAAGCCAACCCCACTCTGTGTAGCAGCTCGGTATGTGGATTTACTGATGTGTAAATATTTGGTAGAACATGGTGCAGATGTAACCATCACAGAAAAGGATGGTATGCGTCCCTATAGTATTGCTATTGAAAAAGGCGACATGGAAATGGCTGAGTATTTTAAAAATTTAGAGCCTGCTGAGTACCATGATAAACAGAATAAAATGGATCAATTAAAACCGTTTAAACTACCAAAGGGACTAGTATCATTTTTAGAGGGAGATACTCTCTATTTTGAATTACCAGACTCTGATTTTATATCTATAGAATTCTTGCTGCTCATCGATACGATTCCTTTTAAATTAGGTCGCCGTAATCTATTACGTTTATCTAAAGAGCTAGGTGAGTACAACGATTATCAAATTGTATGGGACCCTAAGTCTAAAAAGATTGCTTGCTATGATATAGAACATCAAGAATTACGAGAGCTCTGTAAATTTGATGAGTTTATAGCGGATATGGCAGGTCAATTAGAAACCTTGTTTTAATGGATAGCGTAAAGGAGAGATGATACATATGACAGATACCTTTGAGAAAACATATACAGATTGGTCCATTGATGTAGGCACCTATAAATATGAAGGTATTACATTGAATGAAGTTGAACAAAATCTGTATGCTATTGAGGACCAAGAGCAAGATTTTGTAGTTATATCACCATCAAACGCAATCTCAATAGATAATAAATTATATAATTTTGTACAGGTTTGTAGCGATCAAGATACTGATTTATTACATATTGAGATAAGTGTTACTAATGATGGTGAGCAGGGTGCTATTATATACGGTAAAAATGAGCTAGGACCTCAAGAGGTATTACAGATCATAGAAGACTTTATTGTACATCAAAAGGTTCCAGCATTAGATAGTTGGGACATAGTATTAGATCTTAGACCGAAGATGGAAAGTTATGTAAAGGGTTCCGAAAATGACTAATGATGTAAAATATGATGAACTGTTAAAGCAATATACCTGGTCCTATGAAGGAATACAATTTTGTTGGGATGAGAAGCCCACGAATGCTAATGTAGATACTGCTAAATTATTAGCTACCAATTATCATAAGAATATAGATTCTATTGTTACTTTCATTCATAACGAAATCCAAGATTGGTATGGCGATGTAAACATTGATGAAGTGAAAACACGGATAGGTATGCCTATTATTGAACCAGAGCGAGATGCTGTGACCTATTGTGAGCAAACCTTTGATGATACGCACATCTTTCCTTTACATTTTGGGATAATGAATTCAAAGATTTACATTACTTTGCCATAGATGGATAATATATTCTCTAATGATTTAGTTACTACCAATAGCATGCGGAGTCTATTATGTTATATACACCGAATAACCTTTTGTATAAGTATATTCGCTATCGATTTAGACGGATTAAGATAGAATGTAATATGGTATACGATGTAACACCAGAGGAAGAAGATGAGATTTGCCGTAATCTGTTAAAAAAGAGAGCGAAGATATTGATTCCTGTTGGCATAGTATATGGTTTGATATTTGCCCTTACTTTCACTTGGCTATTAGGCACAAGTGAGGAATTGAACCCATTAATGCAATGGGAAGTAAGAGTTATTGACTATGTTATACCATTTTTAAATACCATTGATTTTAAGTGGTATGCGTATTCACTGAATTTATTGTGGGCAGCCTTTATATTGGCCCCTGTCGGGATTATTAACGTATCTCCTTATATCATTTTTTCCTATATTATAGATACCATTTTGATACGGCGTGAGGTGAAAGCTTTAATAAAAAAATATTCCATTGATCAAATAAAATGTGGTTAGATTATATGTATTTGGCTAGGAGAGAGTATCATGAGTAATCTAAAAGATTTCAATTGGACTGGATTTTGGAAAGACACCGATTATGCATTTGAGTCCTATATAGGTAGAGAGGTTACCGATGAGGATATTAAGAATGCTGAAGCTGAACTAGGCTATACATTGCCTGCAGCATATATTGAACTACTTAAAAACCATAATGGTGGTGTAGTAAAGAAGAATTGTTTTATTAACGATGATGACGATTGTGTATATATAACAGGAATATATGGCATCGATAGAGATAAAAAATACTCTCTTTTAGGTGAGATGGGTAATGAATTTTGGATTTCAAAAGTAAAATATCCCCCTATCGGTATCGTTGTAGCCGATACGATTTCCGGCGGTCACGACATTATTTTCCTCGATTATCGTGAGTGCGGTCCAACCGGTGAACCTAAGGTAGTTCGTGTAGACCAAGAATGTGATTACTCAATTACTCTGTTAGCAGATAACTTTGGTGACTTTATTAAGAACTTATATTTCAGTATAGAAGAAATTACGGATGAAGAGTTTCAAGAATTAAGTGATGTGGAAAAGGTTAAGCTCCTTAATGAACAAGAGGGCATCGATTTCAAGCGTGCGATGGAGTTATTAACTAACATAGGCATTGATAATTTGTCGCCTATATTGTTAAGCGCCTTAGGGCGTATGTATAACAATAATGGCCGCGCAGCAGAGGCTATCGATTTATTTGAACGTATCGATGAGGCACATCGCGATTGGTCTTGGTATTATCGTTGTGGCTATGCTTATGGGATGCTAGGGTATGGTAAAAGCTATGAATCTGAACATGTACAGAAGACATTACAATTAATAGAAACAGGCATAAAAATGACGAAAGAAGCCCATTTAGATAAACAACTTGGTTGGTGCTGTGAAGTAGTAAAATATCAACTATTTAAAATCAAGCCAAAAGAGTACAAGGAGGATTATCCTGTGATATTTGAAACCATTAAGAATGTATTTGATAAGAAAAATAGTAAAGAGACTACAGAAGATAACCATATTGAAGACGTTAATGAATGCGATGAAGATAACTATCCTACATATGATGTAGTGCATTGGGTATTTAACAAACATACGTATAGTAGAGATGAGTTTTCAAAAGAATATAATAAAATTGTAGAAAAATATGTAGATGATGATCAAGCAGATGACAATGATAGATTAGAAGAACCTGAAATTCTAGTAACCTATGAAGCTTGGATTGAAAGTGAAGACCAACTCTTTGATAATGAACGTGTTACCGATGAAGAGTTATTAGAAGAAGATAAAGAAGATGGTATGTGGCAAGTAGAAATTATGGCCCATCTAGTTGCGGATAATAGTACATATTTTACTAGAGAAGAATTGCTCTTCAAATTGCATAATCTAATGGCTAATAAAGAACTGGGCGATCATGTATTCTTTGAAGGTATTGAATACGAAGGCCATGAATGTGAAGGATATGGTCTCATAGATAACGAAGACGGTATACCTGTATTCTATATTGTTTGTGGTAGCTAGCTTCTAGATAATGTTTATTTTAAGACTATATATGAAATATGATAGGATGTGACATAATGGCATTAATGGTTGAACAATTTAAAGCTCTTTCTGATGCGGAGCAATTACAAACCATTAAAGAGCTTAATGATTCTGGGAATGTAGAAACTATTATTAATATATTAACTGATGTGGGCATGGAAAATTTATCCGTACCTCTATTAGGTGAGCTTGGTAGAGCTTATAACAATAATAGCAATGAAAAAGAGGCTATTAAGGTATTAGAATCTATTGATGAAGAGTATCGTGATGCGGTGTGGTATTATCGCTGTGCCTATGCGTATGGAGCCCTTGTCTTGGATAATAGTGACGGGTACACATCGAATACTATGCAACAGATGCTAAGATTAGTAGATAAAGGTGTACGTTTAGCTACAGAAGCTAAACTAGATGATATAAAATCGTATTGTTTTGAAGTCATTGATATGTGCTATTTGGGAAAATGGATTTTGAAACATGTGAAGCTGACTATCCTGATTTATGTGCAGCTTATAATGAATACGTAGCAGAGAAAAAGAAGAAACGTAAAGGTGTACCTCGTCATCGGACAATCACTGTCGAAGAGATACAAGCTACCGATGATGTATGGACCATTAATGAACCCATGTATTGGACCATCAATATATATGGATCTTATGATGATTATATAGAATCCGCAAAACCTTTCACCTTAGAGCAACGCTATCTTAATGCTATATCTTGGTACTTCGCAGAGGTTAATAATGGTGGTCATCATCAATTCTTCTATAACTCGACAGGTATTGTATGGGAAGATGCTCTAGCCGGTTTACGTCTCTTTAAGATGGATGAACTAGCAGATAACTACAAACTGTCATCGAGTACTTTGGCGGTTCCGTACCATTTGATAGAGAAGAACGATGGACCATTTTAAAAGAATGGGAAAATGAGGATGAACTGTTCGATTTCCTTGATAAAAAAGATGATGTAGTATATGAATATGATGGAATCTATGAAGACACATTCGTACATGCACATCCTGAATTATTTGTATTTGATGGGACCTATAAAGTTCCAGAATAAATGTAGTGATATAGCATATAAGTGCTACTTTCACTAACAATATATGTATTAGAGGTATTACATGTTAGATAAACAAGGCGTATATGATTGTTTGCGTGACCATCATATCGATTTTGAAGTTACGGATCACGCACCGCTATTTAGTATGGACGATAAACCAGATGTAGAACTGCCATATCCAGAATGGGATGCGAAGAATTTATTTATCCGAGACCATAAGCGAAAGCATTACTATTTAATTACCGTTCGTGGTTCAAAGCGTGTGGATTTAAAACAATTTCGTAAGGACCACAAGCTTAAAAAGATATCCTTTGGTTCTGAAGAAGAGTTATGGGAGATTTTGAAGATTAAACCAGGTCATGTATCACCATTCTGCTTACTCCACGATGAGGAGCGTAAGGTGCATTACTACATTGATGCGGATTATAAGGATAATTTAATCGGTATACACCCTAACCAAAATGATGCGACCGTATGGCTACAGGGAAAAGACCTTGTTAAGCTTATAGAGGAGCATGGTACAATAATTGAATATATAACAATATAGATGTAACATAAGAGGTTTTACATGAAAGTTAAATTGATTCAACCGCGTATGTTAAAACGTCCTATGGATACAGATTTAAAAATACGCATGTCCCCTCATTTAGGTTTGTTAACGGTGGCTAATATTATTCGACATGATTGTGAAGTTACAATTGAAAATGAAAATATTAGACCCATTGATTTTGATGATGTGCCTGACTTGGTAGGCATAGCAGTTACTGTAGATGTTTTACCTAGAGCTATTGAAATTGCATCTATATATAGACAAAAAGGTGTTAAGGTTATTGCTGGTGGTATACATATTACAACTGCATCTAGTTCTGTGCCAAAGGATGCATTTGATAGCTTATGTATTGGTTTTGCAGAAAATACATGGCCTCAAATTATAGAGGACATGAAACATAATAGATTACAATCTGAATATGTATCTAAGCCTTTAACTTCTGGGAATGATATTGTAGCGCCTGCATATGACATGATAGATAAGACTGATTATTTATGGTATAACGTTGTTTCTACAAGTCGCAGTTGCCCTCATAAATGCGACTTTTGCTATAATAGTTCAGGAACTCATCAATATATAAATCGTAATATAGATGATGTATTAGCAGATATTAAAAGTTTAGGCACAAAGCATATTATGTTTATTGATGATAATTTTATTGGTAATATTTCTTGGACTAAACAGTTTTTAGAGCGTATTAAACCTTTAAAATTAAACTGGAATGCAGCGGTTACTATGAAAATAGGACAATACCCTGAATTAATGGATTTGATGAAAGAAACTGGTTGTCAGAGTTTATTTATTGGTTTTGAAAGTATCAGTCCTCAGTCTTTATCTAGTGTTCATAAAATGCAAAACAATCGTGAAGAGTTTGAAAGACTTATTAGTGAATTACATAAGCGTGGCATTATGGTCAATGCTAGCTTTGTATTTGGTCTAGATGGAGACACGCAAGAGACATTTAAAAATACATTAGATTGGATTATTAGCCAGAAAATTGATACGATTACATCACATATTGTTACACCGTATCCTGGAACTGAATTTTACAAGAGAATGGAAGAACAAAATAGAATTTTTGATCATGATTTATCTAAATACAATACGTCTCACGTAGTTGTAATGCCGCTTGGTATGTCTAAAGAGGAATTAGAAGAAGGATATCTTTGGATATATAAGGAGTTATATTCTATAAAAAACATATTTCGTCGCATGCCAAAGACTATTGGAACGATACCAGCCTATTTAACCTTTAATTTCTTTTATCGTAGATTTGGCCATTTTACATCAAAAGTATGTGAACTTTTAACTTATAAACGTATTGGTTTGTGGGCTGAGAAATTATCAAGATATATGTAAAGGAGTCACTAATGAGTAAGCGATATATAAAACGAATTTTGCTAACTTCTGCTATTGCCATATTGGGTGTGAGCACATCGTTTGCAGCATTCACATTTGATAAACAAGAACAAGTAGATACAGCCCCTATTGTAGGTTTGTATCGTTTCCAAGTACCGAACGAATTACAAGGTGCATATAATACTGCAGGTGTTCAGAATTTAACAGCCTCTATGGCTAACGAGCCTAATACATTATCTATGAATGTGGCTCATGTAAAAGGTAATCCATCTGAATCATACGTAGTGGAGATATATAAAGATACGGCTGCCTTAGAAACACACCGCAAATCCGAGCATTTCCAAAACTATATTAATGAGGTTGGTTCTAAACTGACAAATCGTAAATTGTATGATGTACAGCCTTTGTTATTGATTGAAAAACCAAATGCGTTATCTTTGATTAATGACGGTCAATCTGTTGTGACCTTAACAGATTTTACAGTAGACGGTAATGAAGTTGATACAGTACAAAAACAATATCAACTAGACATTGAACGTGCCGTTCGTGATGATGCGGGTTATAAGGCAGGTTATGTATTACGTGAAAGAAACAATAAAACACACTGGTACGTTATTCAAATCTATAGTGATGAATCAGCTTTCAATAAACATGTAAATAGCCCAGGATATCGTTTTATGATGAGCCAAATTCAAGGTAGTCTACAAAACGTTACCACAAAAGTATTAGATGGGGATATCTTGGTCAATCATGGTGGTCAAGATTTTGTAAGACCATAACTTTTGATATATTATAAACAGTAAAGTTACTGCTAGCATATGCATATGTATGTGCTAGCAGTTTTTTGTTATACAATAGGTGAACGTATAGTCTATACTAAAAGGAGTTACATATGACACAGCAAGAACGGTTACGCTATTTGGTGGAAGGCTTAGTAGCAGAATACAAAGAGAAGCATAACGAACATATAGAGATTCCCTGTGATTGAAGAAGAGCAATTTACTCTTTTAGATCTTTATGTAATATTCGCCCCTGCTGGTGGAATGCCTCTTGAATGGATGAAGATAGAGGCTGAATATTTAAATATATTGGCCCATGAAAAGGGCATCGTAACCATTAATGATATGGAAGAGCGAGAGACTCAGATTTATCTATGGCAAGGAGACATTACTCGATTATCTGTAGACGCTATTGTAAATGCAGCCAATAATCAATTATTAGGATGTTTTGCTCCAAATCATAAATGTATCGATAATGCCATTCACACCTTTGCAGGTATTGAACTTCGTATGGAATGTGAAAGAATGATAGAGTATTTAGACATGCCAGAGAAAACAGGTGTAGCTCGTATGACCTATGGGTATAATTTGCCCAGCAAAACATGTACTTCATACAGTTGGACCTATTATTAATGAGAAGGTAACAGCTAAGGAGAGAAATGAACTGGTATCATGTTATCGGTCCTGTTTGCAATTAGCTAATGCTTATAATTTACACTCCATTGCATTCTGTTGTATTTCTACTGGTGAGTTTAGATTCCCTAATGAAGAAGCAGCACAGATTGCTATAGATACGGTACGAACATATTTAAAAGAAACAAATAGTAAAATACAAGTGATATTTAATGTGTTTAAGGATATAGATTATGACATCTACAACAAATTATTGGGATAAATAATATACTCCTTTTGAAATTCATGAAAATACTGTATCATTTAATAATGATATACAAAAAGTTATGAATGATTTGTTAGTTTAAGAAGGAGTTAATGTACTATGAATTATAAATACACCTATGAAAGTCCGTTAGGAACGATGATAATGCTTGGTACATTAACGTATTTAACAGATTTATTTTTCGTTGATGAAGCTCATGCACCTAGTTATGATGATGCGGAGTATATTGAACAAAAAACTGGCCCTTTTGAAGTGACCATTATGTGGCTAGATCAATATTTTAAAGGACAAAAACCATTTATTACGCCACCGATACAATTAGAAGGAACTGAGTTCCGTAAATCTGTATGGTCTATATTACAAACTATCCCCTATGGTGAAACGACAACCTATGGCGAAATAGGTAAGAAGATTGCTGAGAAACAAGGCAAAGAAACATTTTCTGCTCAAGCCGTAGGAGGTGCCGTAGGGCATAATCCTATATCTATTATTGTTCCGTGTCATCGCGTTATCGGTAGTAATGGTAAATTGACAGGATATGCGGGTGGTATTGAACGTAAGAAATATATGCTCGATCTTGAAGCAGAAACATAAATAACGTATAGATGTAAAAAGTCATATGTAAATAACTCATAGTAAAGAAAAAAGAGATTACTCATGATGGATAGACACATCATAGGTAATCTCTTTTGGTATGTATAGGGGGGACTATTTAAATTGATTTACTAAGGTACCAATGCCACTAATCGATATAGATACGGTATCTCCTGATTTTAACCAACCATATCGTTTTTCATTTTTACCGAGTACAACACCACTAGGTGTACCGGTAAAGATAATATCACCTTCTTGTAGTGTAATATACTGAGATACAAACTCTATGATTGCATCTGGTTTAAATAGCATTTGTTCTAATTTAGCTTGTTGACGCACCTCACCATTTACTGTTGTGGTAATGGTAGCATTTTCAAAATCAAAATCGTCAGGTGATACGATAACAGGACCGATAGGGGCAAAGTTATCTAGTGATTTGCCAAGAATCCACTGAGTACCTCTAAATTGTAAGGTTCGAGCTGATACATCATTACCTATGGTATATCCTAAGATATGTTCTTTAGCTTGGTCGCGAGATATATTTTTACCCGCCTTACCAATGACGATGACGAGCTCTCCTTCGTAATCATAATGAAGGTTTTCATCTTGAATGTGAACTATATCTTGATGTGATGCCAATGCATTAGATGTTTTCATAAAGATTTCTGGAAAATCATGTGTAGCAAGACTAGTTTCCTCTATATGGTCTGCATAATTAAGGCCTATACAGATGATATTTGTTTAGGATTAGTAATAAGTTTATGGGTTAGTAGATTCTTTCATAAGAGATACCTCCTTATACATTAGGGTATATTAAGTTAATTATAATATAAATCGTAATGTAAAAAAATAATTTTTGACGAAATAATTGTATAGAGGCATTTTTTTGTCACATCCTGTTTGTTATACTTAAAAAAAAAGTAATAAAAAGGAGGAGTCCCTATGTATATGCATAGAAATGTGACAGATAAATTTATAGGTACCGTAGCATCTTGTGACATTATAAGTACTGGTAGTTGGTATGGTGATTTACCAGAATCGCGTTCCAAAGGAAGTGAAAATTAAATCGTAAAGATTACTATATTGAAGAGATACAACATATTTCTATTAAGGAAGCCATTAGTGTTACCTATGGCATTAAATGGGAGCATATCTCGAAACCTGTAGAGGGGAAAAATAGAATCCTTAACTACTAAGGAGTACTCAATTGATGAATCTAAAAAACAATATCTATTAGAGCTTATGGGGCGTAGATTTTCCGATGATATTGACCTATATGATGAGGATGAGTGTGCTGTCCAAGTGCAGCTCATCAACACTGAGGATCAGGAATTTATATATGAATTTCCTTTTGATAATACCCTGAGGGCCATGTCTATACTATTCAGACAAATCCTAGGTATGCCTACATTACTTTTATTTGATGGAAATCGAGAAAAAGATAGAATTCAAGAGATTCATATTGAAGTGCAAAAAAATATGTACCAAGAATATGGTGACGTAAATACATTGAATTTTAATTGGAATGAGCCGTCTATTTCCATTGATTGTAATAGTAAGCAATTTGGTCACTCTAGCCATAGTCATAGCGAGTATGTAGATAATCAAATGATTCATCAATTGAAGCAAGATATTGACTTTCACATTGGCGAAACGTTATATAGTCTAGACTCCTTTAGTCTTAGTGAAAGTCATGACCTTGATAGAGACCCTGCTCGTGGTGGTATAGTAACAGTACGTATTAAATGGGCGCATAAAGAGGATACATTGTTTATAGGGAATGTAACTGATCAGTATGTGCCCACTTGGTATAAAAATCTAATTAATTTTATACATGCTCATACAAGAGATAAATCTTTACAAGAGTTTTTACAATCAAATCATACATCTGATAGAAGGATTTATACGTATTGTTCTGTATATATTTTTTTAAGATAAACCAAGAATTTTATTATCGTACTGATAGAAATGATATATATGAAGGGGATATTGTAAAAGTTCCGTTTGGATCCGATAATGCGGTTCGTACTGGTCGTGTAGAATCTATTTCATATCATACGCGTTACGACGTACCTTATGATTTGAAACGAACTAAATTTATTATAGATAAACTTCTGTCCTCTATAGAATATGTTGAAATAACTTGCTCATAGTGTTAAGATTATAAGTATATTAATAAGCATGGAGGTTATTGTTATGAGCAAGAATATCGATTGGGATAATCTCGGTTTTGGTTATGTAGAAACCGACTACCGTTATTTGACTACATATAAAGATGGTAAATGGGACGAAGGCGGATTAATTACTGATGCTAACGTTGTTCTTAATGAATGTGCAGGTGTATTCCAATATGCACAAACTGTATTCGAAGGTTTAAAAGCATACTACACTAAAGATGGTCACATTGTATGTTTCCGTCCAGATCTTAATGCAGAGCGTTTGAATCAATCTTGTGAACGCCTTGTAATGCCTACATTACCTGAAGGACGCTTCCTTGAAGCTGTAAAAGAAGTTGTAAAAGCAAACAAAGACTTTGTTCCTCCTTATGGTCATGGTGCAAGCCTTTATATTCGTCCATACATGATGGGTACAAACTCCGTTATCGGTGTAAAACCTGCAGATGAATATCAATTCCGCGTATTTACTACACCAGTAGGCCCTTACTTTAAAGGTGGCGCAAAACCAATTAAAATCCGCATTACTGATTTTGACCGTGCAGCTCCTCATGGTACTGGTCACATCAAAGCTGGTCTAAACTATGCTATGAGTTTGTATGCTATCACTGATGCTCATAACAAAGGTTATGCAGAAAACATGTACCTTGATGCGGCTACTCGTACACATGTAGAAGAAACTGGTGGTGCAAACTTTATCTTCATCACTAAAGATGGCAAATTAGTAACACCTAAATCCGATAGTATCTTGCCATCCATTACACGTCGTTCCTTGATGTATGTAGCAGAACATTATCTTGGTATGAAAGTAGAACATCGCACTGTTTATAAAGATGAATTAAAAGACTTTGCTGAAATGGGTCTATGCGGTACAGCAGCGGTTATTTCTCCAGTAGGTCAAATCGATACTCCAGAAGGCACTATCAATGTACCAGCTGGCATGGATGATATGGGCCCTGTAACTAAAAAATTATATGATACATTACTTGGTATCCAACATGGTGAAATCGAAGCTCCAGAAGGTTGGGTAGTTAAGATTTGCTAATCTTTAAGTAATATACAATAATATAATATTAAAGGGGCTGTAACAGAATGCGGTTTTACCGCATTCTAGTTGCAGTCCCTTTAAAATATAAGAAATACCAAGAAAATTAGATTTGTAAAATCCTATGTTCTCTTGGTATTTTTTGTTTTTAGGCGCACCTAAATAGACCTTTAGGCCTATTTAAAAATTTCTTAGTTTAAGCAGTTTCTTTTGCAGTAAATAATGTTGTGTTAACGCGTCCTGCTTGTATTCTGTTATGTAATTTTTTTCAATATTGAATCCCATAGCCAGTAGATATAACATCTTATGCACTTTTCCACTGCCACGGTGTAAAAATCGTCTAAACCCAAGATCTTGTTTTAACACACCAAATGCGCCTTCAACTTGAATGGAACGGTTAATTCGTAATTGAATGCCTGTATTACTAAGCAGTCTGTCTTGGTTTTCTGCCAATACAGCATCATATGCAGGTGTAATTTCAATTCGTTTTACTGGATTTACTGTTGTTGGTTTCATATACCGTTGGCATTCCTTCTTGTATCCACAGCGGTTACAAGATTCGCAGACATATACCTTTCGCTCAGATATAAATCCGGTTTTGTTTTTAGCATTACGAGTCAAAGCATATTTTAATTTACGGCCTTTTGCACATATAAATGCATCTTCTTCTGGTATATATTCCATATTACGAGCTTTACTAATATCTTTAGCCCAAGCTCTAGTTTTTGCCTTTTCATAATATTGTGGTTTTATACAAGATAGGTACTGGTTGTTTTTTAACCAAGTTAAGTTCTCATGGCTATCATAACCAGCATCAGCTACCACATATGTGAATCGGCGACTATGGATTTGTTCTAATTGCTGTACAAATGGAATTAACGTATTCGTATCGTTGGGCTTAGGGAATACACCAACTCCCATAATATATTCAGAATGAACAGCTAATTGTACATTGTAGGCAGGTTTAAGCTGTCCATTACGCATATGGTCTTCCTTCATACGCATAAAGGTAGCATCATCGATCTGTTTTTAGAATAACTATTGCGTTCACCCATAATATACAACTGCTGTTCGTATTCTTTGCGTTTCTCATATAGAACTTCAGCCTGCTCATACAACCGTTGCAATGGTGTTTTTATGCTTGCCTTTTTCCTTGTACGAGTTCCATATGTTGTACTTCAATTTCTTTGGCTAAGAAAGTATATATACATTCATCATTCATACAATGGGTATCTAGCCCTAATTCATTCCAGATGTCTTGCTTTAATATAGCTAATTTAGAGGGTAATGTATCTAGTCTTTTTTGTACTGCTTTTCGCCAGACAAAGGTATACTTGTTGGCATTAGCCTCTAGTTTAGTTCCATCAATAAAGACTTCATTAAATGTTAAGGTATCACGTCTGTTAATAGCTTCCATCATCTGTGAAAACAGATTCATTAAGATATCTAGTGTACAACGTGCAAAAAATCGTTGAAAAGTCATATGGCTTGGGGCTGAATAGCCTTGAAGAAGCCACATATAATTAATATTTTCTTCGCATTGTTGTTGTATCATACGTGTAGAATACACGCCATTAGACATAGCATAGACAAAAATTTTGAACAGAATATGCGGTGGAACTTTAGATTTTCTCCCTTTAGGAGAATACAAATGCTGTAACTCTTTATAGTCTAATTCCTCCAATACAGCATCGAGTAACCGCACAGGCGCTGTTTCTTTTATCAAAATGCCATAATCCAATGGTAAAACTAGTTGGCGAGGCATTACTAGTTTGGTATAATTAGATTCATTGGTATGGTTTTTGTTCATAATTTAATTATACTAACGAAAGGGGTCCCTCGGACCCTTTTTGCTTAGAAATACAAAAAGTTATTAGTTGATTTCATATAATCAACTAATAACTTTTAAATTTAAGGGGCTGTTTTGTTACAGCCCCTTGCGCTTATAGAATTTATTTGATTGGATCTATCGATTTAGTTTGATGCTTTTCGTGCACCGACCTTAGTCATAAAGTTTTCGTTGTTAATGACGAATCGTTCATGTGAGCCTTTACCGATGATGCCAACACCATCGGATGCTTCGATGTTAAAGGAGATTTTTCGCCCTTCCACAGCTGTTACTGTAGCAGTGGCTGTAATTGTAGCACCCATAGGGGAGGGAGCATCATGGCTAATGGATAGGGAGATGCCTACCGTGCCTTCACCATCATTCAATTCTGGTTGTACCGCTGCTTGTGCAGCTTCTTCCATAAGTGCACACATAGCAGGAGTAGCGAATACCTCAAGAGAACCAGACTTCATTGTTTTTGCAATATTAGATTCTGTAACTGTAACTGTTGCTGTTGCAGATTGACCAACTTGTATCATAGTAAACCTTCTTTCGTAATGAACTAGAATATATTTGTATTATACAACTCTTATGAGTATATATGCTAATTTTGTAATGATAAAATTTATTATTTCCTAAAATAGACTTAATTATACAGACTCTATAGAATCCGTGCTATAATAGTACTAGTTTTATTAAACGAGGTAACTATGAAAGAACGAAAATTTTTCGCCTTCTGGTGAAGGCTTGGTGCAGGTAATAGCAGGCGTATTATTTGTCGTACTACTAATCATCATTAATATTGTAGATCCTACATTTTACCCAACTATGTGGCATCTAGCAACGAGTGGTTCTATGGAGGAAATTGCCGAGTATATTCAAGGCTATGGTCCCTATGGCCATGGTGGTGAGCATGCTCCTTGATATTTTTTTGTCAATGCTGTAGGGTTTTTGCCATCCATCTTTATTTCCACAGCGAATGGTCTCGTGTTTGGCATGTGGCCCTGGCATTATTATTTCATGGCTCGCTGAAACCATTGGGGTAGTCATCAGCTTTTACATTATGCGTTATTTCTTACGAGATGCGGCGGATAAGCTAATTTCTAAGAGTACCACATTGATGAAGGTTGATGATTTTTCCGGTAATAATGGTTTTGTGGTCATGTTATTTGCTAGATCATTACCTTATTTTCCATCTGGTGTCATCACTGCGCTAGGGGCTATCAGTAAGATTAAACCGCGTGATTATATTTTAGCAAATTTAATTGGTAAATTTCCGTCTACAGCCCTTGAAGTTGCTATTGGCACAGATATTGTAAATTTTCAAGAAAATATGGGGCGTCTAGGTATTATTGTCGTCGTAGCAGCCATTGTATATTTTATCCTATGGAAGGTATATAAACGATATATTAATAAACGTAATGCAGAACGAGAACATGATCCTAATGCTTAATAAACATGTATTTCTATGTAATTAAAATAAAAGAGGCGATACTATGAGTTTTTCACTTCCTGAACGCGTAATATTAAAAGGGCCTAATTTCATCCGTGAAGTATTTGAACGTGGTGTGGGTGTACCTGGATTTATCAGTTTTGGTATTGGTAATCCAGCACCAGAGGCAATTCCTGTGAAAGTTATCGAAGATGCCTTTGATTTCATCGTTCATGACAATCCTATGGGTTTATTACAATATGGTCCGATGCAAGGGGGATGCGCGATTAGCAGAATTGACCTTACAACGTTTATCGAAAGTTCACCATATGAATTTAGAGGGTCAAGGTTTGATTATTTCTAATGGGGCTGGTCAATTATTGGGCTTGGTGCCAATTACTGTGTGTGAACCTGGCGATGAAGTGTACATGGATGATTATACTTTCACAAGTGCTATTAATTCTGTACGCAATATGGGGGCTAAGGCAGTCGGCATCAAAACTGATGAATTCGGTATGATTCCAAGTGAGTTGGAAAAAGCGGCTCAATCAGGCAAGGGAAAATATATCTATTTAATTCCAAATTTCCAAAACCCAACAGGCATTACCATGCCACTAGAACGTCGCAAAGAGATTTACGCCATAGCATCAAAATATGATTTGTTTATCTATGAAGATGATCCATATGGTGAAATCCGTTTTGCTGGTGAACATGTACCGACCTTTAAATCCTTTGATACGGAAAACCGTGTCCTTTACGCAGGCTCGTATTCTAAAACATTATCGGCAGGCTTGCGTGTTGGTTTCTTGTTGGGCCCAGAAGATGTTATCGGCACTATCCAAGCGTTAAAAAATAATACGGCGGGACAAATGCCACTAGTTACACAAAAGGTGGTAGCACACGTACTAGACCATATCGATTACGATGCACATTTAGAAAATGTACGGAAGGTATATAAATCTAAATGTGATGCTATGATGCGTGTCTTTAAAGACAAAAGGTAGTTCCAAGGTTCATTTGACTCAACCCTACAGGTGGTATGTTCTGCATGGATGACAATGCCGGATACTGTTGATTGTGATGAATTCTTTGAAGCGTGCATGAATAAAAAAATGTAGGCATTATTAAATGTGGTGCTTTTGCAGCGGATGGTGTACAAAATGGTCATGCATTCCGTTTGAGCTATACGGTGCCAACAATTCCAGAAATTGAGAAGGGATGGAAATCCTTTGTGCTCTTACAAAGGACTATTGTGGTGAATAATTTAGTCATTTAAAGCGTATAGGTATATTGAAAATTATTAAACTACCATGATACAATAACACTGTAAATATATGATGTGTTAGTTGTAGAAATAGCTTTCACAATGAACGATATTTACAATGAGATAATAATTTTCTAACTATATATTGTTGAGGGAAGTCCTCGAAGAAAGTAGGTGTTTACTATGGGTTGCGGTAGCAGCAGTAGTGATTGCAATAGTTGTCCATCCAAATCCGCAGGTTGCGGTGGTGCACAACAGCCCTCAAGATATGACGGCGCCATTGCATGAATTGAGTTCCGTTAAACATGTTATCGGTGTTGTATCCGGTAAGGGTGGTGTAGGTAAATCCTCCGTTACAAGCTTGATGGCCTTAACGATGGCTCGTAAAGGTTATAAAGTAGGTATTCTTGATGCTGATATAACTGGTCCATCCATTCCTAAGATGTTTGGTATCAAGGAAAAAGCTTACGCTGACGAAGTTGGTATGTATCCTGTTAAAACTAAGCAATATGGCATTGATGTGATGTCTGTTAATTTGTTGCTTGAAAATGATACAGATCCTGTATTGTGGCGTGGTCCTATTCTAGGCAATGTTGTAAAACAATTCTACAGTGATGTTATTTGGAAAGATATCGATTATTTATTCGTTGATATGCCACCAGGAACAGGTGACGTAGCGATTACTGTATATCAATCCTTGAAATTGGATGGCATTATCATTGTTACATCTCCTCAAGACTTGGTATCCATGATTGTTGAAAAAGCAGTTAAAATGGCTGATTTGATGCAAGTGCCTATCATCGGTGTAGTAGAAAACTACTCTTACTTCCATTGTCCAGATAATGGTAAGGATTACCAAATCTTTGGTGAAAGCCATATTGAAGAAATTCTTCAAAAATATGGTCTATTATTGTTGAGCCGTTTACCAATCGATCCTAATATTGCAAATTTATGCGATAAAGGTGATATTGAGTCTATCGACAAAACAAATTTAGAGGATGTATCTTTGCCTGAGTAGGATATATATGACGATGAAAGCTGTGCATAGTTTTAGATGCACAGCTTTTTTCATACAAAGTTTAATTTTTTTCCTAGGTAGGAGGTATGTGTATGAAAAAACTGTTAAATTGGATTATTCCAGCGGTCTTTGGTATAGGCCTATGGATGATTCCGACGCCAGAGGGTTTAACACCTCAATCTTGGCATTTGTTTGCCATTTTTGTTGCTACTATTGTAGGCTTTATTACTCAGCCATTACCGATTGGTGGCGTATCTATCGTTGTAATTACTGTGGCTGCTTTGACTGGTACTTTGAAAATCGGTGAAGCTATCTCCGGTTTTGCTAACTCTGCTATTTGGCTAATCGTAGGTGCGTTCTTATTCTCTCGTGGCTTTATTAAAACTGGTTTGGGGAAACGTATTGCGTATAATTTGATTGCTGCTTTTGGTAGTAGTTCCTTGCGTTTGGCTTATGCATTAGCATTATCTGATTTAATTTTAGCTCCAGCAACTCCATCTAATACAGCCCGTGTAGGTGGTGTTATCATGCCGATTACGACAAGTTTGGCAAAAGCGTTCGGCTCTGAACCACAAGATGGTCCTCGTAAGATTGGTTCCTTCTTGATGCAATCTATTTATCAAGTCAATACGATTACATCTGCTATGTTCCAAACATCTATGGCGGGTAATACATTGGTTGCTGCATTGGCACTTCAATCCTTTGGAATTGGCATTACTTGGGGGGATTGGGCTATGGCAGCCATTGTTCCTGGTATCATTGCATTAATCATTATGCCGTATTTCATTTACAAAGTATATCCACCTGAAATTAAAGATGCTCGTGGAGCACAACAAATGATTCGCGAAGAGCTAAAAGGCCTTGGTAAAATGTCGTTCCAAGAATGGGTTATGCTAGGCGTATTCGTTTTAGCTTTAGTGTTATGGGCTACCTCTCAATTCACAAAAATTGATGCTACCACTGTTGCATTCTTAGGTATTTCTATTTTGCTTGCTACAGGTGTTCTTATTTGGGACGATGTTAAAAGTGAAAAAGGGGCTTGGGATACATTGGTTTGGATGGGTACATTGATGGGCTTTGCCGGTTTCTTGTCCAAATTGGGCTTCATCAAATGGGCTACAGTACTTGTAGGCGGTTATATCCCAGAAGGTTCTTGGATTATTGCCTTCGTTATAGCTGTACTTATTAATACATATTCCCACTATGTATTCGCATCCTTAACAGCACATATTTCTGCCATGTTCGTAGCATTCTCCGCCATTGCGATTTCCGCAGGCGCACCACCAATGTTGACATTGTTGATGATTGCATTTACATCTAACTTGTGTATGTCCTTGACTCACTATGCAGCAGGTCCTTCTCCAGTAATCTTCAACACTGGATATGTTCCTCAAAACACATGGTGGAAACTCGGCTTCTTCTCATCTGTTATCAACTTAATCATCTTTGTAGGATTAGGTTCTATCTGGATGAAATCAATTGGTATGTGGTAACACACAATTACATAAACGTATACGATTATGTATACATGACGCCGTCCCTTGTGGGACGGCGTTTTTTGTGATACAATGGCAATAGATTATGTATATTACATAACAATTTGCATGTAATAATTAAGTAGGAGGTCATATGAAATTTGATAATCCTCAATTAATAAAATATATCAAAGGATGTACATCTCCGTATCATACGGTAGATACTAGTTTGCAACTATTATTAGATGCAGGATTTACAGAGTTATCCTTAGAAGAACCTTGGAATCTAACATCTGGAAATTATGTGGTTAATGTATTTGGTACGACATTATTTGCCTTTCACATAGGTGAGGACTATCGTCATTCCTTACGCATTGCATCGGCTCACACAGATTTTCCTGCTATACGGGTCAAGCCAAATCCTATTACTGATGTGAAAGGATACACAAAGCTCAATGTTGAGATGTATGGTGGATTAATTCAAAATACTTGGTTAGATCGACCTTTAGGGGCCGCTGGAACAGTTGTCTTAAAGGGTGAAAATTCATATGATGTTGATTCTGTTCTATTTGATACGAAGCGGCCAATCGCTATTATTCCTAATTTAGCGATTCATATGAACCGTAGTGTGAATGATGGGGTAGCCTTAAATCGCCAAAAAGAAATGTTACCTATCATCATGATGAAACCAGATGGAGATACGACAAAATCTGAGACGGAGGCATGGAATCAATTTTTAGCAGACGAGATTAATTGTGATTCATCTGAAATTCTATCCTATGAAATTACACTCTATCCTGTAACAGAAGGAGCATTAGTTGGTACAGATTTCGATTTCATTAGTTCTCCAAGACTTGATAATTTAACGTCTTGCTTCGGTGTTCTTGCGGGTATTGTAGAGGCAAAGAAAAATAAAGTTGACGGTATTCGCTGTGCAATCCTATTCGACAATGAAGAGGTGGGTAGTCGTACTAAACAAGGCGGAGCAGGAATGTTATTGCCAAACTTATTAGAACGTGTGTATCGCAGTTTAGGATTAAGCCGTGATGATATGGATTTAGATGTGGCTCGTGGCTTCATGATTTCATCTGATGTAGCCCATGGATTGCATCCAAATTATCCAGAGAAAAATGATATTACCAATTTCCCGGTACTCAATGGAGGGGTTACATTAAAACAGGCCTGTAGCCAATCTTATGCAGGCGATGCCAAGGCTATTGCCATTGTGAAAGGCCTTTGTGAGGAAGCTAATGTAGCCTACCAGATTTATGTTAATCGTTCTGATATTCCGGGGCGGCTCAACTGTAGGTTCTATTTCATCAGCTATGTTACCAATGCGGACGATGGACATTGGCTTACCATTATTAGCTATGCATTCCGCTGTTGAAACGATGGGGGCTCGTGACCAAGAACAATTGAATCATTTAATGCAACATTTCTTGGGTGATGAATAAATTACATAAATATAATCTTATTCCACATCCGGTGTATGTAAAAATACATATGAAAAATTAATGAATAGAATAATTTCTATATTAAGTTATATAATTTATAAATATAATCATATTGATGATTAATGCTTTTTAATATCTGAAAATTATTGTATAATAGAAGTATATTTGATTCATAGTCGGATATCAAAAAGTGATAAATGTTTAAGTAAAACATGTATTTCGATATACACGTAAACAATGTATATCAATGCACACAAATCTATCATTCGATAGGACTCGGTAGGAGGCAATTATGAAGAAAATTAAATCCGTTTTGGTAGCCAATCGTGGCGAAATCGCAATCCGCGTATTTCGTGCATGTAATGAAATGGGTATTAAAACAGTAGCTATCTATTCTAAAGAAGACACATTGTCCTTGCATCGTAACCAAGCTGATGAAGCATATTTGGTTGGGGAAGGTAAAAACCAGTTGATGCCTATTTGGATATTGAAGATATCATCCGCATTGCTAAAGAGCATGACATTGATGCTATCCATCCTGGCTATGGTTTCTTATCCGAAAACGAAGAGTTCGCTCGTCGTTGCGGTGAAGAAGGTATCATTTTCATTGGACCTCACGTAGAACATTTGAATATGTTCGGCGACAAGGTTAACGCTCGTACACAAGCTAAATTGGCAGATATTCCAATGATTCCAGGTTCTGATGGGGCATTGCGTGATTTTTGCACAATTAGAAGAATTTGCTGAAACTCACGGCTATCCATTGATGATTAAAGCCGTAAACGGTGGTGGCGGTCGTGGTATGCGCGAAGTTCACCGCAAAGAAGATTTACGCGATGCTTTATGACCGCGCTAAATCCGAAGCTAAAGCAGCATTTGGCGATGATGATGTATATGTAGAAAAACTCATTGTTGAACCTAAACATATTGAAGTACAAATCTTAGGTGATGAACATGGTAATGTAGTTCATTTACATGAACGTGATTGCTCTGTACAACGTCGTCACCAAAAGGTTGTTGAAATGGCACCAGCTTTTGCATTGCCATTAGAAACTCGTAAAAGCCGTATGTGATGCAGCCGTAAAAATCATGAAAAATGTTGGCTACGTTAATGCTGGTACTGTTGAATTCTTGGTAACTGCTGATGGTTCCTTCTATTTCATCGAAGTTAACCCTCGTATCCAAGTAGAACATACCGTAACAGAAATGATTACGGACATCGATATTGTTCATTCTCAAATTCGTATCGCTGAAGGCTATGATTTGCACAGCCCAGAAATAGGCATTCCTGAACAAGATGAAATTCCTTGTAAAGGTACTGCAATTCAATGTCGTATCACTACAGAAGATCCTAAGAACAACTTTATGCCAGATACTGGTAAAATCTTAGCATATCGTAGTTCCGGCGGCTTTGGTATTCGCCTTGACTCTGGTAATGCTTTCACAGGCGCCGTAGTAACACCTTACTATGATTCCCTATTGGTAAAAGCAACTGCATTCGGTCCTAACAACGAAGAAACTATTCGTAAAATGCTTCGTTGCTTGAAAGAATTCCGTATTCGTGGCGTTAAAACAAACATTCATTTCTTGATTAACGTTCTTGAAAACCCTGAATTCCAAAGCGGTAACTACACAGTTAACTTCATTGAAGACCATCCTGAATTATTCGAATTAAAACCAGATCGCGACCGTGGTACTAAATTGCTTCGCTACATTGCGGATACTACAATCAATGGTTACTCCGGTGCAGGCCCTCAAGAGGTACCTGATTTTGAACCAATGCAATTGCCATCTAAACTAGATGTATCTCCAGCACCTGGTACAAAACAAAAATTCGACGAATTAGGTCCAGAAGGTTTCAGTAAATGGTTGGCTGACCAAAAACAAGTATTCTTTACAGATACAACATGGCGTGATGCTCACCAATCCTTATTTGCTACACGTTTGCGTACCATCGATATGGCACGCGTAGCTGGCGATGCCGCTAAAGGTGTACCAAATCTATTCTCCTTAGAATGTTGGGGCGGTGCAACATTTGACGTATCCTATCGCTTCTTGCATGAAGCATCCATGGGAACGTTTGCGTATGTTCCGTAAAAGAAGTGCCTAATACATTGCTTCAAATGTTGATTCGCGGTGCTAATGCCGTTGGTTATACATCCTATCCTGATAATGTAGTTCGTAATTTCATTCAATTGTCCGCTAAAAATGGTATCGACGTATTCCGCGTATTTGATAGCTTGAATAGCCTTGACAATATGAAGGTTGCTATCGATGAAGTTCGCAATCAAAATAAGATTGCTGAAGTTGCATTGTGCTACACAGGCGATATCCTCGACAGCAATCGTCCTAAATACAATCTTGATTACTATGTAAAAATGGCAAAAGAATTGCAAAATGCAGGTGCCAATATTATCGCTATTAAAGATATGGCTGGTTTGTTGAAACCTCAAGCTGCATACAACTTAGTATCCGCTTTGAAAGACGCTGTAACAGTACCAATTCATTTGCATTCTCATGAAGGTTCTGGCAATACTGATTTATTCTTATGGACGTGCTGTAGATGCTGGTGTTGACGTAATCGACTTAGCATATTCTGCATTTGCTAATGGTACTAGCCAACCAAGCATGAATTCTATGTATTACGCTTTAGCTGGTACTGAACGTCAACCACAAATGAACATCGACTACATGGAAGAAATGTCTCATTACTTCGGTAGTATTCGTCCTTACTACAGAGGCGTTGATAAAGCTGAAAAATATCCAAATACAGAAGTATACCAACATGAAATGCCAGGCGGTCAATATTCCAACTTGCAACAACAAGCTAAAATGGTTGGACTTGGTGATCGTTGGACAGACATTAAAAAAGTATATCACCAAGTTAATATGATGTTTGGTGATATCATCAAGGTAACACCTTCTTCTAAAGTCGTTGGTGATATGACATTGTACATGGTACAAAATAATTTGACTGAAAAAGATATCTATGAAAAAGGTGATACTCTTGATTTCCCTCAATCAGTAGTAGAATTCTTCGAAGGTCGTCTAGGTACACCATATCAAGGGTTCCCTGAAGAACTTCAAAAAATCATCTTGAAAGGTGCTCGTCCTATTACTGTTCGTCCTGGTGCTGTATTACCTCCAACTGATTTCGAACATGTTCGTAATGAATTAAACGAAATGGGTGCTAATACTACTGATGAAGATGTAAGTGCATACTGCTTGTATCCTAAAGTATTTAAAGACTACACTAAATTTACTAAAGACTTTGGTAATGTATCTGTACTAGATACACCAACATTCTTCTTTGGTATGAAACGTGGTGAAGAAATTCAAGTTACTATTGAAAAAGGTAAAACATTAATTATCAAGATGAATGGTGTATCCGATCCTGATGAAGATGGTAATCGCATCGTTCTCTTTGAATTCAATGGCCAACCACGTTCTATTAAAGTTCATGATAAACATGCTAAAACAACTGGCGTTGTTCGTCGTAGTAAATGAATCCAACCCTGGTGAAATTGGTGCTACGTTGTCTGGCTCCGTTGTTAAGATTCTAGTTAAGAAAGGTCAATCCGTAACTAAAGGTGAACCATTAATCGTAACAGAAGCTATGAAGATGGAAACAACAATTACAGCTCCTATCGGTGGTATCGTTGAAGAAATTCTTGTTCGTGAAGGCAGCCGTATCGAATCCGGTGATTGCTTGTTACACATTGAAGATGCTATTAAACGTTAATTTCATACAATTTTGCGCGTAAGTGCATAAAAAAGTCCCCCATATAATACTCCATTGTATTATATGGGGGACTTTCTAAATTTTGTGATATAACCCATTTAATATATATAAACAAAGAACGACTTAGTAATAATCCAAAAAACCAGCCACCATGGCTTGGGGGGATTAAACTAAGTCGTTCATTTATTAATAGCATACCAAATGAAAAAGATTTAGACAAGTCAGTACTATTAAGTAGCATTATATGGTTCTTTTTGTACTTTTCCTACTAAATATGGTACTATATAAGGTATAAGAAAATAGGCGTATTGTGCCTTTTTCATGATTACTGACTGATTAGAAAAGGAGTATTAGCTAATGAGATGTCCTTATTGCCAACATACAGACACGAAGGTAACAGACTCAAGAACGACAGATGAAGGAAATAGTATCCGTCGTCGTCGGGAGTGTATTAATTGTGGACGCCGCTTTACTACTTATGAAATCATCGAAGAAGTACCACTCATGGTAGCAAAGAAGAATGGTCGCCGTGAATTGTTTGACCGTGGTAAATTGTTAAATGGCTTGTTGCGTTCTTGTGACAAACGAACAGTACCTATGTCCGTTATGGAAGAAGTGGTCAATAATGTAGAGCGAGACATTCGCAATGAAGTAAATCAAGAGATTTCTACAGATCGTATTGGTGAACTTGTATTACAACAATTAAAAGATATTGACCAAGTTGCCTATGTACGTTTTGCTTCAGTATATCGCAAGTTTGATAATATTGACAGCTTTATGGCTGAACTTAAAGCATTAAAAAAATTAGATGCTAAAAAAGCAAAGAAATAGCGTGAATGTATGATTGATTTACATTGTGATACGATAATGCAATTAATCGACCACCCCCATGATGGTGATTTATTTTCTAATAACTGGAAAATTGATATTGAGCGCCTTATCAAAGGGCATAGTCGATTGCAGGATTTTGCATTATTTGTAGACTTAGAAGAACAAGACGATTCGTATGGTAGATATGAATCTATGCGCCAATTGTTCGATAGTCAGATACAAAAATATAGCGACTATATCAGTCATGTGCGTTGTTATGATGATATTACAGCGTGTTATGAAAATCATAAAGTAGCTGCTTTATTATCCATTGAAGAGGGGGGAGTTCTTGGAGGCGATTTAGCTAAGTTAGACAAGGCTTACGCTGATGGTGTTCGACTTATTACATTGACCTGGAATTATCCTAATGAATTGGGGGAACCTAATACTGGAGATTCTCATAAGAAATTGACTGAAACAGGCATTGCATTTGTAGAACGGATGCAAGAATTAGGCATGATTGTTGATTGTTCTCATCTTAATGATGGAGGAACAGAACAATTAGGCGATATTCTTGATGTGCCTTTTATTGCATCTCATTCTAATGCGCGAGAAGTGACAGCCCATCGTCGTAATTTGCCGGACCACTTGATCCGTTTAATTGGCGAAAAGGGTGGCGTTATAGGTTTGAACTTTGCTCAATCCTTCTTAGGTACCTCATCTATCAGTCGCATTGATGATATTGTGAAACATGGATTGTATATCATTAACAAAGGTGGCGAAGATGTAATCGCTCTAGGCACTGATTTTGATGGTATCAAGCCAAATACAGAAATTGAGGATATTTCAGATATGCATCGTTTGTATGATGCATTTAGAGGCGCCGGGCTTTCAGAAGAACAAACGGAAAAACTATTTTGGAAAAACGCGGATCGCCTACTAAAGGAGATTTTATAATGACAGATATAAATCCAATCATTGCGGATCGATTTACAGACCATCTTGATGTGTTTAGTAAAACAATGGATCAGATGGATGTTATTCAAGAAATTGCTAACCGCTGTATTGTGGCTTTGAATAGTGGCAATAAAATTTTATTCTGTGGTAATGGTGGTTCCGCTGCGGATTCTCAACATCTTGCAGCAGAACTTATTGGACGTTTTAAAAAAGAACGCCGCTCTCTTGCATCCATTGCGCTTACCACAGACACATCTATTTTGACAGCTGTTGCCAATGATTATGACTATGATGCAGTGTTTGCGCGTCAAGTTGAAGGCTTAGGCCGTTCTGGGGATGTACTTATCGGTATTTCCACATCGGGTAATTCAAAAAATGTTGTGAAAGCTGTGGAAATGGCACGAAATACAGGTATGCACACGATTGCTTTCACCGGTGAAGGTGGCGGTAAATTGGCAGAATTATGCGATCTTACACTAGCTATTCCAAGTACTGTTACGGCGCGTATTCAAGAAATGCACATTTTAGCTGGTCATATCATTTGCGAACTTATTGAAGAAGATTATTAATCGAGATAGGGAAGAAATCACAGATTTCTTGAAAGGGGACCTATGATTACAAAAACAGTGAATGAGTTTTTGACAAATTCATTACCGAACCTAAACATTGCAGTTATCGGTGATGTTATGGTGGATCGTTATGTATTTGGCGATGTGAGCCGTATTTCACCAGAGGCTCCTGTGCCGGTCAATCGCGTATCCTCTGTGAAAGAAGTGCTTGGCGGGGCAGGTAACGTAGCGTCTAACTTAGCCAATCTCGATTGCCATGTCTATTTAGGGGCCGTAGCTGGTGTCGATGACCATGGTAGAGTACTCGATAACTTATTGACCGCTGATCATATTGATACATCCGGTCTCATCCATGATGAAAGTCGGTCTACGATTACTAAAATGCGTATTTTAGGTGACCGTCAACAAATGATGCGCCTCGATTTTGAAACGATTACACCTATTACAGCTGCTGAAGAAGAACAATTAATCAGTTGGCTAGAAGAGCTTTGTCAACGTGGATTACAAGGTATCGTCATATCCGATTATGGAAAAGGCGTATGTACACCGACATTGTTGCAACATGTATTCAAGTTGGCGAACACTTACCAAGTACAGACCATCGTAGATCCTAAGGGTGCTGATTGGTCCAAATATGATGGTGCTACATGTATTACACCGAATGTGAAGAATTGGGTGAATCCTTAGGTCGTGTGATTCCAAATGATGATACCTCAGTTATTGAGGCAGCTAAGGAAGTACTTAATAAGGTTAATATTAAATATATTATCGGTACTCGTTCCGCTAAGGGTATTACCGTTGTGGCTAAGGATGGTAGAACTTGGCATAATCCAGCAACACAACAGGATGTATTCGATGTGAGTGGCGCTGGTGATACGGTCGTAGCTATGATGATTTCATGCTTAGCCAGTGGTTTATCCATGCGTTTAGCTCTACATATCGCCAATGGCGCTGCTGGCATCGTCGTATCTAAGGTGGGAACATATCCAATCCATCGCCAAGAATTGATTGAGTTATGGCGCTCTGTACGACAATTGACAACATCTAGCCCATTATATACAAAAGAAGAAATGAAGGCGTTAATCGATAAATGGCAAAGCATGGACGAAACCGTCGTATTTACAAATGGTTGCTTTGATATTCTGCATCGAGGACACATTACGTATCTACAAGAGGCGGCACAACTTGGTGCTCACCTCATTATTGGACTTAATTCTGATGCATCTGTTAGACGTTTAAAGGGTGAAACAAGACCTATCGTATCCGAAGAGGATAGAGCAGCCTTATTAAGCGCCTTACAATGTGTAGATGGTGTTGTCCTTTTTGAGGAGGATACACCTGCCGAATTATTAGCGTACTTACGCCCTAATATTCTTGTTAAGGGCGGCGATTATAAAAAAAGAGGATATCGTTGGTAGAGAATCTGTAGATGAAGTAGAGGTACTTTCATTTAAAGAAGGATACTCTACATCGGATATCGTAAAGAAAATAGCCACGATGGCTAAGGAGGGGAAATTATGATTATTGTAACTGGTGGTGCCGGTTTTATTGGTAGTAATATTGTGAAAGCCTTAAACGAACGCGGTCGCAATGATATTCTAATCGTTGATGATTTAACAGATGGTCGTAAAATTCGCAATCTCCAAAATTTAGATTATTTAGATTACATTGACTGTGATGATTTTGATGCTGCCATTGCAGACGGCACATTCAATGTAGGTCCTATTGAAGTCATTTTCCATGAAGGTGCATGTGCAGATACGATGGAATACAATGGCAAATATATGATGAAGAACAACTACGAAGGTTCCAAAAATCTATTCCACTATTGCCAAGATCGTGCTATTCCATTTATTTATGCATCCTCTGCATCTACGTATGGCAATGGTACAAATGGCTTTGTTGAAAAGCCAGAAGCAGAAGAAGCTTTAAATCCGTATGCATATTCTAAGCTATTATTTGACCGCTATGTACGTAAATTTGAAGGCGAATATACAGCGCAAGTGGTAGGTTTGCGTTATTTCAATGTATTTGGTCCTAATGAAGCACATAAGGATAAAATGGCATCTCTTGTACGCCAAATGTTCTATAAAAACCAAGAAACAGGCGTTATCAATTTGTTTGAAGGCACAGATGGCTATGAAAATGGTGGTCAAACACGTGATTTCATCTATGTCAAAGACGTGGTGAATGTAAACTTCTATTTCTGGGAACATCCTGAAATTTCTGGTACATTCAACTGCGGCACAGGTCATGCACATAGCTTCAATGAATTCATGCAAGCTGTTATTGACTATAATGGTAAAGGTCGCATTGAATACATTCCGTTCCCAGAAGTGTTGATTGGTAAATACCAAAGCTTTACCGAAGCTGACACAACAAAATTATTGGCGGCTGGTTATGATAAAGGATTCACGCCATTAGCTGATGCCGTAAAAGAATATTGTGAATTATTAGATAATAACGAAGGTTACTTGCGTTAATCTGTTGTGACAGATTAATGTCAATTCTTTGATAATTGTAAAGGATGTAGTATGAGAAAGGTGTTATTCCTCGATAGAGATGGGGTTATCAACAAGGATGTTTCCTATCTCTATAAGATAGCGGATCTACAGTGGGTTGATGGTGCAAAAGAAGCATTGAAATTAGCCCATGATTCTGGTTATGAACTTATAGTCGTAACAAACCAAAGTGGTGTGGCACGAGGTTATTATAAGGAAACCGATGTACAAATCCTACATGATTATATGGGAAATGAGCTATTTAAAGCGGGTGCACCTATTTTACATTTCTATTATTGCCCACATCACAAGGATGGCACTGTAGAACGCTATGCTGTCGATTGTAATTGTCGTAAACCAAAACCTGGTATGATTTTGCAAGCTATCAAGGATTTTGATGTTGATGTAGAACATAGCTTTCTCATCGGTGATAGCCAACGTGATGTAGAGGCTGCTGAGGCTGCAGGGGTAAAGGGATATCTGTTTACAGAATCCAATCTATTACATTTCATGAAAAAGATTTTAAAGCATTAATTTTTGGATGAACCACATTTATGTGTATTCTTCGTTCATAGAGGGGTTATTATGAAGGACTATTCCAATATGCTCATTATAAAAATGAGTTCCTTAGGTGATGTCATTCACGCATTGCCAACATTATATGCATTGCGCCAAAATTTGCCGCACGCAAAAATTACCTGGGCCATACATGAACAATTTGCGAGCCTCTTGCCAGGTACCCCTTGGGTGGACGAAGTAATTGTCATCGATAAGAAACAATTAAAATCGCCGTCTTATTTGTGGAATCTTCGTAAAGAGCTACATAGTCGTCATTTCGATATGACCTTAGATTTACAATGTATCGCCAAAAGTGCCATTGTATCTTTACTATCGGGTTCTCCTGAGAAATATGGCTATTGGGAACTTCGCGAGGGCAGTCAATTAGTTAATAAAGCTCTAGTAGGAGCTCATAAATATGATCACGTTATTGAGCGCTATCTCGATACGGTACGTGCCTTAGGTGGCGAAGTGGATGGCGTGGAATTTCCAATGCCTCATGACCATGCAGCAGAAGGGAAGATTCGCAACCGGCTATCCGAACTAGGTGTAACCGATGATTATGTTGTCGTTGTACCTGGTGCGCGATGGATTGTTAAGGAATGGCCGTTATTAAATTTTGGTGAATTATGTATTCGCCTTTGTGAAAGTGGCAAAAAGGTGGTCATTGCAGGTTCGCCTGATGATAGTGAAAAAGGTCAATTTATAGAAAACTATGTGAAGAGCGATAATCTCATTAATTTAGTTGGTCAAACGACCATGGCTGAGTTAATCGAGTTGATTCGTCACTGCCATATTTCATCAGCGCTGATACGGGGCCTTTACATATTGCAAACGCGTTAAAGAAACCATTAATCGCGTTGTTTGGCACGACATCACCGCATAGAACGGGCCCGTATGGGGGCAGTCATGTGCATCTTATTATTTCCCCTACATCTAAGGCTACACCTGAACAGCCGCTAGTAGATGATCCCGACTGTATGGCACAAATTCCAGTAGATGCGGTATGGGATGTGTATTCTGAAATGTTGAGAAAGGATTTATGATGGAACTTGATTACAAACGTATTGTCGTAACCTTTCTCATGCATTTAGGCGATGTAGTATTAACGACTCCATTTCTAGAGGTGTTGCGTAAAGCAGCACCTCATAGTCATATCACCTATGTAATTGATGAAAAGTTACAAGATGTGATGAAATACAATCCTTATATTGACGATTTGATCACAGTCGATAAAAAAGGACGTCATAATAGCATTAAAGGATTGAATGAAATCGCTCGTCGCATTAACGACCAAGGTAGACCTGATATTGTTATTAACCTGCATCCTAATGAACGTACATCATACTTAGCGTGGAAAATACACGGTAAGGTGACGACGGGGATGAGTCATTTCCTATTTAGACCATTTATGACGAAATATACTCGTCTTGATCGCAAGACACGTCACGCCGCCGATATGTACATAAACGTATTAGAACAATTAGGCGTCACTGACATAGCCAATCACGGATTACATATCGAAACCTGTAAAGAATGGAATGATGAGGTATTCCATTTTTATGAAGCCAAGGCGTTATGCCTCGCGATAAGATTATTGGTTTTAATATCGGCAGTGCAGTGCCTGAAAAACGATGGCCTGCAGAACGCTTTGCAGATGTAGCCGATTATTTTGGCAATAAAGGGTATAAAACTGTATTCTTTGGGGGCCCCATGGATTTGGACATGGTAAAACCTGTTATAGAACAGATGAAGACATCGCCAATCGTGGCTACAGGTGCTTTTAAATTGGGCCCTTTAGCTGCGGCCATGAAATGGTGTGACTTGCTGATTACGAATGATTCTGGACCTATGCATGTAGCTATTAGTCAGGGTGTTCCTATCGTAGCCCTTTATGGACCATCCAATCCATTTTTCTATGGTCCGTACCAAGCAAAATCTATTGTACTTGAGTCGATGGACCATTATGAAATTGGTAAAAGCATGAAACAGGTTATTAAAGAAGGCAAGTACAAAGGTATTTCTGTTATTACCGAAGAACAAGTGATTAAGGCAGCTGAAACATTACTGCAGGAATCGTAAGTTATGGATTATATTATTTTTGATTTAGAGTGGAATCAACCATATAGCAACGACATTAGCTTTATGAAACGAGCACGGATGCCGTTGACCGGTGAAATCATTCAAATCGGAGCTATTAAGCTCAATGAGAATTTAGAGATTGTGGATTCGTTCACAATGTATGTAAAACCTAAATATTTACCACATATGCATAAGCATGTAAAGGCCCTTACAGGAATCACCAATCAGGATTTGAATCGCGGTGTCCCATTTAGGGCGGCCTACAGTCATTTTCAACAATGGTGTGGCAAGGATTATATGCTCCTATCTTGGGGCGCTGACGATATTCTTATATTGCGAGAAAATTTATTGCTCCATAAATTAAAGAGTATCGACTATGATTCTTGGGCGGATGCACAGATGCTATATAGCTATCAACGATATGGCACGACACAACAGTACTCCGTAGCTCATGCTATGGAGGATTTGCATATATCATCTGAAGAATTATCTGCTCATAATGCACTTCACGATGCTATATTTACGGCACATATCTGCCAAAAGCTAGATTTGCCAACAGCATTATTGCATTATGATTCCATACGGAAAGAGGCGCCAAATCCATTTTTATATCCACCGGGTTTGACCTTCTTTATGTACGATAACTTTCAAGAAAAGAAACGTATCGTATATGATAGACGAGTGCGATTATCTTTTTGTCCTTATTGCCAAAGTCGGTTGGAAACGACACGCCCTGAGCGGGTACAAGGGGATAAGCACTTAGCCATTGGCGTTTGTCCAAAACATGGAGCATTTGCCATTCAATTAAAGGTAGGAAAATATACGATTAAGTCGGGAATTACCAAGTTTTATGTAACAAAGGTATTGAGTCATAGTACTGATGAAATCGATAAACTATATAGAGAAAAATCGGAAATTAACCGAGAGAAAGAGCGGCTCTACTATGAGCGCCGTCAAAAAGAATTATTAGAAAAATCAAAAGCATAACACACGATATACTGTGCTGTATGCTTATATAGAAAGGGATGAAATTATGGAACGTAAATATGCTTGGCATAATTATGACGAACAAACATTACAAGACGTGATGTCATTAGGTGACTCGTATCGTCAATTTTTGGATAATGGTAAAACAGAACGCGAATGTGTCATTCAATCTGTAGAAGCTGCCAAAAAAGCTGGCTATGTTGATTTAAAAGACTTGATTAAATCTAACACGCCAATTAAAGCGGGCGATAAGATTTACTATACTCATATGGATAAATCTATTGCGTTATTTAATATCGGTACCGATGATTTAGACCTCGGTATGAACATCCTTGGTGCTCATATCGATTCTCCACGCATTGACGTAAAACAAAACCCTCAATATGAAGATAGCAATTTGGTGTTTTGGGATACACACTACTATGGCGGTATAAAAAAATACCACTGGGTAGCTATGCCGCTTGCCATTCATGGGGTTGTAGTAAAAACAGATGGTACACGCATCAACATTAATATTGGTGATACAGAATCTGATCCTGTATTCTGCATTACAGATTTATTGCCTCATTTAGGACAAGAACAAATGCAAAAGAATGCAGCCAAGGTGATTGAAGGTGAGGCTCTTGACCTTCTCATCGGTAGTCGTCCTGTTAAAGATGAAGAAAAAGAAGGGGTTACTAAATTTATTAATAACCTCCTTGAAAAAGAATATGGATTTGTAGAACGCGATTTATTATCTGCTGAACTTGAAATTGTACCAGCTGGTAAGGCGCGCGATATGGGCTTTGATCGCTCCATGGTATTAGCATACGGCCAAGATGACCGTGTCTGTGCTTATACATCCTTGGTGGCTATGCTCGAAGTTGATAAGGTAAAACGTACGACTTGCTGTTTATTGGTAGATAAAGAAGAAATTGGTTCCGTTGGTGCTACAGGCATGCAATCTCGCTTCTTTGAAAATGCGGTAGCAGAAATCTTAACATTGATGGGTAAACCTAATTCAGTAAATGTGCGCCGTACATTGGAAAATTCTCGTATGCTATCCTCTGATGTTAGTGCTGGATATGATCCATTGTATGCATCTGCTTTTGAAAAGAAAAATGCTTCTTACCTCGGTATGGGCGTCGTATTTAATAAATTTACCGGTTCTCGCGGTAAATCCGGTTCCAACGATGCCAATGCAGAATATATGGGTTTTATCCGCCGTGTAATGGAATCTAATAACGTAACATACCAAACGGCTGAACTCGGCAAGGTTGACCTTGGCGGTGGTGGCACCATTGCGTATATCATGGCCTTATATGGTATGAATGTAATCGACTGCGGCGTTGCTGTTCTTAGCATGCATGCACCATGGGAGGTTACATCCAAGGCCGATATTTATGAAGCAAAACGTTGTTACGTAGCATTTTTGAATGCAGATGATGAAACAATCTAGTATGATGGGGCTTTCACCATTGGTGAAAGTCCATGTTATGTGAGGTATAGGATGAAACAAACGGAATTAGGCGTCGCTATCGAGGCGACGAAGGGAGAGGCAACAGAGGTTAAGACCGTAAAGGTCGATATTTTTTTGATATTCCTGAAACAAAGGCAAAAGAATATATCGCTACCCGCGAAGAGGTGGCTAAAAGTCGCTATGGAGGTCATGAAACCATATTGTGTGACTGTTAAACGGGAAACCTTAGATGAAGATGAAGGGGAAGCCGTTGTGGGCTATTATGTAACAGGAGAAATTTTTAATGTGTGTCATTCTTGACCCATTTGAAGTGCCCGTAATGAAGGTGGCCCTCGATAAGGGGACACTAAAAAGAATACATTCTAGCGACCCAATGAATTGACAGAAGATATGCTAGCTTCTCTAGATAAATAATAAATCTGTTAGAATACAATATGTGCTCTACATAAGGACAAATGTAAAAATACTTTAGTCTGATACATTGATGTAGTGCACAAAGTTGTTTATAATAGAAGTATTATTATTTCGAATATAGGAAGGAAGACCCAATGAACTTGAAAAAAAGGCATTGCCCTCGCGCTCACGGCGGCAGATTGATGGCTTTCACAGGCTGTGGCACAAAATGAAACTACATCTAATGGAGAATATAAGGTTGGTGTTGTACAACTCGTAGAACATCCAGCACTAGATGCGACAAATAAAGGTTTTTGTTGATGCTCTTAAGGAAAAGGGCTTATCTGATAAAATTACCTTTCGATCAACAAAACGCACAAGCTGACCAATCTAATTTGAATAGTATTGCACAGCGTTTTTGTATCCGATCGTAAAAAAATTTGATTTTAGCAATTGCTACGCCAGCGTACTCAATCCATGGCGAATGCAACTCATGATATTCCAATCTTGGGTACAGCTATTACTGATTACGAAGCTGCTAAACTTGTTAAATCTAATGAACATCCAGGTGGTAATGTATCCGGTACATCTGATATGAACCCTGTAGAACAACAAGTAGATTTGATTTTAAAAGTATTGCCAAATGCTAAAACGATCGGTACGATTTATAGCTCTAGCGAAGTAAATTCTCAAATTCAAGTTGAAAAGATGAAAGCTTACGCAGCGACAAAGGGCATTAAGGTTGAAGAAGTTACTGTTTCCAATGTAAACGATATTCAACAAGCGGCACAAAACCTTGTATCTCAACGTGTTGATGCCATTTATGTACCAACAGATAATGTGGTAGCATCTGCTATGAGCAATCTTGTAGCGATTACCGACCCTGCAAAAATTCCTGTATTCGGCGGTGAAGATAACCACGTAAAAGGCGGTGCGGTTATGTCCTTATCTGTAGACTACTACAAACTTGGTTACCAAACTGGCTTGATGGCGGCTAAGGTTTTAACTGGTGAAGCTAAAGTCGAAGATATGCCGATTGAAATGCAAAAAGAATTCAAATTAGTTGTAAATAAAGATAAATTACAAAAATTGGGCATCACCTTACCAGAGGATTTGATGAACAAAGCAACTATGATTTAATACTTAACTGGTAAGGAGTTACACATGAACTGGAAAAAAGGTATTGCAGTGGCACTTAGTGCCATCACTGTTATGGCAATGGTAGCTGGTTGTGGTTCCAATACTACTACAACTAGTGACCAAAAGAAAATTGGCGTTATTCAATTAGTAGAACATCCATCCCTTGATGCTGCTAATAAAGGCTTTGTAGATGGTCTTGCATCGAAAGGTTTTAAAGATGGGGAAAACATTAAAATAGACCAACAAAATGCACAAGCTGACCAATCTAATTTGAATAGTATTGCGCAACGTTTTGTATCCGATAAAAAGGATTTAGTACTAGCGATTGCAACGCCAGCGGCTCAAACGATGGCAAATGCATCTCATGATATGCCAATCTTAGGTACAGCTATTACAGACTATGTGACAGCTAAACTTGTTCAATCCAATGAACACCCAGGTGGCAACGTAACTGGTACTTCTGATATGACACCTGTTGAAAAAGAGGTAGATCTTATCATCGCATTAGTGCCAAATGTAAAACGCATTGGTGCTATTTACACATCCTCTGAAATCAACTCCCAATTACAAGTTGAAAAAATGAAAGCCTATGCTGCTACAAAAGGTATTACAGTTGTAGAAGCTACCGTTTCCAACGTAAACGATATTCAACAAGCAGCAACAAATCTTGTAAATCAAGATGTACAAGCTATTTATACACCAACAGATAATGTATTAGCATCTGCTATGGCTAACTTAGCACAAATTACAGATGCTGCTAAAATTCCAGTATTTGCAGCTGATGAAGGTATGACAATGACTGGTGGCGTAGCAACATATTCTGTAGATTACTATAAATTGGGTTTTCAAACAGGTTTGATGGCGACTAAAGTTCTTTCTGGCGAAGCAAAAGTTAGCGATATGGCCATCGAAACACAAAAAGGATATTAAATTAACTGTCAACGAAGAACGTGCTAAAAAAATTAGGTATCACAATTCCTGATGCACTTCGTAAAGATATGAAATAAAAAGAGGAGATTTTTGATGTTAGATTTAGTGGTAGGCACCATAACAACAGGCCTTTTGTGGTCCTTGTTGGCGGTCGGTGTATTCATTACCTTCCGCGTCCTTGATGTGGCCGACTTGACTGTTGAAGGGACATTCCCAATGGGAGTGACCATTTCCGCCATCTTGATTACAACTGGTATGAACCCAATTCTTTCTATCTTGATTGCTGGCGTAGGTGGCATGGTCGCCGGTGCTGTAACAGGTTGGATCCATACAAAATTAAAGATTCCTGCATTGTTAGCTGGTATCTTAACGATGATTGCTTTATATTCCATTAACCTCCATATTATGGGGAAAGCCAACGTATCCTTACTTCGCATGGATACAATTTATACAATTATTGGTAGCGTGCTTCATACACCAAATATGTGGTCTGCTGCCATTGTTGGTGTTATCGTAGCTGTTGTTGTATGTTTATTACTGTTCTGGTTCTTCGGTACTGAAATTGGTACCGCATTACGTGCAACAGGCGTTAACCCTCAAATGATTCGCGCCCAAGGCGTGAACACAGATAATATGATCGTTCTTGGCCTATTGATTTCCAACGGTTTCGTTGGTATGTCCGGTGCGCTTATCGGTCAATTCCAAGGCTTTGCCGACGTAGGCATGGGTATTGGTACCATCGTAATCGGCTTGGCATCCGTTATTATCGGTGAGGTTGTATTCGGTACAAAATCCTTTGTCCGTAGCCTCATTGCTGTAGTACTTGGTTCCATCGTATATCGTATCGTTATCGCGGCTGTACTCTACATGGGTATGCCACCAAACGATTTAAAATTATTCACTGCTATTCTTGTTGCCATCGCGCTTTCTTTGCCTACATTGAAAGCCAAATGGTTAGCTCGTTAAGGAGGATACTATGTTAGAAGTAAAAAATATGGTAAAGACCTTCTTTAAGGGCACAATTAATGAAAAAACTGCACTACAAGGCATCGACCTTCGCTTAGAAGAAGGCGATTTCTGTACCGTAATTGGTGGTAATGGTGCTGGTAAAAGTACATTGCTAAACTCCATCGCTGGTGTATTTCCAGTAGATGAAGGGAGTATTACCATCAATAATATTGATGTAACAAAAATGCCAGAATACAAACGCGCTAAATACATTGGCCGTGTATTCCAAGACCCTATGGTTGGTACTGCAGGGAATATGCAAATCGAAGAAAACTTGATTCTTGCTATGCGTCGTGGTAAAAACTTAGGCCTTAAATGGGCTTTTAAAGATAGCGAACAAGCATACTTTAGGAACGCCTTGCACTATTAGGTCTAGGCCTTGAAGACCGTCTATCTGCACGGATGGGCCTATTATCTGGTGGTCAACGTCAATCTATTACATTGCTTATGGCTACTATGCTTCGTCCTGATTTATTACTCTTGGACGAACATACAGCAGCACTTGATCCTAAGACAGCTGAAAATGTATTGCAATTAACAGATAAACTTGTTTCAGAACATAATCTAACAACCCTTATGATTACGCACAACATGCGTGATGCATTGCGCTTTGGTAATCGTCTTATCATGATGGACGCTGGTCGTATCATCTATGATGTAAAAGGGGAAGAAAAGAAAAAATTAACAGTTGCTGATTTGTTACAAAAATTTGAAGTAGCTGGTGAAGGTGCGTTAAGTGACCGTATGATGCTCGGTTCAAAATAAGCACCTAAATAATATGGTATAAAAAAGAGGGGATATTATCCTCTCTTTTTTCATGAAAACCTTTACACTATGAGGATTATACTGTATACTTAACTAAGTCATAAGACATATCGTAAGCGAAGTATTCGAATCTCCAACGGTTACTTAAGCTTATCGGGATTATTATTTTTTTAGGAGGTAACATTAATGTTAACTACAGAAGCTAAATTAGCAGTAATTAAAGAATACGCTACTCATGAAGGTGACACTGGTTCTCCAGAAGTACAAGTTGCGATTTTGACAAGCCGCATCACATACTTAACTGAACACTTGAAAGAACACAAAAAAGACCATCATTCCCGTCGTGGTTTGTTGAAATTGGTTGGTCAACGCCGTAACATGCTTGACTACCTTCGTCGTAAAGATATCGAACGTTACCGTTCCCTTATCGAACGTCTTGGTCTTCGTAAATAATACAATTAGCCGTCCGTTTGGACGGCTTTTTTATTTTATTTCCTTGTGTTATAATAAATTTAGGCAAAGGGAAAAAATGCCGATAATCTATCATGGCAACACAAAAAAAGGACAGAGCGGCAACTCTGTCCTTTTTTTATTATGCTAATTGCTTTTTGATAAAGTGAAAAAAATAGCTTATTTTTTTAATAGATGATATATAATAATAAGGTATACGTATAAGAAGATTTTTTTAGGAGGAATAGGAATGGAACAATTCCAAATGGACCTAGCTGGTCGTACGCTTACGATCGAGACTGGGGAACTTGCAAAAACAAGCTGGCGGTGCCGTAATGGTTGGTTATGGCGATACACGCGTACTCGTTACCGCTACAGGTTCTAAAGAGGCGAAGGATATCGATTTCTTCCCACTCACAGTAGATTATGAAGAAAAAATGTATGCTATTGGTCGTTTGCCAGGTGGCTTTATCAAACGTGAAGCACGTCCACCTGAATCTGCTATCTTGAATAGCCGTTTGATTGACCGTCCTATTCGTCCACTATTTGATAAAGGTGTACGTAATGAAGTACACGTTGTAGCTACAGTTATGTCCGTAGATCAAGATTGTGATCCTGCTATCTGTGGTATGATTGGTGCATCTGCAGCATTATCTATTTCTGATATCCCATGGGCTGGCCCAATTGCTGGCGTTCGCATGGGTCGTGTAAATGGTGAATTTGTTGTAAACCCAACAAAAGCACAATTAGAAGAAACTGACCTTAATATCGTAGTAGCTGGTACAAAAGATGCTATCCTCATGGTTGAAGGTGGCGCTCAAGAGGTTCCAGAAGAAACCATTCTTGAAGTTATTATGGCTGCTCACGAAGAAATTAAGAAAATCGTTGCATTCCAAGAAGATGTAAAAGCTAAAGTAGGCAAAGAAAAACGCGTATTTGAAAGCAAAGACGTACCTGCTGAAATCGCTGATGCAGTTCGTGCATATGGTCACGATAAACTTGACGCAGCAGTTCGTTGTGCAGATAAACAACAACGCGATGCACAAGAAACAGAAGTACGTGAAGACGTATTAGCACATTTCGCAGACATCTACCCAGATAACTTATCTGATGTAAATAAAGCATTCGATGCTATGACGAAGGAAATCGTTCGTCATATGATCACTGTTGAAAAAATTCGTCCAGATGGCCGTAAACTTGATGAAGTTCGTCCAATCTCTTGTCGTACAGGCGTATTGCCTCGTACACATGGTTCCGGTCTATTCACACGTGGTCAAACTCAAGTATTGAACGTAGCTACTGTAGCGCCATTGTCTGAAAAACAAACAATTGATGGCATCGGTTTAGAAACAGAAAAACGCTATATTCACCACTACAATTTCCCATCCTTCTCCGTAGGGGAAACTCGTTCCTCCCGTGGTCCTGGACGCCGTGAAATCGGTCATGGTGCTTTGGCAGAACGCGCATTGGTACCTGTCATTCCTAGCGAAGAAGAATTCCCATATGCATTGCGTTTAGTATCTGAAGTATTAGAATCCAATGGTTCTAGCTCCATGGCTTCCGTATGTGGTTCCACATTGTCCTTGATGGATGCTGGTGTACCTATTAAAGCTCCTGTAGCTGGTATTGCAATGGGTCTTGTAACACAAGGTGAACACTACACAATCTTAACAGATATTCAAGGCATGGAAGATGCTCTTGGCGATATGGACTTCAAGGTGGCTGGTACGGCTAAGGGTGTAACTGCCATCCAAATGGATATTAAAATTTCCGGTTTGTCTCGTGCAATCCTTCACGAAGCATTGGAACAAGCTCATAAAGGTCGCATGCACATCATGGGCATTATGTTAGATACCATTGCTGAACCTCGTCAACAAATGTCCCAATATGCGCCACGCATCATTACAATGAAAATTGATCCAGATAAAATCCGTGACGTAATTGGTTCTGGCGGTAAAGTAATCCGTAGCATCATTGACGAAACAGGTGCAAAAATCGACATCGAAGATGATGGTACTGTATTTATCGCTTCTGTAGACCAAGAAGGTGCTGCAAAAGCGCAACAAATCATCGAAAACCTTACTAAAGAGGTTGAAGTAGGTGAGGTATACCTTGGTAAAGTAACTCGCTTGATGGCATTTGGTGCTTTCGTAGAAGTATTACCAGGTAAAGAAGGTCTTGTACATATTTCTAAACTTGCAAAAGAACGCGTTGAAAATGTAGAAGACGTTGTAAATGTAGGCGACGAAATTATGGTTAAGGTTATCGAAATCGATAAACAAGGCCGTGTGAACTTGTCCCGTAAAGATTGTTTGAAATAAGAGGTGTTACATGGATATTCGTGGCTTTGAAGTAGTTTCTGCTTTTGAAGAACAAAATATCAATTTACCAACACGTAAAACCACAGAAAGCGCAGGCTATGATATTGAATGCGCTGAAGCTGTTACATTAGAACCAAACCAAGTAGTTCTCGTGCCAACCGGCCTTAAGGCCTTCATGGCATACGATGAATACCTTGCCATCCATATCCGTTCTAGCATGGCCATTAAACGCCATTTAGCACTTGTGAACAGTACAGGTATTATCGATAGCGATTACTACAACAATGAGGACAACGAAGGTCATATCATGATTGCCCTCCTAAACTTTGGCAACGAACCTGTTACCCTTGAAAAAGGTGAACGCGTTGCGCAAGGTATCTTCTCTAAATACCTTATCACTAACGATGACGACGCAACAGGCGTACGTACAGGTGGTATTGGTAGCACTGGAACTATGTAAACTACATATAATTCTAGATAGAATGGTGAAAGCCGCTCAACTTAGGTTGGGCGGCTTTTTGTGTGTAAAAAATTACGTATAGGGTTAGATATACTAAAGGTAATCCAGAACCATATTTATTTTGTTTGTTGTGTTATATAGGAGATTAGCTATGGAAACTTTAAAAGAAAACATCATCACAGTAGAAGACATTACAGCAGAAATTGAGAAAGCAGAATTTGATGTTCCAAGAGAAGATGAGGATTTTGGTGAGCGCTATGATCGATTACATGCAGAATGGGCTGTAAAAGGATTAAAGAAGTATAGAGATGAATTAAAGGAAACCTTTGCTGACAAAGAACATTTTAAGGATTGGGTAATAGACTTATGGGGAGATGTAAATACTTTTATAGCTGTAATAAACGAAGAACTACGCTTACGTTCTATTGAATCAATTCGAGAAGCATCCGAATGCGCTGCATTGATGAAAATTTTTATTCCCTCTGAAAGTGGTTCAAGAGATGAAGCTGAAGAAAAGGTAAAACGTAATCTAGAAGAAGCTTTAGAAGAACATGACCAAAGAATTCTTAATATCTATGATGTAGAAGTAGTACCACTTTTAACATGGTGTGAAGAATTACTTGTGATGAAAGCCTTTTTAACTAATGATTTCTATATGAAAGGATCATTTTCAGACAAATTAAAAGAAATATATACAAATGTGTTTACATTGCTAGATAGAAACTTGCCAGAAAAAGTTGAATACAGTGATGCTCATTCCTTTGAATATTATGTGGATTTAGAAGATGAATGGGAGTATTTGTACTTAGATGATCTAAATCCAGTAGAAGAACTACTTGCTATATTGCCTGGTAGCCCTTATGAATGTGATGTGATGTATTATGCTAAGAGTATTAATAATAAAATAAATAGAGGAAGAATTGATATTTTACAAACCCAGTATAAATATCTCTATTTAAATTACATGAATTAAAAATGAAAATAATTAGATAATATTAATGAAAAAAAATAATGAAGTTTTAATGAAGAATTAAGCTTTTTGCTGATAAAATTATTTTAGAAATATATTCCGCTTAAAAAAATGGAGGGTATTTTTTTATTGAGAAAAAAAGAGAAGAAAAAAAGAAATCGATTTTTAATAATCTAAAAAAATGCAACTATTTCTGGAGCATCAAGTGAAGTTGTTCAGCGTTATGGCTCGGCAGTAAAAGAGCATTATATGTCTTATACTGGGATTAATAATGAAACTGGTAATCATCTAAAAAAAGGATTAAAAAGATATAGCAAGTTCAAAAAAATTAATCCAGATTATGAATATAATAATTTACATCAGCAAGCAGGTTTTTTTCTGCTGAAATTAAAATCAGAGCGAAAGAAAATGCTAATAATATTATAAATAATATTAAAGAAACTACTGTTAGAACTGACGATATTGGAATGGTTAATGATGAATATTGTGATTTAGTTACATTAGATTCTTCTGGTAACATTATTAAAGACTCTGAAAGACAAGTTAAATTCATTGGTAATAGTCAATCTGATCCTAGTGGTATATATAAACCAAAGCGAATTCTCCAGAGCCTGAAAAGTAGAAAAATTTGAAAAGTACTTAGATAAAGGTGTAAAATTAGAAATTCCATCAGATGACTACGATAATGTAATAAAAGAAATTAATGATGAAATCAGTATAAATCAAAAAAATCAATACGAAGTGGTAAACTAGATTCTAAGTTAATTCAATCCAAAGAGGAAAATATAAAGAAACTTGAGCTGATAAAGAAAAATTTGAAGAAGAGTAACATTTCGTCAAAGGAAGCTTTAGAAGCTCGAATGAATCCTTTATTATCTACAGGAAAAGAGATTGTTTCAGTTTCTCATGAAGCAGGGGTCCAAGGACTTAAGTTTGGTGCAGCTATAGGGGGAAGTATATCTATAATTAAAAATATGGTTGCATTTGCTAAAAGTGATATTACTTTTGATGAGGCTATGAAAAATTTTATACGTGAGACAGGTGGTTCTGCTGCGGTAGGGTATGCAACAACTTTTAGTGGTAGTGCAATTAAAGGTATCATGCAAAACTCTACTTCTCAATATATTAGAACATTATCAAAAACTAATTTACCGGGTACGTTAGTTGCAGTAACCGTTACTGTTGGAAAAAGTTTAACAAAATATTTTAGAGGTGAAATTGATGGTCTTGAATGTATGCAAGAATTAGGCCAAGAAGGGGCAAATATGGTAGCATCTGCTATATTTGCAACCATTGGGCAAATTGCTATTCCTATACCTGTAGTAGGTGGATTAATAGGAGGAATGTTAGGGTATTCGCTTTCAGCAGCTAGTTTTGGCTTTTTAAAAGAAGCATTAGAAAATGAAAAAATTGCTAGAGAGAATAGACTTAAGATTGAAGAAGCTTGTAATAATTATATTCAATTTATGGATGAATATAAGAGTTATATTTCAGAAAATATAAATAACTATTTATATAAAGAACAGGATATTTTTTTCTAAATCTTTTGAGGGTATATTAGATGCGACTAAAATTGGAGATATTAATTGGTTTATTGATAGTGCAAATGATATCTCACTACAATTTGGAAAACAACCTGTTATAAAAGATACAATGGATTTTTTTACAAAAAAATGGAATCAGATGAGACTATAATTATTTGAAAAAAAGAGCGGTGTATTATGACATTATCATTATTTAAAGGAGTAAATGGAATGACTTTATGGGGAAAAAGATTATGAAATAGCATTATATTATTTATATATGATTGCGGATGGTGAGTTATCTCCAGAAGAAATGACTATATTTAAGAGTATTTGTCAGAAGTTAGGTAAAATAGATGAATACCAAAAATATTATTACATATTGTAAGGGATTAGGACAAACATCTAGTTTCACTAAAATTGTAGATGAAGCTTTTAGAAACTGAAATAGAAGATTATTATGATGATGAAGAATTATTATCTTCTTATAGTAAAAGGGCATTTAATTGAGATAATATGGAATTTAATTTCATTAGGTTTTTTTGTGATAAGGAATATAGTCCATCTGAAGAGAAAAATTGTTAAGTATCTATGTAAATGTTGGGAGATAGATGATTCTATTTATTTAGAGTTAATAGAATGTGCAAAAAAACATTAGGTCGAATCAATGAATATAGAAATTGGGTTTATAAGACTTTTGCTGGTACTAATACATTGTTAGAACTAGAAGATAAAATAGATAAAAAAATATTAAAAAGTATTGAAGAATCAATAGCTGTTTGTTCAAAAGAGTTTGTTGCTGTTATATAGGAGGAAATATTATGCCATTACCATTATTAATTGGTTTAGCTGTTGTTACGGGTGGAGTAGGTATTGCAAAAAGGTATTGGTGCTCGCTGATACTCAAAGTAAAGCAAATGATATAAATGAAAAAGCTCAGGATATTGTAGATTTAGCTAAAGAAAAAATGGAATTTAGTAGAGAATCTTCTGGTGCATCTATTAAACAATTAGGTGAGTGTAAAGTTGATATTTTACAAGGAGCAGTAATTAAATTCATTAATGAATTTAAAAAAAGTTAAAAATATAGAATTAGACAATAAAAAAATATTGAGTTTGATGAATTCTCGAAAAATTATTTTTAAATGAAAAAAACAATTAGAGGAATTAAAAGACGTAACATTAATTGCATCATCGATTGCTAAAGGTGTTGCTGGTGGTGGTGTTGCTGGCGCTGTGACTGCATTTGGCGCATATAGTATGGCAACTACATTAGCAACTGCTTCTACGGGAACCGCGATAGCAGGACTTTCTGGAGCGGCAGCAACAAATGCAACTCTTGCTTTTTTTGGGGGAGGATCATTGGCTGCTGGTGGTTTAGGAATGGCTGGTGGTGCAGCCGTATTAGGTGGTTTAGTTGCTGGTCCTGCATTAGCAGTATTAGGGCTTGTAGCTTCATCTAAAGCAAATGCAAATTATGAGGATGCAAAATCTAATTTAGCAAAAGCCAAAGCCTTTAAAAGCGAAATCAGTGCAGCTATTGTTGAATCTACTGGAATTAGACGTTGTGCATCTATGTTTTACAGATTTTTAGTTTCATTAAATACTATTTTTGAGCCATTAGTTTATGAAATGTCAACTATAATTAATACTAAGGGTGATGATTTTTCATTGTATTCTAATGAAGATAAAGAGGTTTTTGCAAAAGCAATATCAATGGCGGGTGCTTTAAAAGCTGTATTGGATTTGCCTGTAATTGGGGATGATGGTAAATTGGCGAATGATAGTATTTTTAAAACTTCAAGCAGTATCAAATAAAAATTAAAAATTTCTTAATTTTAGAAGTAGAAAATATATGTTTGAATGTAATCAATGTGGTCTATGCTGTAGAAATATAGATAAGATTCCACAACTAAAGGATTTCCATAATGGGAATGGTATCTGTAAATATTTACATGATAATAAATGTAGTATTTATGATAATAGGCCAGATATTTGTAGTGTTGATAGAATGTATGAAAAAGTATTTTTAAAAATCAATATACACGATTAGAATTTTTATCATTTAAATAAGATGGTTTGTGAACAAATAAAGAATTTAAATGTATAGTATTTTTTTGGTACCAATTACAATTGTGATTGGTACCATTTTATAGTTATATATAAATATATGGTGATATTAAAAAAATCGACCTCTAAAAATTTTTGGCAAAAATAGGTCTATGAGATTTGAATACTTTAAGATCAAGGTATGAAAGGAATAGTAATAACAAAATAGTTAAAAAGTTTTTATTTAATAATATGTGATACAAAAATAACTGAAATAAGATTTCCTCAAAAATTTTTGAATTTATATTAATGGGGATTACAAATATACAAATTTGAATTTTTCTATAATTAAAAAAATATTTATGATACCAATAGACTTATAATCATTTATAAAAAGTTATTTTTTTGTATGAGTTTGATTTAAATTATCAATTAATTACACGTCATTTATTACACATGTCATGTATTACACTATATGTATAAGCTCTAACATAAATTATTTAGAACATTATATTGTTTAGTAGTATAGAGGTGTATTAAATGAAAACAGATGTTATCAAAGAAGCGCTTGAAAGTGTAAAAAAAGAAGATCCTAAATTATACGAGGATGTAGTAGAGTATATTTCTTCTAATAGAAATAAGACCGGTGTTCATCCTGATGGGGTGTATCAAGAACATAGTTGGCCCAATATTATAGGACCTATGCCTGGACCTTTTTCCTCATCCACGGAATCCATTTGAACAAAATCCTTTTGGTGTATTTTGGCCATTGGCTGGCTTATATCTATTCTATAAATTAGTTAGAAAGGTATGGCGATTATTACGAGGCAAGAATCAAAATATTTCCTTAGATGATATTATTACGTATATGAATAATCATAAATGATGTGTTGTATGGGAGAGTAATAATGGCTTCAAAAAAAGTTAAAAATTAGGTGATATTGTATTTTTGTCAACGAAGTAACTTTTTTTCTTTGGTGATGTATATCAACATTATGGCGTATATGCTGGATATCATAAAATTATCCACTATATAAAAAGGGGATTCTCCATTAGACGGACGCATTGCTGAGACTAGCATTGAAGAGTTTTTGTGATGGAGATACCTTATATATTGCAGAGGATGATAGTTTATTATCTATTTTCCAAGACTCTGATGTAACTGCTAGATTTTATGGGCCCCGTAAAACTGTACAACGTGCAAAATCTATGATTGGAAAAGGCGATTATAACTTGTTTGGCCATAACTGTGAACACTTTGCTATTTGGTGTAAAACAGGTCAACTAGAATCTACACAACTTAGTATAGAAGGTATGGCGACAAGATTTTTTTACGTCCTTCACGCGGACCATTGAAATGGTTAGCTGATGAAATTTGGCGCGTAGAGGCCAAGTATTAGTAGTAACTATAAGGGACTAGCAATACAGTAATATATGTATTGCTAGTTCTAAGTTTTGAAAAAAGCAAAATATTTTAAAAATAATTGTTGACACACACGGATACGTGTATTATAATTACATCATCAGGTGAAAGAAATCACCAACATGTAGAACAGAAAGACTTAGATTCTAACAGCAATCCTATCACATATATCGTTTATTGAGATGAGTATAGAATCTAGTATAATTTCATAGTTATCGTTCATAAACGATTCATAAGGTTAGACACCAGCAGCAATCCTTTGATTAAATAACCTGAAAAAGTAGTTATGGAGACCCTTTGGTCTAGAGTATCGTGTCTAGTTATCCTTAGCCTCAGTGAGGTTAGTAATTGTCTTGAACTTTGTATTGTAACCGCTCACGGTTGTCTTGTTTATTTTGCTTTCAAAATTTACGTTGTGATAATCCGTAGCGGTTTTTTATATGCCAAGGAGATATGAACTATGAATACATTTATGAACGCTTTAACAAACAATGAAAAATCTTATACTGCTAATGATGGTACTGCGTATCGTACAAGTGGCAGTCCTCTTGTGGACCTTAATTTCTCTGTGCCTGCATTACGTCAAGTTGCGGTTGATTTTTATGGTAAAAGTAAACATGACCGCTATTTCTATGGTGCACATCGCACTATGGATGCTGTGGATGCATTGCGCTTATTCATTACATCCTATGATGGAGACCCTCTGTATACCATGAAATGGCTTATGTATGCTCGCCATATTAAGCTAGGTCTTGGCGAGCGTGATGTATTTCGCATGATGCTCACTAAAATTGGTGACTTGTATCCAGAGATGGCATTGAAGTTCATCATCGGCACCGAGTTATGGAACTATGGCCGTTGGGATGATGTGTTACGCATCTTTTTTGATACTACAAGTGGTATCTTACACGATGGACTAGGGGCGTTAATAGCTAATCAGTTTAGACGCGATGTAATGGCGTGTGGACTAGGCGATTCCATTAGTTTATTAGCTAAATGGATGCCGTCCAATAATACATCGTCTAAGCAAAAACGTTCTGAGGCGGTTATTTTACAATCCTTATTACATCTAAGTGCACGAGAGTACCGTAAAACTCTGTCTAGATTGCGCGAACATCTAGCGGTGGTAGATCGCAAGGCTTCTCTTAACCAATGGAACGATATTAATTATAATCATGTGCCATCAAAGGCGAATCTTAAATATCGCAATGCTTTCTTAAAACATGATGAAGAACGCCGCCAGGCGTATCTTACATCATTAGAAAAGGGCGATGATTCTGTTAAGATTAATGCCAATTCTATGTTCTTATATGATATTGTACAAGCTTATATAGACAATAATAGTTGCTGGAGGAATATTTTAAGACCGTATGATGAAACATTAGAGCAATTATGGCATGCCCAAGAATCGCCTAAGGATTATGACGATATCTTAGTTATACGCGACGGGTCTGGATCTATGGGGCAACAACTATCAGGTAATAGTTCCGTTACCGCACTTAGTGTAGCAGATTCTATTGCATTGTATTGTGCACAGCATAATAAGAATGAATCCTTTAAAAATCGATTCATTACCTTTAGCAATCGCCCTCAGATGGTAGACATTTCGATGTGTAAAACTTTGCGAGATAAGCTTAGACGCTTACATCGCTTTGACGATTATAGCAATACGGATATAGAGGCAACATTTGACTTAATTCTCGACACAGCTGTAAAACATCATCTGCGTCAAGAGGAGTTACCTTCAGCTTGTCTCATTATTTCTGATATGCAGTTTGATCAAGCTACAAAGCATGATGATAACACAACTGTTATTGAATCATGTCGTCAGAAATTTGAAGCCCTTGGGTATACTATGCCACGGCTCATTTTCTGGAACGTATCTGTCTATGCACATAATACAATTCCTGTACAAATGCATCTAAGTGGTGTCATTCTCGTATCTGGATTCTCTAAATCCATCGTAGATATGGTGGTATCTAGAGAAGTCAATCCTGAAACGGCACTTAAAGTGGAGTTAGACTCTAAATGTAGTATTGTAGATACAGTATTACAAGGCTATGAAAAGGTAGCTTAATATTTATATAATCTCATTAAAATAGGTTCCTATTAGTCACAATATGACGAGTAGGAACCTTCTTTTTTTAATGTAATTAATTTGTGCTATAATGAGTTGTAGGTTTTTATAC
>BNJV01000482.1_pt1 | contig 65463 bp, 104 predicted proteins | sample 8540591 | NCBI WGS metagenome assembly BNJV01 (sample SAMD00202457, study PRJDB9452) | human saliva metagenome | host: Homo sapiens
TTCATTTTATCACCTCTTTGGATTTACAAAAATTATATTTGCATTTTTCTTTATTAGTAATATTATATTTATAATCTTTAGGATCACCAAAAACTATCTTATATTTACCATCATTTGTCCCAAATAGAATATAAGGTGAACCGTGAGTCCCTCCACTATTAGTTCTTACACTTCCTATAGTTACCATTTTCCTCTTACCTTTTTTCAAAAGTCAGCAGGTATCATAAATTTGTTATTAGGTATTGAAAAAATTTTTGACCACTTCCTTTTTCCATTTACTTTATCAAAACTTTTTAAGATTTAATCCTTCTTTTTCAAATAATTCTTTAATTTCTTCTGTTGTCATATTTTTTTAATTTAGCTATTCCTTCATCTATCAATAATTCACTAAGATTTTTCTACTTTTCCCGCTTTGAGGGTTATAACATCTCCAACCTTTTCTCCAACATCAGCATTACTTAAATCTATTCCATCTGTTGTTAATGATATCTCACTGTTATTATCTTCTCCAAACTTTTTCTTTACATATTCATTTGCTGGTCTTCCTAAAGTTTCTAAGACTTCTTCATCATTTTACTTATCTTCTGCTACTTTTTTATCTTGTCTTCCTTAACTCTTGAACCTATTACATTATAGAAACTTGTACTCCATTTTAGAAAAAAAGCTATATAAATATTTTTTTCAATCTATATAGCTTTTTCATAATTCTTAATCTACTTCTATTATTTCTTCATATTCTTCATAATTTTCTGGAATTTTTCTTTCTAAATTCTATCCATCTTTTTCATCAATTTTAACATACCTTTTTCTTGATATTTCTGCCTTCCCTTCCTCATTATCTGGATCAAATACCCAATAAATATATACTCTATCTTCTATAAAATCTCCTCCCCAAACTTGACCATCCATTGCTGAAGGTTCTTTCTTTTCTAATCTCTCACAAATGCTATCCAAATAGATTTCAAAAACACTAATATCACTTATGTAACATGATATAATATCTTCATTTTGTGTTTCATTAATAGAACTACATACTATCAATTTTTTTCATGAATACTTTTTCAAAAACTTTTGTAATAATAGAATTTAAATTTCATTTTTTTCTCCTTGATTTAATTATTTATTTTTTTATTGTAAAGGGTAGACTGTTGTATTTGGATATAGAAATCCTCTTACTTTTTACTCCTGATGAAGTAGTTCCTTCCCAATATCTACCTGTTACTATTTTATTTCTATAAGCGATATCTACTTCTACTATTATTCTACTTTTTTTAACCAACTTTCTGGAAATAATGTCGTTTCTTGTGATGTTATTCCATCTCTTTTTACTTTTAATTTCCATTGATTAGTATTCTGATCAAATACTGAAATATCTGCTGTACGAACTCCATTAGAACTTACTGAATGTAAATGTTCAATTTTAACATTGTTTACAATTACTTGTCCATGTCTTAAGTTTATTACTTTAGATTTTTATATTTTTCCTTTTTATTTTTACTAGACTTTATTTCTTTACCTTGAAAATAATATTTTTTCTTCCTTGATGTCACCATTTGGAAAAATTCTCTATATATTCCTGAAAAATTTTTCATTCTCATCAAATGCTACCTTTATTTTTTTACTTTATTATTTTCATACTCATGCCATATCCCTATTTTTATTATTTAAATAACTTCCCTCTCAATATAACATTACCATTATCATCTCTTACTTCTCTAAAACCGTATAATTTATTATTTTTTTATAGGCTTTGAAGTCTACTCTTTTTCCTGTTTTTACAATATATTTTCTCTATTCTTAATATATTTTTTTGTGCTTAAATTCATAATACTTTTTTATAGTATTTTTTTGTCTATATTTTCCCTTTTTTTCTAAATTTTTTATTAAAGGAGCATTTTTAATAAAGCTATCTTTATATATCCTATTAGTAGCCATACAAATATCATCTAAATAGTCTATTTCATGAGCCAGTCTTCCACTCTTATTACGATATGTGACAGTTATCCCTACTTCACGCCTTTTTCATCTAAAGTACAGATATAAATTCTATCTTTTTCATTGACTACAATCATTCCTATTCTATTGTCATTTATATATGTTTCTTCTCTTAGTTCATCTTCCAAATAACCATAGTTAATACCTATATAATCATCTTTATATCTTAAAACTTCATAAAACAATTTACCTTCTCTATAGCTTTTTCTAAGAAAAAAATCACCATGTATTTTTCCTGACTATTTGTAATTCACTCATCTTTAACCCCTATTTTTTATTTATCTATTCTTTTCTTTTCTTTACATATTCATTTGCTGGTCTTCCTAAACTTTCTAAGCCTTCTTCATCATTTGACCTATCTTCTGCTACTTTTTTTATCTTGTCTTCCTTCTAATGCCTCTTTTCCATAGCCTTTTACTACATCTCTTAATGCTTCTTTTTAAGTCTTCTTCATTAATTTCTCTAGCTTTTAAACTGTCTAGCTAGTTCTTCAACTCTTGAACCTATTACATTATAGAAACTTGTACTCCATCTTTGAGCTCTTAGATTTGAAAATAGCTAGCTTAAATTTCTAAACTAGCTATTACTTTTTACTATAAAAATTAAATACTTGGTAAAAATACTTTTTGAATCTGCACTTTCATAATAAATATGTATATTATCTCTTTTTTATTATAAAGATTTCATTTGTTTTTAAATCTTTTATATAAATATCTATATAAAATCTTCCTTCCATAGTTCCTGTTCCCAATTTATATTTTTTTCATTTTTCTTCCTAAAAATTCTTAAAAAAATTCCTTTTTGTAATGGATAAATCTTTCTAATAATTTTTCTTTTGTTTTTTTCATCAATATATGGTTCTGCAAAAATCTTCTATTTCTTTTTACTCTTTTTTTAAAGCTTTTTTTCTACCATTTTTTTCTGTTTTTATTTTTTTCTAAAATTTCAGTTAATTCATTAAGTGAAACTTTATCTTTTCTTCTTACTTTTAATTCATTCCTTATTTCATCATAATTATTTTGAATTTTTATATCCAAATATAAAATCTCCTATCTCTTCTCTTTCTTCCCTTGTTGCTGAATCATTTGGACTCTGTTCCATATTTTTTCCATAATTTTTACATCAGTTATTAAATGTGCTAAAGCATCTGGTTCTACTATCATCCTATAAGTAGCAAAGTTATAAGTTCCTATTACCACAGGATTATATACTGGTTTTATTATTTCTAGTATCAGCTCACGTCCATCTTTGTTTACATATTTTTTTATAACGAGTTTCTTTATTAAAATTAAAATATATTGTTCCATCTTTTTCTTTCAATATTATGGTATATTGCTTCATTAGCTTCTATTTTATTCAACTTTAATTTTTCTTCATTATCTCTTGTAATTTCAATATAACCTTCACCAATTTTATCAATAGTCTTTGCTTTTTACAAAGTGTTTAGCTTGATAAAAATAATAATCTGTTTGCTCCCTATATTCATCATCTTTTGAATATCTATTCCAATCAATTTTATAATAATCTTTTCCATCACTCTTTAATTCTATAGCTTCATCATTTTTACTATGAGATAAATTTCTATTCAGCTTTTTCTAATTATTATTTTAATTTTTACCTTATTTAAAAACTTTTCAAATTCTTTTCAATGAATATTCTCCCATAATCTCATCCATCTTATCTTCATACTCTTCTACTTCATCATCTTCTAACTCATCATCTATATTTTTTTCATAGTTTTTCTAGTAGTTTTTGGATATGATTTTTTTAGCAATTTTTCAAATATTTCTATATTTTTCTTCTTTTTCTATATTGACAGTTACTTTTTTATTTACTATATCTATATTTATTATTCCATATCTAATTACTTCCATTATATATGAATATTCACAATATATATAATAAATATTTTCTATTCCCTTTTTCTTTGAAATTTCAAACAAATAGTCTTTTTAATTTCACTTTCATTTTCAAAAACATAAAAGCATAATAATTTCTACCATAAGCTCTCATAATAAGCTTTGTCATCTATTTCATAATATATTCCATTATATTCCATATCAGATAAAGCATCATACATATCAATATCTTCTAGTAAATCATCTTCATATATTTTTTTCCATTTTTTTCTTATATTTTTATTCTTACATATACATCTGTTATATCTGCCATATTTTCCTCCTATATAAAATAACCTCTTTCTTCAAATTCTTTTTAATTCTTCAGGGCTTAGACAATATTCATATATCCAAGCTTTCCATTCTTCTGGTGTAATAGTTTTTTAAATCAAATTTTTTTCATAAATTCATAAGGCTCTGGATATTCTTTAGCTGGTTTTACTGTCTATTAATTCTTTTGGAACTATATCACTTTCTATTTCTAAATCAAATCCCATAATATGATGCTATTTTTTTAAATATAATAATACATAAATATGAAGATAAAAATATATTCTCATCATACATCATTTGTCTTGCTACTTTTTGGTTCTAACATTGCATTTATATTTTCTTTCATCTTTTCAATATTCTTTTTCTGCTAATGCTTTTCAAAAATCCAAATTCAAGAGGAAAATATTTAAAATCTGTTTCTTTTTGAAGGATTAGCTGAATAAAAATCTGCTCTAGCTATTACTTCTTCCCAATTTCCTCTTATAGCAAGTAATATTGTTCTCATTAAATAAAAATCAGCTTCAGATTTCTTATATTTTTCTTTTTCGTGTCCTATTATATCAAAATTTCTTAATATAAAATCTAAAAAAATCTTTATTATTTGACATCAGAATACAAAAAGATGGATCTTTCTACCAGGCAAGATAAGCTCTAGTATCTCTACTCATAAGATATAGCTTTTGAATATATGTATATATTCTTTCTAAAAACTTTCTATATCTTTATCTACTAATAAGGCTTTTAGAAGCTGTTGTTTCATAGATTTCTCCTAAACTCTTTTATACAACTATAAGCAATTTCCCTTTTTTTCTTCTATTCTTTTAAATTATCACTTTCATCATCTATTAATGACTCCATACTCTCTAATAAATGTTTTCAATCTTTCATTAAACTTGCTTACTAACATAAATATCCACCTCTTTTTATTATTATTTATTTGCTACAGTTACTTCAATAAACATTAATTTTTTACTTTCTCTATTTACTGCAACCACTCCTGTTCTTAAAGTATTTTCATCTTATTTATATATTATTTTAGTAAGAAAAAAATTTAGATTCCCTTTATATGTAAGGAGTTTCTTTTTATTTGAATTTCTCTACCTTTTATTATTTCTCCATTTTCATAAGTCTCTATTTTTTTGAAGTTTACCTGCTTTTACTATAATATTTCCATTCACCTGTTGCTATCCATCTTTTTAGCCTCTTCTCCCATATCATAAGCCATTCCTTCTTTTTTTATACTTTTTACCATCTTTATAAAAAAATTGCCATTTTGTTAAGTTAGAACCCATTTCATAATATGTGCTTGAATAAAATTTCCCATTTTCATCAAAAATTTTTAACAAGTCCTACTAATTTCCCATTCTCATAATTAGCAACATTTTTTTATTTTTTTCCATTTTTGATGATAATATCTCCATTCTCCTTCTTCTTCACCTTTCATATTAAATTCTCCATCAGATTCTAAATTTCCATTTTCATACCAAGATTTCCATTGTTTTATCCTAAATCCTTTCCATATAGTACCTGTATATTTTAATTTTTCCACTTTTATAATAACCCTTTTCTTCTATTTCTGTGAATTGAGTTTCTTCTTGCTTTTCTTCTTTAAAAATCTCTATATCATTTATATCTTTCATTTCTTCAAATTTATAGCCTTTTAGGTCACTTTCTTCAATATAGTCTTTAAAAATTTTTATACAAAAATCTTTCTTTTAGAAAATCTTTTTCGATAGTTCCTATTTTTAAAAAAATATCATTTTTACCACTTACTTTTGAAAAATCATAAACATCTATTATATTTGAGGTAACTTTTAAGCTATAACAATATTCAATATTTTTTTATATCTGTTACAATATAAAAATCTTTCTTATCATAACTTACTTTTTAAATATTCTAATTTTTCCTGAGTATTTTTCTATATATTCTTTTTGCTTTTTCTTGATAACAATACTTTCATTCCAAATCCAGGAATAGATATTATATCTTTAACATTAGATTTTTTTACCATCTGGTATTAATTCTACATATTTTTCTAATCCTTCATATGTACCATATTTATCTTTATATATATCTAATAATGTAACATCTAATATTTTTTTGCTTCTCCTTCTACATACCTTTTTAAATTTGCTTCTTCGTAAAATCTATCTTTTTCTAAAATACCTATCTAATTCTTCTTTTGAAAAGAAAAATGAAGCATCTTTATTTATTTTGAATGTAAAAATTACATTATAATTAGCATAATCAAACCCTATTTCATATATTTTCATTCTATTTTTTCACCTTTTCTGTTGTTTTTAAATTTTCCATATTTTCAGCAATATCTGGTATAGATTTTTCTTTTGTTTTTCATTAATATTATGTAAGGAGTTTCTCTTATTTGAATTTCTCTACCTTTTATTATTTCTCCATTTTCATAGGTTTCTATTTTTTTGAAGTTTACCTGCTTTACTATAATATTTCCATTCTCCTGTTGCTATCCATCTTTTTAGCCTCTTCTCCCATATCATAAGCCATTCCTTCTTTTTTATACTTTTTACCATCTTTATAAAAAAATTGCCATTTTTGTTAAATCTGAGCCCTTCTTCATAAAATGTACTTGATATATAATTTCCCTTCTTCATCAAAAATTTTTGACAAGTCCTACTAAACCTCCATAATCATAATTAGCTATATTCTTTTATATTTCCATTCTCATAATAAATTTTCCAAATTCCATCTTGTTCTCCATATTTGTAATCTCCTACAAATTGAAGTTTTTCCATTCTCATAATAAAATTTCCATTCTTTTTACTCTAAGACCTAATCTAGTTAGTCCTTCATACTTTAAGTTTCCATTTTTCATAATATTCTTTTTCTTCTATTTCTTCTATTTCAGGTTCTGGTTCTGGAATAAAAGGTATTACTATCTTGTACTTCTTCAAAAAAATATCCTTTTTAAATCACTTGCCTCTATATAATCTTTAAATTTCTCTAAACAATAAACCCTCCATAAGATTCTTTTTGTTATGTATTTATAATCTGAAGCAAAAAAATTATATTTTTCTCCACTTATTTTTTTGAAAAATCTAAAAATATTATTTTCTAATAGTATCTTCAACAGAAGAAAGTTCAATTTTTGTTAATTCAGTTACTATATATAAAGGAATATTTTTTTATAGAAAAACTTCTATATATTTAAAATAATCAGAATATTTTCTTTCAATATAATCTTTTGCTTTTTTTAGATAATATAAATCCTGTCCCTATACTCCAAACTTTCATAATATCTGATATTTTAAGTTTTTTTACCATCTATTTTTAGTTTAATATTTTTTTCTAATCCTTCATATGTTCCATATTTTAACCTATACATTTTTAAAATTTCAAATCTTTGATATTTCTAATTTTCCTGTTAAATATCTATTTGCTATTTCTTCATCATGCTTTATTCTTTTTTTATTAAATTCTCTATTTCTTTTTTATCAAAAATAATTCTACATCTTTTGTAATTTTCAAATTCAAAAACTTGGTATTTCATCATCAAAATTTCAATAAAAATTTATATACTTTTCATATTATATCCTTCCTAGTTTTTTTAATATTTTCTGGAATTGTTGGCTTGTACTTCATTTTAGAAAAAGCTATATAAATATTTTTCAATCTACATAGCTTTTTAATATTAAAAATTTTTAAACTAATTTTTTTATTTTTTTATTTCTATCTATTCAAGAGAAGTTTTTACATACTCTCCTGTTTCTAAATTTTTGAATACTTTTTATATTTCTTGTTATTATATCAAAAGTGAAATTTATAGTTATCTAGCTGCCCATAGATTTCTCTTTTTTTCTATATCAGCATCCAATGTTTTTACTCTGATATAAAGAACCATATATATCCTGTAAATTTCTACATTCTAAATAATTTTTTTAATTTTATCTTTTGGATAATCCCATTCTTCTCCTCTTTCTTTTACAAACGAAAAACCTATTATATTATCTGCTAAATCTACTATAACAACTAATTCCTTTATATTTTTTTGATAAATAAACTTCTTCAAAATCATCATAATATAAATCATATCTATTTATTATTTCATCAGTTAGTGCTATTCCTACTTTTAAAGTATTATCTATTTGAAAATTTTTCATCAAATATTTTTTTATTAATAAGACTTTTCTCCAAATTTTAAATAAATAGTTACTTCTACATATTCATAAGGTCTATATGCTAATGAAAAAGTTGAAGGCTCATATTCTGTATTACTATTATTTAATTCAGGGAAAAATTTCTTCTATAGTTTCTTCTAAATAAATTTCTTTTATATCTGTATTCCATCTTATCACCTTTTTTCTTATTTTTCAAACTCATCTAGATGTACTAAATTTTTAAATTTTATCATATCTAATAGAAAAACCAATATTTTTCAAATAAAAAGGGGTTGTTGCAAATTTAAAATTTCAATCTTAAAGTAAAAATAAGTGAGTTACGAATGGAAATTTTTAGATAAAAAAATCAAATAGAATGAGCTGAGTAATTCTCAGCATGTTTGAGCATAGCGAGTTGGCTGAAATTACAGCGAATTCTTGATTTTTTTATCGTTAAGAAATTTACTCAGTAACGAACTATTTTTTTACTTTTTGTTAATTTGCAACAACCCCTTATTTTATTTTTATTTCTTATTTTTTACTTTTTGTTGATAGTCTGCTTCAATATCAGCTTTCCATTCTTTTTCAATTCATTTCCTGAACGAACTTCTGTAACTGCCTTATTTAAGCTCTTATAATTTCAATTGAGTTCCAACACTATCAGAATTATAGTTCACTGCTCTTTCAGCACTAATTCCTATTGTATTTGCAGTTTCTATTGCATCTATATTAGCACCTAAGAATAGAAATTCCCAACCATCTTTTTGCTTTTTGAGTTTCTATCAATTTTTAACAGCAGCAGAATTGTATTCCTTACTAGCATTTTTCTAAACCATCTGTTATTATTATAAATAGAACTTTTGTTGCTTTTTTTCACCTTTAGATAACGTATTTTGTATAGCTTTTTTTCTTTAGCTATAGTTTTTCCCTATAGCGTCTAAAAAGAGCTGTACTTCCTCTAACATAATATTCTTTTTCAGTTATATTTTTGTACTTTAGTGATATCTACTCTATCATGTAACAATTCATATTGATCGTCAAACAAAACTGTTGTAATATATGCTTTACCTTCCTTTTTCTTTGTTTTTTCTAAAACAGAATTAAATCCACCAATAGTATCTGATTCCAATCCACCCATAGAACCACTTCTATCTAAAAATAAATATTACATCTACTACTTTCTTTATTTTTTTACTTACAGATTTAGCTTGAATTTCTTCTGAAAAACTAAAAAGCAAAAAAACTGTAACTAACAATGCCATTAAAAAAATTTCATTTGCATCAACTCCTTTTTTTATAAAAAAATTCCTATGACTAATTATAGCATAAAAATTTTTTGAAAAGTGTAAATAATATTAAAAATTATGATAAAATAAATAACAAATACTATTTTTAGGAGGAGATTATGAGAAAGGCAAATAGAGAAGTCAAAGATAGAAATGAAATTATAGAAATCATGAAAAAGATGTGATGTATGTAGATTAGTTTTTAACAATGGAGACTATCCTTACATTGTTCCTTTAAATTTTGGTTTAGATGCTGATGAAGAAAAAGTTATTATCTATTTTCATAGTGCCTTAGAAGGAACAAAAGTTGATATAATGAAAAAGAGAAATGAAAGCAACTTTTTGAAATGGATTGTAATCATGAGCTTCAATATTATGAAGATAGAGGATATTGTACTATGGCTTATGAAAGTGTTATAGGTAGAGGTAAAAATAAGAATATTATCTGAAGATGAAAAATGGAGGCTTTAAAGAAATTAATGGCACAGTATCATAAAAGATAAAGAGGCATATTTTAATCCTGCAGCAATACCTAGAACTCTTGTTTATTGTCTTGAAGTGGAAGAGATGACAGCAAAAAGAAAAATAAGCTCAGATAAGTTCACATTCATCAATTTTTATGATAAAAATATAGTGATTTAAATTAAATATAAGTGAGGTAAGATAATGAAAAATTTTGGAAAAAGCATAATATTTTTTTAGGACTACTGTTAACAATGGTATCTTGTCTCTACTATGCATACTGTAATTTCTAAAAGAAATTTAGATGTACAGACTAAGATGTCAGACACAATTTGGTTAGAGCCTGCAGCTGCAAATCAAAAAAACTGTATTTGTAAAAGTTTCAAATACAAGTGGAAAGAATTTAAATATTGAACAAAAATAATAAGTATTTTTATCAGCAAAAGGTTATAGAATAGTTAACGATCCTGCTGAAGCAAAATATTGGTTACAAGCTAATATTTTAAAAAGTAGATAAAGTTAATCTAAATAATGAGAATGGTTTCTCTGATGCTGTTTTTAGGTGCTGGAATTGGAGGAGTTTTAGGCGCCAACGTTCAGGTGGAGCTTATACTGCACTTGGTTGGGGACTTGCTGGAGCTGCAATAGGTACAATAGCAGATGCTTTAGTTAGTGATACTGCTTATGCAATGGTAACTGATATTTTTAATTTCTGAAAAACAGGGAAAAATGTACAAAGTTCTACAAGAAACTCTGTTAAACAAGGAAATTCAGGGACTATGACTTCTAGTACTAGCTCTTCATCTAATATGGAAAAATATTCTACAAAAGTTTTAAGCACAGCAAACCAAGTAAACTTAAACTTTGATAGTGCTATTCCTATATTAGAAGATGAATTAGGAAAAGTTATTTCAGGAATATTCTAAAAACAAAATTATATAAGTGAGGTAATGGAATGAAGAAGATTCTAAAGACTGTATTTATTTTAACAATAATATTAACAATTGTGCTTTCTTCCACTATACACACTATAATTTCTAAAAGAAATCTTGAAGTACAGACTAAGATGTCAAATACAATATGGCTAGAACCTGTTGATACAGATCAGAAGACAATATTTGTAAAAAAATTTCAAATACATCTGATAAAGATTTAGATATTGAATCAAAGGTGATAAACGCTTTTAAAAACTAAAGGTTATAAAATAGTAAAAGAGCCATCTGAAGCGAAGTACTCTTTACAAGTTAATATTTTTAAATGTAGAAAAATCAAATCTAAATGATGCTGATGGTTCAGGATTTTCTGAAGTATTTATGGCAGCTGGAATTGGAAGTATTTTAGCTACTCAATCTGCAGAAGATAGAGCTGACATTGTAGGTTTAGGTATGGCTTCAGCTACTCTTTGCAAAGATATCGTCTGCATTTGTAAAAAGATGTTGTCTATGCTATGATAACTGATGTTTTAGTCAGTGAAAAATTGGAAAAATGTGCAAGTAACAACTGTGAATTCAGTAAGCCAAGGAATTTTCAGGAACAAGAACTTCTACTTCTTCTGAAACTTCTAATATTGAAAAGTATTCAACAAGAGTTTTAAGTACTGCTAATAAAGTAAACTTAAAAATTTGAAAAAGCTATGCCTGTATTAGAAGATGAATTAGTAAAAGTTATTACTGGAATATTTTTAAAAATAAAATAGAAATGGAGATGATACTATGTACCTAGATGAATATAAAAATGGTTAGATTCTACTATGCTATCAGAAGATGAAAAAGAAGAATTAAGAAGCATTGCTAATGATGAAAAAGAAATTGAAAATAGATTTTTATACTAATCTAAGCTTTGGAACAGCTGGTATGAGAGGTGTAAGAGGTATAGGGAAAAATAGAATGAATAAATATAATATAAGAAAAGCTACTCAAGGCTTAGCAAATTATATTATAGAAGCAACTGGAGAAACTGGGAAGAAAAGGTGTTGCTATTGCCTATGATTCAAGATTGGATTCAGTTGAAAATGCTATCAATACTGCAATGACTTTAGCAGGTAATGGAATAAAAAGTTTATTTATTTGAAGGAATAAGATCAACTCCAGAACTTTCTTTTTGCAGTAAGAGAATTAAAAAGCTCAAGCAGGTGTTATGATTACAGCTTCTCACAATCCAAAAGAATACAATGGATATAAAGTTTATTGGGAAGATGGAGCACAAATAGTTGACCCTCAAGCAACAGGGATTGTAAGTGCTGTTGAAGCAGTAGATATTTTTAATGGTAGTTAAATTAATGGACGAAAAAGGAAGCTATAGAAAAAGGCTTACTTGTTTATGTTGGTAAAAATTAGATGATAGATTTATAGAAGAAGTTAAGAAAAATGCTATCAATCCTGATGTAGAAAACAAAGATAAAATCAAATTGTTTATTCCACCCTCTACATGGAGTTGCAGCAAGACCTGTAGAAAGAATTTTTAAAAGAAATGGGTTATACAAGTGTATATCCTGTAAAGGAACAAGAACAACCAGATGGAAACTTCCCTACTTGTGACTATGCTAACCCTGAAGATACAAGTGTATTTTAAGCTAAGTACAGAGCTTGCAGATAAGGTTGGAGCTGAAATCTGTATAGCTAATGACCCTGATGGAGATAGAATGGGACTTGCTGTTCTTGATAATAATGGAAAAATGGTTCTTCCCTAATGGAAACCAAATAGGTATCTTGTTTTGCAGAATACATTTTAAATCATAGATATTCCAGCAAATGGAACTATGATAACAACAGTTGTATCAACTCCACTTTTTGATACTATTGTTAAAAAGAATGGAGCATTAAGAGTTCTTACAGGTTTCAAATATATTGGTGAAAAATTAGACAATTTGAAAAACAAAGATTTAGATGGAACTTTCTTATTTGGTTTTTGAAGAATCAATTGGTTATTTAGTTGGTACTCATGTTAGAGATAGAAGATGCTGTTGTTAAGCTTCTATGATAATAGCAGAAATGGCTACAACTTTTAAAAACAATGGTTCTAGTATCTATAATGAAATAATAAAAATTTATGAAAAATATGGTTGGCGTTTAGAAACTACTATTCCTATAACTAAAAAGGTAAAGATGGACTAGAAGAAATACAAAAATTATGAAGTCTATGAGAGACTCATACTGAAATTGCAGGAATAAAAGTAAAAAGAATATAGAGATTATCAAAAAAGGTGTAGAAGATTTACCAAAATCTGATGTTATACAAATAGTTTTTAGAAGATGAAACTTACTTAACAGTAAGACCTTCTGGAACTGAACCCTAAGATTAAATTCTATATTTCAGTTGTTGATAACGATAAAAAGTTGTTGAAGAAAAATTAGCAAAAATTAGAAAAGAATTTTTGAATTATGCTGAAAAATCTATAATACTTTACATACATATTCCTTTTTGTGAAAGAAAAATGTAACTATTGTGACTTTACTTCATTAAAAAGGAACTGATAATCAAATTGAAAAATATAATTATCTTTTAAAAGAGATAGATATTTATAGCAAAAACTATGATTTATCAGAAAAACAGGATACTATATACTTTGGTGGAGGGACACCTTTCCCTCCTACCAATAGATAGCTTAAAAAGAATTCTATCTAGATTTTCTTATGATGAAAAATACTGAAATTACTATTGAAGTAAATCCAAAAACTGTTGACATCAATAAGTTGAAAGAATATAGAAATTTAGGAATTAATAGATTAAAGATAGGAATTCAAACTTTTAATGATGAGAATTTAAAAGTTTTAGGAAGAATTCATAATTCAGAAGAAGCTATAGAAGTATATAATATTGCAAGAGAAGTGGGCTTTAAAAATATTAGTCTAGATATTATGTTCTCTTTACCTAATCAGACTTTAGAAATGTTAAAAGTCGATTTAGAAAATTTAATTCTTTTAAATCCTGAACATATCTCTATTTATTCTTTAATTTGGGAAGAAGGAACAAAATTCTATAGAGATTTAAAAGCTGGTAAATTAAAAGAAACTGATAATGATTTAGAAAGCTACTATGTATGAGTATATAATTGACTATTTAAAGTCAAAAGGATATGAACATTATGAAATCTCAAATTTTTCTAAAAAGATTTTTGAAGCAAGACATAACTCTATATACTGGGAAAATAAGAAACTATTTAGGGCTTGGTCTATCAGCTGCAGGTTATCTAGGAAATCTAAGATATAAGAATTTCTTTCATTTTAAAAGATTATTATGATAAACTAGATAAGAATATTTTACCTGTTGATGAAAGAGAAGAACTTACAGCAAAATGATATTGAACAATATAGATATCTAGTAGGATTTAGACTTTTTAAATAGCCTCTTATTCCAAGTAAAGAATATTTAGAAAAATGTGAAATTTTTAGAAAAAGAAGCTTATCTTGTAGAAAATGGATATATTTTTAAGTTCTAAAGGACTTATGTTATTTAATGACTTTATTGCAAATTTTATAGATGATTAATATTACAAAAGAGGTTTTTATTATGAGTATTCAAGCTAGTGTTGAAGAAATTTTTAGAACATAAAAATATTCTCCTTATCCAGAAAAAGTAAAATTGATTGCTGTTACAAAATATTCTTCAGTTGAAGATATAGAAGAATTTTTAAAGACAGGACAAAAATATCTGTGGAGAAAATAAAGTTCAAGTTGTTAAAGATAAAATAGAATATTTTAAAAATAAGAATACAGATATTAAATGGCACTTTATTGAAATTTACAAAAATAAAGTAAAAATACATTATAGATGATGTGAGTTGCAATACACTCTGTAAATAAATTCAAGTTTGGCTCAAGAAATCAATAAAAAGGCTGAACAATCAGGAAAAACTATGGATGTTTTATTGGAAATTAATGTCTATAGTGAAGAAAGTAAACAAGGTTATTCCTTAGATGAATTAAAATGTGATATAATAGAATTGAAAAATCTTAAAAATTTGAATATAATAGGAGTAATGACTATGGCTCCATTTACAGATGATGAAAAATTTTAAGAATGGTTTTTTCAGAACTTAGAAAGATTAAAGATGAGTTAAACAAGGAATACTTTTGATAATAATCTTACTGAGCTGTCTATGGAATGTCCAACGATTATAAAATTGCCTTTACAAGAAGGAAGCACATATATAAGAGTTGGAACAAAAATTTTTAAATAATTTAAAGGAGGAAAATAGATTATGGAGAATTTTTAAAAGGACATAAAAAGAATTAGTAGGGATTAATACTGAAGAAGAATATGATGAAGAAGAAGTTATAGAAGAAACATCAAGAACACTTTTCTAAGAGAGAACAAATGGAAATGGATACTGTTGATGATTTTAGATATGATGACTACAGTACTATTTTTATTGATCCTAAAACAATTTGAAGATTGTAAGAAAATTGCAAACTATATAGAAAAAGAAAAATGATTACAATTAATTTAGAAAAATATTGGACCAAATGTTGCTCAAAGAATAATGGATTTCTTAGCTGGAGCTATGGAAATTAAAAATGCAAGTTTTTGCTCAAATTGCAAAAATGTATATACTATCGTTCCTGAAAAATATGAAAGTTTATTATGAAGGAAAAAGAAGAGAAAAGAAATTAATAGATTTAGAAAAAGGTGAAAGATTTGAAGGAGAAAAATTAAAGCTTTAGCTTTATTTTCAGGTGGTTTAGACAGTGCTTTAGCTATAAAACTGGTACAAGATCAAGGTGTTGAAGTAATTGCTTTTAAACTTTTGTATCTCATTTTTGGTGGAAAAAAATGAAAAAGCTGAAAAGATGGCTGAACAATTAGGAATTAAGCTAGAATATATTGATTTTAAAAAGAGACATATGTTTGTTGTTGAGGATCCTGTTTATGGTAGAGGAAAGAATATGAATCCTTGTATAGATTGCCATTCATTGATGTTTAAAATAGCAGGAGAATTACTGGAAGAATATGGTGCTCACTTTGTTATATCAGGAGAAGTTTTAGGACAAAGACCTATGTCACAAAATGCACAAGCTTTAGAAAAAGTTAAAAAGTTATCAGGTATGGAAGACTTAGTTTTAAGACCTTTATCTGCTAAACTTTTACCTCCAAGTAGAGCTGAACTTATGGGTTGGGTTGATAGAGAAAAACTTTTAGATATAAATGGACGTTCAAGACATAGACAAATGGAATTAATGAATTCATATGGACTTGTTGAGTATCCTAGTCCAGGTGGAGGTTGTTTTACTAACTGATCCTGGTTATTCAAGTAGATTAAAAAGTTTTAGAAGATGATGGGCTTCTTAAAGATGAACATTCATGGCTTTTTAAACTTATAAAGGAAGCTAGATTCTTTAGATTTTCTAAAGGAAGATATTTATTTGTTGGTAGAGATAAAGAATCAAATATGAAAATTGATGAGTATAGAAAAGATCTAAAAATTCTATATCCATAGTGCAGAAGTTCCAGGATTCTCATTTTAATTGCTAATACTGATTTAAGTGATGAAGAAATAGAATTTGCTAAAAATCTATTTTTCTAGATATTCTAAAGTAAAAGGAAACGAGAAAAATTAATTTAAATAATTCTGGAAATATAGAAACAGTAGATGTAGTTGACTTGAAAAAGTTAGATGAAGAGATTAAAAATATCAACAACTATAGAATAAAAATGGGGAATGAACCCCATTTTTTTATTATTTTTAGTGTAGTCATCAAAAACCTTTACCAGTTTTTGTCCTAATTGTTTTCCACGAACCATTTTTCTTAATAAAGTATGAGCTCTATACTTGCTATCTCCTGTTTCATGATATAAAACATCCATTATAGCAAGACATACATCTAGTCCAATTAAAGTCTCCTAAAAGCTAGTGATCCCTATAGGGTGATTTGCACCTAATTTCATTGCAGCATCTATTCCTTCTACACTTGCTACTCCATCAGTATATATTCCTACTGCTTCATTAATCATAGGAATTAAAATTCTATTTACGACAAATCCTGGAGCTTCTTCAACTTGTACTGGTACTTTTTCCAATATCTTCAGATATTTTTAATTTTTCTACTATTTCAGTTGGAGTATGTAATCCAGCAATAATTTCTAAGTTTCATTACAGGTGCTGGGTTAAAGAAATGCATTCCTATCATAGGTCTCTTTAATCCTGCTCCAATTTCTGTAATTGATAAAGAAAGAAGTGTTTGTTGCAAATATAGCATCTGCTTTACAAATTTCATCTAATTCTTTAAAAGTTTGTTTTTAATTTCCATGTTTTCAATTAGCAGCTTCAATTATCAAATCACAATCAGCACAAATTTCTTTTTGTACCAGTTGTAATTCTTGCTAAAATAGCATCTGCTTCAGCTTGTTCCATTTTACCTTTAGCTATTCTTTTTCAAAACCTTTTGCTATTTTTATTTTTCCATTTGCAGCAAATTCATTATTAATGTCACAAAGTGCTACTGTAAATCCTTCTGTTTGTGCAAAATGCTTGAGCAATTCCTGCACCCATTGTTCCTGCTCCAATAATTCCTACTTTCATAATTCGACCTCCGTTTTTACTTATTTTTATATTCTACACCTTTAACTTTTTCTAAGAATGCTTTCATTCCAACTTTTTGATCTTCTGTTGTGAAGCAACTTCCAAAATAATTTTTCTTCTATTATTATTGCTCTATCCATATCAGTGTCAATTCCTTCATTTATAGCTTTTAGAAGCTCTAACTGCGAAAAGGAGCATTTTTAGCAATTTTAGCTGCTAATTTTTGTTTCTTCTAATAATGTTTCTTGAGGATAAATATGATTTACAAGTCCAACATTCAGAGCTTCATCAGCTTTAATAGCATTAGCTGTATAAATCATTTTCTTTAGCTTTTCCTAAACCAATAAGTCTTGCTAATCTTTGAGTTCCACCAAAACCTGGAGTTATTCCTAAACCAACTTCTGGTTGTCCAAACACTGCATTTTCAGAACAAACTCTGAAATCACAACTCATTACTAATTCACAACCTCCACCTAAAGCAAATCCATTGATAGCTGCTATAACTGGAAGAGGAAAAAGTTTCTATTTTTCTAAATACTTCGTTTCCTTTATTACTAAATCTAGCTGCTTCACTGTTGTTTAAAGGAGCCATCTCTGATATATCTGCCCCTGCAACAAAAGACTTAGTTCCTGCTCTGTTAAAATTACAACTCTTGTTGTTTCTAAATTTATGTTAGCAAAAGTTGAATTTAACTCATTTAATACTGCTGTGTTTAAAAGCGTTCAATGCCTCTGGTCTTTCTATAGTAACAATACCAATAAAAATCTTCTTGTTTATAAGATACAACTGACATTTTACCACCTTCCTTTTATATAATAAATATTATGTGTATTTTTTTATACCTTTATTATAGCATAATTGAATACAAAAATCAATAAAAAGCCCTATTGATTTTTGTCAATAGACTATGCTATAATTACTTGAAAATTAAGAGATTTATTTATTTCTCATAAAGGGAGTAGTTGTAAATAACAGTATCAACATCACGAAATTATTTTTCTGGTACTGTAACCATTTTGGTAACAAGACTTTTGGTATGGATTATTTTTTTCATATCAAAAGTTTTAGTTTTATAATATAGAAGAAGGAGACGATAATGAAACATTTTACAAAGTCTAAAAACATTTATTTGAAGAGTTTGAAACAAGCTCAACTGGTTTTAATTGAAGAGGAGGTAGTTGCAAGGAGAAAAATATGGAGAAAATAAGTTTGTTGAAAAAGGAAAAAGATGGACTTATAAAAATATTTTTAATCAATTTAAAGATTCCCTTGTAATTATTTTGCTTATTGCAGCGGTTATTTCATTTTTCTGGAAATAAAAGAAAGTGCCTTGTTATAGTTCTAGTATTAATTTTGAACTCTATTCTTGGAGCTTATCAAACTATCAAGGCTCAAAAATCTTTAGATAGTTTTAAAAAGATGTCTTCACCCTAAATGTAAGGTTATTAGAGACCATGAACAATTAGAAGTGGACTCTGTTGAATTAGTTCCTGGAGATATTGTTATTGTTGAAGCTGGGGACATTGTTCCAGCTGATGGAAGAATTATAGAAAACTTTTCATTATTAGTAAATGAAAAACTCTCTTACTGGTGAATCTAACTCAATAGAAAAACTGATGAAGTTTTAGAATATGAAGATTTAGCACTGGGGATCAAGTTAATATGGTTTTCTCAGGAAGCCTTGTTAACTATGGTAGAAACAAAAGATTTTTAGTTACTGAAACAGGAATGAGTACTCAACTAGGAAAAATTGCAACTCTTTTAGATCAAACAGAAGAAAATGTTACTCCTTTACAAAAAAATCTTTTAGATATATTTGGTAGAGATTAACTCTTGGAATAGTTGTACTATGTGTTCTTATCTTTTGGAATTTATGTATATCATGGAAATACAGTTCTTAATTCTTTACTGTTAGCTGTTGCTCTTGCTGTTGCAGCTATACCTGAATCATTAAATCCAATTATCACTATAGTATTATCTATGGAAACTGAAAAATTATCTCAAAGAAAAATGCAATAGTTAAAGAATTAAAATCTATAGAAGCTTTAGGTTCTATCTCTGTTATTTGTTCTGATAAAAACTGGTACTCTTACTCAAAACAAAATGACAGTAAAAAGATTTTTATCAATGGAAAATTAGATAATGAATACTCTTTTGGATAAAAATAAAAATTGATAAATTATTATTGAACAGTTTTATTCTATGTACAGATGCTACTGACACTATAGGAGATCCTACAGAAACTGCTCTTATTCACCTTACTCAAAAATATGACATGTCTTTTTAGAGATGAAAGAAAAAGACAGTAAGAGAATATCAGAAATACCTTTTTGACTCTGTAAGAAAATTAATGACAGTTCTTTATGAAACAAAAATGGTAAACACATTATTTTTCACTAAGGGAGCTTTCGATTCTCTTGTAACAAGATTTAAATATTATCTTGATGAAAATGGTAATGTACAAAATGTAAATGAAGAATTTATTAAAAAGATTGAAAAAGTTAACAATGAATTAGCTGAAGAAGGTTTTAAGAGTTTTAACTTTTGCTTATAAATATATTGATGGAGAAAAGAACTTTCTGATGAAGATGAAAATGACTATATTTTCCATGCTCTTGTTGGTATGATAGACCCTCCCTAGAGAAGAGTCTAAACTTGCTGTTCAAGAAATGTATTAGAGGTGGAATTAAACCAGTTATGATAACAGGTGACCATAAAATAACAGCTAGAACAATTGCTAAAAATATAGGTATATTTAGAGAAGGAGATATTGCACTTGAAGGTGTAGAACTTGAAAAAGATGACTGATGAAGAATTAGAAAAATGTTGAGCATATATCAGTTTATGCTAGAGTTTCTCCTGAACATAAAATAAGAATTGTTAATGCTTGGCAAAAACTTGGAAAAATTGTTGCTATGACAGGTGATGGAGTAAATGATGCCCCAGCTCTTAAAAAAGGCAAATATCGGTATTGCAATGGGAATTACAGGAACAGAAGTTTCTAAGAATGCTGCTTCTATGATACTAGCTGATGATAACTTCTCAACAATAGTTAAGGCAATAATAACTGGTAGAAATGTTTATAGAAATATTAAAAATGCTATAGGTTTCTTTACTTTCAGGAAATACTGCTGCTATACTTGCTGTCTTTATTCATCACTTGCTAACTTACCAGTTATATTCTCAGCAGTACAATTACTATTTATAAACTTATTAACTGATAGTTTACCTTCGATAGCTGTAGGAGTTGAAGCCTAAAAATGAAGATATCTTAGATGAGAAGCCTAGAGATCCTAATGAAGCAATATTAACAAAAAGATTTTTCGTCTAAACTTCTAATAGAAGGTGTTTTTAATTGCTGCCTTTATTATAAGAGCTTTCTATATAGGATTAAAAGATTCTCCTTTAAAAGGTTCTACAATGGCTTTTTGCTACTTTATGTTTAGCTAGATTATTCCATGGTATTGATTATAGAGGTCAAAGAAATATTTTTGCTATAGGTTTCTTTTAAAATAAATTCTCATTGATTGCTTTTTGCAGTTGGATTTATTTTATTGAATGCTGTTCTACTATGCCCACCTCTATATAATATGTTTGGAATTACAAAATTAGAAACAGCTAACTTCATTCAAATTTATGTGTTATCATTAATACCAACAGTATTAATACAAAATATATAAAGCTATAAAATATAGATAATAAAAAGAAAAGGCTATTGTAAATAAATTGAGGGTTTACAATGGTACTTTTTCTAATTTAATTGAAGCTGTTGCAAAATAATATAAAAGTAAAAATAGTTCGTTACTGAGTAAATTTCCATTCTGTAACTCGCTTATTTTTACTTTAGGTTTAAAATTTTAATTTGCAACAGCTCTTTCTTCTATTTTTCTTTCAATTCTTTAATTAATAATCCAATATTACTTCCTAACTTATCTTTTAAGTTCTTCAATATTTTCACAAAAATCATTTTCTATTGCTAAGTCAATTTTTCTATTAGGAGTTCTGCATTATACTTATTCTTGTTGTAAGGAAAATATTTTTTTAGCTCTGATTCAACAAATCTAACTTTTTGAACTAGCTCTCTTATTTTTCCAATAATTCCTCTTTTATTTATCAAGTGAACTTCATCAAAATGTAATAATAACCAAAAATTCAAAACAAGGATTAGTTACATAGAGTTTAAAAATTCTACATTCTTCTTTCACATAATTATATTGTTCTTCTTTTAAAACTTTTTCTTATCTCTATCTACAATAAGACACATTTTATCTATATCTTCAGAATAAGTTATTTGCTTATTTTTCTATATTTTTAAGAACTGTTTCTAATATATTTGGTATCTCTTCTATTGTCAAAAAGCTTTTTATTATCATATTCAAAAAGAAATTCACAATCTTCTTCAACATTTTCTACTATATTATCTAAAGATTCTATATCATTTTTAATGTTTTCTATCATTTTTCTGAACTGATTTCTTTTTAAAATTTTTGAAGAAATTTTTCATCTTCCATAATAATCTCTATTATTTTATCTACTAATGTTTTATATGAAATTTTTCCATTTTCTATTTCTTCAAGATCTTTTAATAATTGCTCTAGAATTTTTCTTAGGATTACTCCAACCTTCTTCTGTATAAGTTCTTTTCTATTGAAATTATTTCAATTAATGGATTTATACCTATTTTATCTTTTAGTTCATTTATAGCATTAAAGTATATTTCTTCTGTTCTATTTCCCTCAAAAACTAAAAATATTTTTATTGTCCTATCCTCTTTAGATATTCTTGTTCTCTCTGCAAACTTTCTTTTCTCTCTCATTGTACTAGTCCTCCTTTTTCTATTGGAAAAACTGTACTGAAAAATTGGAACCCCTCCATAACGACCTTCTAAATATGCTTTATCTATTTTTATCAAATCTTTCATTATATTCTTCTAAAGAGTATATATCTGATTCCCCAGATGAGCTTTTTATTAACAAACCATATTTCATCTCTTCTTAGCAAATCAAAATCCAGTAATCTTGATTCATGTGTTGTAACAATTAATTGAATATTAAATTTTTTCAGCTTTTTGTAAAAAGTTTTTAATAAACTTATAACTTAAACTTGAGGTGTAAACAACGATCCAATTCATCAATAATATATGTTTTTATCATCAGATAACAAAAATTTCTAACAAATCAAGTAATCTTACTGTTCCATCAGATTCTTCATCTAAACTAAAAATACATCATTTTTCATGAGAAAAATTGAATAGTTTTTACAAGTTATATCTCCATTACTATTAATCTCTAAAAATAAAAAGTCTTTATTGCTTCTCATAATAAAAGATATTTTACTTTTTATGTTTTTAGTTCTACTATTTTTCTTCTATATTATTTATTAACTTATCTTTTTACTGATTTTTGGTAATTGATTTATTATTTTTTTCAATTGGAATATTTATCATTTTTAAAATCTGTAATTCCTGTTCCAAAATGCAGAAATAATTTTACACACTTCCCCTACATTTTTAGCATTTGCCATGTAAGAATAATCTGAAATTGGTCTATTTGGATAATTTATATCTAAATTATCTTTTTATCCATAAGTAAATATCTTTTTAAAATACTTATATTTTTCATAATCTTCATATAAATTCTTTTTATTTTTCGTTCATAATTGATAAAAATAGCACTGAGCTATCATTTCTTATATCTTCTGCATATACTTCCAATTTATTTTTAATTTTTCTCTTTAAAATTGTCTCCAAATTTATAGTTCTTTTTCTTGTATATCTCTATAAAAAAATAATATTTTCTCTATTATCTGATTTTTAATTCAACTAACCATTCAGATATAAATTTACTTTCATTTAGTATAATTTCAAATCCATAAGAGTAATATTTTTCTCCTAATTTAATTTCAAATTCAAAAATAACTTTCTTTTGATTTATTTTTCAGGTTTGACTCTACAATATTTTTCAGTATGTCCTTTTTGGTAATCCATTTATTATTGTTTCTTTCATAAAATCTATCGCTTTTACCAAATTTGATTTTCCCTGATGCATTTGCTCCATATATAGCTGCAAATTTTTAATAGTTTTATTTTTCCCATCATCATAAATATGTTCTTTCTTTTTGTACTTTTCCTGCTAACATTGAAAATTCTTCTGTTCTTCCATCTTCTCTTTCAGCAAAAGATAGAAAAATTTTTCACATTAAATCTAATTAACATAAAAATCAACTCCTTTATTTTTTTATATTATAAGTGATTTTTCACTTTTCAAGTGTGAAAAAATTTTTAAGTTTTTATTCTCAAAAATTCTCTTAATTCTATTAGGGTCATAGTCTAAACTTTTTATCAACACTATTTTGGCAAATAACCAAAAAGAGAATTTTTAAGTATTCTCAAAAATTCTCTTAATTCTATCAGGTCATAGTCTAAAATTTTTTATCAACACTATTTGACAAATAACTTCTAATTCTTAATTGTAAGTAACTTATTAGTATCTTGAACAACAACTTGGTACATTGTTAGAATAATTGTTATTATTTGAATCTCTTGAATAATCATATCCATAACAATAAGTTGCTGCTATAGCAGAAATACTAAAAAAATAGAAACTAATGCAGTCAAAATAACTAATTTTTTCATATCTATCATCTCCTAAATATTAATTATATAGATTTGTATTATAGCATTTTTAAAAATTTTGTCAAATTTTTAGAATATACATTTCAGTTATTTTTGCACTTTATTGAAAAAAATTCTCCATTATCACAATAGTTATCTCCAGTCAGAGTGAAGAATATAATGCAACAATCTTTTGTTGTTATTTATTCTCTTAATTAGTTTTTGTTAAGAAGTCTGCAGTTTCCTTCTTTTATTTTTCATCTCTTGCAAACCAATATACTTCAACAAAAGTATAACCATCAACTATTTTACCATCAAAAGATATATTCAGTATTTTTGATGCTCAATGGTAAAACCAAGTTCTATCACAACCGATAATTTCAGTTAAACCATCAATAATTTCTTTACTGTTTTCAACTATCAAGTTTTTTTCTATTCCTCTAATCTTTAAATGTGGCATATTATCACTCCCTATTCTATTATTTTTAGAAAAAAAGCTAAGTCTACAATTTTAATACCATCAACAGCAGCACTCATAATTCCACCAGCATAACCTGCTCCTTCACCTATAGGAAAAAAATTCCTTTAACAGAAATTGATTCTCCCTTTAAATCTCTTAAAGATTTTTAACTGGTGCTGAAGTTCTAGTTTCTGATCCTATTAAATTTCACTTTATTTGAAATAAAACAATTTATTTTTACTCCAATTTTTCAAAAAGCTGAATGAAGATTTCTTTTTATATAGTCTGGAAAAAAATTATTTATATCATATGAAAATAATTTCATCTTGTAACTACTTTCTATTTCAAAACTAGTTTTTTTGATTTTTCATAAAATCTATAACATTTTGATATATAGCTCCGTAATTTCCAACTATCTCATAATTTTTTTCTTTTTCTAATTCCTCTTGTAAATACATACCTGAGAAGATTTGACTTCCATAATCTCTTTTCAGATACTCCAACAACTATTGCTGAATTTGAAAATTTTCCCATTTCTTGTCAGAATAACTCATACCATTGACAAGTGAAGCTCCTATTTCAGATGAGGCATTTACAATTTTCTCCACCTGGACACATACAAAATGAGAAAGTTCCTCTCGTTTCTTTTTTTATTGTTAAAAGCCATATTGTAAGTTGCTGCCTCTAAAAGTGGATTTGAAACAGCTTCTCCATATTGCATTTTATCGATATCTTTTTCTTAAATGTTCTATTCTTACTCCAATAGCAAAGGCTTTATTCTCCATAGCAATTCCCTTTGAATATAGCATTTTATATGTATCTCTCGATGAATGTCCTATGGCAAAAAAATAACCTTATCTATATCATAGTTATATCTTTTTCACTATCCACTTCTAAAATCTTTAAAGATTTTTATTTCATTATTTTTACTTCTATATCTTCAACAAGTGAAGAAAAAAATAAAATTTTCCTCCTAAAGATTTTAATTTTTTCTCTTAAATTTTTAACTACAATTCTTAAGACATCTGTTCCTATATGTGGTTTGTAGTTCCAAAAATTTCTTCTTGAGCTCCACATTCTATAAATTCTTTGAAAAACTTTTTCTATATATTCACTTTTTAATTCTAGTATTTAACTTTCCATCAGAATAAGTTCCTGCTCCACCTTCTCCAAACTGTATATTTGAATTGGGATTTAGAATAGAAGTTTTAATAAAATTGTCTGTTGTTATATTTCTTTTTATCTACTTCTTCTCCTCTTTCGAAATACAATAGGAATATATCCCAATTCTGCTAGTCTTAGAGCTGAGAAAAAGTCCTGCAGGTCCCTGTTCCTACAACAGCAACTTCTCTTTGAGGATAAAGTGCTACTCTCTTATCATAACTTTCATCTTTTGCTAAACTTAATTTTTGAATATTTTTCTAAATTTATATTTTTTTCTTTAAACTAATCTCTAAAGTATAGATAAATTTAATATCATTTTTCTTTCTACTATCTATAGATTTTTTAAATATTTTTAAATTTTTCTATATTATCTCTAGAAATACCATTTTTCTCTAATTCTTTATATATTTCTTTTCTCTTGATTTTTTTATTTATTGATACAATTATATTACTGATATTAACTTTCATCTATTTTTTTACCTAACTTTCAATAAATCGTGTATTCTGATAACTCCTACAAAATTATTATCATCAAACACTGGTAACACATTTATTTGATGAGGTCTATCTTCCATGATTGATAAGGCTTGAGTTGCCATTTCTTCTTTATCAACCTTAGTATAATTAGTTGTCATTATATCACTAGCCTTTAAGCTAAAGAATTTTTCTTTATGACTTAAAAGCTCTTCTTATATCTCCTTCAGTGATAATTCCTACCAAAAGACTGTTATCATCATTCATTACACAGACTACTCCAAGTTTTTTTCTCACTCATTAAAATTACAATGTCTTCCATACTTGTATCAGCTTTACAAAGAGCAAGAGCTTCACCTGTTTTCATTAAATTTCCAACTTTTGTTAATAACTTTCTTCCTAAACTTCCACCTGGATGATACATTGCAAAGTTTTGAGGTGAGAAATTTCTAAGTTTCATAAGACAACCTGCAATGGCATCTCCCATAACAAGTGCATTAGTCGTAGATGACATAGGTGCAAGATTTAAAGGACAACCTTCTTCATCTACATGTGTATTTATATATAGGGTCTGAAGCTTTTAGCAAGTCTTGAATTGATATTTCCTGTCATTGCAATTACAAAAGCACCTATATTTTTATTGCTGGCATTATTGCAAGAATTTCATCACTTTCACCACTATTTGAAATAGCTAAAACTATGTCTTCTGGATTGATAATTCCTAAGTCACCATGTAAACCTTCAGTAGAATTCATAAAAAAATACTTGTTGTTCCTGTTGAAGCAAAAGTTGCTGAAATTTTTCTTACCTATTATTCCTGTTTTTACCTATACCTGTAACAACTACTTTTTCCTTTACAATCAAATATTTTTTTCTAACTACTTTTACAAAATTTTCTGATAGTTTATTCATTCTCTTTTCTAGAGATTTTATTTCTGTATCATAAATATTTTTTTAGCAATTTCTATAATTTCTTGATCTAACATCTTCTATCCAACTCCCATATTTAATATAAATAAAAATAAGTGAGTTACATTCCAGATTTTAGAATAAAAATTAAATAGAATGAGCCGAGTAATTATCAGCGTGTTTGAAGCTGACTTGTTAGCAAGTTTGCCGAAGATTACAGCAAATTCTTAATTTTTATCCGTTAAGAAATCTGGCTAGTAACGAACTATTTTATGTTATTTTTAATATATTGTCCTCAGTTATTAAAATATCAACTTTCATATCATATTCAGTTGTTTCAATACCTTCTTCAATTATTTGTTTTTCAAAAGGCTATAGCAATTTTTTAGCATTCTTATGAATAGCAAAAATCTATCATAATAACCTCTACCAAAACCTACTCTATTTTTATCTCTATCAAAAGCTACTCCTGGTGTAATAATTACATCGATTTCACCTATATATTCTTCCCCATCAGGTTCTGAATTACCAAAAGGACTTACAATATATTTATTTTTATCTTCTATTGCTATCATTTTTTTCCTTAGTAATTACCTTAGGTAAAACTAAAGTTTTTCCCAGTCTTTTTAATATATTCATTTATTTTATCTGTCTTAACCTCATTTCTTTAAAAAGTCCATATAAGACATGATGACTTTTAGCATTTTTGAAATCTTCATTTTCTAATAGTTTTTTTCAAATATCTTATCACTAGCACTTTCAATATACTCCATAGATAAGTTCATTCTTCTTTCTTTTATTAAATTTCTAGCATCCTTTTTATTCATTATGATCTAGCCTCTCTTTTATATTTTTCATATCTAACCAGAAATTAGTTGCAACAGCTGCTTTTTTTACCACTTTCATTTCTTGCCTTAATAACAGTTTCGACATCATAAGTCAGATAACAATCTATGTCACCCTTCCATTTTTGAATTTTCCCTCTTTCTTTTTCAAGGTCTACTTTCTCTATTTTCTATCATTTGTACAACTTCTTTTCCTAAGAAAACAATAATTTTTTTGGAGATATTAGAGCAATCTGCATATTTAATAAGTCTAGAAGTATTTTTCTTTTCTTCCTCATCAAAAATTCTTTATTTTAACTTCTCTTTTTTAGTAAGTGTAGTTATATAGTAGCTTTCAGGAACTATCCTGCAAGATCAAAAAGTCTTATAAGAATTCTCCACTTGATTGAGCTTCAACCTTATAATCTTCTGATAAATAAAGTTTAGGGTCATTTCCAATAAATAGAACATCTGCATTTCTATTTCCCATACCTATATATATTTCTTGTTTGTCCTTAGGTAAAGTCTCAATCCCCTACACTTCCAAGTTCAAATTTTAATTCTTCCCATAATTCTGATATTTCTTCCACGAGTTATCACCCTACTTATTCTATAGTAAATAATTTTTGTAACCTTATCTTGACTTGTAATTTCACAGTTTGGCTTTCTTAACATTCCTGTGAATTCATCTTCCAATGTTTCTTTTAATTATACTTAAATGATTGCTATCCTTACTAACATGTGCCAAGAATACTTTCTTCAATTTATCTGTATACATCTCTTTGATAAACTTTTGCACACTCATTATTTGAAAGATGTCCATTTCTACTTTTTAACTCTTTCCTTTAAATTCCAAGGATATGAACAATTCATAAGAGTATTGAAAAGTCATAATTACTTTCTATTACCATGGCATCTACATCTTTAAAATATTCTCTAACTATATTTGTTATATAACCAATATCAGTAGATATTGCTATTTTTTTATTAAGTTGGCTTTCTAATTTAAAACCAATAGTTCTTTCAGCATCATGCATTACATCAAATGGTGAAACCTTTTAACTTTATCATCAAGTATAAAAGAACCATCTATAAATTTTATTAGAGATTTATCTATTTCTCCTAATTTACTTGCTCCTGCCCTGTAACTTTCAGGAGTTATATAGATAGGAATATCGTATTTTCTTGCAATAACTCCCTGCTCCATTTATATGGTCACTATGCTCGTGAGTTATTAAAATTGCTGATATATCTGATAATTTTTTTCCCTATCATTTCTAATTTTTTTCTTCAGTTTTTACAACTAAAAGCCTGTATCTACCAATAATTTATAGTCTTCTATTTCTACAAAAGTTGAATTCCCTGAACTCCCACTTCCTAGAATTGAAATATTCATCTGTATTATTCCTTTCTTTTTTTATCTTTTTATTTTTATGCCTTTGAGGCTTTTATTGTTACATCTGTAAAAACTATATTATCACTTTGATTTAAAATAAACTCTATAGTTTTTGCTATATCATCACTTTTTTATATATGCTTTTTCATCATCATCACATTCAAAAATATGTATTATTCTGATAGAAAGTTTGTCTTAGTCATATCTGGATAGATTGTTATAACCTTTAACATCATTCTTTCTAACTTCTTCAAACAAACTTTTTGAAAATTGACTAAGTCCTGCTTTTTGTTGCCGAATAAACACAAGCTAAAGGACTTTCTTTATTTGCAGTAACTGATGAAATATTTATTATTGTCCCTTTATTTTTCTTTTAAAGTTCTTAAAAAAATATTGACTGATTACAAGAGGTGCTTGTAAATTCACTGATATCATATTTTTTTAATCTTGGCTATATTTATCTCTTCATGCAATCCAAAATAAGCAAGTCCTGCTGAATTTACTATTAAATCAAATTTTATTTTTTTAATGAATGTAAAGTTTTTTCCAATTCATCAAGTTTTGATAAATCACAAACAATAGGAAAAAAAGTTTTTCATAATCTTCAAAAAAATCTTAGTTTCATTCTTTATGAAAATTTCTAGCAATACCATAGACTTCATAGTCCATATTTAATAATATTTTTGCTATCTCATAACCTATTCCTGAACTAGCTCCTGTAACTAAAGCAATTTTCATAAAAACTCCCTATCATGAAATATAAAAAAATAGGTGAGTTACACTGGATATATTAGTAAAAACAAGTGAATCTGCATTCTAAATTTTAGATAAAAATCAAACAGAGTGAGCCGAGTAATTCTCAGCATGTCTGAGCTAACTTGTTAGCGATCTTAGAAAAGTCTTAATGAACTTGTTCATTTAGAGTTTCTTACAGATGCTGAAATTACAGTGAACTCTTGATTTTTTTATCGTTAAGAAATTTAGCTAGCAGTGAACTGTTTTTTTACTATACTATCTGACTAGTAACAAACTATTTTTAATAGATCCTCTCTATATTTATATATTTTTAAAAATTTTTTTCCTTAATAAAGTCTATCATATATGATTTTAATTTATCAGAATATGTGTAAACTCCATCAATACATTCAAAAGGATAGTATAGAATTTCAGACTTCTTATTTTTGATTTCTCATCTTTTTTTAGATATTCTTTTTGAAGTTCTAAATACTCCTATACTTACATCTATAACCTTATTTTTTTATCTATTTCACTGAATAGATATTCTATCATTTCACTATAATTTTTTTCAAAAATCATCTGTATATATTAAAGGGTCTATACAAATTCTAACTTTCCAACCTTTATTTTGTAATTCTTTTAATAGCCTTAACTCTATTTTTTAAAACTTGCTGTATATTTTTCATTTTTTTAAAAGCTATGTCTTCAGGTGACAGAGTAAAAAGCAATTATAAAATTATCTAAAAACATCTAAATTTAAAAAAACTTTTCAATATTTCCTGACTTTGTTCTTAATTCAATTTTTAAATTTTTTTATCTTTGATAAAATGATACCACTTTCTCAGAGAAAGAACAGATATTCTCTATAGCTAATAAATCTGTATCGTAAGACACACAAAGATATAGACTTTTTAACTTGTTATAAAGTTCTTCAACTTCTTCAAAAACTTTTCTATATCCACAAAAATAACTATATTTCCTGAAGAATAAACTCCTTGTAGATAACAATATTCACAGTCATAGACACAATTTATTATAGATGAAGTATAATAGAAGTTATCATTTTCAAAATCTTCACAAACTACAGCCCCTTCATAAATCATATTGGGTTTATTTGAAGCTAGTATTAAATTTTTGTCCTAATTTTTTTGTAAGTGAAAATCTTGATTATTACTAGAAAATACTTCTTTATAGTTATCTATTTCTATTATTTTTAGCATCTCTAAATTTAGATAATATCTCTAAAAGTGTTCTTATTATCTAGAATTTTCTTCTCCACATAGATATGAGAAAATCTATTATTTAAAAGCAAATTTTTCTTTTTATTTATCTCAGGTGAAACCGTTTTCTAAACTATTTTTTTCTGTAGAGATATTTTTTTATTTCTTCAAAAAGTTTTTTTAGCTTGAACCTTAGAACTTACTTCAATATTCTCATATTTTTTTAATATATCTATGTTTCCATATTTTATTTTTTTAAATACCTTAATATATTAAAAAGCTCATAAGTCATTGTATCACTTAATCTTAAATTTTCTAATACTTTTTATCAATTCTTGTTCAGTAATAGTGAAATCACTGTCATCATTAACAGTCTTAAAATTTACTAGAAATTTATAGATATCATTATAGCTTTCACTGAATAAATTTTTCATCTTTTAAAAATCTACTAAAATTCTATCCTCAGCTTTTATCTTTTAATATATCAGACACAATCTTTAAAACCACAATTTTATCTTTTTTAAAAAAATGGAAGCTGTTTGGAAAAACCATAGGCTTCCATATCAATATATTCTATATTTTTCAATTTTTTTCTCAACTATACTATCAAAAGTTGTCAAACTTCCTTCTAAAAAAATTATGTTTGTAAATCATCTCTGGATAGAAATCAAAATCTGAGTAAGCATTTTTGAATTTTTTGATACATATACTATATCACCCTAATTGAGAATTTTTTTATTACTTGCAACAAAGCCAATATTTGCTATATAGTCATTTTTTTCTTAATGTCTTCTTTTGAAATTAGATAAGTTAAAAGCAGTGGCAGATTTAACTTTACCTGTTCCACTGATAATTAATTTTTACATCTTCATTAGAAAAACACTTGAAACTTTGTATAGCTATTGTCTTTTTAAATTAAATAATGATATTAAAGGCTTGGCTTCAATATATAATGCTGTTACTATATATAACATTTTTACCTCATTCTATTTTTAAATATCATAATTTTTCTAATAGTTCTTCTATTGTAGCAGGTGCAGTTCTTACATTTTTGAACAACTTCTTTCTTTGCTACTTTAAGTTCAAAAGGAATTTTTTTGTTCTCTCAAACAAGCCTTCATATATAGTGTTATTGCTGTTGACATATCTAAACCAAGTTCTTCACAAAAATGCATAAAAATTTTCAGCTGTTTTTTCATCTGTATTAATTGTTAATGTAGCCATAAAAATCCCTCCTATTTTTTTCATACTCTAATTATATAATAATAGTAAGTACTTATCAATATTTATTTAATATCACTTTGTCAATTCATAACTTATATCTATCAACTTATAAATCTTTTCTAGTTCAATTGTTCCATCAAGGCAGATAGTACACCAATATTTCTTATTCATATGATAAGCTGGAAAATATCTTTTTATTATCTATAAGCTTTTTTAATTTCTTCTGGATTATTATGTAAATTAATTATTTCAGCAGCTTCATCACTGTCCAAATTGAGTTTTTCTCTTGGATAGTGTCAATATAACAGCATACCATTTCTTACTAGTTTTTCTACGAACAACTGCAGTTTTTAGGAGATTTTTCCCATAAAAATTCCAATTCATCTCCATATTTATTTTTGATATAATCTACAATTTCTTTTGTATAATCAGTCGTGAACTACTCCCACTTGTAGAAGTGGGAGCTTCTTAGGGAAGTATGTGCTTTTGTTAGCCACATATATTTACTAAGCTCTTCGGGTAGTCCCTACCCTGATATATTTTTTTAACTTATTTTTCTTCTCTTAATATTTCTAATCCTTTTCTTAATATATTTATACTTGCATTATAATCTCTATCTATTTCTAGTCCACAACATTCGCAATGATATATTCTTTCTGATAATGTTAGAGTTTCTTTTATATTACCACAACTAGAACAAGTCTTACTACTTGGATAAAATGTAGGTACTTTTTATAATTTTTTTCTTCCATACCAATTTGCTTTTATATTCTAGTTGTCTTACAAATTCACTCCAACTTACATCTGATATACTTTTTGCTAATTTGTGATTTTTTAACATTCCCTTTATATTTAAGTCTTCTATACAGATTATATCGTGGTTATTGATAATTTTTGTACTCAACTTATTTACAAAGTCTTTTCTTTTATTTCTAATTTTATTATGTATTTTTTTGCTACTTTTTTTCTTTTGTTTTTGATAGTTCTTACTATCTGATAGTTTTGTGCTATTTTTAGCAATTTTTACATCTCCTTGATAGTTTTTCTTTGTTCTCTTTTCAGTTTTCTCATATTCTTTTTGTTAGTTTTTAAATTTCCTACTTTTGTATGATCACTCATTGTTGCAAATTCTTTTATTCCTAAATCTATTCCAATATTTTTATTAGTCTTTGGTAATTCTTCTATTTCTTCTTCACATAATATTGAAACAAAATAATGATCAAGACTATTTTTTTACTTATTGTTGCTGATTTAATTATACCTTTTTATTTTTTTCTATGTAATTTGATTTTAACTAGCGATTTTTAATTTAGGAAGTTTTTATGTAGCTATCTTTAATGTATATTGTGTTTTGATTATTTGTAGTATAGCTTTGGACTGGGTTAGATTTACACTATATCTTGGAAAACCAAAATCTTTATTTTTAAGAAAATTTTTTAAAAAGCCTTTTTCTAAATTTAATTGTGCATTAGCAAGAGCTAAGCTATCAACTTCTTTTTAAATAAGGATATTCTTCTTTATATTTAGCAGGAGTAGGATATTTAGTTTTAATTCCTGTTGATTTATATTCTTCATAATCCTTCTTTCTATCATCTAACATAAGGTTATGAACTTTTTCTAACACAACCAAAGTTTTTTTAAGAAAAAGATTATTTTGTTCTAAGGTAGGATATATTCTGAATTTATATGCTTTTTTTAATTATCTTCATTTCCTCCTCCTTACTTGCTCCACCAATACTCAATACAAAAACTTCTACTCCAAAAATATTCTTTTTATTACCTTTAACTGATTTAATTATATCATATTTTTGAAACAATTTCAAGAAAATAAAAAGCAATTCATCCCCTACTTATAGAAGTAGGGGACTTCTTACTAGATATTGTAAAAACCAAATTTCTCAAGTCTTTTTCAAATCTATTTTTCTTATCTTTAATAAAATCTTTTTACTTCTCTCATAGAATTTCCTCCATATCAATTATATCATTTTTGCATTGAAAATTTTTACTATTTTTATATTATTTTTGATAGAATATTTATATTAAAAATTAAAAAGGTGATAATATGTTTTTTTCTTCAAGAAAAAAAGAAAAATTTATTTGTAGATATATTAGATTTAAAAAGTGGATTGTAGTAAAATTATAAATATAAAAAGAAGCAAAACTTGTTTATGTAAATGGTAAAGGTAAACTTACTGTTGAAACAGGAAAATCTGAGCTTCCTAATTGGGAAGCACCTACTAAAAATAAAGTTAAATGGTATCCCACTGATACAAGCTCAAATTCCTGATTGTCCTACTTGTTCTTCTTTACTTGCAACAGGTTATGGTATAGAAAATACTAATTGTAATGAATTATTGGAAATACAGGAAAAAAATTAATTCTGACTATGTAAATTTTAGAAACTTCTATAGATAATATAAAAGCTTTATTAACTTTACTAAAAAGTGGATTTTTACTTAATTGTTGATGCTATTTGCTATCCAACTGATGGTGAAAATTTCTTTTGGAATGTTCCAAATAATTTAACAGAAAATTTAACAACTGCTCCTGTATATTTAGGAGAAGGTACATATGTATTTAACCAACCTGTTTATTTATATCCTACCCAAACAACCGATTCTTATAATAAAGATAGAGTTGAATATTATGTTGAAAAAAATTTAAAAATTCAGCTGATAATAAACCAAGAGCAATCGTTTATAATTTTAGCAATTTTATAAATTTTTATAATTGATGGACATCATAAAAGCTTGTGCTTCTGTATTATTAAAAAGAGCCTGTAAGTTGTATATTAATTATTCCTGCTAAGATTTATGAAGACTATTATAAGAATACTTTTTTTAAATTTTTTTCAGGAATAATAGTAGATTATAAAAATATTCCTAAGGAATATACTCAATACATAAAAAGAAAAAATTTTTCTCCTAGTCAAGAAAAAAATTGAAATTAAAGATGGAATAGTTAATAACAGAGAGTGGGAAAAAAAGAATATATAAACTCAGCTAAGCATTATCTTTCAATTATTGATTATGCTAATATTATAGATATAATGCAAGATAATGAAATAGAAGTAAATGATATTTTTCATTGAGAATTGTTTGGAAAAATTTTTTTATGAAGATAGTCAATTAAAGATGAAAAAAAGTTGCTTTTATTTATTGGAATTTACTGATATTAAAAAAAGCTCAAGAGATTGCTTTAAAATATGCTAGAAAAAAACTTTTAAGAGAAGAAGAAATTGATAAAGAATTAAAGCAATTAGTATATAGAATTTTTATTAAGTGCTAAAAAAATAATGAAGAAGTTGAGAAAATTTTTTTATTGATTATCTTGTTTATTATTCTGAAAACAAAGAAGATCTTATACTTAAGATTATAAATTTATATTGGGAGAAAAAAATAATGGATAAATTTTTAAAAGAAAAGCTTATAAATACTACTTTTAAAGGGCTTGATAAAATAATCGAAAGTGAATATAAAAATCATTCAAATGAAAAAAATCTTATTCATCTTGTAGAATACAAGAAGGTTACAATGACTATTTAAAAGATTGTTTTTTTAGAAAGGGAAAAAAATTAATTATTTTTAGAACTGATTTTTGAATGGTCTACTACTCCTGATGAAAAAAATAAACTGTGAAGAATTAAAAAGAAACTCAAAGAGATGATTTTTGTTAAAGAAATCGTTCCAGAAATAAAAGGCTAAATTTGAAGACTTATTTTTTTCAAATATGAAGATAGTTTTTCTATTTCGTTATAAGTTTCTATTAGTTCTTGAATTTGAAGGAGAAGAAGGCTTTAGCTAAGGATAGAACTTATAAAGAAGAATTTTTATTTTGAAAAACAAAAAAAGAAAAGAAGAATTAAAAAAACAAAATGGAAGAATACATTAAAGAAGTTTTTCTTAGAAGAGAAAAAAAGCTATTAAAGATGAAAGAGAATGTGTTATTTTTGCTGGAAATCTTTTTAGATTTTTAATTTAATGGGATATTCCGAAAAAAATATAATTGAACTTATAGAAAAAAATTTTTACAAGTGATGAAATCAGTTAAAAAAATAGAAGATTTGACACTATTTTAAAAAAATGATATTAAATACTATCTAGATAAATGGACTAGAGAAATTTTTTTCTTAAATTAGAGCCTGAAAAAAAGTTACAGAAGAACAAATAGACTTATATATTTACTCTGCACTTTTTAAAAATAAAATATCGCACTTATAGTTTTGATGTTAAAAATGCTTGCAATGATTTAGAAAAATGCTGTGAATAATTATTCTTCTCAAAAAGGCTAAACAATATTTAGAAAAGGGAAGTGGCACTTTTAGCAGATGAATTAATCCATTATAAAGATAAGGACTTAGAGTGTAAGGCTAATGATATACTTTCAACAGTAGATATAAAAGATAAAAATGAAGTTGCTAGTTCTTATGAAAAGGCTTTTAGACTTTATAATAACTCTATTAAATAATGGTTTTTCCTCATAGCTATTCAATCAAGTTTTCTTCAAAAATCTGAGAAAATATTTTTTTAGATATAAAAGGGCTTGCTAAATCTTCTACTCATAGATTTTTTTAGAAGAATTTTTAGATTTTTCCAGAATTATATGATAAATTAGAAGTTTATGCAAAGACAGCAATGAAAGAATTTGAATGGTATCAAGATGTTGAAGAAGGAGAAAAAAAGTTTGTTACCTGGAAGCTATGCAGTTTTTTTGGTTTAGGACTATATGATGAAAAAAATACTTTTCCTTTAATAAAAGAATACTACTCTAAACTAGATGATGAACATCAACTGGCACATCAGAATTTTTATTACTGCTTTAATTGATAGATATGGACTTACAGAGAAATCTTTACCTATATTCTTAGATGGCTTCTTGTCTGGTCAATTTGACAAAGTATTTAAAAAAACTTAGCAATTTTATTAGAAGATGAAGAAAATAAAAAAATTACTAATAAAAAGAACTAGAAAAATTATGGTAAACATGAAAGACAAACTATCTTATATTCCATTTGGAAGAATAAATGGCAACAGAAGATAAAAAAACATAACTCTTTAAAGATATATAAATATTTTTTTACTTATAATAGAAAAAGAGACTGTTGCATAATATAATCTTAATTCAAAAGTAAAAAAATAAAATGAGTTACGAATGGAAATTTTAGATAGAAAATCAAATAGAATGAGCCGAGCAAATGCAGGAGTGTTTGAACGAAGTGAGTTTCCTGATTTGCAGCGAATTCTTGATTTTTTTATCGTTAAAAAAATTTACTCAGTAACGAATTATTTTTACTTTTTGTGAATTTGCAACAACCCCTTTATTTTTCTATAATCACTTAAAAGTTTTTCCTTCATAAGTTTTCCATTCAGTCCAACCATTAGCTGAACGTCCTAGAACCAATATTGCAGCTGCACTTGGTGAAGTTGCAATATAATTCTCTTTGAAAACATATCTATCTTCAAGTTTTTTTCTATTAAATTCTTTTCTCATTAAATCTTCAATTAAATTTTTTTATTTCTTCTAAAAAGTAGAAGGATTATCTGATTTAACTTCTAAAACTATGGAAGTTCCTTTTTAAAAATTTCAAATTTTTTTCATTGGATAAAAGTCTTCCCTTTCCTGAAGTAACCTTACCTTTTTAAAACAAAAGGTAATTTTTTTCCATATCGTTTGTTGCCTTATCTTCAGGTCTTTTCCAAATTTTTATAATATCATCATACAAACTTTTCAAATCTAGCTTCCATTGATAGAAGGTTCCATTCTTCAAGTCTGCCAAGATATTTATTCATATAAAGTTTACTGTTTCTATAACCATGAACTTCATCATCTCTCTTCTCATGAAAAAGCCTTATTACTTAAATTAGAGTTGCTTCCAGTTAAAGTTAGATTAGAGATAGTATCTTTAAAAGCTTATCATTTGCTCTAACTCATTATCTGAATAGTTTTTCCTTCCAAGCTTTATTAGGTTTTTTTGTGGGAAAAATATGCTCTATAGTAATCTTCTCATTTTCAAAAATCAATTAGTTCATTATGATTATAGTTTTTCTAATTTCTTAAAGACATAATTTAATTTTTCTTTATCTTTATATACATTTTTTTAACTTCAAAGCACTTTCTAATTCTTCATCTGTTGGAAAATCTTCAGCCATTAGAATATCAACTAAATTTTTCATAGTAATTTCCAGATCTTGAAATTTTTTTCCATACATTCCTTGAAATATTTTATTCAAAGCATTGGTTGGCTTTTTCTGTGATATATCTTCTCCATAGATAACTTTTGAAGTAAGATAAGCATATTTACAAGTTCATCCTTCTCTAAGATATTATCCTTATAGTCCTTTAATATTCCTATAAGAAAAGTATTGATAACAGTTTTATCTAAAGATTTTTAAATAGTCTAATTCTCTTTGGATATCTTTATCTTTTTCTAAACCAGGCTTAATAATATATGAATAAGCCTCAGAATATTTTTCATATCTTCTAATTTCTCATCATTTTCTTTTTTCGTAATATGCCTTTAAAAGTTTCAAAAAAACTTTAGGCTTAGAAGAAATTTTTCTCTGTTTTTTTAATGTCAAATAATCTCTAATGAAAATCAGAAACATAACTAGTTATTTCACTACCATCACTAACTTTACAATTATTTTTCAATTGGTATCCATATTTCTTTATATATACGGTTTTTGCTCTCCTCTTTCCAAATCCATCAAAATATAGTTTCTGATTAAATCTCCCTGTGATAAGTCTAAACCTGTTGAATTAAGACTTTCAAAAAAATCTTTTGTGGATCATCTTTTTCCCTTTTTCAAGAGCAATATCTATATAAATTAATTTTTCTATTCCATTTTGATAAGTGTTTCATATCATCAAAAGATAAATTTTTCCAATTCTTTTTCAAAAAAATAGATAATTCTTTCAACATATTTCTATCTTGAAAAGCTTCCAATTCATTAAATTTATTATGTGAAATTTTATTTAATATATACAGATTTTTCTTCAGGAGGTAATAATTTTTAATTTTTATTTCTTTTTCAGAATAGGGATTAACAACATATTGGTTATATATTTTATCAGCATCTTTAGCTAAGATTGTACCCTTCAACTTAAAATATATTGCTAAAAACAATAAGGTTAAGGTAGTCATTCTTTGTTGACCATCAATAACATGAAATTCCTTTTTCTCCAACTCCATAAATTCCATCATGTATATATACTATGCTTCCTAAAAAAATAAGAGCTTACTTTTTTCATTTTTTTCCTGTTTGTAATATATCTTTAAATAATCTTTGACACTGCTTTTTCCTGCCAATTATAATCCCTTTGGTAAACAGGAATAGAAAAAGACTGTGTCACTTTCTGAAAAATAATTTTTGTAATCTTTCTTTCACTTGCTTTCAAAATATATCTCCCTTCAATTTTTTTCCTTTATATATCAAATATTAGCTTATATATGCTATTTTATTAATAAGTCTCATCTATACATTATACTACGTTTTTTTGATATTTTTTTATAGATAAAAAAATCAGATAGAGGATTTTTTTATATTTTTAATTTAGAAATTTTTTCTCTGCTCTTGACTTTACTAATATATTCTGGTTCTACTGTGTAAATATTAGCATCTTCCCTATTTAAAGAAAGTTCACAAAGAACAGAAGCTCTAGGGAAAGAGTTGTATCTAGGAACTATAATAGCATTTTCTCCTAAATTTTCTTTTAAAGATATCTGCATAGTTTATTGCTCCATCTCCAACAAATACATATTTTTTTATTTTTTTATCAAGACTTGAAAGTAGATTAATTAAATAATCATCTTGACATTTTCCTTGATATTTATAGTAAACTCTTTCTTTTCTAGCATCAATTAAAGGAATAATTTCATTTTCATTATCACTTGCCATTGCTTCTAATATGTCAAGTTCATTCACTGTGACAAGACCTTTATTAAGAGCCATAGCTAGACCCTTAGCTATTCCTAAAGCTATTCTAACTCCTGTAAATGACCCAGGTCCTATTGCAACTGCAATTTTTATCTATATCTTTAATATTCAAATCTGAAATCTTAAATAGATTATCTACTATTGGCATAACTATATTTGAATGATTTTTTTCACTGATAGACTTGTCTCAGCTATGACACCTGCTTCACTATCATATATAGAACAAGTACAAATCTTTGTAGACGTATCAATTCCCAAAAGCAACATTAAATTTTTTTCCTCCTTCTCTTTGTTTCCTACATAGCTAATATCAACTATTCTTTCATCTTCTTTTTTTCTGCATATTTGAATTCAATTCTTATATATTCTTTAGGTAAATCTTCTGATATTATATTAGCCCATTCAATAAGAGCAACTCCTCCATTATTAATATAATCTTCATAACCTATCTCATATATTTCTTCTGAACTACATAATCTATAGACATCGAAGTGATATAGAGGTAATCTTCCTGATAGATATTCAAGTACATAGTTAAATGTTGGACTTTTTCAGATTTTCTTTTACTCCAAATTCCTTAGCAAAAGTCTTTTGTAAATGTAGTTTTACCTGTACCCTAAATTACCTATTAAAAGCAATAACTGTATTTTTCTTCAACATAGTTAGCCAGTTTTTTTGCTAATTCATCTATCTGACTAAAAGTCAAAACTTTTTTTCCATTTTTCTCACCTTTTTATTTCTTATTAATTTTTTTCTATTATGTTTGTTGTAGACTTCCTTCAACAAAAGTTTAAAAATAATAACTTCTCCACCATAACTTTCAACAATTTTTTTGTTTCAGGTAAATCTTCTTTTTGTAATCTCCACCTTTTACATGAATAGAAGGCTTTTAAACAAGCTATTAATTCTTCAGGTGTATCTTCTTCAAAAAAATAACAGTATAATCAACTGATTTTTAAAGCATCAAGAACAAAAAGCTCTATCATATTCAGAATTGATAGGTCTTGTTTCTCCTTTTAATCTCTTTACAGAACTATCTGAGTTTACTCCTACAATAAGTATATCCCCTTGTCTTTTAGCTTCAGTTAAATATGTCACATGTCCTGCATGAAGGATATCAAAAACATCCATTAGTAAATACAACTTTTTTTCCGTTTTTAGCTTCTTCTACAAGTTCTGTAGCTAATTTTCTATTTATATTCATAGAAACCAACCTTTCCTTCTTTTTTTCAATGTCTTTATAAAATCACAAATTATTTCTGCTGTCATACCCCCAAATTGGCTCTTCCTCAAACATATAAATATAGACAAACCTATTAGGAATTCTCCAATCATTTTTCATATTTTTTAGGAAAATTATATTTTTTTAATATCAAACTTTTGCCTTATTACAAATTTCAACTTCCCCTTTAATTGCCTCAGTTTCCAAAAAAAATTCTATAGGTACTGCTAGCAACTTTTTCAACTTCATCTCTATTATAATTGATTTCATCTAAATTTTCTATATTTAATTTACATATATAGCACTCAATTAATACTCCAAGAGGTGCAACTAAAAGCCCAAACTTACTAACATTTGAAATCTTATTTCTTTTTTTATTTGTAGCTCTTCCATTGTTTCTCTTATGGCTGTTTCTTTTAAAAGTCTTATCAGTCTTATCTTTTTTTCCACCTGGAAAAGAAATTTCTCCTGCCTGTCTAATATTTTTTTAGCTCTTTTTCTCTAGGATAAAACAATCTTTTTCCATCAATATTCGCTATACAAAGCATAACAGCACTCTCAAAAATAGCGTTCTCTTAGTAAAATTCTATTTTTTTATTCATTTTTCCTTCCTAAAATTTTTAAAAATTTACTTGGAACAAAAATCTGTAAGCCAAACTTTATTTTTCTGATAAGTAAAATTTATAGTTTTCTTTTTAACATAGCTTCAGTATCTATTTCAAGAATTACATATTTTTGAACTATATCTTGTGGCAACATTCTTTTGCTGTCTCTGGATCTGCTGATAGATGAACATGTTGTCTTTCCCATCTTTTTTTATTCCTTCTTTTTTTATACTTTCTACATTTTTTTGAAAGCTGTTCCATGATATAGAACAGCTGGTGGAACAACTTCTTTAAGTTCTAAATTTACTTCAATAGAATGTCCTTGAACTGCTCTTATCTTAGTTTTATCTTCATTAAAACTATATCTTTTCTTATTGTTTTCATTTACAATTCTTTTCCAATGTTGTAAAAATCAATTTCTCTTCCACTTTTTACTAATTTTTTTCTATTAATTCTTTTGTATCAGCCCAACCATTTTCATCTAATTTTAAATCTATAGTTTCTGGTTTATGTCTTAAAATAAGACTGATAAATTTTCCTAGTTTAACATCATTATCCATTATTTTTTTCTCCTTTAATTTTTTTATTGCAATATTTACAATCTTTTTCAGTATAATCCACCATAAAAAGTGGTATATTTAATAAATCATCATCTAATTTTTAAATTTTCAAATGAAAATCTAACTCTTAATTTAATATCATCTTTAAACTTCTCTTTGAATTTTTTTGTAAGCTTCTACTTTTTAATATTAGTTTCAGCTTTTACCTCTATAGGAATAATATTATTTTCATTTTGAATTATAAAATCTACTTCGTAATTATTCTCTGACCAATAACGAGGACTGACTTCAAATTGTGGGCTTAATCCTTGTAGTATATAATTTTCAGTTAATGCTCCCTTTAAATTCAGTAAAAAGTCTATTTCCTTCTCCAAAAGTACTTGGAGATAATTGTGATAATCTTGCAAGCAACCCCACATCAACTAAATATATTTTTAAAAGCTGATAAATCATCATATGAAGACAATGGTATTCTTGGTGTTGAACATTTAAAAACTTTTTGTTACTAAATTTGCATTCACTAACCATTGTAAGGCATCTTCATACTCTCTTGCTCTTGCTCCCTCTTTAACTACTTTATAGATAAATTTTTTTATTCTCCTTACTTAATTGAGAAGGAATTGATTTCCATATCATAGATATTTTTCGGAAATTCATAGATATTTGGATGTTTTTGAAAAAAATCTCTTTCATAGGCTTCTAAAATATTATTTAAAGTTTTTTTCTAACAAGTTCTATATCTCTTTCTTGGGTCACATATATACAGCTTCTGGCATTCCACCAGTAACATAGAACATCTTTAGTTTTTTTCATATAGAGGATTGAAAAAAATGCATCTGGAATATTTTCTATATCATTTAAGCTATCTAAAAAAATAATTTTTAAATTTTTCATCTCCATTAGCTAACAAAAATTCAGAAAAAAATTCATGGGATAAATATTTAAGAAATCAACTTTCCCCACTGGAAATGAACTTGGTTTAGCTAGAGTAATTCCCAATAAAGAACCTGCACAAGCAATATGATATTCAGGTGCATTCTCGTAGAAATACTTTAATGAATTTATTACTTCTAGTGCATCTTGAATTTCGTCAAATACAATTAATGTTTTTCTCAGCTACAATTTTGTAGCCACTAATCAACATTAGGTTTTGCAATATTCTACTTATATCTTTTTGTTGTTTGAAAAAAATTGCTTATACTCAGGATTTTTCATCAAAGTTAAAATAAGCAATATTCTCATAGTATCTATTTCCAAACTCTTTTTAATATCCAAGTTTTTCCAACCTGTCTTACTCCCCTTTAAAATAAGAGGTTTCCTGTATTTTTGAGTTTTTTCCACTTAATTAAATCATTTAAGATAAACCTTTCCATCTACTCACCTACCTTCATTCTCAATATATTATATCACAAATATAAAAATGTGAGTATAATCACATAATTTTTTTAAGAAAAATGTGATTACGCTCACATAATTTATAATTTTAATTTTTTTATCTATTTTTATTTAAATTTCTATAAATAAATTTTTATTTCTATGTTCAAAAATCTACTGCTACAATAATTAACTGTTCATCTTGGATATCAACAATTAGACGATAATCCATTATTCTGTATCTCCATAAACCTTTTTAAATTTCCAGTTAAAAGCTTTTTCCATGTAATCTTGGATTATCAGTATCCTTCAAATTTTTTACTTATATAATCATACAATAATTTCCTAATATTTTTATCAAATCTCAAAATCTTTTTTATTGACTCTATCTGGAATCATTATTCTATATCCCATTCTTTTACTGCCTCCTCAAATGGAATTAAATTTAATGTCCCTTTAGATTTTGCTTTTAAATACTCTTGAACAAGTTTTTAAATCATATTCTTCTTCAATTTTTTTCAAAAATTATATTTTTAATATATTGAGATAAGTTTGTTCCTTTACTTTTTAACATAATTTTTTTACTATTTCTTCTTCTTCATCATTAAATCTAATTGAAACAACTGACATACAATCACCTCTTTATTATCTAGTTGTTTACATTGTAATACTTTTTTAAACTAAAGTCAATTACTAAACTTTATTCCTGGTAGATAATCTCCAAAAATCAGCATTTACAACACGAATATATCTATTTATTTCTTCAATTTCATCTATTTCATTATTATCATTGTATTTTTTTCAGTTTTTCTCTAATACTCCATCTAATGATAAGTTAGCATAAAAATGCAAGAATCTGAAATTTCCATTATTCTTTCAACCTTGAAAATATCTTTTTTTATAATTTTATTATTACTATAGTATTCTGTTACTGTTGGGAAACTTTTTAATTCATTAATAAAATCTTCAATATCTTCTTGTTCTATTTCTATGTCATCTTTCAATATTTTTTTAATGTCAGAGATTCTTTATTAGCCTTTATCATATCACTTGGATAATTCCCTAAAAATTCAAACCCATATTCAGTATTAGCATATATTTTTATATCACTTTCCTCTAAATTTTTATTTTTAAAATATTTATCCATTTTAGAGAAAAAATAAATATATGTCTGAGATACTTGATTGTTTGCTATCATAATAAATATCAAAATAATCTATATTATTAATAGTTTGATCTTCATTATAATAAATTATTTTTTTCAAAAGTCCATGTTGGTAAAAGCATTCAATTTCCATTTTTTCCATCTTTATTATATTTTTTCTATTTTTCAATAATTTTGTTCCACAATTATCTAAATTAAGAGTATTTTTCTTCATATTTATGTATGATTTTTGTTTTATTTTTTAAGGTGTAAACTCTTTTCTTTTTCAATATTGAACTCTTCATTCTCTAAATCATTTTTCATCATCTTCTTCTTCAAATAAAAGATTATCCCAAAACTCCTCAGCCTTCTCTATGATACTAGGATCTTCTTCTTCCATTCTTCTTATTTCTTCGTCAATTCTCTTAATTTCTTCTTCTAAATTTATTTCTTCTTTTGGATTTTTCAGAACGATATTTTTTTCTAATAATCCCTTCAAGAACTTTTTCTTGATCAATAAAAGTTTCCTTTTCTTCCATTTTTTTATTTCCTCCTCCATATTTTTGTTAAATAGGCTATTGTAAATTTGTAAAAAAATACAATAGCCTTTATAATTATTTTAAATCTTTAAAATGTAGATTTTTCTAATATTTGGTTAATTTCCTTATCTAAGTTATCTAACTGATTTTGATATTTTTTTATTTAATTCAGCTTCTATAAACTCTTTTTTTGATTTTTTTGTTATATAACTAACATCGCTTACTATCCTATATAAAGTGACTAATAAACCTCCTAAATCTAAATTATTAATTCCTGTAAATGATGTGTAAATAACATTACTAGTAGAAGCGATTATATTAGAATATAGTAATATTTTTTTCTAGTTTTAACTTCATATAATTTTTCATCTTCATCTTTACTAGGATTATAAAAAAATCTATGGACTGTAGCTATTATATAATTTATAAGAGCAGAAAAAGCAGCTTGTTTTCCTACAATTTTTTTATATCCTTTATTAAAGTTAGATAATCATAGTTTTGTTTATATTTTTTTAATGCAAGTTCCTCTGAGAAAGTTCCTATAATAGGAATAGAAGCCCTAATTTAGTAAATTCATCTGACTTCAGATGTAATCCATGTGCAAAAACTGCAGCAGGTAGTCTTTGCCATTCTTCAGATATACTTTCATAGCCCATTTGAAAAAGTTCAACTAAAGATACTGGAAGTTTTGTTGCATCAAACATTAATCCTTTTCTCCATATTGACAAAAATATGTTTGAAAAATTAGTTAGAGTTACTGTATCTGTTATAATATTTAAAAGTACCAAAAATCCACCCTAATATAGGATCATGACCTAATGTTTTTACACGATGATATCCCCCTAACATTTTAATATCTAAATCAGTAGAACCCTTTGTTACATCATAAGGAACTTTTTTAGTCATCACTATTTCTAGCCAAGTTCTGTATCCTTTTGACTCTTTTTAGTTCCCCAACCTTTTTGATTATCATCAGTTTTTAAGTGCTTCTCTTTATAGGTTTTTGTTCTTTTTACTTTTTCTTCAATATTTTTTTATCATTATGATTCAGTCTTTCATCAGCCTTAAAAATTTTCTCCTAAATTACCAGTTAAAAATATTGTCTTGTTGCTTGTAAAGCTATTGCTAAAAATAAGAAAGCATAATCATTTTTTATTTAGTCCTGTTTTTAGAAAAAGCTCATTTATTTCTTTTTCATTTTTAAAAAAATCTTGAAAAAGTTCTTCTCTCTCCTTATCACTTATTTTTAATTTATCTCTATAATATTTCTCTATATTATCCATAAGCTCTCCTTAATAACAATACTAATTAAGCATTAAGTTTATTATAAATAGCTAAGAAAGTTGTACTTTTTACAATTATCTAAACTTTCAAACTCTTTTTAAAGTTTCAGTAAACTTGATAGCATCTTCATCTGATAAATTTGAAATATTTTTTTCTATAGTATTTAAATTATTTCCCATAATAAGCAATATTCTTGCAATTCTCTAAAAATTCTCATTTCAGTTTCTTTATCCAAAGTTGTTAAAATATTTTCTAAAAATCTTGTAGTTTGCTCTAGTTTTAGTCCTTCTTTTTCCTTCACATAACTAACTAATCTATACAAAGAAAATAAAAATAATCTCTATTCATCAGCTCTTTTAAAACATCTCTGAACTTTTCTTCAGCTTTAACTTCTCCTGCATAAGTTCCATAATTAAAACTAGCTCTTTTTTTCAGCTTCAAGATTTTTCAAAAATGTCTGACTGCAGCCCAACCTATAGCTTCTGTCAATGCAGCAGCAGTAGAAGCCTTTTAAAGCATTTCCAATACCAGGTATCCATCCTATTAAAAACTCCTGCAACATTCCTTCCAATTACTGAAGCTGAAAAACCTCCTAAAAGACCTTTTGCAGCTCCTTCCGCCAAATCAATATCATAAACTTTTTGCTATTGCAACTATCATTGCTACTTGAGCAGCGGTTATAGGAATTGAATCAGCCAAAGGAATTTGGGCTAAACCAGCTCCTATTCCACCAGTAGTCACAGCAGCTCCATGAATTATTACATGACACTTTTTCTCTTCTATCTTCAAGCATTTTAATGCCCCCTTTATTTTTACATTAAATCCACTTTTTTTGATATATAATAGTCTTTCTTAAGCAAGCAACTATAACAGATGCTGGTAATGTTACTCTCATAGCTGGTATCCTGCAATATCAAAAGCTGTCCAAATTCCTGTTACTGCCCAACCCTATTGATCCAATTAAGAAAAGATAATCCTCTTGTTAAAAGCAGCATTAGTTGCTAATGTTAATCCTCTACCTAATACAAGTCTTGCTACATAGTTTGCAACTATAACTGTGATTTGATAAGATAAAAACCTCCAGCTCTAAGTCCAGCTTGCACAGCAGCCATAATCGCTTGGCTACCAAAAGCCTGTAACTTTTAAGTCCATATCTTTAACTAATTCCATTCTTTTTTCTTCTGGCATATCTTTTAACATATCTGAAAATATTTTTCAATTAATTTATCTTCTTTCGTTAAAATATTTGAAGATTTATTATACGAAACCTTTATTTTGTCTAAAACATCATTTAAAAACTTCGTCATATTTTACACCATTACCTCTGAAAAAGATTAACAAATGAATTACCTCCAAATTCTTGTAATTCTCCAGCTATAAGTTTCCAATATTTACTATATCTTCTTCCATAAGTTTTGTATTCATCTGATGTAGTAATAGATTCGGTAAAAACGTTTTTTTCACCATCTTTATCATAAATTAAAAACTTCAGCTAAATTTCTTAATTGTTCATCAGTACATTCCCCTAAAAAAATTCTAAATCTGCATCATAAGTATAAGACATTTTAAATCACTCCCTTTTTATTTTTTTATTAAATGTGTTAGAACACTCGTGGCTTTAGCCGTGAGATGAATAACACCAACATTGAAAATGTTGCACTAAAATTTGCAATTTTACTAGTTTTAGTGTATAATATATTTAGAACATTAGCAACTGAATATATAAGGTTAAGGCTAGTAAACAGTAGCCTTGTAAAAATATTCACTGTTCTGTATAGTTGTTCTTTTTAAATATAATATACAGATAAAAGTAGCGGTGTAGACGCAAGTCTTATCCAGTAGTGGCTATTGTGGACTAGCCAAAAAGAATAAGGGTTTTTAAAACCAAACTTCTTAGAAGATAACTTACTTTTTCAGTTATCTTATGAAGCTCTCGACTCTAGCACTCGTAGGGTGTTAGTCGTGAGTAGTTCACTATCTTAATATTTTACTAACATTTTACACTTAATTAATTTACCTACTTCCTCCTTCTTTAAAAAAATAAATATTTCTTTTTCTATATTTTTTTATTATAACAACTTCTTCTGACAGATTATGTCATTTTTTTAAAAATAAAAATTTTATTTTTATTTTTCTTAAAAATAAGTTATAAATAATACATATAGTATTATACTAGTCTTTTTCTTTATTTGTCAATCACTTTAAAGAAAAAGACAAATTATAGAATAAATTAATCAAAAAGAGAAAGTTTTTAATCAATTTAATTTTTCAAATAATAAAAAGAGAGGGTTTTTAAGTTTTTTTATTCTTAAAAATTCTCTCATATTTCTTTAATATCTACCATCACATTTAAAAACTTTTAGTTAAGAAACTTTCATTTGTTAAACCTTTTTAATTCTTTTTAATTTTTTTCTACATCTGAGGTATTCCACTCCGCTTCAGCTTTTTTTAATAGCTTCTTTTTAGCTCTAATATTCTTTTGTTTTTCATTTTTCTTTTCTAACTTCTTCCATGCTTGTTAAAAAGGTAACTCATAATATCACTCCTTTTTAAATTTTTTTATTTTTTTAATGAATCTGTTTTCAAGAACTACATCCATAGAAAGCACTTTCCCTAAAATGAATATTTCTTCTTTATATTTTCATTATAGCACTTTTTTTCAAATAATTTATATTATTTTTTTAAAAAATAATATTTTTCTTATTTTAAATTTTTAATAACTTTTAAATAATACATACAGTTTATTATACTATCGTTTTTTTATTATTAATTAATAGATAAGTTTTCTAATTGCTTAGCTACTAAATAAATGATATAATTAGCTTAAAAAAATTCAAAAATATTCTATTGAATTATAATTTTGTAAGGTGGTATAAAATGACAGAAAAAAATAAATAAAAAGTCTCAGATGTTAGTGAAAATAAACTTGCTAAAGATGATGAACTAAAAGAAATTGCTTTAAAAAAATTATGAAAAAAATTTGAAAAAAACTTTTGAGGTGTTAGCAAAATGATTATATTATCTAAAGAACAAATTTTAAATCTACACTCTCAATTAATTAATAAATTTGGTGGAATTGATGGGTAAGAGATGAAGGACTTTTAGAAAGTGCTTTTAAATAATGCTTATGGTGTATACTTTGGACTAGAAAAATTATCCAACAGTAGAAGAAAAAGCAGCAAGATTAGCTTATTCTCTAACTAAAAATCATCCTTTTCTTGATGGAAATAAAAGAATTGGTGTTTTAATTATGTTAGTTTTTAGAAATTAATAAAATAGAATTAACTTGTAATGATGATGAACTTACAGATTTGGGTCTAAAAATAGCAGCTTCTTTAAAAACTTATGAAGAGATTTTAGAATTTGTAAATATTCATAAAAGAAATATCTAAACTAATAATTTTTTTCCTTCTAAAAATTACATCTTAGTGAACTACTCACGACTAACATCCTAACGAGTGCTAGAGTCACGAGTGTTCTAACACATTTTATAAATTTTAATCAATTTTTAATTTTTCAATGATACAATGTAAAAAAATATTTAGATGTTTTTTTCAAGGGGAAAAATAAATGAAAAAAACTTTAGTATTAATACCGGCTTTAAATCCACCAAAACAATTGATTGATTATGTTAAAATCTTTATTAGATAATAATTTAAAAGATATTCTTTTAGTTGATGATGGAAGTAAGGAGGAGTTTAAAGAAATATTTGAAACAATAGAAAAAGTTTCCAGATGCAAATATAAAAAGTATTTAGACATGCAAAAAAACTTTGGTAAAGGAAGAGCATTAAAAAAATGCTTTTCAACTATTTTTTTAACTTTACCTAACTTAGATGAGTATAATGGAGTAGTTACAGCTGATTCTGATGGACAACATAGAGTTGAAGATGTTATAAAACTTGCAAAAGGAAGTCGAAGAAAAATCCTGATACATTAATTCTAGGTTGTAGAGATTTTGACTTGGAACAAGTTCCACCTAAAAAGTAAATTTGGTAATAAAATTACAAATGGAGCTTTTAAATTATTTTATGGAAAGAATATTTCAGATACTCAAACTGGTTTAAGAGGTTTTCCAACTGCTATCATTAAAAGATTTTCTAGATATAGCTGGTGAAAGATTTGAATATGAAACAAAGATGTTAATCTTTTTGTTTCCAAAAAGAAATTCCTATAAAGGAAGTTGTGATTGAAAACTATATACTTCGATGATAATTCAGAAACACATTTTAATCCAATAATAGACTCAATAAAAATATACAAAGTAACTTTATCACCATTTTTAAAATATATAGCTTCTGCTGTTTCATCATTTATTTTTAGATATACTGTCTTTTAAATGGATTTTTAGCTCTATTATTAGCTTTCAGAAACATAGAGGGAGCAGCAGTTATAACTATTGCAACAGTAGTTGCAAGAATAATATCTTCAACTTTTTAATTTTTTTATTTAAACAAAAAAATTTGTTTTTTTAAATATGAGAAAAATACTAAAAAAATCTCTTTTTAAAAATACTATAGTCTTTGTGCTGTACAAATGTTAATATCAGCTTTCTTTTGTTACTTTAGTTTGGAAACATACTAAATATCCTGAAACAAGTATCAAAAATAGTTGTGGATAGTATTTTTATTCTTATTAAGTTATTTTATTCAACAAAGATGGGTATTTAAAAGAAAATAAATACAAGGAAGAGGGGTTTAAATGAGTGAAATAATTTTTATCTAATGAACAGATATCTGTTGCTAGATATCCAGAAAATAGAGTTATTCAGGGTTAATGGGAGAAATCTGGTAGCGGAAAAAAACTTTTGGTTGCTGTAAAAAGAGCTATCTTTTTAGCTAAAGATTATAAATATGCTGAAAAAGATGATAAAATCTTATTTCTTTTTTTATAACAAAAGTTTAAAGAAAACTATCAAGAATTTATTTGAAGCAGAGAAAAGATTATGAAAAATGTAAAAGATAAAAATAGAATTTGAAAGTATTGATAGTTTTTTTGTTAGAGAGTATTTAAATAAAAATAATCACGAATTTTTTTGACTATTTTAAAAAAAGCTAACAATGATAAAAAAATTTTGTAAGAACTTTTATGAAAGAAAGAAAAAGAGAGAATTGAAAAGATTTTTAATTGCTAAAAAAAGAAGAATTAAAAATTTTTCTCCAGAAGATGCTGAATTTGTTTTTGAGTGAAATAGATTGGCTTAGAAATTGTTGCTATATGAAAAAAAGAAGAATATCTTGAAATTACAAGATATGGTAGAGGAAATCAAAAAAATTACAAAAAGAAGAGAAAGAAGAAATTTATAGAATTCTAAATTTATATAGAGGTGGGAAAAAAAAGACACATTGAGATACACAGACTTTTTATGATATTGCTTTTCTTATTCCTATTTTATTTTTGAAAAAGAAGAAAATAGAAATAAAGTGAAGAAGTATAATCATATTATAGTAGACGAAGCTCAAGATTTATCAAAAATTCACTTTAGATTTATAAATTTAATTTGTGAAACTTCAAAAAAACTTCTGGAAATACGATATCTTTATTTATGGATAAAAATCAAAGTATCTATCCTGAACAAGCTTGGATATTTGGAAATAGAACTTTAAAACAAGTAGGAATCAACATAAATAAAAGCTTTTACTTTAAACAGAGCATACAGAAATGTAAAAGAAATTTTTGATGTGGCTAAAAAAACTTAATCCTGAAATTGAAGTTGGAGATCTTCCTGATACTAAAAAAATCAAAAATTTAACTTTAACTTTTTAGTGTAGATAGAGGAATTAAACCATTTTTTATTAAATATTCTGATTCAGAGGATAGACTTAATAATTTATGTAAAAGATATTAAAAATTTTAGTAAATGAGTTTAATTATAAGTATGATGATATTTCAATTATAAGTTTAAAAGACCAAAGTATAAAAAGATATAAAAAAAGTTCCTTACAGAAAGAACATATAAGTTATGTAAGTAAAAATGAAATTGGTGAAGGAATTAATATTACAACTTACCATTCAGCAAAAAGGAACTGAAAATAAAGTAATTTTTATCCCTAATATAGATGAGCTTTAATGCAGATGACTTAACTGACTTATATCCAGACAAGACAAAGGAAGAAATTTTAGAAGAACTAAAAAAACTATTATACATTGGTATGACAAGAGCAACAGAGGTTTTAATAGTCTCTTCTTTAAAAAAATTGAGCTATCAGAATATCAAAAAAATTATTAGAAGTTTTTGATTTTTGAAAATGACTTTATTAATATAGACACAGATTCTAATGACTTCTATAGTGTTTTTTTAATAAGGAAATAAATAAAAATGAGAATATAGAGAAAAAAATCATAGTAAAATTTTTTGAAATAAAAAGAAGTTGTAGAAGAGGAAAAACTAGTGATACAGCTATACAAAAAAAGAAATAGAAAACTTAAAACCCTGATAAAAAAATAAAAAAAGTATAGATAACAAGGAAATTGAGAATGAAATAGAAACAAAATTTCCTTCAGCACATAAATCAACTAAAAATAGGTTTACTAAAAGCTGAAAAAAACTTTTTTTAAGAGCTGATAAAAAAATGATGATTATTTTTGGAAGTGAAAGTTTTGAGTATTTGAAATCTCTTGAATGCGAGATAAGGACTTATTATGCTACCATTCAGGAAAAAGTTTTAAATGAATCTTACAGTAAAAGTGAGAAACTTTATACTATTCTAAATAAATTAAAAAGACTATAGTGAATTTAAAACTCCAGTCCATGAATGTTATAAACATAAAGTTTTTCAACGAAAGAAATGATTTAGCCCACGATTATAATGATTATACTTATAATGATTTACTTGAAACTAGAGAATTAGTTAAAGAAAAAGCTACTTCCTAAATTTATAAAAGCATTTAAAAAAATTTAAAACAAATAAAGGAATAGATGAATTTATTGTTATAGGAAAATCTTGAAAACTTCCTATAATAAAATTGATATAAAGAAAAAGAAATATTATACTTATTACATAAAAGATGAAATAAATAACACTGAATTTCCTGCTCTATCTGAAAAACAGATATGAACAAAATATAAATTACAAAATTAATTGTTAATAAATTAATGTTAAAAAGGTAATGAATACTATAGAATTCTTGAAGCAAATAATTTTTAGTGATTAAAAATATTTTTTTGATTTTTATAAAAAGTGCTACAATGAGTTATATTATTTTAATTTATATAGGAGGTTTTTAAAATGAAAGCATTACTTGAAAAAGTTAGCTTGGAAAAAAATGTCATATTGCCACTGTAAATCATAAATTTAAAGATGTAACTATTTTTAGAGGTTGCTGATGGTTTCGTTCTTATAGAAACTGATGAAAAAAAGAAAAAGCTTTTAATTAACTTAGATTTCATAAGAATTGTTGTTGAAGCAAAAGAAGGAGCTTTTACCTCCAGTATTTGTTCCACATGATCTATAAGATTAAAGTTATATAATAAATGGTATTGATAGAAGAGTTTTCTATTGATACCCCTTTTTTTATGCACTTTTATTTGAATTAAAAATTCTTTTTTTATTTTTTTCAAAAAAAGTAATATCTTCAAAAATTATTGGTTGACACTATAATAAAAACATATGATTTTATATTTATTTGATAATATGGAGGGGAAATGTCAAATTTTATTTTTTTCAAATGAACAAAAAAAGTATTTTTTGAATATGACAAAAATGATGTAATTCAAGTAAATGGGAGTCCTGGAAGTGGAAAAACTTTAGTTGCAATTAAAAAGCTATTCTTTTAGCAAAAAAATATGATAAAAAAAGTTTTATTTCTTTTATTATAATAAAAGTTTAGGCTATGAGATTAGAAGATTATTTTGGAACTTTTGATGAATATTCTTTGTTAAAAAAATAAGATAGTTATTGATCATATAGATAATTACATAAAAATTTGTCTAACTAGTCCTGCTTTTAAAAAGAAAAAAATTGAAAGAAATAAAAGGAAGAAAAAAATAAATATCCAAAAAGTAAATTTGATAGAGAAAGTAGAATGTCACTTGCTATTGATGAATACAAAAACATAATAAGAGCTCTTCTTTTTATAGAATGGATAGAGATTTTTTTATTGTCTGAAATTGATTGGCTAAGAAACTGTGACTTCACTAAAGAAGAGTATTTAAAGAATAAAAAGACTAGAAAGAGGTAGTCTAAAAAAATTGATTTAAAACAAAAAGCAAGAGGTATTAGATATTTTTAGGTTATTATAGAAAAGTTGAAAATGAAGTAGAATACTTTCAAGACTATCATGATTATATGATTTCTGCCTTATATTATTTAAGAAGAAAAGATCTTTTTTTCTTGATGAGCAAAAATTATTTTTGACCATATAATTATTGATGAAGCACAAGATTTTTTTCAAAAATTACATTTAGAATTTATTAAGTTGATTTCTAATATTGATAATAATACAGAATCTTCAATTACATTTTTTTATGGATATCAATCAAACAATTAATATCGAAAAAGCATGGTGCTTAAATAATGAAAGAAACCTAGAAGATGCTAACTTTGAAATCAAAGAAGAAAAATGTTTTTATATTTAAATAGATGTTATAGAAATGTTGAGGAAATTTACTCTGCTGCAGAAAAATTATTAGATAATAATTGCTATAAGAGTAGTAATATTTCAATTGATGAAAGAGGAATAAAAGCCTTTAAGATTGAAATCAAGAACTTTGGAAGAAGAAATTAATAATGTTATTACTATAATTGATATTCTTGTTAATAAATATCAATATGAATATAGTGATTTTACAATAATTTCTCAATTTACTACAAATTTAGAAGAAAAAGCTTAAAAAAATAAATTTCCAATAACTACAAAAAAATGAAAATAGTAATTTATTAATTTAACAACTTTTTTTATTCTGCAAAAAGGAATAGAAAGTAAAGTTGTTTTTATCTTAGGTTTAAATGATGAATATTTTTCCAAGTAAGAAAAATTTTTCCCATTAAAGAGCAATGATGAAATAATAGAGGAAGGAAGAAATTATTGTTTGTTGCTATGACAAGGGCAACTGAACTTTTATTTTTTATCTTCTTTTATATAAAGAAAGTCCTATTTTTTTCATTCTTTGATGAAGATGATTTCATAAACTTAGATTTTTGAAAAATAATAATTTCGATATTATCTTTGGAAGAGAGTTATCAACTAATGAAAATATAACAACTGAAAACGAAAGTAAAAAGATATGACATTATAAAAGAAATAAAAGAATTTGAGAAAAGAATTATATCTGAAATACAAAGCTTAAGAAAAGAAACCTCATTAAAATTTGAAGATTTAAAGAAATCAGAGGCTGTAAAAAGAAAGTAAAAAAATATAGAAGATGAAAAAGATAAGGAAGAACCCTAAAAATAATTGAAAAAGAGGTTATTAAAGAAGTTGAAAAAGATTATTAAGGTTGAAGTACCAGTTGAAAAATAATAGAAAAAGAAAAAAAATTGTTGAGGTTAAAGTTGAGGTTGAAAAAAAGAAGTCAATAAAATTGAAAAACTAATTAATCCAGAAAAAAATAGAAGAAGAGATTAGAAAAAGTTTCCCTTTAGCTAGTGAAACAACTCAAAATGAATTAATTGAGCTGAAATAAACTATAATATAAATTATATCAATAAAGATAATCAAGCATTATTAAAAAGAATGAATTTAAAAATATAATACTGTTGCTTATATAATTGCTCTTGAAACTGAATTAAGAGATTATTACTCAAAAATGTGTAATGCCAAAATTATTTCAGAAAAATTTAATGATAGTATTACATTAGGGGGCTTATACTAAAAATTAAAAAGAAAATCCTGTATTTAAAAATTCCAGTAGATGACTTTTTATAAAAAAAGATTTATTAAATTTAAGAAATGAATCTTTACATGTTCATGCTGATAATGCAAAATTTATAGATTTTTGAACAATTAAAAGAAGTTAGAAAAACTATTATGAATGATCTATTAAAAAGATTTATACTAGGATTTCATAGCTTAAAAAAATCAAAAAAATAAAGATAATACTGATTTAAAAAAATCTGTTATAAATGCTAAAATGGTTACTAGAGGAGAATCATATGATTCTTCTATAAAAATATAAAAATTTTAAAGGTTTCTATAGTTGCATATTAGAAGATATAAATGGTAAACAATATGGAGCTGTTACAAAATTTACTTACGAGCTTGAGAAATTTTTATAAATTCATATGTGAAGATTGTTATATAGATGGAACAACTGTAAAAAAATATAATAGGGAGAGAAAAATAAAGGGAGAGATGAAAAATGGGGTATATTTTTAAATTCTTAGCTTTTAATATTGGTCAATATATTGGGGTTTCTTTTGACAATTTCTGATTTGATTATTTATTTTGTAATGGGGTATATTATAGTTCATATTATAAAAAAATAATAAAAATAAATGATAAGGAAAAAAAGAAATTTCATATAAATTTATTGCCCATATTAGGGGTAATAGGTACATTTGCTGGTATTTGTATTGGACTTGCTGATTTCAATTCAAATGAAATTGAAAAAGCGTTCCCTTTATTGTTACAAGGTTTAAAAAAACGGCTTTTTGGACTTCTTTAATTGGTACTTTTTAGCTGTTTTCTTTAATGTTTGGTATTCATTTAAAGATAAAAAAAGATGTAGATGATGAAGATGATGAAATTCCTTTATTAAAGTTACAAATAAAAGAGCTACAAGCAATTAGTGAAAAAAATTTAATAGCTTTTTTAGATAATCAAACAATAAATAATGATAGCCTAAAAAAATTTGACTGATTTTTTTAATAACAATGAAAAATAAAAAAATTTAAAAAAATTTGAAGAAATTAAGGATGAGTTAAAAGTACTTAATGAAAAGCAAGAAAAAAACTAATAATTTTTTTATGAAAGTTCTTTATTAAAAATTAGGATATTGGATGACCTTAATAGGAAATATGATAAAAGTATAGAGAATTTTTCATTGTGGAATGAGAATATTTCTATCTTAAAAAGAAAACTCTATTCTAAATTTAGAAGAAAATAAAAAAATTAAATAGTGCTACTACTGAGACTTTAAGTAAATTAGAGTCAATAGAAAAAAATAAATTCTGATAGTCTAATTAAACTAGAATCGATAGAAAAAAATAGATGGAAATGCTTTAAATAAGCTAGAAGTATTGGAAAAATAAATTCTGATACTTTAATTAAGTTAGAATCATTAGAAAAAGATAAATATAGATATTGTTGATAAAAAAATTCTGCTATTTTTTTGAAAATGTAGAACTACTACTAGATAATTTTTAAAAATTATAAAGATGAATTTTTCTAATTTCTTTAAGGCTTCAGAAAGTCAAAGTAGAGAGTTAATTACTGCTTTTAAAGAGTTTGCAACTTATATGGCTGAAGAAAATAGTAAGGCTTTTATTGAAGCATTAAACAAAAACAATAAAAGATTTCAATAATAATTTAATTGAGTCATTTGGATCAAACTTCAAACAATTAAATGAAGCAGTTATAAAATTAGTAGATTGGCAAGAACACTATAAAGAAACAATAGAAAGTACAACAGAAAATCAAAAAAAGTTATTTTTTGATAGCTTTTACTGGAATAGAAAAAGAATTAAATACTTTCTCATCTGAAACAAAAAAATATAAATTCTGTTGTTACAGAATTATCTACTCTACAAAAAGAAAGTATGGAACAACATATAAAAATTAAATGAAACTTTATCTGTATTCTCTGAATTAAACAACCATGCAAAAAGAATTGATTCCGAATCTTGTAGAAATCAATAATACTATAGATAATGATATTAAGACTTTTTAATAGTTACTCTAATGAGTTAATAGATAATTTAAATAATTTCACAAACTAACCTACAAAAATAACTTCTCTCAATATATAGATGATATAAATAGAGGAGTAAAAGGTTCAACTGATAGTATAATGGGAATAATGGAGGAATCTCTTAAAAAAATAGAAGACAATTTTGATAAGTCTTTAGAAAATACAGACCTTAAATTAAAAGAAACTTTGAAAAATATATTTACAGGAATTGAAAAAAATTCAATACAGATTTTTTCTAATAATATGAAAGAGCAATTAGATATTTTTTTATAAATAATAATGAAAATTACTCAGCTGGAATAAACAGATTAGTAAAAAGTACATTAGAAGGAATAGATGAAAGTGAAAAAAATAATTCAAAGATGATAGATGAAAATCTAAAACAAATTGAAAAAAATTAAATAATGAATTAAGCGCTCATTTAAAAAGGACATGTTGAAAATATTGAAAAAGGATTAGAAGAAGCTCTAAAGACTTCTTTAAATTCATTAGGTGAAGTAATGGCAAAAATATCTGATAGATTTGCTAAAAGACTATATCCTCTTGCTGATAAATTAAGAGAAATTATGGAGATACTTAATAATAAGAAGGTGAGATAATTGGCTAAAAAAATATCATGAAGATCACTTTTTCACCAAGAGTTGCTGATTTAATGTCGGCTTTTAACATTAATTTTTATTTATTTCAGTTGTCTATATGTTACAAGTAAATAAAGAAAAAGAACGTATAGAAATGATAGCTAAGGACTTTTAAAAATACCAAATATGAAATTTATACTGATTTAAATGAAGAATTTAAAGATGATTTAAAAAAATGGAATGCTTATATTGATAGAGATACTTTTATCAATTACTTTTTAAAGAACCTGATGTATTTTTTTGATGTTGGAAGTAGTAATATAAATCAAAAATTTAAAGATATTTTTAGATGATTTTTTTCCCAAGATATGTAGAAATACTTTTTTTACAAAAATATAACAATGAAATTGAAGAAATAAGAATAGAAGGGCATACTTCAAGTGAATGGAACAAAAATGATGATGGCTTACAAGCTTTATTTTTAAAAAAATATGACTCTGTCTCAGGAAAGATCAAAAAAAGTGTTCTAGAGTACTGTATGTTATTGAATAAAATGAAACCCTACAGAGATTTTTCTTATCAGTAAAGCTACTGCAAATGGTCTATCATACAGTCATAGGGTAATGGAAGATGGAAAAGAAAATTTTAGTAAATCAAGAAGAGTTGAGTTTAAAATAAAAAAACAACAGCTGAGGCACATATAAATGATATCCTTGAAGCAGGAGGTTTTTAATGAAACTAATTAATTTTTTTAGAATTTGAACCTTTAAAAAGACATTATGGAAAAAAATGAAAATAGATAAGGATGAAGAGATAGAAATTGAAAGAATAGAAAAAAATTAAAATTGCTAGAATTTGGAAGGAAATAAGTAGTTTATCTGGATTAGATGTAGATATTAATGAAACTGTTTCTTCAGAAAAATGGTTATATTAAATACAAGGAATTTGATAAGTTAGTAGCCTATATAAGAGATCAAAGATATTATGAAGGAAAACTTACTTTTAAGAAAATTTCATATTGCATATGACTGTGAAACTTTAACAAAATCAAGAAAAATCAGGGATGCTAGTAAATTTAAAAATAATTCAAAAATAAAAGTCCTGAATTTACAATAAATATATTATCAGAAGATGGAAAAAAATAGTAATAGAATCAAATGTTATAAAAAAATTACAAGTGTGTACAAAAATGTTTAGAAGCCTTGAATTATAAGAATTTTTTTAAATGTTAGTAATTTTGAAAAAGAATAAAAATAAGGAATAATTTTTTTCTTTGAAGAATTTTTTTAGGAACTGAATTTGATAAAAATGAAGAGTTAATAAAAAAAGTTATAATTTAGATGATATAGAAAATGATAAAGTTAGACTGTATCCTGAAAACTGGGATGAAATTTCTTATAATTATAGAAAATCTAAAAAAATGGGTTTGTGAAGAATGTGGTAAAGATTGTTCAAAAAAATAAGTCAGAGCTAGAAGTTCATCATATTGACCATGACCCAAGTAATTCAAAAATTTTATAACTTAAAAAGCTTTTATGTAGAACTTGTCATTCTAAAAATACATCCACATATGGAATAAATATTAGATATAAAGTTTATATAATAAAATAGGCTGTTGTGTACTGACCCCAAAAAAAGTTGGACAAATTAATTTAACTTACTAATAAGGATTGACTTCTGTAAGAAGCAGGAGTTAATCCTTTTTAATTTTTTTCCTTTATTCTTTTGTTGTTGTAATAATATATATAATCTTCTATTGCTTCTTTCAATTCTTCTAATGTCTTGTACTTTTCTTCTTGTTCATAAAAACATTTCTGTTTTTTTAACAACCCAAAGAAACTTTCCATTAATCCATTATCTAAACTATTTCCTTTTTCTTGACATGCTTTGAGTTATCTTTTTTTCTTTTTTCAATCTTTCTTGATATGAAGAATGTTGATACTGCCATCCTTGGTCACTATGAAATATCAAATTTTCATAACTTTCATTTTCTTTTAAATGCTAAATTTAACATATGATTTATCTACTCCAAGTTAGCACTGCGCGAAATATCATATGAAACTATATATCTTCCATAAGCATCTAATATTGGAGATAAGTATAACTTTTCCCCTCTTAAATTAAATTCTGTTACATCTGTAAACCATTTTTTTGATTTGGAGCTGTTGCTTCAAAAATTTCTTTTTAATATGGTTATCCGCTATCTTTCCTATGCGACCTTTGTATGAAGAATATTTTCTTTTTTTACGGATAATACTTTGTAAATTAAACTTTTTCATAAGTCTTTGAACTTTTTTTATGATTAATATTAAAACCTTGATTTTTTTAATTCCAATGTTACCCCTGCGATAACCATACCTTCCTTTATTCACGTAGTAAATTTCTTTGATTTTTTTCAATGATATCTTTATTCTTCTCATCAATATCTTTTTATCAATATAGTAATAATATACTGATCTTGATATTCCAGCAATCTTTAATAGCATTTTTGAAAGGATATTTATCTCTAAGTTCGGCTATTACTCTTACTTTTTTTCTTTTCTTTTAGCTCCCTTTCTTGAACTAGAGCCTCTCAATTTTTTTAAATATTCATTCTCAGCCTTAAGATACAAATTTTCTTCTTCTAATTGTTTAATTTTTCTTTTTCAGATAATGTCTTATCATTTTTCTTAAGTTTAGTCATAGATTTAGGTTTCCTTCCTTTTTTTCTTTTTCTACAACATTATACCCATTTTTTTAAATTTTGAAAGCCAATTATGTAAAAATACCAGGAGATACTAAACCAATATCAAGAGCAACAAAATTAACAGACTCATGATTAATTAAAAATTCTATTAATTATTTGTAGTTTAAAAATCTTTAGAATAAGCTCTATTTTTTTATCTTTTCTTAAAATATCATATCCATGTTTTTTTCAATTAAAGCAATTAAATATTTAATATTAGATTCCTGAACATCAAAAAGCTTTTAGCTAAAGAAGGAATAGTTTCCATTTTTTTCTTCTTTTCAAATATTTCAATTTTTATTTTTCTCTTGTTAATTTACTCACAAAAATCTGTACCTCCAATCTTGTGTCCAAGATTTTGGGTGCAGCTCATTATTGAAGCTAAAAAAAGCCAAATTAATTGCTGAACATTTAGAATTAAAAACTCTTAAAAAGGTTGCAGAAGAAAAAAATTATTAAAAGTAAATTAGCATTTTAAAAATATTGTACATTAACTGGAAAAAAATAACTAAATTTAGGATATAATATAACCGATATAAAACTTTTTGTATAGAAAGAGGTTAGATTATGAAGAAAAATTTTAGTTATGGGAGGTAATCAGTTCGTCGGAAAAGAAGTAGCAAAAAAACTCTTAGAAAAAAATTATAAGGTTTATGTTTTTAAATAGAGGTATTAGGAAAAATTTAGATAATGTTATTTTTTTAAAAGCAGATAGAAAAAAATATTTCTGAAATGAAAAAAATATTTTTAAAAAAATATAGAAGTAGATGTTATTATTGATATTTCAGCATATACAGAAGAACAAGTTGAAATTTTACAAAGAGTTATGAAAAAAATAAATTTAAACAATATATTTTTAATCAGTAGTGCTTCTGTTTATACTGATATAACAGAAAGTCCTGCTAAAGAAGATGATCCCTACAGGAGAAAAATCCAGCTTGGAGTGACTATGCAAAAAAAATAAATATCTAGCTGAAATGAGAACTATTGAAAATTCAAGATTATATAATTTTTAAATATACTATATTCCGTCCTTTCTATATTTATGGAATAGGTAATAACTTAGATAGAGAAAATTATTTTCAAGAATAAAAATATAATCTACCTATCTATATCCCAAATAAAAGGAAATAATATAGTTCAGTTTGGCTATATAGAAGATCTAGCTTCTGCTATAGAGTTGGCTGTAGAAAATTCTGACTTTTATGGACAAGTCTTTAATATATCAGGTGATGAATATGTTGCCATAACTGAGTTTGCTGAAATCTGTGGAAAAAAATTATGAATAAGAAATCTATAATTAAACATATTGACACAGAAGAAAAATATTAAAAGCAAGAGATTGGTTTCCATTTAGAGAAGTAAATTTATTTGGAGATATCTCTAAACTTGAAAAATACAGGTTTTTAGAAATAAATACTCTTTAATAAAAAGGACTAGAAAAAAACATATAAATATAATGAAGAGCATGATTTGATAATTGAACCTAATTTAAATGAGATTGAAAAAGAAAATTAATTTTTAATTTCAAAGAAATTGATGTATAATATAAAGGCGTAAAAAAATAAATAGGAGATGGTTGATGTGAATTTAGTATTATTTGGAGACCTGGTGCTGGGAAAGGTACACAAGCAAAATTTATTGTAGATAAATATGGAATTCCTCAAATTTCAACAGGAGACATATTAAGAGTTGCTGTTGCTAATCAAACAAAATTAGGACTTGAAGCTAAAAAATTTATGGATGCAGGACAATTAGTTCCTGATGAAGTTGTTAATGGATTAGTTGAAGAAAGATTAGCTGAAAAAGATTGTGAAAAAGGTTTTATAATGGATGGTTTCCCAAGAACTGTTGTTCAAGCAAAAGCCTTAGATGAAATCTTAACAAGATTAGGAAAACAAATAGAAAAAGTTATTGCTTTAAATGTTCCTGATGCTGATATTATCGAAAGAATTACTGGAAGAAGAACTTCAAAAAGTAACTGGTAAAATTTATCATATTAAATTTAACCCTCCAGTTGATGAAAAAGAAGAAGATCTAGTTCAAAGAGCGGATGACACTGAAGAAGTTGTTGTAAAAAGATTAGAAACATATCATAATCAAACTGCCCCTGTTTTAGATTACTATAAAGCACAAAATAAAGTAACTGAAATTGATGGAACAAAGAAATTAGAAGATATCACACAAGATATCTATAAAATCTTAGGATAATTGAAAGTAAAAGGGGACTATTAAAAAGAAAGGGTATAAATGAGATTAATTAAAACATTAGATGAAATCAAAGGAATAAGAAAAGCTAATCAAATTATAGCTAAAATCTATACTGATATTATTCCTCCATATTTAAAGCCTGGAATTACAACTAGAGAAATTGACAGAATTATTGATGAATATATCAGAAGCTGTGGAGCAAGACCTGCTTGTATTGGAGTTGAAGGGATTTATGAATCTTTCCCCGCTGCAACTTGTATTTCTGTAAATGAAGAAGTTGTTCATGGAGTTCCTGGAGATAGAGTTATCAAAGAAGGAGATATTGTAAGTCTAGATACTGTAACAGAATTAGATGGTTACTATGGAGATTCTGCTAGAACTTTTTCCTATAGGTATTATTGATGATGAAAGTAGAAAACTTTTTAGAAGTTACAGAAAAAGCAAGAGAAATTGGAATTCAAACTGCTGTTGCTGGAAATAGACTAGGTGATGTAGGTCATGCTATTCAAACTTTTGTTGAACAAAAATGATTTTTCTGTTGTAAGAGATTTTTGCAGGACATGGAGTTGGCTTTAGCACTACATGAAGAACCTATGATACCAAACTATGGTAGAAAAGGTAGAGGTTTAAAAATAGAAAAATGGGATGGTTTTTAGCAATTGAACCTATGGTTAATACTGGAACTTATAAGATAGCAATGCTTCCTGATGGTTGGACTATTATTACAAGAGATGGAAAAAGATCAGCTCATTTTTGAGCATAGTATAGCTATTATCGATGGTAAGCCTGTTATTTTTAAGTGAATTAGATTAAAAATCAGGAGTTGTTGAATGCAACAACCCTTTA
>BNJV01000364.1_pt1 | contig 65250 bp, 80 predicted proteins | sample 8540591 | NCBI WGS metagenome assembly BNJV01 (sample SAMD00202457, study PRJDB9452) | human saliva metagenome | host: Homo sapiens
AAAAATACTAAGCACGCAATGAAAACTTACTCTATTTTAGGTAAAGCATGGTAAATAAACCGATTATTTTTGAAGGTATAGCAGTAGCTTTTGGGAAATAGCGGATTTTGCCATTTATAATTAAATTCACATATTTTTACTATAGATTATTTAATAGGAATCTGAAATTGCCAAAAGAATTTATTTAATAGGAGTGAGAGACTTGCTGAAAATCTTTATTTTAGAGGATGAACGAACAACAATCCCGCATTGAAAAGGTGATTGAGCGAGCTGATTGAGTAGAGAGCTCGTCTCGTAAGGCACCGAAATCTTTTGAAATGCCGGGCAGCTAGCTACTGCGATTACGGAAAGAGTTCTCATCAGCTTTTCTTTTGGATATTGAGATTAGAGGAGAGGAAAAGAAGGGGCTGGATATTTGCGAAGAAATTCGAAGCAGGGATCCAATGCCACTATTGTATTTGTGACAACCCATTCGAGTTATGCCGTGCCTTTCGCTATAAGGTTCGGCGCTGGACTTTCATTGATGCAGCTGGATGAGGAACATTTTCTCGAGCGTGTGAGTCGGCTATTGAGTACACGTTGGAAAAACTTGGCGCTACAGTGTCGGAGGATCTCTCAGTTTGAAACGCCGTGGCACAGAGTGCAGGTTCCTCATAAAATTTGTATTTTGAGTCTTCATGCTCACCGTCCATAAGGTGATTTAAGCATAGCAAGGAGGAATTGAATCAGAGTTCTATGCAGGGCTTTCCGACCTGGAAAAGGCGGATTCTGACTGTACCAATGCCGCGCTCCTCGTGGTCAATCCGGAAAACATTGTGAAAGATTGATAAAGAGGAGAAATGGCGATATTCGAGAATCAGGAGAGCTGTCTGATTTCGTATGAAGTATAGAGGACTTTTGGAACGGATGAAGTCGATGAAGCAGTAAAATATTTTCAGAGAGGAAGGTATGGAATCTATGATGAATCTGACAATTGAATAGTGAAAATCGTCAACGTGATGCTGTTCTATCGTCAGATTAGCGATGAAAATATGCCTCTCTGGTCTTTTTCTCCTTGTTCCCGGTTCTTTTGAGCTGTTGTTTTTCTTTTCCGCCTCTTTGCTTTTCGGGTATTTTGTGAGCTTCGTGCTGTACAGCTTCTATCGAAATCGGGAGAAAGACGGAGGCTGAAGCTGCTTTACGGTCTTTATCCTATTGTTTTAGAAAGCCTGCTGGGAAGGATGCTGGCCTTCTATGTCTTTCCGTTCTTTGGCATTTCCGTTTACAATGAGGCGAGCATCGGCGATGCGATCTTCTGATTGAACTTCTGGTTTTCCCCTCTATCTGTCCTTATAAAACCCTGAAAATCAATTTTCAGGGAGCTGAAGGAGCTTTGCGCGCGGCTTTTTCGCCGCTTTTACCTGCCAATCAATCTCTCGATGATGATTTTACACTGTTTTGATTACAGCCTTTTTGATGCTGCGTGACCAGCTTTTCTTAGCGGACAGCTTTCGGGGACAGCTGAATAATCTCTATATCATTATCTTTTTCGTAGTGCTATATATATCAATGCCGTTTCAAGGAAAGGCTGGAAGCGGAAGTACGCTGGAGCAAAAGGACAGTGAGCTGAAAGGCGCTTTCGAATACAGTCATCATGCGGAGGAGTTATACGGAGAGATTCGCAGTTTTCGCCATGACTATATGAATATCTCAACCAGCCTGAAGCTGGGAATTGAGCGGAAAGACTTTGATAGCATTGAAAACATTTACAATAGGTTCTAAAAGATAGCGGAAAGCCCTTTTACAGCAGTAAATTTGACCTTGCAAAGTTAAGCCGGATTGAAATGAGTGCGGTAAAAGTAGTCTTATCCGCGAAGATCTTGAGAGGCCCAGAGTAAGGGATAGAGACTTGTGGAGATAGAAGAAGAGATTTTATGATTTTCAAATCGAGCTGCTGGATTTTCATCAAGATTCTTTCTCATTCTTTGTGACACGCCATAGAGGATGTCTTACTGCCGAAGTTCCGAAAAATCGCCATCGCCTTGATTCGTGAGAGAGAACCCTCATTTCCTGGTGGTGGAAAACAGCAAAGGCGGGAAAAGCTGAGCTCGCTCCTATTTTTCGAGAAGGGCTATCTCTAAGGGGAGAGGCAGAGGACTTGGGCTTTATAACGTGCATACGATTTTGATACCTGAAAATCCCTCATCAGTACCCGCAGCGCCGAACATCTCTCAAAACCATTCAGTTTTGTAAATAGACCTTTGAAAGCCTTTTCTCAGATCTATTTTCGTGCCTCTTTGTGATACCTTTTCAAAAATCTTTTTGCTCATACGATGTTCTTTCAGTCTGGCTTTTTCATCGAAAATACCATTCGCGACAAAAGAGTACCGTTCGCGACAAGCTTTATTTTCTCTTCCGGCACACGTTCTATAATGAGCTCTCGGTAAAACAGAAAGGGAGGTTCACTTAGATGTTTAGAGTAGATGAAATCAAGAAGTCCTTTATAAAGAGGTATTAAAGGGTGTTTTCCTCTCCGTAGAAGAAGGGAGAAAAGGTCGATGCTGGGGGAATAACGGACGGGAAAAAGCACGCTGATGAAAATCATTGCCGGTCAGTTGGAGGCAAATTCCCGGTACCGTGAAAACGGCACTGGATTATCAGACAGAGAATCGGCATGATGCCCCAGGGCGATATTTTGATCGATGATTTGACGGTTTCGGATTTGAGTGCAGTTAAAAAGTGCGATGAATCGAATTGCAATAGATGTGGATAAAGCCTTGGAAAAAGTTTCCTTGCAGGATTTTAAAAAGCACATGTGGGCGGTCTTTCAGGGAGGACAAAGAGAGACTTTCCTTACTGCTCAGCATTTTTAAATTCTCGAAGCTGATTTTTCTGGATGAGCCAACCACCGGAATGGACTTAGAATCCGCAGACCGGTTTTGGAAGCTTCTCGAGAAGGAAAAATATACTTCCGTGATTGTTACCCATGATTTTAACTAGTTGATCGCTTCTTTACGAAGGTGATGATCTTAAAGAATGGACGAATTGCAGCAGCTGAATCTGTAGAAGAGATTCACGGCGAGGAAAAACGATTGAAGAGTTTTATGAGAAAAGGTTGAAAAAGGAGGCCTAAAAATGATTAGCATGATTCAATTAAAGCAGGTGTTACGAAACAGAAGATTTGTCTTATTTACGATTCTTCTTCCACTGGCCTGGTATATGTTCTTATACAATATTCAGGCGGATATGCTACCGAATATTATGCTGGGGATTGCCATTTATCGGTATCATCGGAAACAGTCTGGCAACCTTTAGTAAAGAATCTCCTCCGACATCGGTTTTATTCCTTTGAATCCCCGATTTTTCCAACTATGGGATACTATCTCTGGACCAGACCTTCGTGCAAATCGTGTCTAAATGCCTTGATTTTTGTTGTTGTTTTAGGCGCTGCGACGGTATTTGCCAGATTCCCCGATTAACGGAAAGCTGGGCATTCAGTTTTTCTTATTGACCATCATGGGATTTACCCAGCGTTATCGGCTTTTGTACTTGGTGTGAGATTGGATGCCAAAACTCATTGATACAGTGGGATTTCCGGTCATTATTCTGGCGGCTTTGACCATTATACCCTTCGCAAAGCTTCGGGCGGAAAGCGGATTTATTTCCCTTGTTGTCCCAAAGTACAAAGATTTTCCCGGGCTATTATTCACGAATATGATGAGATGCAATCTTGTCCGGATAGAATTCAGCTAGAAGGATATGATGCTCTTTATCACAAGCATTTTGTACTGAATATCATTCCTCTGTACTTCCTTGTTCCCAAGGTGAAATTAAATAAGGCAAAATAAGAGATCTTATGCAAAAGAAAAAATTTCTATGCGAAGATAGAAAAGCGCTGAGAAAACCTTCGTTCTTATGTAACATCTCCGTCACTTCGTTTGCGAAATAGAAGGCATATTTCAGCTTTATTGTCTGTCTTCTATCCGCCATGCCTTGAGACTTTTTCTTGTCTTTTGGCACGGCGAAGAATACTGATCGTTATAATTTGCAAAAATAAAATCCGAGCTTCGTTACTATAGAAGAAAAACTTGCAGTCCGAAGTCATGTTATTAAACCATTCGATAACAGATGGGGCTTAAGAACTTTCTTTGAGATTGTTCATTCGTACAGTAAATGTTGTAGTGTTTCGTTATGCTGTATATCTTCACATCGATTTTCTTACCGTCTTGCATGGTGCCGAGGATAACTCCTTGGGTTTCAAAGAGAAAATGCTCTGTCGGAACAATTCGCAGTTCTCCCTTTTTAAAGAGATATGTTCTTTATGGAGTAGACCTGTCCGAGAAAGTCGATTTACATCATCGTAACCGTCTTTTCCTTTTATGACACTATAGGCATATAAATCCACTGCTTGGAGATCTCTTTCATCATTGAGCTGAGTATTCCGGTTGGATATAGTATTCTGAAATGGGAACCACTTCTTTTACATTGTTCAGGGACATGTTATGTCTCTGTGTCGATTTCTGAAGGAGGATAAAAGGATTTGCAGTATCGGGGCAAAAATGTCACATTCGCAAAGCTTGCGGAGCTTAGACTTTGCTTTGCTTCCCAACTGGGACCAATCGATGCTATACAGTAGGACACTGAGAATTTGGAGTGCCACAGAAAAATTCCCAGCCTGGCAAGGAGCGTCATAACTGCATCTATAAATTCACTGCGGGGAAGAGTACCTTCATCGGTAGGGCATTAAACCTGCCACCGAAAAGAAAGCACAAAAGAAGCATATCCCGAGCAAAATAATGTTGTACTCTTTCCTCAAGTGATGATATTTCTGTATGGCTTTCCAACCATAGTTTGAAAATTGCGCCTTATTCGGAGGTGTTCAGTTTTTATTTGTTCTTCCGAGCTTAAAATCCATTTTCGCTCTCCTTCTTTCTTCCATCTATACTCAAACAGTAAAAAGTGGACTTTTTATCACTTTTTAAGTATAACACAGCGAATTATATTCGTGATACACAAATTATCTTTTTCTAGAATTTTTGATTCGATTAGGTTGGGAACCGGAGGAGAAATTATAGGATTTTTATTGCGGAAGAGGGCGTTCCGATAAATCTTGGCCATGATGGAGGAAGCATCGCCTATTTTTGGCAGTGAAATGAGACTTTCAATATGAAACGGAGAGCACCTCATGGAGACGGGATTTTCCGCAAAGCTTCCGCTACTGGAAAGAACGCTTCCTGTTTGATTTATGGGCGGAATCTCCTGTTTTTAGATGCCTAGTGTTACTGGCGGAGATGGTGGAAAAAGGCAGTTGAGCCCTATTTTGCAGTATGCTGATTAATATTCATTACGGACAATATGCTTCTTTGGGCAGTGGTATAACAGCGTGAGTATCGAGGAAAAAGGAATTCGCTTACGTAATGATTTTGATGGCAGCAGCTTTCTCGAAAATCCGAAAAAATTGCAGTGGAATGAGATCTAAGAGGTTTTTACATTGAGTCTGATTTACATAGCTTGCTTTTTACCTATAAATTTACATGTTGCCTTTTCATAATATAAATTTATTTATGATAAGTTTGTTTATACTATTTAATTGCAAAACAAGTCAAATTCTTGATTATGGTGAACATGTGCTTTTTCGGCAAAGTGCTATTTGAACTTAGCAGCAAGTTGTGTGGTTGATCTCTGCGATTATATAGAATGTTTAAAATGTAGACTTGTTATCTTTTGATTAATTCGATAGTAGATATAGAAGTTTTTGCATGTTTTTCGTATACCGATAGATTTCCATGGTTTCTATTTCACGGGTTTTACTCGATCCGCATTTGCGATAAGGTATTGATTTTTCTTACGAATGGTTCAATATAAAACAGGGCAGTGTCCGGAGCGAGTAAACTATCTGGCTCATAATCTCTAAGTTCTAAAAAGATCTGTAGTGATCAGGGTCATGATAATTTTCGAGAGTCCATTTATTTTAAACTCCTTTCTACTCATCAAAAACCTCATTAAACGACGCCCCTCCTTACGAAGTGATTGATTATAGCTGTGGGAGGCTTTGCATTTAAATCAGACTTCAGACAGTTGATCAAGAGTTTTTCGGTTCCTTGGGAATCGTAAGGGAGAAGGGGATGCCCTGCTTGTAAATAATCTGTCGATAAAGGGAATTGATCACAACAGATACAGGAACGCCCAGTGTACGTATCTTCTGCTTCATTTTTAACATTACATTCTACACGAGCACTTACTGTTGCATCTTTCATCATATCCCCACCTTTCTACCTAATTGTAATGCAATGTATTGTGAATTACAATACATATTACTTCCTGCATCTTTTAGGATAGATATAGTATAAAATCACCATCAGTTGTTAAGAAGAAGTGGAAAAGCGTGTGTGTTGAATATTCAGGATAAAATCGAATATTTATGATAAAAAGAAAGCAGGAGTAAAATGGATCTTATTCAGAAGATAAAAGCGGATAGAACAGTATGTTTAGAAATTTTTGAAGAACTGGACTTGGATGATCCGATAGAAGAGGGATATTGGGAGGAGTATCAAGAGATTCCCGGAGCTTCGCAGGAAAGAGATAGAAGCTTTTTGAGAGAAGTTCTCCATTAAACTACCGAAAGACTTTAAGGAGCTTTACAGCTATAAAACGGAAGCAAATATTTCAGTATTTTTAGCTTCTATAATCCATGATGTGAAATGTCATTTTCTCTGATGAGTTTAGAGCAGATGGAGAAGACAAAGCAATATTTTCAGAACAGAGATGCTCTTCTAGCAGAGTTTCCGGACTTTTCACCGAAGAAGAAATAGAGAAAATGCGGGATATGCAGATTAAGCTCATCTTTTTCATAAGCAATGGATTCCCTTTGCGGAGTATTGTGACAGTTGCTAATGCTGGATTTTGATCCGGATAAGAGGAGGGAAAAGAGGACAGATTCTTTGCTATATCCATGATCCGGATGAGGTGATTTATGCAGCAGCAGGGCTGTCAGAGTTTGTGGATGAGATTATACAGACTATAGACTGAGGGAATCAGGATGATGTTACAGGAAGCAGTATTGATAACGGAGGTATTGTCGAGAAAGGGAAGCTTATGGAGCAATAAAACTACCTAAAGAAGTACCGAGATATTTGCGAGGAAATCAAAAATGGAACCTATGAAAGTTTAGCGAAGCTGGAAGCTTTTGAAAAGAAGTTTCCGATCAAAATCTTGCGGTAAGGGCGGGTGTGGATTTTTGACCGAAAGTATGAAGAAGCGGTAAGCCATACTCTTCTTCTCATGCCTTTTTGGGATGAGTGGTATTATTCAATGTAGCCAACGAATATATGATGGCATGTGCTTTGCGGCAAAGAAAATCGGACGGGAAGCTGAAGTCATTCGAGCTCTTCATAGAAGAACAAAAGTCGCTTAATGGAAGCGCAGGAAGAGAAGTGTCTTAAAGGGCTCTTGCCAACGAGTACAGTGTTGCAGATTCTCTGAACTATATGCAGCAGGATATTTTTGACCGGAATCAGAAGCAGAGAATATCAGCCGCCAAAAAGCACCGAAAAACAGCTTCGGAATTGATAGCAGAAGGAAAGCTGAATTCGAAAAAGACTTTGATAAGATGAAGCTTTTGAATTTACTTTTTCATGAAGGGGCAGTCCGGAGGATACATGGACTATTATGAAAAGAATCAAGGACTTAAATCTTGGGGAACTGTATTACGAGCAAGCTTGTATTTGCTATGGGTATCTCGGGCAAAAGACAAGGTATTGGAAGTCATAGAACGCTGGGCAAAAAAGAGTAAGCTTTGGGATGTAGCCAGCCCTACGCAGGTTCGCCCCATGGGCTTCTTTTACGTATCCCTTTATGCATGAATGTTGGAAAATGAAAGAAAGTTTAAAAAGAATTAGGGAAGCGATTTGGAAATGATTTTGGAGGGAAAAATAAAGGACTCTATTTTGCACTTCCTAGCAAGCTGTTTGAGTTGATCTCTCTCGATTATAAAGAATGTTTAGAATGTAGACCTGTTTATCTTTGTGATTTATTCGATAGTAGATGTAGAGTTTTTGCTGATTTTCGAATACCGATAGATTTCCATGGTTCTATTTCTATGGTTTTTACTCGATCCGGCATTTTCGTGATAAGGTATTGACTTTTTCTTACGAATGGTTCAATATAAAACAGGGCGGTGTCCGGAGCAAAGCAAACTGTTTCGAAATATAAATCTCTAAGTTCTAAAAGATCTGCTGATGGCGTCAGGGTTATGATGATTTCGAAGGAGTCCATTTATTTTAAACTCCTTTCATCATCAAAAACCCTCATTGATTCGAGACGACCCTCCTTGCAGGTGATTGATCATAGCTGTGGGAGGCTTTTACATTTAAATCAACTTCGGATGAATGATCAAGAGTTTCGGTTCTTGGGGAATCGTAAGGAAAGGGATACCCTGTTTATATAATCTGTCGATAAAGAGAATTGATTACAACGGAAACAGGAACACCTAGCTTTTGCGAAAACATCCTCTGCTTCATTTTTACAGTATATTCTACACGAGCACTTACTGTTGCATCTTTCATAATATCACCACCTTTCCACTAAATTGTAATGTGATGTATTGTGAAATGCAATACGATTATAAAGAAAAATATAATTATGTTTACGAAGAATCATAATACGCTATGAAAATGTAGAATTTAGGATCATTAAAGGAAAAGGATGGAGGAGAAAACCGTTGGAGTAATAAAAATCAGTATAGGAAGCCATATGAAATTTCTCTATGAAAATATGATTTCTGAAGAAGAAAATCTCCTACAAAGTGTCCGCTACAGAAGTGATGAATAGCTTTTGCCATGGACTGGGAAAAGGGAGAGTTTATTTTTATGGCGCATAAGGCGGAAGATGCGGATGAGAATTGATTTCTCTCCGAGGAAATCCAGCCGGAAATCATGTTGAAAAGCCCTGCCGAAACGACTGAATCTCTACTGAAACGAGGGAAAGGTCTATCAGGACTATAGCTTTGAGAATCTAAGAGCTTTGCGGAGAAAACGAAGATAACGACGGAAAGTGAGTGTTTTATGAAATATAGGGATTGGAATGAAATGCAACGAAAGCTTGAGCGTTATATGTTTTGGATAATGCTTTGACAGATCCTTCCGAAGAGTATCTACGCTTAATTCGAAAAATAGAAGATGGGAAAAAGCTTTGTTATCATATAGATAATGGTGCAGGTGATTCCTTATCCGTGATTTTTACGAAAAAGCTACTATTGGTGAAAGGATTCGCTGCAAGAAAATGCTTTGAATCTGTTTGCGAAAGAACAAGAGGAAAGCCTCAGTGAGCGGATGTATGCCGGGCTTCGGAGGAATATCAATCTCTTTTCACCAGAGGAAAAGAGGAAACGACTTTTTTCCTTTGGTATGACGGAGAAGTACATCAAAATTCCTTAGCAGAAAAGGATGGTGGGCAGTGGCTGTTAGCGTATGCCTTGAAAGTTTTCGAGAAAATTCCGGACTTTGCCAAAGACTATTATGAACAAGACTTTTTCAGAGAGCTTACTCCGAAAATTATATGAGAAGGGTAGAGCTTTTCGGAGAAAGAGCTAGAGGAACTGATTTCCGACTAAGGCAATACCAGAATCTGAAAGCCTGGAGGGGCAAAAGAAGATGTTAATATTCTGATTTATAGTTTTTATTTTTGGGATATTGCATATAAAGTAAGCTGTTTATGGAAGTAATAGAACACAAATAGGATTAGAATAGAATAAGAGAACAAAGCAATAGAATTAAAACAGTATCAAAAAGAACAAAAACCATAGAATCAAAGGAGGTTTCAGGACAATGAAGTTTTTAGAGGAAGCTAACGGGCATATCAGGACAATATGATTGCTGACTTGAGAGCTGGTAAAAAGATTGAATCCGTGCGGGATGACGATGCGGCAACGAAGGAGGCTCCATTCGGGCCCAAACATTGCAAAGTGCTTGGATAAGGCCCTTGGAGATCGGTAAGCGAGACGGCTTTCAGGTAGAAATGTCGATGGCTATGCGGGTGTGTAATTCAGTACGGGAAATTTAGAGGAGTCGGTAGGCATACTGGGACACCTGGATATCGTTCCCATAGGAGACTGGCTGGCACTTTGATCCCTTGGCAGGAGAAATTAAGGACGGCTACATCATGGGAAGAGGGAACCCTGTGATGACAAGGTCCTGCCATTGCGGCGTATTATGCGATGAAGATATTAAAGGATAGGGCTATAAGCTAAAGCATAATATCCAGATGATTTTGGGTACTGGATGAGGAAAATACCTCTGCCGCATCCTTTACTATAAGAAGGTGCGTAAGAATCCCTATTATGGGAATCAATAGCCGGATGCGGAGTTCTGTATCTATGCGAAAAGGGAATTTCTGGACTTTAGTGCTGAAGGAAAAATTGATTCCGCATAAAGTCTATGCAGTCCGGCACAGCTTTTAATGTAGTAATCGGTAAGGCGGATGTGATTGTGGATAAGCCGCTCGAAAAAGAGTATTTTGAAAAGTTCCTGCTTGCGAAATGGACTAAGCGGAGAATGCCATCAGGATGAGGGAAGGCGCGCATTATCATATTGATGGAAAGCCTTCCATGCTTCTCGCCCCTACATGGGCGGTGAATGCGGCGGTGAAGATGTTTGAATTTGTCGGAAGCTGCTATAACGATGCCTTTCAGCTTTAAATGCAGTGAAGCTGTTCAGCGATCCGTACGGTGTCGGCCTGAAGGTGGATTATCGACGGTGCCCTACATGGGCCCCTTTGACCTTTAACTTGGGTAAGGCAAATATTGAAAATGGCCGGGTTTACTTTGCCTTGGACTACCGTTATCCGAATGAATGTGAAGACAGTGATTTGCTAAAAAGAAGTGCGGACATCATTCAGGAAGTCTTACATATCGATACGACCTTAGTAGACGATTCCAAGTGGCTTCTGAACAATCCGGACAGTGAACTCATTAAAACTTGTCTGAAGCACTACTGTGCCTTTAGCGGAGATACCTATACACCGCCTCTTCGTATCGGTGGAGGTACCCATGCGCGCAGCTTTGAGAATTTTTGCCGCCTTCGGTCCGATTTTCCCGACAAGAGAATATGCATCATGGGTTGGTGTGGAGCACGAGGCGGACGAGGGCTTTTGAAATAGAGACGATGCTTCTCGCCTGTGCAATTTATACCAATGTGCTTTATGATTTAGCATGTGAAAAATAAGAGCGACGGAAAAAGGGGACAGAATGAAGTGACCCCCAAAGTTAGACTTTTAAGCGTAGCAGTTTTATGGCTGCTACGCTGTTTTTATCAGCCAAGAGGCTAAGCCTGTATTGAACAGGACTCATCCATCCTAGTTTCTCCCTTGGATTTTTCAGGAACCATCCTTTTTCCACTCTCTTTTCCTGCTCATATAATTCATGAATACTCCAAAAGCAGGAGATGCCAAAGATGGCCAAACTTCCGGAGAGGAAAAGAGAAGGGAGAAAAAGACTAGCTATACAGGCGGATAGACCTATTAAGAAAAATAGCCAGGCTATACTAAAAAGTAATACTCCGCATACACCACTATGGGATGAAATATCCCTATGCAGAGAAAGCAAACCAAGCCTAAGAGTAAACCTTGAAAGCTCATAGTTTAAAATACTCCCTAAGCTCTCGAAGCAGGGTATCCAAATCCACCTCTGCCCGTTCACTCATAATCTTTACCGTGGCTTTCGGCATCATAATACGAGCAAGAGGAGTGTTTAAGGCCTTAAAGCGGTCACTTAATCGGAAAAGGAGAGTCTTTACATTGGGATCCGCTTCCAAAATATCCTTTAATAGGGTATCTTCGGTGATTTCCGTCAGCTTGCCGGCTGTCAAAGACCCTGTGCTTTCTATTTCCTTCGTTTCCCCAAAGTCCCTGCGCTTTCTATATTGCCTACATCTTCAGACGTCTCTGAGCCTTCCCTCTTGTCTTCGTCTTCAGAAGTCTCCTTGCTTTCTCCCTTTTCCTGCTGCTCCCATGTCAAAAGAGTTTGAGAGCCCTGTAAGGAACGGATATGGGTGCAATCCTGCATCATTTCCAGCACACCACGAAACTTTCCGTTTTCATCCCGAACCGCATAGTAGATGATGTAAATAAAGAGGTCCGGCTTGTTAATCCAAAACTCCGCCTTATCCTGTTCTCCGGAACGGAACTTTTAATGATTTCCTCAACGATATGTACCGAAGCCTTTGGATGACAGTTTTTCACATCTCTTCCGATGACATTTTTACTTCTGGGGAAAACTCTGTGCTTGGTGTCGGTGTAGAAGCAAACCAGTTCATTTTTCATCTACATAGGAAAGATCCACAGGCATATGCTGATAAATCAGATTAATCTGCTCCAAGGTAAGTTGACCGGTGCTAACATTCAGCTTCTCTTCCTTATTATTAAAGCCATACTTTCCTAATAGACCGGCAAGCTCTTCTGCAAAGCCGGGAGCAGAGGAAAGACCGGAGAGGGAGCACCGGCTGTAGAAGCTGAGGCAGAAGAGGAAGCCAGGCTGAATTGCCGGACTTATCTGCCTGCACGCTAATATAGGCAAAACCGATTTCCTGGTCTCCCTCAGCCATATAACGGAACTCTTCTTCGTTGATCATTTCCAAGGAGGTAGGGTAGAGGATATTTTTCTTCCTTGTCCATCAAATCCCGCACATCCGCCACAAGCTCAGCCTGCTTTCCGATAAATTCCTCTTCCTTATCCTCTAAGAAGATTGTAGCACTCTGCAATCTCATCCCGGATAAAAGTCATCCAAAGTCCACATGGTGGTGGTAGGGACAGGGTAAAGCCTTTTCCTCCAAAACCGGTATAATTGGTTTTTGCTTTCTGGACAAATGAATCTTGAATTTCAACAATTCTTCATAAAGTTCCAGCCATTGGTTTTTAATAAGGGGATACTGCACCAAATCCTCCACGGAAAGGAGCAATTCCTTCATTTTGGCATTTTCCCTACGATAGCAGGAGATGGGATGATTTTCCGGAAGCTCTTGATCCTTTGTGACCAAAACATCCTGGAAGACCTCCAGCATGGCCTGAATATCTTCCTTAATGCACTCGTCTTCGGTTTCCTCCACCATTTCCTGCTCGATAATAGCAATTTCATAGGGAGCCAGGTGTCTGTACTCTATCTTTAAGGGATTTTCTGGCTTCTTCCAAAGATATCTTTCCCTCATCATAGGCGTATTTAATTTCATGGACAATTTCTAATTTCTTAGCATCAATATTTTGAAAATTCTCTCTCATAGCTTACTCCTTCAGGGAATATTCTATCTGCTGATCCAGATAAGATCAGAAAGGAAAAATAATATCGCATAGTTAGTTAGAAGATTCTAACTTATAACATCATAGCAAAAAGAAGAAAGAAAAATAATAAAAATTCCATATCAAATTCTAAAGAGATTTTCATAGATTTTTCTCTAAAGCCATAGCTATAGCTTATGGAAAAATATCTTCACAGAACTTAGCTGAAAGAGAGAATAAAAATATTAATGTATTGCATAATGAAGATTTTATTTATAGTTCTTAAAAACAGAATTATACTGCTGCAGGTGACAAGGCTAACCGATTTAAAAATGATGAGTAGGAAAATATTTTCTTGACTAAGTTTTATTGCAAAAGAATCCCTTTATTATTTTAATTATTCACAGCTCCTCTACAGCTAATCTATCTTCTTCTTCCAGAATAGATTCATCCAATGTTTTCCCTAGTACATGACAAAATGGCGAGGCAGAGGCGGATGGTAGGGTTATAGTCCCCTTTTCTATGGCATTGATGGTTTGCCTGCTGACGCCTACCAGATCCGCAAGCTCCTGTTGAGACAGATCTTTTTCCCGCTCGAGCGGATTTTAAACGGAGATTTCTTTCATTTTTCACCTCACTCTTCATCATTCTTCATTCAGATTCTTCAGTAGCATGAGAATCAGGGCAATGGCAAAAAGATACTGAGGGAGGAGAGGAAGCATAAAGCGGCTGCTGAGCCTTCCTGCAATCCACATTTTATCAGGAGGCTATTATCAACGAGTATGCATGATGTTCAGTATACTGAACATAGCCCATACAGTAACAAGCAATCCTTTTTATTTTTCTTACTGCTTAGCCCCCAGAAGGCATCATGAAAAAGGCAGTACCCCATCGAGAATAAGTCCTGAGAAGAGGAGGATGGCAAGGGGATAATTCACCGTCCAAATACTTCTCCAACTGGTCGGCAAAAGCAGCGTACAGCATGAGGAGTCCCATGGTGGTAAAAGCATATTGATAGCCCTTCCCGCGGACGATTACCTGCCCTTTCATCATAGCAATCCTGTTTTTCCTTACTCAATCTGTTTGACGAAAAAAGAACCAATAGGGAAGCTGCAAAAACACCTACAGCGAGTTCCTAAGTTGAAAATAATTCATCAAAACTCCTTTCCTTGCCTTCTTCACTTTTTGGAGGAAGCAATATGTGTTACAAAATGTCGCATATGCTTTTACATAACCAATATACACCTTTGTTTTTGTGTAGTCAAGTATATTTTACAAAAAGACATCAGATAGGAAATTTTCTTCAGGAGTATCCATCTCGATTTTCTTTACCGATCATCTATTCTTTCAAAAGTTTCTACTACCAATGAAACTGTTTAAGCAAATGAGACAGAAGGAAGCATAGATATGGACTCAAAAGGAATCTTTACAGTTAAGAGACTGGAATTCTGATAGCGCATATCGACCGTTTGCTTAAGAGTGAAGAACATAGGGCATTAATAAAGAAACAAAGTGAGAGCAAGGAAGATGTTATTTTATTTTTCAGCTACCGGAAATACCAAGCACTGTAGCAGAGAAAATTAAAGAGCCCACAGGAAGAAATGATATCCATTGAGGAAGCCTGCAAGGCGGAAAGTTATGAGTATACGGTAAAGGATGGAAGGTTTGGGATTTTAAGCCTCACCTATGCTTGGGGACTACCCAGCATTGTTTATGCGTTCTTGGAAAAGTTGAAGCTTCGATATGAGACAAAGCCCTACAGCTTTTATGTGGGACCTTCGAACGACAACGAGGGCAGCATCTTCGATTGCGGATAGCCTTTTTAAAAGAAAAGGTTTAGCCTTGGATGCGAAATTCGACATTCGTATGCGGATACCTGGACTGTGATTTTTGACTTATCCCATGCGGAAAAGCTTAAAAAACAGCTTAAAAGCGGGCAGAAGAGGAAATTATTGAGCTTAAGGCATCGCTTTCCGAAAAGAAAGGAAAAGAGATGGATTTTCACGGTGCTCAGAATTTGTAGGAAGGGTAGCGAAAAAGATTTATGACGGTAAAATGCGAAAGACAAAGAATCTTTCTGTGTCCGACGCATGCATCGGCTGTACACTTTACGCGAAGAAATGCCCGGTTCAGGCTATTGAAAATGCAGAATAAAAAGCCGGTTTGGGTGAAGGAAGACTGCACCATGTGTCTGGGCTGTGTCTTCACCCGATGCCCGAGACATGCCATATATTACGAGGGACGGCAGGGCGACCAACGCCCATGGACAATATACGTATCGCACATACGCAGTAGAGAAGGCGTATGTAAGCTCTTCTTGTGCTTTAGATAAACTTTTTGCATTCTAAACATATTTCTCATACCGGCACTGTTCGATGACTTCTTTTTCCCAAAAGTGTAATGGCTCTTGGGACAGGAGCTTATGCAACGACTAACACATAGTGCATTTTTCCATATTGACGGCTTTGCTGTTTTCGTATGCTGTAGATTTCCATGGGGCAGATGGAGGCACATAATCCGCATCAATGCAGTCATCACTGATTTTTCAGTTTCTTACTATATCCCTGCGGTTTTTATGGTAAAACCATAATCTTTGTCCCGAATAAGCCTGCGAGATGAGCCGGAAAGCTTAAGCCTTCTTGCGGATAGTTTACCAGCTTGTTTAATCGCGCTTTGTGGCCTTTCTGAGTTTTGCTATCCGCTTCATGGATGATTCTTCGGTTTTCTTCTAAAGACTTTTTCAGTAATTTACTGTCACAAACCGCATCTGGCATACGAATCTGCAAACCGCCAAGGATAATTGCACCATATTTTAAAACTCTGGCAGACACTGTTCCATCACCGGAAAAATGCTCCCATAGTGGTTATTAAAAATATCTTTTTCCCTTTCCAGACATCCTTATGCCGAATGACAAAATCTCTTACCATAAATGGCACATTGGAGAAGTGTGTGTCGGATAGGCGAGGACAATCTCCTCGTTCTTTCGAATAGCATCTATCGATTTTCTCTTCAATGGGAATGCACCTTGCATCAGATCCAGTGCAGTAAGAAATTTTTGGATGCAGTGCTTTGTGTATTTCCCGTACCACTTAAAAATACCCCTACCATTTATACTCCTCATAGTATTGCTTGAGCCGAAAATCTGTTTCACTTTTGTTCCCTATACATGAATGGAGTTGGAAATCAATTCTGCTTTCTCCCTTCTACAGTAATGGAGTCAAGAATCTGCTCTACTTCCGCTTCAAGATGATCCATGTCTACAGCCCCTTTCATGGTCACGATGGAAGACAGACCATGCACCAAGGACCAGAGCGCAATAACTTTTGCATGAAGAGAAGTACTATCCCAATTCTCGGATTTTTCTTTCCATGCTTTTTCTGCGATATTTTTGAATAATACAAATGGCGGATAATTCTCTATATCTATATCTTCTATAGAAAACAAGAACCGGTAATATAGAGGATTTTCATAAAAAAAGAGGACGTAACTTTTTCCCAAATTGAAAAGAATTCTTGAAGGGTTGGAACAATCTTCCGTGGCTTTCACCAATGTCGAATAAAATCGATGATTCACATAATTACGAACTTCGGACAGAAAAGCCTCCTTATTTTTAAAATGGGCATAGGGCGCGCGGGACTGACGCCTGTAGAATCGCCAGTTTACGCATGGAAAGAGCTTCCAGACCATATCGATTGATATAGGCCAAGCCTTTTTCCACTAGTTCTTCTTTTAAATTCCCATGATGGTATGTATCGGATTTCAAAAGCACACTCCTTTTTGTTTCAATCTATACACTGTTTAGATTAATAGCACTCAATCTAAATGATGTAAAGATGGGAAAAATTTATAGGATAAAACTTAAGGATAGAGACATATTTTTCCCTGAAAGCATAAAAATATAAGATAAATCTGGCAGAGGAAAAAATGTAGGACAAGATAGAATCCAGCCTGTTCCCTCAGCCATTTTTGATAAAAATCTATCCGAAGTAATTTTTCCTGTTGTAAATGCTGTATGGAGGAAAAGAAATGGACTATAGAACAGAGACACGATTCCATGGGGAAGTGCAGGTTCGGTGGAGAAATACTGGGGGACTAAACCCAGAGAAGCTTTGAGAACTTTTAAAAATAGGAACAGAGAAAGATGCTACTGCAGAGTTATTCGTGCCTTTGCCATTTTAAAAAGGCGCAGCAATGGCTAACAATCGACTTGGAAAACTGGATGAAAGACGCAAGACTTTGATTTCCGGCGTATGCGATGAGATTTTTGAGAGGAAAACTCAACGAGCATTTTCCCCTTGTGGTATGGCAGACCGGAAGCGGAACCCAGTCCAACATGAATGGAACGAAAGTCATTGCCAATCGAGGAAATGAAGTGGCGGGAGAAAAACTTTGCATCCGAGACAATGCACCAATATGTCCCAAAGCTCCAACGATACCTTCCCAACAGCCATGCATATCGCAGCGGCCTTGGGAAATCGAGGAGACTTTTTCCCAGTCTTGCATACCCTCATTCAGTCCTTTGAAAGACTTATGCAGAAAATGAAGGCATTGTGAAAACAGGGCGGACTCATTTTACAGGATGCCACCGATTAGCTTTTTCTCAGGAAATCAGCGGTTGGGAAAGCTATGTGGAAAAATCGAGAGGAGATGCTTCAATTAAGCCTTCCGGGCTTCGGGAACTGGCTCTTGGGGAACTGACAGTGGGAACGGACTGAATGCCCCCGAAGGGATTTGATGAAGTGGCTCAAAAGCAGTTTCGGAACGACACATAGGATTTTAAAACCGCGGACAACAAATTCCATTCCCTTAGCAGCAAGGATGAACTGGTTTTTGCCCATGGCGCTTGAAAGCCTTGGCGGCGAATCTTGAGTGAAAATAGCCAATGACATTCAGATTGGCTTGGCAGCGGCCCAAGATCGCGGTCTTGGAGAATTTTTCCTTCCGGAAAATGAGCCGGAAGCTCCATTATGCCTGGAAAGGTCAATCCCACCCAGTGCGAGGGCGCTTACCATGGTATCCGTTCAGGTTATGGCCAATGATGTGCAGTGGGCATGGCGGCTTCTCAAGGGAAATTTTGAGCTAAATGTATATATGCCGGTATGTATCTACAATTTTTGCAGTCATGTACGCGCCTGCTTTCCGATGCATGTTATCCTTTAATCAGAACTGTGTTGTGGGGGATTAAGGCGAACAAGGAGAAAATGGAGGAAAACCTACATCGCTCTTTGATGCTGGTAACCTGCTTAAACCCCTATATCGGCTATGAAAATGCGGCGAAGACAGCGAAGAAAGCCTTTCAGGAAAAACATCTCTTTTAAAAGGGGCCTTGCCTGCAGCGGTTTCTTGACGGAAGAGAAGTTTGACGAGTGTTTCAACCGGAAAAATGATATAGGAAGATTGCCACAGGAAAAACCGACTTGAAGCGGCTATGCTATAAAATGGAGGAAGAAAAATGGATTATGCGGAAGGAATCCATTGAAACTGCATTATGAATTAAAAGGGAAAGCTGGAAATTACACCGAGAGCCAAGGTGGATAGCAAAGAGGCTTTCAAGTCTTGCTTATACGGGAGTTGCAGAACCCTGCCTTGTGATACAGAAGGATGTGGAGAAAAAGCTGTGAGCTGACCAGACGCTGGAATACGGTGGCCGTAGTAACGAGACGGAACTGCTGTCCCTCGGCTTGGGAGACATTGCCCTGAAGCCGGTATGCCGGGTTATGGAAGGAAAAATGTGTACTGTTTGAAGGCATTTTGGCGATGTGGATGCCATTCCGCTCTGCGTAAGAACGAAAGATGTGGAGGAAATCGTGAAGACAGTGAGCCTCCTGGCCAGGAAGCTTTGGAGGAGTAAATCTGGAAGACATTTCTGCACCCTCGTTGTTTCGAGATTGAGAAGAGACTAAAGGAAATTTTGCGATATTCTCTGTTTTCCATGATGACCAGCATGGTACTGCGGTGGTCACTTTGGCAGGTCTGATTAATGCCTTAAAAGCTTACCGGGATCGAAGAAGTGAAGATTGTGACCTCCGGGCAGGGAGCAGCAGGCATTGCCATTATCAAACTGCTCTGCTAAGCATGGGAGCAAAACATGTGATTATGACGGATAGAGAGGGCGCTATTTATAAGGGGAGAGAGAACTTAAATCCATTATTAAGATGGAAATGGCAGGATTACCAATCTCTCCACTGGAAAAAGGAAGTCTTTCTGATGTTATCAAAAATGCGGATGTCTTTATCGGTGTTTCCGCACCGGGAACCCTGAATAAGGATATGGTGAAAAAGTATGGCGGAGAAGCCTATTATCTTTTGCCTGTGCAAATCCAATTCCGGAAATATTTCCCGGAGGATGCGAGAGGAGGCGCGAGCTGCAGTAGTATCTACAGGGCGGTCGGATTTTCCGAACCAGATCAATAATGTACTATGCTTCCGGGCATCTTTAGAGGCGCTCTGGATGTGCGCGAAAGGACATCAATGATGAAATGAAGGTTGCCGCAGCTATGCTATTGCAGGGCCTGGTGAGCGATCAGGAACTTAATGCGGAGTATATTCTGCAGGCAGCTCTGATGAAAAGAGTCAAAGTGACAGTGAGCTAAAAGCCGTTGCGGAAGCTGCGAAGAAAAGTGGCGTAGCTAGAGTGTAAAACCAAACTGGAATGCTCAACTTAACGTCAAAGCGGTAAACATGCTTTACAGGAAACAAACTGTAATTTTTGGATTGCTATAGGGGAACAGTATAGTGCAGAAGGGGCTGTAAAGAGCAAAATAGTTATATGATATATAACCAAGTTATTCTCTTTGCTCATTCAGCTCCTTTCTCCTACAGGCGAAATATATTTTTATAAACTAAGCTAAAAACTCTTTTCCATTTCTCATAAAGTCAATAAGGTTAATATGCTCAATACCGTTTCGCTGTTGAAGAATAGAGTCTGCTGCAGTAACAACATATTTTGGATAATTATCTTAGTAGATTCAAGTGGTCTGTACTCACGGTCTTCGGTATCCTTTGATAATGCAATGGTATAAGCAACTTGGATGTAGGAATAACGCATCTCGTTATTTCTTAAGATGAAATCACATTCCAGCTTCCCTATTCTCCCGACAGCTACAGAATAGTCATGAGATTTTGCATATATATAGGTGATATTTTCAAGAACAGGACCAAAGTTAATTCTGTTGTCCGTGTTCTGAGCAAAATAAAAAGCGAGTGCTCAGCTAAATAGTATTTCTTTTCTCCACTTAAGGATTTTTGGACTTCAGTATCAAACCTAGGGGCATTCAGCAAAAGAATTTTCGCATCCAACAAGGCTTTAACATATACCTTGCAATCGTGGCTTCGCTTATAGCTGTTCCATTTTGTTCAATGGCTTTTTAAGCTTTTTAGACTGGTTGTTGCAGCAAAGTTGTTGATGATGTATTTTTGGACTGTTTCAAATGTATTTTTATTACGGAGTTTTAGCCTTCTTCTAATGTCTTTTTCAAAGATTTCCTCGATAACACTTTGAACATATCTACGCTTTGCGGCAATATTTTCCAGTTGTATTGTTCTGGGAAAAGCCGCCTTCAAGAATATAGTTTTGTAATTCTTCTTGTCGGTCGGAAGCAATCCATAGAATTTTTTAATGCCTTCGTATTCCCTCAAACGAAAGTGGAGACATCTCAAATTCAATATATCTTCCGGTTAGTTTTAGTCATCAATTCTGCTTAGGAGATATGAATTTGAACTGTAATAAAATTGACCATTCATTAGACCTACGAAAGCTGTTAAGAATTAGTTCAAAGTCCTTTACATTTTGAATCTCATCAATAAAAAGATATTTTGTTCCACGCACTTTCGGAATTGATTCCAATAGCTGTTCCAATTGTTCCGGATTTGTAATTTTATGATAGTCCTTACTGTCCAAGTCGAAGAAATAAATATGATTACTAGGAATTCCAGACGATTTTAATTCGTTGGCAATTGTTTCCATAAGACAGGATTTACCACATCTTCGCACTTTCGGTGATTACTTTAATAATATCAGTTTCATGGTAAAAAGTCACAGATCTTCTGAAGGTAGTTTTCACGGGGATACCAAGTCATATTATTCTTCCTTTCTAACTTATTAGTTCATAGTATATAATAGCAAATACAGTACGAAATATTAAAATTAACGTTGGCAGTTTTGTGAAAATGCAAAAACGCTAACGTTAAATCCATCAAAAATCATTATATCAGAATATTCTCGTACCGGCATGTATTAGTAGTAAAACAATTGCAAGAAAGGAAAAATATGACTACAGAAGAAAAATTAAAGAAGTATCAGGACTGGCTTTGTTAAATGCTCCGCCTATCAAATGGCCTTAAAGACATCATTGGCATTGATAAGCAGACGGGTAGCGCCGGAGGCAGGGGCAAAGCTATCGACGAGCGTTCCGCCTTTTTGGCAGGAGAGCTTTTTAGCTTGAAACCGATCCGGAAATCTGTGGCATTACTAAAGATTTTGCAGGAAGATCCTGAGGTGGACGCGAAAATAAGCGGGCTATCCAGCTTTACTATAAAAAGGCGGAAGACACCTTTGTATTCCGAAGGAGGAGTTTGTAGCTTTTAAAAAGCTTTTGTGATGAGTCCTTTGATGCCTGGATTTTAGAAAGTCTAAGGCATTATTCTCTCTTGCCCTTATCTGAGAAAAGGTAATTGAGGGGCCAAAAGAAGCTTTACGGCTATCGAAAGAGTGATAAAGAGTATTTATAATCAGATGCTGGATGACTTTGAGCCGGGGATGGACGAGGAAAATATGATGCCTTCTTTGCCGCTTTAAAGGAGAAGACTGGTACCCCTCATTCAGAAGGTGACCAAAGGCAAAAGCAGCTACGGGAGGATTTTTCTTACGCAGAGCTTTTTCCAGTGGAAGAGCAGGAAGAAGTTTATGGAAGGTCTTTTAGAGTATCTGCATTTTGATTCTTCCTGGGCTATCAAAAATGAGTCGAGCATCCTTTCACTTCCTGGACCTGTGAAATGACTGCCGTACCACTACTGAAAGTATCTCGAGGACAATGTGATTTCTGCGATTTTGTCTACGGTGCATGAGGTAGGGGCATGCCTACTATGAGCACAATATTAACCCAAAAGTATGATGGAATGATTTTGTCCGAGGGAGTGTCTTCCGGTATGCATGAGTCTCAGTCCAGACTTTGTGAAAATTATCTGGGAAGAACTTTGGCCTTTTGGAAATATCATTATCCTAAGCTGCAAAAGCATTTTCCAAAGCAACTGGGAGAGGTATCTTTAGAGGAATTTTATCAGGCAATCAATGTGTCCAAGCCTTCCTTTATTCGCACGGAAGCGGATGAATTGACCTATCCGTTGCATGTCCTTATTCGTTATGGAAATCGAGAAGGGCTTGTTTAACGGAAGCATTTCCACAGAGGATTGGATAAGACTTGGAATGCAAAGTACAAGGAGTATTTGGGAGTGGATGTGCCAAACGATAAAGTGAGGTATTTTACAGGATGTGCACTGGTCGGACGGAAGCTTCGGCTACTTCCCCACTTACGCTCTGGGAACTGCCTTTGCGGCGCAGTTTATGCAGGCTATGCGGAAGGATCTCAATGTGAGAAGCTTTTGGAAGAAAACCGTTTTGATGAAATCATGAATTGGTTGAAGGAACACATCCATACTTACGGTTTCCGCTATGAGGCACCGGAGCTGATGAAAATGGTGACAGGGAAGAGTTCAATGTAAACTATTTCTTGGATTACATTGAGGAGAAGTACACGAAGCTGTATCAGTTGTAGGGGAGGAAATTTAAAGTTCGGTGTTTTTCTAAGATGATGTTCAACATCTGACGAGGGGTAACTACATAAACTTTTTCAGGAAAATGCTTTATATTACCGGTGACAAGCCAAGCTTCTTCCGTTTTTCGTTGTTCCATTACCACCTCATAAAAAACTAAATCTTTCGGATCGGGAAGACTCACGGATAGCGGTTCCGCATCTATATAGAGACCATACAGACGAAAAGTCTGTATAATATCATCAATCAAGTCTTTTGGAAGATGGAATTTGGGGCGAGATATACATCCCGGTATTCTGACTCGATATTGTAATTTAAAACCGGTGTAATGATACCGGAAAATACCATGTCGAGAATGTTGCCGGGAACGGATTGATGCTTGAGCATTGCAGATATGAGTACATTGGTATCAATGACAGCAAAATATTTCATAAGATACTATTTCCGTAGCTTCTGCAATTTCTGCGTTGATTTCATCTAAGGACATATCGGAAATACCATATTCTTCCGCAATTTTTGCTGGCTTTCTCCAAGGCATAAATTCGGGAGAATACTCTTTTTCAAGGAGTCATGCTAAACGGTATACCGCTTTTCCTGATTCAACCCTAGACATACACATCCCTAAGATAGGCAGGAAGAGAAAGTCCCAGTTTTTCTAAGATTTGTATGGATTTTAGCTTTTTCTGTGTCTTCTGTTCTGAATTGAACCAGTGTACATGGCCATATTTTCGCCTCCATTCGTAGAATTTATACTAAACATCTTCTTGTGGTATTAGTATAGCAGACAGAAACTCGGGAAAAACAATCATACGATTACTAATGATTACAAATAATTACGATTTGATTTATTAACGAAAGATGAGTAAAGGAGATTTTTGTGGCACGCTTTATTGTTTTTGATGTGGAGACACCGAACCGAAAGAATAACTGAATAGAGTGCCATTGGCATTACTGTGGTGGAAGAAGGAAAAATCAGCAAGGAATTCTATTCTTTAGTGAATCCGAGGCTGACTTTGACTATTTCAATGTCAAGCTTACCGGAATCAGTAAGGCCAGTGTCAGGATGCTCCTACCTTTCCGGAATGTATGGCAGCAGATTGAACCGATTTTTCCGACGGAATGTTGGTGGCTCACAATGCCTCTTTTGATATGAATGTTGAAAAGCTGTCTTTTGGACCATGAGATTGACTGGAAGCCCTTATGCCCGCTATCTTTGCACGGTAGAAAATGGGTGAAGCCTCTTTTCCGACAGGAGTCATAAGTTAAATATGGTCTGCGAGGATTTTGGGATTTCCTTCAACACCACCGGGCGGACAGCGACAGTCATGCTCTGTGCGGAGATTTTACTCCGCTATCTGGAAGCCGGGGCAGAGGTAAAGGACTTTATACGGACTTGCTCCTAAAAATAAGAGATGGAGTATTGCGTAAGTGTTGCACAAAGTATTAAATAAAGTATTGAGTAAAACATTGAGGCAAAGCATTGAGTAAAAGCATTGAGTAAAGCCTTAAATAAAGCATGTTAGAGATTTTGCCGGGAAGATATTATAAAGGAAGGACATTATGAAAGACATTATCATTAAAAGAGCGTTACGGAGGATGCGGAGGCAAGAATAGCTTACTCAAAACAGGTGGGTTCGAGAACAGACAATTTATCCTTTGGACAGGCGGGATTTCCAATTTCCGTAGAGGATGAGCAGGAGGCAATTCGAAACTTTTCCAAGGATCCGAAATCGGTATGTTATTTCGCTTGGAAGAACGGAAAGCTTGTGGGAAGCGGGGAATTAAGGGCATTTCCAAGGAGAATGAGTCATAGGGAGCAGAGCTGGGGCTCACCCGTGGTAAAGGCGGAGGTGGAATAGCGGTATTGGAACAAGATTATGCAAAGCTTTACTAGACTATGCTAGGGAAAATGCCCTGGAGCTGAGTAATCCGAAGTGCGAGAGACAATAGCCGCACCATTCATTTGTACGAAAAATTCGGCTTTAAAAAGTGGGAACTTTACACGGCATATTTTAAGATTGGGAAAGAGTATATCGACTTTGACGAGTATGGTGTTGGATCTAAGATAGAGACATTAAGATACCGAAAGGAAGATCTCATAGGAAGATATTTTCAATACTTTCATTAATATGCTAGATATACTTCTTTACTTACAGCGGAAAAATCAATTTACTTTTTGCTTGTTTAACATATTATATACAGCAAGAAAGTAAAAAGGCGGTGATTGTATGACTGATTCTCAGAAAATTCTGGAACTTGCAAAACAGAATAATGCTGTTCTTACAACAGCCATGGTGGTTCATGCGGGATTTTCCAGAGGAAGTCTTCAGCATCTTGTAAAAAGGAGATTTAGAACGTCCGGAAGAGGAGTCTATATACCACAGGCGTGGGACGATGAATTTGTTAATTTGCAAAGCTCGCTATAAAAGGGGGATTTATGCCTTGAAACAGCTCTTTTCTCTGTGATTTGACGGATGAGAACTCCTCTTAAGTTTCAAATGTCCTACTACTTATAATTTATCTAATCCTAAAAGGATGGTATATTAGCTAAGGGAAAAAGGGGCCATTTTATAGCCTGGGGTCTACAGAACTTACTAGTCCGGCGGGAAACCCCGTGAAGGCTTATTCTGCGAACGTACGCTATGTGATATTTTGAAACAAGAAATCACGTGGATGCTACAAGTAGTAGTAGAGGCCTTTTGAAACGATATGTTTTGCGAAAAAGACAGAACATTCATCTTCTTTCAAATTATGCTGGAGCCCTTCATGTAGAGGAGAAGCTTAGACCGTATCTTGAGGTACTTTTATGAAAAATGCAATGCAGCTTAAAGCATTAATTAAAATCTTGCAAAAGAAAAAATGTATCTCAGCTCAACTTGCACTGCAAAATTATATGCTGGAGCGTTTTCTGAGAGAATTTCTTTATCCTCATATCGCGATAATTATATTATTAAAAGGCGGATTTTGATTGCTTCTATGGTGGGACTGGATACCAGGGCAACTATGGATATGGATGCAACCATCAAGGGATATCCGGTAAAGGAAGATAGTAGTCGGAAGATGATAGAAGAGATTCTTGGCATTCCTATAGAAGACGAGTATAACATTTCGCTTGCAAAGTATTCATGAAATTAGAGAAGATGATGAATACTCCGGATATCGTGCGCGTCTTTAATTGCAGAGTACGGGAGAATGGCTGTTCCTCTGAAATTGGATATCACCAGTGGAGATAAAATTACTCCCAGAGAAATAGAGTATAGTTATAAGCTGATGTGGGAGAATCGTAGCATCAGCATTTTGCTTGCTAATCTTTCTACTATTCTTGCGGAGAAGCTGGAAACTATTTTGTCCAGAGCTGACCAAAATACACGTCCCAGAGATTATTATGATGTTTATATTTTTAACTAAATTACAGGGAGAAAATATAGATGCTAAAAAGCCTAAGTCTTGCTCTTTTTCGGCAACGGCGGAAAAGCGAGGTCTCAGCATTTACTAGCCAATTTTGGGATATTCTTTCTACCGTAAAAGCAGTGGTATTATGAAAAGCCGGTGGGAGAATTATCAAAAAGACTTTGATTATGCTAAAAGGAATTCAGTTTGCAGAATGCTGCGATGCAATTCTATCCTTATTGGAAAGTATACAGAGAGAAATACTAGGAGATGCACCCTATGAATGAGAAGATTTTACCTCGTGTGATTATAAACTAAGCTTATTTCGGGCGGAGAAAGCGGACTCCCCGCTTATTATTTTCAATCAATTTTCCGATGAGGGAGAGGCGGTGTATCAGGAGCTTCGAAAGCAGAATGCAGCGGAGTGCAATTTTCTATCCATTGCCATTCATGACTGGCAGAGGGAGATGTCTCCCTGGCCGGCAGCGGCGCTCTCGAAAGACGCAGAGGCTTTTTCCGGAGGCGCGGATGCCTATCTGGAAAGTCTACTGTCCGCTATTTTACCGTGGGCTACGGAAAGAATCCACGGAAAGGCAAGTTTTATGGGCATAGCCGGCTATTCTTTAGCCGGCTTATTTGCATTGTATGCCATGTATAAGACGGATGTTTTTTCCCGTGTAGCCGGTATGTCGGGCTCTTTTTGGTTTCCGGAATTCAAGGAATTTTGCAAAGAAAATACGATGAAAATCTTGCCGGAAAAGCTGTATTTATCCATTGGAGATCAAGAGTCTAAAACGAGACATCCTATTTTAAAAACCATGCAGGAAAATACGGAAGAGCTGCTCGAGTATTTTAGGAGCTGGGGATTCCCTGCAAATATGAGTTGAACCCGGGAAATCATTTTCAAGACGTGAATCTCCGCTGTGCAAAAAGGAATTTTTGGAGCTTTTGCAATAAAAATGGATGCAAGGAATTATGGGATTCCGGTTGCTTTATCACTCGAAATGTACTTAGTACTTTGAGCAAGAGATGCATCTTGCCTGCTAGGGCAAAGGCGGGAAAAGCAGAGGTATAAGATAGAAAAGCAGGAGTAGAGGAGAGAAAATGTTAAATAGTAAAGGTTTTGATTTATGGGCGGATGATTATGATAAATCAGTCGGGGTATCGGAAGAAGAGAATCGTTATCCTTTTGCCGGGTACAAGAGGATTCTGGGAGATATTTACAAAATCATAATGGAAAAAGCCTAATGCAGTGGTTTTGGACCTCGGGTTCGGGACAGGTACATTAACCACAAGACTATATGAGAACGGATGCACTATTTACGGACAAGATTTTTCCTCAAGAATGATAGAGCTTGCGCGTGAAAAGATGCCGGGTGCACATCTTTATCAGGGAGATTTTTCAAAGGGCTTAGCGGAGGAACTAAACCAAGAGTCCTTTGACTTTTATTATTGCGACGTATTCTATTCATCACTTAACGGATGCACAAAAGACTGTTTTTGATAAAAAGATTTGCTTGCACATCTTAAAAGCCGGCGGAAAGATTCTAATTGGAGATGTCGCTTTTTCAAATCGCAAGGAATTAGATCAATGCAAAAAAGAATATGCGGATGAGTGGGATAATGATGAAATCTATTGCGTTGCGGATGAACTAAGAACAGAATTTCCGAATCTGATTTTTTTGAGAAGAGGACATTCTGCTCCGGCATACTGATATTAGCAGGAGAAAATTTTTGTCTTATACGAAACCATTGGTCTTGAGGGAAAGTAGAAATGTCTGTAAGCAGTTTTATTCATGTAAACAAAGCGGAAAATGATGGTTTTGATTTAGAAAAAAATTCAATAGGGAAATAAAAAGAAGTATCCGGGGACAGAGATAGAGCAGAGTAAGACTGCGTCATTTTCCTATGATATTTGTTGGGAAAAATTATGAGGAGTCTTATCAGTTTACCCTACGAATGGATAAAAAGAACAACCTTTGCCATAGAGTATTTTAATTCCGAGAATAGAATGAGGGATTATGCAAGCTTTATTGTATGGCTAAGCCTGTTTTTTGATCAAGAACAGGAATTGATCTTATGTGATGAAAACAATGAGGACACACTGATGCTTTCTGCGAATACCTCTGTAGAAGATATTGAGGAGTGGTTAGAAAAGTTAGGAATTTAAGTATGGGGGATAGAGATGGATTTTACGCAGGATAGGAAAAGTAATATTCTTTTTAGTTTGCATGATAGCAGGATAAAGAAGTTTAGCTTTAAAAACGATGTTCTAACAATAGAGTTGGATACAATATTTCAATATACGAAAAGGTGAAGAAAAATTATATTCCGGAGAAGTTTTGTTTTTTGACAGTGATTTAGAGGAATGTAATATTTTGATATTGGATAGGACTGTATATGAGGGGGAATTTTCCGGAAAAGCCATCGGATTAAAAGAATATATGAAAGAATATGCCCATGCAGAATTTGAAATCTTAACAGAAGGATACTTCGGCTATAGTACAACATATACAGGCTGGCTTTGGGAGAAAGGAAAAGAACCTGTATCGGCTATCCTGTATATTTGGAATTCAGGGGATATGGTTTATAGAATTGATTGCTAAAATGGAATTTGAGGGGGGAAGTATGGCTTCAAGTAAAGAGTATTTAGATTTTATTTTAGAACAACTATCTGATTTGGAAGAAATATCATATAGGTCAATGATGGGCGAATATATAATTTATTATCGTGGAAAAAAATTATTGGCGGAATTTATGATGATAGGTTTTTTAGTAAAGCCTGTGAAGTCTGCAATAGCATATATGCCAAATGCAAAGTATGAGTTACCCCTATGATGGAGCAAAAGGAAATGCTGTTGGTAAATGATGTTGATAATAAAGAATTTTTAACTGGTTTATTCAATTCAATGTATGATGAATTACCTGTACCCAAATCAAAAGAAAAAGAAATAATAAAATTTGAAGTTGTGGGGAAGTGAAGATGGATTTTAATAAGATGATTCCGGAATTATCGGTTTTTGATATTAATAAAACAAAAAAATTCTATAGCAGATTAGGATTCAAAAATAGAATACGAACGCAATGATGAAAAGGTTTGTTTTCATGTCTTTTTCAAGGTAGTCAGTTTATGTTTGAACAAATTCATGATGATGGGTGGAACACAGGCGAATTAAGTTATCCCTTGGGAAGAGGTATAAATTTTTTTCAATAGCAGTCGAAGATGTTGAAGGAATTTATAAATTAGTGAAAACTCTAAATTTTGAAATATATAGAGAACTAACAAGAAATCAATATCAAGTTAATGGTGCAGAAGAAACACAAATTGAGTTCTTAATACAAGATCCCAATGGATATTTATTAAGATTTACAAATTGATAAATGCCAATTTGTTGAATTTAGCAAGGTATTATGAGATGAAACCTATAAAACTTGTACGGATATTGTAGGGTAGGAAAAAGAAGTCTTCCTCTATACTAAAATAAACCGAAAGAAAGGAGGGATTGAAATGAATATTATCAAGTTGTTTAACAATACGATTGATTATCTTGAAACAGTTCTTGATGATGAGATTGACGAAAAAGAAAGTAACTCAGCTATCCGGATACTCTTATTCTATGTTCAGCCGATTGTTCTCTATTCTAACCGAAACAACGCTTTCAGAATATTTAAGAAGCAGAAGATTGACGGAAGCAGCCGTTATATTAAGAAATACGGATGAAAAAAATTATTGATGTTGCTTTTCAAATTTGGATATGAGTCATCAGATTCATTTGGAACAGCTTTTAAAAATTTTCATGGATTTACTCCTTCTGAGGTAAGAAATGGGAAACCGTTCAAATTAGTATCACGAGTGCAATTAGCATTAAGTGTAAGAGGAGGAAGAAGCATGAACATTACAATTCAAAAGAAACAAGCATTTACAGTTGCAGGGGTAAATGAACAAAACATCAATTCATCATTATGTCCGAATGTCTGGGATAAACTGTATGAAAAATATAGCCACGATAAACTTGCAAGTTTGGGAAGCGGTCAAAAGCATGGGCGTTTGCCATGATGTGGAAAAATCCAAGCACAATAAATTATATGGCTGGTTATATCGTTAATGATGTAGATAAAGCCACAAGTATGGGCTTAGATGTTTTGGAAGTGGAAGAAGCAGAGTATGCAGTTGTAGAATTAGTAGGAAGTGTTCCGGAGTGCATTCATAACGGGTGGAAATATGCAATGGAAGTATTCTTCCCTGAGCATGGCTATATTCATTCAGGAAAACCTGACTTTGAATATTATTATGAAGGTGATATGCACAGCAATGATTATAAAATGGAGCTGTGGATTCCGATAACTAAAGCTTAAAAAACAGTTTTGTAAAGATAAAAAGAGATTCCATTTCAAGAGGATTGGGGAGATAGAAGAAGTATGCTGAACATCAGCCAACTGTCTACAAAGTATAGAATTAAAAAAATGGAGGAAGAGGATATCTCCAGGATTTTGAATCTGGAGAATAGCAATCCCCAATACTTTGCGTATTGCCCACCAAAGCCATGTAGGGAAACGGTGCTGAATGATTTAAAAGCCTTACCGGAGGGGAAAAGCCTTGAGGACAAGTTTTATATCGGCTTTTTTGAGAATGACCGCTTAATTGCCATTATGGACTTTATTCGCTCCTTTCCAAAAGAAGATACGATTTTCATCGGTTTGTTTATGATGGACAGTAAAGAGTCCGGAAAAGGGAAAGGGAGCGCTATTATTGCAGAGGCTTTAACGGCATGGAAAAGAGAAGGCTATAAAAAAGTAAGGTTGGCCTATATGAAAGGAAATATGCAAAGCAGGAACTTTTGGAGAAAATGTGGTTTTACGGAGACGGGTGTAGAAAAAGAAAATGAGCAGGGCGTAGCAGTCATTATGGAAAAAAATGTGTGATGGGATAAACCTGGATTTGGTAAACTATTCATGATTACATAAGAAGAGCAAGAAAAATGATTTTCAAGTATAGCTGAGGCTGAATCTATCATTTAGAGGTAAAAGTAATGGAGGGAATATAAATGGGATTTAGGATATTCATGCTAATCGTAGTTTTACTGATTAGTTGGCGCGATGATTCCTACAGAGATTGCATTGAAGAAAAACTTTGATGAAAACGGGAGAAGGAAATAAACTTGGGATTTATTTTTGTATCTGTAACATTGGAAAATACTTTATTTTCACCTGAAAGTTGCATATGATGAGACTATGAGGTGAAAATATGATAAAAACAACAGCAATGCTCCTAGAGGAATTAAGTGAATACGGTTCTCCAAAGTCTAAGCTTTCCCGTATGGCTAAGAGTGGTGAGTACTTCCCTATTACAAAAGGAATTTATGAAACAAACCAGCATACTCCGGCTTACTTACTCGCGGGCAGCATTTACGGTCCTTCCTACATTTCCTTTGAATATGCTCTAAGCTTCTATGGGATGATTCCGGAAGCGGTATATACTGTTACTTCCGCCACATTTGAGAAGAAAAAGAAAAAGAAGTTTGAAACAGCTTTCGGGACATTTACTTACCGCGATGTACATTCTGAGGCATTTCCTCTTGGCATCCGTTTGTTGCAAGAAGGAGACTACTTTTATCGGATTGCTGAAGTAGAAAAGGTCTTATGCGATCAGCTTTATACTGTGTCTCCTTTGCCAAATACAAAGGAGCTTTTTTTGCATTTAACGGAAAACTTACGCATTGAAGAATCAGAGCTGAAAAAGCTGGATACCCTTAAGATATGTGAGTATAGTGCGACGTATCATTCAACAAATATTAAAAAAAGTTGTATTCCTTCTTAGGAGGCTTTTAGATTAGTGTTGTGATTGAACAAATGTTGAAAAACTATGATGTGGATTTTGAATTTTTAACAGAAGGATACTTCGGCTATAGTACAACATATACAGGCTGGCTTTGGGAGAAAGGAAAAGAACCTGTATCGGCTATCCTGTATATTTGGAATTCAGGGATATGGTTTATAGAATTGACCATGAAATTATAAGTTAATGATGGAGGTCATGCAAAATGGGAATGCGCGACTTATCGATATTTAAGTGATAATAATTTAAAAAGAGCTTAAGTCTTATTATGGAATAGAAGATAAGATTTCAGAAGAAATTGAAGATTCCCATGAAGAAGTGGAACTTTCGTTGGATATAGATAAAATGTGGGATGTACTGCATTTTATGCTTACGGGAGGAAGAAGGCTTGAACCAATAAAAAACGAGCCTTTAAGTGAAGCGGTTGTGGGTGGAAATTCTATTTCCGATGCAGCAGAGTTTATGGCATACACGGAAAAGTCAAAGATTAAAGATATAGTTTTTGCACTCAATCATTTTGATATGAAAAAAAGGCATTGGAAAAATTCAGTATGGAAGAATGCAAAACTGCCGATTTGTATCCGAATATTTGGGATGATGAGGAAGAAATCGATGAAATTAAAGAAGAAATTATGGATTGTTTTCAATGCATGAAAGAGTTTTATCATCATATTCTGGAAGCAAATGGGAATGTACTGATTATGATTTGCTGAAATAGCAGTTATCATGGAAAATATAGTTTGAAGATTAGGAGGTGACATCAATATGCTGTTAGATAGTGAAAGATATGAAGCGGTTGTTGCTTATGGCAAGGAGGCTATCAATCAACTCGATGATAACAAAATGGAAGCGGGATTCTCCATTGCAGAACAGGGATGGGAAGCATTTCCTGATTCGGGAGCAAAATGGAATCAAGCTTATAACTATGCCAAAACATTCTTTTTACGCGCTCTAAAATATAATAATCTCCCCATCGCAAAACGATGGTTAGACAGAATGGTAGAGAACAATAATACTCTACATTTGTTTGAGTCTGAAATAGAACATATGCAAGCAAAATATGAATTTGAAACCGGAAACAAGGAGGAAGCTTTTCAACGATGGAAGAACCTTGTAAAACAAAAAGGGGTTGGCTACAGATATTTTGAATACGATGATCCGAAGTATAAAGAGTTTTATAACACAAGAAAGTAAATGCAAGAGTTGTTCTATATTTTTATCCGTAAGGACTAGTAAAAATACCAAAAAGGAAAAAGAATAAGTAAGGTATTGAAAAAGGAGGTCTCCTTAAATGGATATAAAAAGCGGAATTTTTAAGAATTATGGCTGAACAAACAGAAATAGCCTTGGCAACATCTGTAAATAATGTTCCTAATGTAAGAATAGTAAATTTTTATTTTTGAGCCGGCTGAAAATATACTTTACTTTTTCGTCTTTCAAAGGAAACGACAAAGTGAAAGAAATAAACGCAAATCCAAACGTGGCATTTACCACCATTCCTCACGGAGGAAATGAGCATGTCAAAGCGAAGGGGATAGTGCAAAAAAGTTCCAAGACGATTTTTTTGATCTTGCCGAGCAATTTATTGTTAAAATTCCGGGCTACAAAGACACGATAGAATATGCAGGAGAATCGTTGATTTTATTTGAAATCAGATTTGATACGGCTGTAGTTACCAAGGATTTACACAGCATTAAAACGTTAAAGCTATAAATTGTGATCGAATATATTGAAAGCCAATGGGAATCTATCGAGAGCTAATGGGAATGTATCGAAAGCCAATGGAAATGTATGGATTATGATTTGCTGACATAGTGCAAAACAAATTAGAATTTGTTTAGTTCCTTAGAGTAATGTATGAGCATTGTGTATTGTCTGATGCTCTAAAATTGTTCTAAGACCTTATATAGAAAAGTAAGAGAATATGGGTAAAAAAAGTAGTAATTATTGGAGCAGGTGTTTCTGGCTTGAGTGCTGGAATATATGCATTGCAGGCTGGATATTCAGTAGAAATATACGAAAAACAAAAATGCCTGGTGGTGAGTGTGCAGGGTGGAACAGACAAGGATATCATATAGATAATTGCATTCATTTTTCTCGTTGGATGCAATAAGGATGAACAATTATATAAAATGTGGGAAAATCTAGGAGTTCTTTCTGATAGTTTGGAAATTTATCGTGAGCCATATTTTTTTATTGTATGGAAATGGATGGGGTAACACTACATTTGTGGAGAAATTTAGAGAAAGCAAGAAAAGAGTTTTTAGAACTTGCTCCAGAAGATACCAAAGAATTAAATTTGTTTTTTTGACTGTGCTAAAAGCTTAGAGTGTATAAAGCCGCCATGTGATATTTCAATTGCTCATATGAACCCTAATACAATTTATTAAACTAGGAATGAGTATGAAAGATGCTAATAAGGCTATAAAGGAATATGGAAAACAGTCTATGGAAGACTTTACAAATCGTTTTACAAATCATTACATTAGAGCGATTTTTAAAAATTACTTTAATAGCAACTTCATTGCCCTCTCCTTTGTTGCATCGTATGCTTTTTATACAAGTAATACAGCAGCTATTCCAGAGGGAGGTTCTGTTGGCTTGGTTAGTAGAATGCTTGCAAAATTTGAATCCTTGGGTGGAAAACTACATTTAGGCGTTAATATTGAAAAAATAAATATTGCAGATAAGCAGGTTGTTAGTATTATTGGTAATAATGGAAAGGTTATCAACTCAGATAACTATATTTGGTGTGCAGACCCACATTCTCTTTTCTATGACTTAATTGATGAAGGATATTTGGATAAAAAAATCTTAGATACATGTATGAGAATCCGGAGGGTTATGTTTCTAATACAGGTTATCAGGTTGCATTTGGAATAGTTACTGAAGCGGATTTGAAATTACCTGAAGGAAGCATTATTTTTCCTTGTGACGAATATGATGTTGCAGGAGAAACACACAATTTTTGTGGAATGCGTGTTTATGATTATGATGAAACACTATTTCCTATGGGAAAGAGAGTTATTCAGTGTAATGTTTTACAAAATGCTGAAAAATTATGCTTACTGGTTTGGGCTAAAAAGATAATAAAGAGAAATATAATCAAGAAAAAAACAGCGAATTGCAGAAGAATTGAGATTAAGGGTTGAAAAAGTTCCCTCAGCTTGAGGGTAAACTCATCGTGCTTGGAACATATTCTCCAGTTACATTCACAACTTGGTGTAATGCCTACAAAGGGGGATATATGAGCTTTAATCCACAGAAAGGTTATAAAAGTAAGTATGTTAAGAGCATTATCAAAGGTATAAACAATTTATACCTTGCAAGTCAATGGATTCAAACCGGTGGAGGGCTTCCTATAGCTGCGGCAAGTGGAAAGTTTGCCATAGATAATATGAAATCTCATAGATAAATTCCAGTTTGGAGAATTGAAAAAAACGGAATTTACCTATTAAGACATATAAACTGTTGATAATAAAGCTCCTATATAGTATTGTTTGAAGAAAACTACTATATAGGAGCTTTTACATGAAAATAAATGGCGGATTTCTTGTCACCAAAATAAAACAACTTGGTGACCGGATTTTTGAGAAGATTCTCAGCGAAAAAAATATTGATGCGTTCAATGGAGCCCAGGGGCGTATTCTTTATGTGCTGTGGCAGGAGGATGGTATCTCAATCAGGTCACTTTCGGTCAAATGCGGATTAGCGATAACATCTCTTACGACGATGCTGGAAAGAATGGAAAATCAAGGGCTGATAAGCCGTGTTCAGTCTGAAACGGACAAAAGGAAAACACTCCTGTTTCTGACTGAGAAAGCACATGCCTTAAAGGGCGAGTACGATTCTGTATCTGATGAGATGGGAAGTATTTACTACAAAGGTTTTTCAGAGGAAGAAATTACCCGGTTTGAGGAATGCCTCGACCGCATCAGAAAGAATCTTGAGGAGTGGCAGAAGTCATGAGTATTTGTATCAAAGATCAGATTCAGAACATGAACATCGTCATCGGCTGCACAGTGGGGTGTGCATATTGCTATGCCCGCAACAACGTGAAACGCTGGCATATGATTGATGACTTCGCTGACCCTGAATTCTTTCCGGGTAAGCTCAAGATGATGGAAAAGAAACGTCCGCAGAACTTTCTTCTTACCGGAATGAGCGATCTCTCCGGATGGAAGCCGGAATGGAGAGACGAAGTGTTTGCAAAGATCCGTGAAAATCCACAGCATCAGTTTCTGTTTCTGACCAAGCGCCCCGATCTGCTGGATTTTGATACTGATCTGGAAAACGCATGGTTTGGCGTTACGGTGACGAGGAAAGCAGAACTGTGGCGTATTGACGCCCTTCAGAAAAATGTCAGAGCAAAACATTACCATGTTACCTTTGAGCCATTATTTGACGATCCCGGCACAGTTGACCTTTCCGGAATCAATTGGATCGTTGTCGGCACCATGACCGGGGCCCAGAGCAGGAAGATTCATACGGAGCCGGAATGGGCATGGTCTCTGACAGACCAGGCACATACGCTCGGCATTCCGGTGTTTATGAAGGAAGACCTTGTCTCTATCCTAGGGGATAAAAATATGATTCAGGAAATGCCGGAAGAATTCAATAAAGTGTTGGAGGTACAGAAAAGATGGCAGAAGTAATCGATGGAATCCTCATTGACGAGGTGGAAACAAAAGAACATCATGACTAAGTCCGGTCTGCCGGTAGGCGGTTACTCGGTCAATCCCTATGTGGGCTGTACACATGCCTGCAAGTATTGCTATGCTTCTTTTATGAAGCGCTTTACCGGACACACGGAGGAATGGGGCACTTTCCTTGATGTGAAGCATTGGTCGGAAATTAAAAATCCGAAGAAATATGCCGGACAGCGGGTGGTCATCGGTTCTGTGACGGATGGCTACAATCCACAGGAGGAGCAATTCGGGAATACCAGAAAACTTCTGGAGCAGCTAATCGGCAGTGACGCAGATATTCTGATCTGCACAAAGTCTGATCTTGTGGTACGGGATATTGATTTACTGAAGAAATTGGGACGAGTAACCGTTTCTTGGTCAATCAACACACTGGATGAAAATTTCAAAAATGATATGGACTCTGCGTCTAGCATTGAGCGGCGTATCGCTGCTATGAAGCAGGTATATGAAGCAGGGATCCGTACAGTCTGTTTCGTATCCCCGGTATTCCCCGGTATCACGGACTTTGAAGCCATTTTTGAGAGAGTAAAGGATCAGTGCGATCTGTTCTGGCTTGAAAACCTCAATCTTCGAGGCGGCTTCAAAAAGACGATTATGGATTATATCGCCGGAAAACATCCTGATCTTGTGCCGCTTTACGATGAGATCTATAACAAGCATAACCGCAGCTACTTTGAAGCACTTGAAGTAAAAGCTGCGGAAATGGCTAAGAAGTATGATTGTCCCTTTGTGGATAATGAAATGCCTTATGGTAGAGTCCCGCAGGGACATCCGGTGATTGTAGATTATTTCTATCATGAGGAAATCCGTGGGACAGAGAATAGCGGAAAAAGAAATCGTTAACTTCTGGTTTGTAGGGGAGAGCAAAATGTTAAAAATAAAAGATTTTATATTTCAAGACGATTGGGAAGATAGAAGAAGCTGCCTCATGTTCTTTAAAGCAGACCGGGAGGAAAGCGCCTCATGGGCTGTAGACATTGGGTTTAAGCCCTGGGATTTTCGAGGGAAATGAGATTTCTCCTTCCATATGTATTAATCCGATAGATACGGATAAGAGCACAGTAAAAGGAATTGGTGGGGACTACATTTTCAGTAAAGACAGTTGAAGAAAGCGAAGAGCGTGAAGATTCCTTTTATATTTATGAAAATGAACCGCTAATGGAATACAGGATAGAAGTCTTAGATATAGTAGAGGCAAAAGCCCATATAAAATGCAATGGGGTGCTTATTCTGGACGGCTATGCGGAACCATGGATAGAGGAAAGATTCGAAATAGACAGTTGGATTCCGGTAATAGAATCCGTGCAGGATTGGGATAAGCTGGCTTTTATGACGGTAAAATGACATGCTTTCTCTGTTTGCCGGGAAAATCCATGCGGTAATTTGCCGTGGGTGGCAGAGTCGCCTTGACAGTATTGACTTTTTGCAAGCCAGAAAGGATGTTGAGCCATTTATTCGCGATACTTCCATTTTGGATATTTGGAGTTCGGAAATTTTTAAGCAGATTACGGAAGGATTGAAAGTACTATAAGGCTATGTAAAATTTACTTTATGGCTAAGTCTGTTTTTTTGATTAAGAAAAGGAATTGATTACTAAATATAAAAATGAGGTGAGAAAGGAAATGGAGTTAAATAAAAAAACAATGTTATTGAAAAATGCTTATGATAAACTCTTTTTTACAGAAAAAAAGCAGACAAAGGATATACAAATATATTGCTTAAACAATGATACAGGAACAGGTGAAATGCGCTGCTATAATCTTTTGGAAGGAATTCAACTTTCTTACAATACTTTGAATATGCAAACTACTTATCAAAAAAATAGAGCCTAAGGAGGGGATGTTACAGATTGATCATTGTTTAGAAGGTTGTTATGAATTTATTTTTAGAAAATAACGAGCATGCCTTTTTAGGGAGAGGAGATTTAAGTATCGTTGATCTTGGCAAAGCTTCATTTAAAAAGTCGTGTATCCCTATGAAGAAATATGTTGGACTTTCACTTTTTATTGATATAAATGTGGCTCAAAAATCAATTGATCAATATTTTCCGTATGGAAATATTGATTTGCATAGATTACGAGACAGATTGTGTAATAATGGAGTATCTTTTAATTATACGTTCTCGTGATGGAATAAATCATATTATCAACGAATTGTATGAGGTAGATGAAAGAGTAAAACTTCCATACTCTATTATAAAAAAACGATAGAGTTACTTTTGTTTTTTTAAGCTTGATAGAATCAAAAGATACAGAACAGTTTTCATCATTTTTCCGAACCAATATACAGAGCAACTCAAGAGTGTTATAAAATGATTATAGAAAATCCTTTTGAATGGCTGAAGATAAAAGATTTAGCGAAAAAGTTTGCGGTTTCCGAATCAAGTCTTAAAAATTGCTTTCAATGTATTTCGGGGCAATCGATAGGTGCTTTTATGAGGACAAACAGAATAAAAGAAGCAGCGATTCTTTTGAATAAAAAACCATACTTAAGTATAGGGAACTTGCCGAGATGGCCGGTTATGAAAAATCAAAGCAAGTTTTTCAAAGGCGTTTAAAAGTATTATGGGTAAAACGCCAAGTGAATTTAAGTGAGAGCAATTTGTCTTTTTGGAGTAAAAAAATACCCAATTGGTTATAGAGCACTTCTAACATTGCAGGCATACTTAACATAGATGGTGATATAGGGCACTGGTACACCAGTGCCTTAATTTTTTTCATCAGGGTTAGTTGAAACTAATAAATAACTGGAATTTAGGAGGGAAGTTTATTATGAAGTTAAAAGACATTATTCAAATCACTGTATTTACAGTTATTGCTTTTGTTTTAGGTATGGCTGTATCAATGGGAACAGGAATGTTGGGAACCGTTTCTCTTTATGTTGCAAGCGGCTTTTCTGCCCTTGTAATTGCTCCACCGTTTGTTGTAATGGCAAAAAAAGTTAAGAAAAAACCTTCTGCTTTTATCTTTTTTATGTTGTTATCTGTTTTTTGGTCACTAATGGGATATTGGCCGATGCTTATCATAAATTTAGTAGCGGGCATTGTGGCTGAACTTATCATAGGAAATTATGAAAATGATAAACGAATTGCAGTGGCTATTGCAACAGGAATGTTTATCATTTCAATGCATGCTATGACCTTTGTTAAAGTTTTAGGTCCTGAAAAATTAGTGGAAGTATTTACTGTTTTTTCTCCGGAGCAAGCTCAATATATGTACACGTTTTTTACACCTAAAGCAATGTTGATTTCAATTATTGTAAATATTGTTTTGGTCACTTTGGCTGGTTTGTTCGGAATGTATATCAATAATAAAATTTTTTTGAAAAAAAAGAAAAAGAGAAAGGGATACTTTTGATGCAAAAAAACACGGTAAAAAGAGACTTGCATAGTTAATAGTATAGTTTTTGTTTATCCTCATCGTTTCGTTTTTTCCATTACACTTTTTTTATTACTGATAAACTTGGCTATTACATTATGATGTCCGTTTCATTTATTTTGTTACTAACGCATTCAAAAAAAGCATTTCTTAGTGTGTCTGTAAAGTACCTGTTTCTTTTATCGCTTTTGCATTTGTTGGGGAAACTTCCTTATGAACTTGGAGTGGCGTCTTTTATAGGTCTACTCTTAATTGGGATAAAACTTTTTTTCCTATTTTTTTGTTTTTAGGTAGAATACTGATTTCTTTATCGCCACTTACTATAATGAGTTCCTTAAGGAAAAATTGGAATTCCAAATGACTTTAACCTTAGTATTACTACGGGACTTAGATTTATGAGTGAAATGGAAATAAGGATTAAAGAAATACGAAATGGTATGAAAGTAAGGGGCTTAAAAATAAGCCTCTTACATCCTGTCCGTTCATTTGAACTTTATCTTATTCCATTGATGTATAAGTGTCTTCATGTAAGCGAAACTTTAACATCTTCCATTATTTCAAAAAGGTGCAGAGTATAAAATAAAAAAACAAGTTACAATCCAACTAAATATAATATTTTTTTGACTTGATTTGTTTGGTTGTTGCTTTTTTATTTAGTATGGAGATTGTTTTAGATGCAGAGGATTATAAATGAACATTTTTAGAAGTCAAAAATCAACAAATTTAAGTATAAAAAAATAGCAAAGAGATTATCTTAAAAATTTAAGTTTAAGTGTTAAGCCGGGTGAATTGATTGTTATAACAGGACTTTCAGGATGTGGAAAAACGACTTTAACAAGAATATTAAATGGCTTAATTCCCAATCACTATGAGGGTGATTTAGACGGAGAAGTAAAATTATTTGATAAAAATTTGCTGGACTACGAAAAAGGTGAGCTTGCAAAATATATCGGCAATGTATTTCAAAATCCATCGGATCAGTTTTTTGCTACCATTGCGGAGGAAGAAGTTGCCTTTGTCGGAGAAAACTTAGGAATGCCCCTTGAGGAATTAAAGCAAAAAACAAAAGAAGCCTTTGAAAAAATGGGGATTTCCAATTTGATGGAAAAGAAACTTTCAGAACTTTCCGGCGGACAAAAACAAAAAGTGGCAATCGCTTCTACCTTGCTATATGATACCAAAATTATTTTCTTTGATGAGCCTTCCTCCAATTTGGATTATCAAGGGATTGCTCAGTTTAGAGATATTGTCCGTACTTTAAAAGAAATGGGAAAGGCGATTATTATTGCGGAACATCGATTGTTTTTTTTGAATGATTTATATGACCGCTTAATCTATATGAAAGACGGGACAATCGAGAGGGTGTTTTCTCAAGGAGAACTCACAGAGGATGACTGTAAAAATATGGATTGCGAGCAATCCGTTATCAGTCTCTGAAAGCACAAAAACTCGGATGAAGAGCAAGAAAAGGTTGCCGAGATCGTAGATTTAAATATTGATATACGAAAACAGGAACTCATAAAGAATCTTTCCTTTGATCTTCATTATGGAGAAATTATGGCAATCATCGGGGAAAATGGAATCGGAAAAACAACGTTAGGAAGAACTTTGGCAGGTTTAATTAAAAATAAAGGGAAAATAAGCTATGGAAAAACAACGAAAGAAAGATTGAAGCAATCATACTATATGATGCAGGATGTGATTATCAAATTTTTCTTTTGATACGGTGGAAAATGAACTGATTCCTAAAAAAATAAAGTGAAAGACAGTGAATACTTAAAAGAAGTCACTACCTGTATTCATGCAATTGATTTGTGGGATAAAAAAATGGATCACCCGCAAGAGCTTTTCCGGTGGGCAAAAAGCAAAGGCTTGCACTTGCCACTGCCTTTTTAAGTGAAAGAAAAATCATTATATTGGACGAGCCGACTTCAGGGCTTGATTATAAGAGAATGAAAGAAATAGGAGCTATGATAAGGAAATATGCCGCCAAGAGACCGGTGGTCATTATTACCCATGATTTAGAACTTCTTTGAAGTGTGCAATACGGTGTTGATGCTGGATGACAAGATCTTATAAAAAAAGCTAGCTGTAAAAAGGAAATGAAGGTAAAATATCGGATTTCTTATTTGCTCCCATAAGATAAAAATTTTTTTGGTATCAAGAGGAGGATTTCAGATTATGAATTTAATCAAACAGTATGTAAAAAGAATATAAGAACACTTACATTCAATCCGTTCTATTGGCAGTTTTAGGAGTGGTATCCGGTCTTGCCGCATATATCGTATTAGCAAAAAAATGATTGTAGGACTGATTGGAAAAAAACACAGAATTCGGATTTTTATTTGCAATACGGTCTTATGGTATTAGCCGCAATGGTCTTGAAAGAAATCTTTGCGGCGGCTTCCACTTCCATATCGCATCAGGCAACGTTTTATTCCTTAAAAAAAGATAAGGGAAGAAATTTCTAAACAAAACTGTTTCGGATGCCCCTTGGAAAGGTTATGAATATTTCTTCCGGTAAGCTCAAGAATATTATTGTGGATCAGGTGGATTCCATGGAAACAACCTTAGCACATATTATTCCTGAAATGACTGCCAATATCATCGGTCCGATTCTCTTGCTGATTTATATGTTTATTTTTGGATTGGAGATTGGCACTTGTTTCCTTGATTCCTCTTGTGATTGGAATGTTCTGTATGAAATCGGTGATGGCATCTTATGGGAAAAAATATCAGCAATCGGTGGAAATCAATCAGAAAATGAATAACGCAGTGGTGGAATACATTGGTGGAATTGAGGTCATCAAGATGTTCAATCAAAGCGAAACTTCCTACCAGAAATACAGTGAAGCAGTCCATGAAAATGCGGCATTTTATTATCATTGGATGAAAGAAACGATGATTGGTGTATCTGCATACAGAAAAATTTCACCTATGTCCTTGCTTACAATCCTGCCGTTAGGAGTTTATTTCTATTTAAATGGTTCCTTAACAATAGCGACTTTTATAACCATAATTGTACTTTCTTTTGGAACGGTGGAAAATATATTGACGGCGACCAATTATATGGATGATCTGTCCAGAATAGGAACGATTACAAAGGAAATCGGATTGATTTTGGATGCCCCTGATCTTGAGCATGGTAAAGAGAATGTTTCGTTATCCGGTAGTGATATTGAACTGAAAAATGTGGATTTTTCCTATACGGAAGATAAGAAAGTATTAGAAGGGGTCAGTTTGACGATTGGGGAAAAATCAGGTAACGGCATTTGTCGGTCCGTCAGGAGGCGGAAAAGTCAACCATTACGAAGCTGATCGCAGGGTTTTTTTGGAATGCAGATGCCGGAGAAGTAAGTATCGGGGGAAAAAAACATCAAAGAGATTCCGCTGGAACAGTTATCCGAAACCATCTCTTATGTATCACAGGACAACTATCTATTTGATATGTCTGTCAGAGAAAATATAAGAATCGGAAAACCGTCGGCAAGTGATAAGGAAGTAGAGGAAATGGCAAAAATTATCCGGTTGTGATGAATTTATCCGAGGGTTATCCGCCGGGTATGACACGATTGTGGGAGAAGGCGGAGGACATTTGTCCGGAGGAGAAAAAGCAAACGAATTTCTATCGCAAGAGCCATGCTGAAAAATGCACCGATCGTTATTTTTAGATGAAGCCACCTCCTATATGGATACCGAAAAACGAAAGCATTGTGCAGGAAGCCATCAGTAATTTGGTGAAAGGAAAAAAACATTGATTTTAATTGCACATAGGCTTAGAACCATTGTCAATGCAGATAAAATATTTGTGGTCGAAAAACGGGAAGATTGAAAGTTGTGGAAAGCATGAGGAACTTTTAGAAAACATCGAAAAGTCTATTCTTCTTTGTGGAAAGCTGCGGGAAAGGAGGAGCGTTATGATTACAGTATTTAAGAAAATATGGAACTTTGCGGAAAAAGGAACAGCCGAATATACAAAAAGTCCATTATTGTCGGCTTCCTTTGTGCGGCATTTAATGCAATGCAAATGGGCGGTGTGTATTATGTTCTCGTTAAAATATTTGACGAAACTCTTTCCATGAAGGATATAGCCATTGTCTTAGGGATTCTCCTTGTCAGCTTAGTCGGAAAGATTATCACACAATATATATCTCAACTGGAGCAAACGCATGCCGGCTATTTTTATGGCGGCGGATAAAAAGAATCCGTATCGGAAACAAGCTGAAAAAAGTACCGATGGGATTTTTCAGTGAATTCAGTTTAGGAAAGATTACAACAATGAGTACCACCACTCTCAGCCAGATTGAAATGCAGGTACCAATGTTACTTGTGCTTGTTTTAGGCGGATTACTCAATACTTTTGTCTTTTGCCTTTAGCCTTGTTTTTATTTGCACATAATGGTAGGAATTACCGCATTTTTTTGGGTATCCTTGCATTTTTTTATTGTCACCTATTTTTATGGAAAAAAAGTCAAGAGAAAATGCAAGCGAAATCGGTATTGCTCAAACACATTTGACAAAAACAGGTACTGGAAACCGTACAAGGAATGCAGGTGATTAAATCATACAATTTAGGCGGCAAGAATAATAAAGAACTGAGCAATGCGTTTGAAGAAAAACTGCAATATTACAATGAAACTGGAAAAACCATGACGCCATATATCGCTTTACAGCGAATTGTTCTGGAATCAGTATTGCCGCTATTATTATTTTTATCTGCCAAAGTATTACATTGAAGGAGATATGCTTTTGGCAGATGCGATTATGTCTATGATTGCCGGCTTTATTATTTTTGAAGGAATTAAAGCGGCAGGAAGCTCTATGGCGATACTGAGAATTGCAGAGAACTCCATCGACAGCTTGAAATATATGGAAAAGATTCCTGAAATAAAAGAAGGAGCTGAAACAAGCTCCAATCCGTCACCCGGATATTGAATTTAAAGATGTTTCTTTTCGCTTATGATGAAAAAGACAATTTTAGATCATATTTCCTGTGAGATGAAGAAGAACACCATGACCGCCATTGTCGGTCCGTCCGGAAGCGGAAAGACGACCTTTTGCAATCTGATTGCAAGATTTTTGGGATGTAAACGCAGGAGAAATCTTAATGGGCGGCAAAAACATTAAAGAGTATACCCCTGCCCCAATCTGATGAGTCATATCGCTATGGTATTCCAGAATGTATATCTCTTTGAGGATACGATTGAAAAATAATATCAAGTTCGGTGTGCCAAGTGCCACAAGAGAAGAGGTCATAGAAGCTGCTAAAAAAAGGCGATGTGTCATGATTTTATAGAAGCCTTGCCAAATGGTTACGATACGTTGATTGGAGAAGGCGGAGCCACTCTTTCCGGAGGACAAAAACAGAGAATTTCCATTGCCAGAGCTATGTTAAAAGATGCCCCGATTGTCATTTTTGACGAAGCCACAGCAAATATTGATCCGGAAAATGAAGATAAGCTAAAGGCTGCCATTGAAGAACTGACAAAAAACAAAACCATTATTATGATTGCTCACAGGCTTTCTACCATACGAAACGCCGATCAGATTTTAGTTTTAAATAACGGGAAAATAGAACAACGAGGAAATCATGAAGGACTGATGAAGCAGGGAGGTTTGTATAAAACCTTGATAAGCATGAAAAATAAAGCAACTATTTGGAAGATTGCCAATTAGTGTGAAGGAGAAGGTTAAAATGAAACAACTTAGTGTAAAAAGTTAGCTTCATGATGAAGATGAGCTTGGAAATGTTGTTTGTTCAAAGAAGTGGGATTGATTTTGTAAGAGATTGAATGAAACCGCTTACAGAATATCTATTTTTCAAATTTAAGAAGTAGTATTCTTGATGGCGGTTTTGAAAATGAAACTATTTCAAGCCGCCATTTCTTTTATACTGGAACTCGGAGGAAATTTACGATTACTTGCTTTTGAGCACGGTGGCAAAAAGGAGGATTCACCGTGTTATTATAGACTTTGAAATTGAATTTGTTCGTGAGGCCTTTTCCGTAGCAGGTGATATTGCCATAAAATCTATGATGGGCGGATATCTTGTATGGGACAGAAAGGAGTCTGTAAGTGAGATTACTCATATTTGGTCCGGGAGTGATAGGCTCGCTGTATGCCCTCGCTTTTTGCCGAAGCGGGTTTTGATACTGCTGTTTATGCAAGAGGAGCCAGGCTGGAAACGCTCAAGAAGAAGGGTCTGCTTTATTTGAAAAGAGAAAAAGTTACAAAAGCAAATGTTTCTGTTTTGTCTGAACTCAAGGATAATGACGAATATGATTTTATATTCTTGACAGTCAGAGAGAATCAGTTATATCAGGCACTTGATGAACTGAAAACCAATAATAGCAAATGCATTGTAACAATGACAAATTCCATGGATGACTACAATGAATGGGAGAATCATTGTGGAGAAGGCAAAATCCTTCCGGCATTTCCGGGTGCAGGAGGAAGGATTAAGGATGATGTATTGATGCCACGCTTACTCCGAAAATCATTCAACCGACTACCTTTTGCAGAGATTTCCGGAATGAGAACAGATAGAGTAAGACGCCTTTCTTTGATTTTTTTAAGCAATCTTCTATTCCATATCAGATAGTGAAAGATATGCATATTTGGCAGCTTTGTCATCTTGCAATGGTAGTTCCTATTGCAGATGCATATTATGAAGCGGATAATCCCTCAAAAACCGGCTATGAACACAAGATTATGCATAAGACAGCAAAAGCTCTAAAACGAAACCTCCAATTTGTGAGGAAAACCTGTGGCAAGTTATCCCCATGGAAAATGAATATCTTTTTGTTTGTGCCGCTACCGATATTGACTTTTATTATGTCGTTTGTATATAGAAGCATTTTCGGCGAAAAGTTCATGTATCAACATTCGATAAACGCACCGGATGAAATGAGAGAATTACACAAGAAATTTTTATGAGTACATGGAAAAATGTTATAAATATAACTGAGGCTGAATCAATGCTTTAGAAGTAAAAGTAATGGAGGAATTTCAAATGGGATTCTGGATATTCATGCTAATTATGGTTTTACTTATTCCGTTAACTATGATTTTCTTCGGGTGGCTACTTTTCAGGAAAACTGAGGTTCGTCAGTGCAAAAATAGAAAAGAGCAGAGCAAATCTCTTAAGGAGGTGAGTAGATTTGAAGGAATATATTGCCGCATTAGAACAGGAATTATCTTCGGTAGAAAATGGTTTCAAGCCGGAAGAAAGTAGAGCTTTGCAGGATTTTCAATCCCATGATTTTGCTTATTGCAAGACTTTGGCATTTGCAGCTTATCAATCTCCTATTTATCAAGTAAGAATGTATGGGGTATTTCTTTTCGGCTACTTATCTGAAGACAAAGAAATCCTTCATTTTATGAAGGAAGAAGTTACAGAAGGATGAGAACTGGAGAGTGCAGGAGATTTTTAGCGAAGTCCTTTGATATGTATTGTAAAAAAATCGAATGGAAAAAGCCCTTCCTCACGATTTCGGAATGGCTACAAAGTCCTGAGTCGAACGCCCGAAGAGCCGTTACGGAAGGGCTAAGAATCTGGACAAGCAGAGCCTATTTTAAAGATCACCCGGAAGAAGCCATTCAGTCGTTTAGCCGCTTTTAAAAAGAGGATCCCAAGTGAGTATGTTAGAAAATCCGTGGGCAATGCTTTTACGAGATATCAGTAAGAAAGTTTTCGGATTTTATTCGAAAAGAATTAGAGAGCTGGTCCTTAGATAGTAAAAGAGAGCAAACAGGTTTATCACTTGGCAAGTAAATTGATAAAGGATTAAATAGCATTGTTCTGTTACTTGCCATAATTGGAACGGAGAAGTTGAGAAGGAGTTATACTAAAAATGAATTCTAAGAGGTTGGCAAAATTTCTTATCATTACATTGCCTTATTTCTGATAGGTGTAGCATGGTGGGCTTGACTGCGTTAATAAGTCTCAATATTAGTTCCATTTTCCCATCCTGGGTACTATTCTGCATATTATAGGAGGCTTCGGACCAGCGATAGCAACTTTTATTTGTATTGGAAGAAAAATACGATTAAATCTATAGTAAAAATTCATTTTTGAACACAGAAAAAATCATTGAACTATCTGTTTCTATTTTCTGTTTTTGAAATACTGACAATAAGTTTATCTTCAGAGAATTTAATGCTGCATTAAAGATGTATTTAATAATTTTAATTTTTCTAGCAAAGCAAACATTTATATATGGTGGTGAAGAAGAATTAGGTTGGAAGGGCAGTGCAGCCTTTTATTAGAGCAACAATTGAATTTTTCCGACATCCGCCATTATCACAGGCACAGTGTGAGTTTTGGCATATACCGCTTTGGTTTATAAATGGGTCATCTCAACAAAAGTATGCCGTTTACCTTGTTTTTAGTATTAGCTATTATACTCAGTTTTTGGCTAGCGACAATTTACACGAAAATGCATATTTGCTTGTAGTGTTTTTCATGGATTGACAAACACTCTTTTGCTCTATAGTTTATCATTAAATTGAATATTATACTTATAATAGGTGTTATTGCTATGCTTATATATTCAATATATATATGGTATTACGGAGAGCAAAATCATAATTCCCTAGTTTGTAGGGAGGAGAAAACGGAATGGAATTATAGGAGCAGATCAAGAATAATACGGAACTTCATCACTATGCTTATGCGAGATGTGACATTTGCTTTTACAAGCAGCTAGGAAATTCAGTTTTTGGAGAATAATGAAACTATTCTATGCAAAAGCTACAGGCATTTGCACATGATGCAAGTGGCGGAGAATTTAGTTGTTACAGGGATAGAAAGTATTGGCTTTATCGGTAGTGAAGGAGAGGTGGAAGAAGGGTGCGGAAAGTCTTGCAGAGCTTCTGACTTTTAATTCACGCAGGAAATCTATTTGACTTTAATTGTGGAGAGGATTTATCAAAAGGAAAGCTTACTGAGAGCCTTTTGCGAAGGCTATCTAGCCAAAATTCGAGAAGATTATCATAAAGAACATAAGGACTGGGATAAGATTCGAGGGGAAGTTATGGAAGAACTGTCACTTCCCTTTCATCGGAGCATGCAGGATGTGGCAATGCAGTTTTATAAAGCAGCGATAAAGAGAGCCTTCATTTTCCTGCAAATATATGGACGGTATGGAGGAATATGCTTCTGTGATTCCATACTTTCCGATACAGTAGGGATGTGGGTGAAAGAGTTACCGGAATGACAAAAGAGGGAGATGGAAAACGCTCATGAGCATCTATAATTGGATACAGAAAGTGTTCTTTGAGATTTATGAAGAATGGCATATGAAAGACCAGCTTACGATGGGAATGATTTTCATATCAGCGGAATTGACAATGCACTAAAAAGCGATGCATGACGGATGATATAATCATGCCCGTCCCATGCCGTAAAAGGTTGACGTTGATGAAAAGCGGTAGTTGGGAAAAGTAAAGGCTGGTCAATTTATATTTGAAAATAGAGGATAAAAATATCTGACTAGACAGCTACAGTGATGCCGTCAAAAGACTATGAGGGCGTTTGTGAAAATTCTTCCCGATGAAAAAGACTTATACGGAAGTGATAGGAAATGATGATGCAATCGTGAAATCCGCATTTGAAGAATTAATCTAAGCTCTATTGGCAGACCCCCAAAACGGCGCAGCGTTTTCCTGAAAAGCACAAAGCATGAAAGTATGGAAGATATGGACCATGCACGAAGAGCTTTTTCGGCGTTAGAGCGGAAAGGAAAAGTGATAGAACTGGATTGGAAAAGCAAGAAAAGGATTGCTTTATTCCTGCTGCAGTAAATTAAGTGCTGAATAAATCTAATCCGGATGAGGAAAAATGCTGAATGATGAAGAGTATATCCCAAGATAGGGAAAGATTCTGAATGCTGAGTGGAATGAGTATGTTTTGTCCGCTATGGATATAGGAAGTGACAGCTATGCGACGATAGTTCTCAGCAAGGAAGACTTTGAAAAAGCAAGGAATCATGAAGTGTTCTTGCATAGAATCAGCGTGATTGAAGAGATGTAGAAGAGAAGTGAAATGGAAGTTCTAGAAAAACTTGGGGTGTAAATAGATATGGAAATGTTAGACAGCATCATTCAAAAATGGAAGCCGGAATGCAAGATAATGAGGATTTTGAAACCGTGATGATGGACTGCATGGAAGAAATTGAAGAAAACTATAATCAATTAGACTCGGTACAGCCACTGCTCAGCTGATGGAAAGGCATCCGTTGACAGATTTTGAAGTCGGACCAATCGTCCATTTTGTGGAGATTTTACAAAAGGATATGAAGAGAACTTCTTCTGTCGCTTAAAAAGAATGCCTACACTACATACGGTTTGGATGCTAAATCGTCTTATCAATGGAACAGATCAAGCGGAAGTCTATTTAGAACTTCTGAAAGAAATTTCCTGAAAATGCATCATACAATAAGGAAATCAGAGAAGAGGCATTGCATTTTCTTATCTGATTCACTAAAGCACAATAGTTCAAAGTTTCACTTTTTATAATGCTTGATTTCAAAATAATAAAAGAAAACTTGAAATCCGAGCATCTAAAAGAATTTATTTAAGTAATATAAAAGAGCGAGGAAGAAAATATAGACTTGGCAAAAATTTTCAGTAAACGGTCAGATTACAGTGCCTGTAGAGAAGTGCGTCGTCAACTTGGATTAAAAATCCGGTATAAGCTTTTATTTCTTCAAAAGCAAAGGAGAAATTATTGTTAGTAATGCCTCCGCTACTGCCATCCGAAAGGCGCAAGCTGCATTTCAGGAGTTGCAGAAGAAATGGGTATAAATAGTGAGGAGGATATTCAAGAACTGGTAAATGAAGTGCAGTTATGGAAGAAAATTATAATGAATATTAAGCCAATTATTAAAGCGTTTATTACAACATTGCTTCATATAACTTAGCCAGTTGCAGTACTGGTTGGAATTCTAAAAAGAAAAAGGATATGGATTAGGCTACCATTCTTTTTGGGGATGGTTTTTATTATCATTGAGGTGTGTCGTCCGCCTTTTGGGGCGTATTTATCAAAATTAAATCACAATGGGAAAATCCTTTGTGTATAATAAAGTTTTTAAAAATAAAAGCAGCATTTAAAATCTATACAATAGCAATTGTGTTTTTAGTTATAGATTTTTGTTCTGTGGCAATAAAAGTGAAAGGTTCAAAAGGTGAAAATGTATGGATTCCGATAGCTCTATTCTTCAAGGCCATTCCTATTTGGCGGAATAGGAAGAAATAGGATGGAGATATTCATTTCCAGCCCTGTGGAAAAAGCTTTCCTATATCGTTGCGACGATGATGACCTTTATGCGTTTGGGGTAGTGGCATTTTTGTTCTTTTTATTGATGGTAGCATTGTAATGGTTGATGTTCTTAATTTCTCGTTGGGACTATTCACAAACTGCTTTCATACTATCGGCATTATTTGCCCTATTACAAATAGTTTATGGATATGTAATGAGCAACATGCACCTAATGAATACATTATCCCAAATTACTTTCTATGATAAAGTGTAATTATAGGGAATGCATCAAAGCATGTGTATAGTTGCTGCTATTTTTGTTAGTTCATGCGGCAAAAGAAGGGTAAAACAAAGCAACAATGAAAGCTGACAATGTTTCCACTCGTGGATGAGCAAAAGTTCAAGCAATTTGATAGGAGACTATACCAAGGGGCAAGGATACGTGAAATCAACGCATTATGTAAAAATACAGATTACGTGAAAGCGAGGTGAAGGAGTGTTAATGAGTCGTCAGAGTACATCTCCATTGTTGAAAATATCAAGCGAGAGATAAAAGCTGCACAGTATCGTGCTTGCATTCATGCGAATGGATATGCTTCTTTACCATGATATTGGTTGTGTTATAAATGAACTAAATTGGGGAAACGGATTCATGATTAACATGGCTACGATATAGAATAGATTTTCCGGAGGCAAGGATATTCTGTTCGCAATCTAAAGTATATGCAAAAATGTACAGAGATTCCTATCCCAATCATGAATTTGTGCAGACAGTGTCTGCACAAATTTCATGGTCTCTTCAAAGGATATTTCTGCCGATTTGCAAAGTAAATATAAAGTCACTAGCAGTCTTCCGGATGCCCTCTGGGAGAGCAGTTGCCGTCGGTTGAAGATATTCAAAGAAATCAAGTAAATTTTGCCTTGGAAACAAAAAGGATATTTTTCTATGAGATCATTATCCAGTTCCATCAGGTGAAGAAGCCGGCTGGATGAACCGGAAGGCTGGTTGATGCTGGCTTCCCATGCCTCTACAGTTTTAATGGAAACACCCATATAACGTGCAAAGTATTTTTGAGATAAACCGGTTGCGGTTCTGATATATATCATTCGCTTCGTATACTTTAAGCGGAATTACGGTGATCCGATGTCTTTTAACGCAGGAGTCTCTTTTTGCTGTCTTCCAGTGCTTCATTCAGCCCCGGACAAAATGCTGTCGAATACGGGTTTTCTACTCATTATTTACCTCCCATAAGATATCCCAGTTTTTGGAAAAACTCATTGGTTTGAATAAATGTCCTTGTCATAGTGTATCGTCTCTGGATACACACACCCTAACTAGCATGGGCATCAATGATCATTGAATTGAGCTTTTTATGTTTAAAGATTGAGAATGATACTGGCTTATAGTTCTTTTTCACGAGATATAAATAATATGCCTAAAGTATAGCACAAAACAAATCGAGTCAGAAGAGATTTTATGGAAAGTCGATACAGTTTTTAATTATATTTCAAGGGACAAAGAAAGGAAAATATAGTTTAATGAAAGTTAGCCATTCAAGTTGGGGAATACGGAGGAAAAACATGAAAAAGTACATGGGAATCGCTTTAGCTTTTATTTTGTGCCTTAACAGCTTTGCGGAGCTAAGAAGGAAATCAGCCTTGCGGAGGCAAAGGACATCACGGAAATTGAAATCACGGAAAATCCTTCCGGAAATACTGTAAATCACGGAACAGGATGAAATAGCTAAAATCGTGAAATGGACATCAAAGAAAATACTAAAAGATACAGGAGGGAAAAGGATCATGAGTCAGCCTGCAAACATTAAAAATTTTCTGGCTGCTAGCTTTTATTATAACAATACGGAAGGGAAACCTGGAGTCGTTTATCTATATGAAAAAGTAGAAATAAAAGACCTATGCTGAACAACCCTATTCAGGATTTGGAAAGATCAAAAAGAAGTATTTAAAGAGATTAGCGGTAAATTAAAGCAAATAAAGACAATGGAAAATCTTTATCACGGACTATATCAGTGTCATGTAAATGAGCGATTTGCTGGCGTCTCTCTGTGCATTATTCTATTGCGGAGAAAGATGTCAGGTGTGCATTAGCACTTTGAAGAAAAGTACGAATGATGTAGAAAGTAACACAAATCAGCTATCATACAAGCTCTCCTATCTGCTGATTTGGGCATTAGCAATGATTGTGTTCTGGTTTTTACAAGTGGAAGTGATGCTATGGGCTACAGCCTGATGTACCTTTGGATTATCCTACCGGTAACAACATTTGTTGAGTCCGTGCTGATTGGGAAAAATGACTTTTTGGGGAAAAGGAAAAATGGGGATTTACCTTGTCTCTTTGGCTAATGTATATGCTTGCTGAATACGGCACATTTAAAATGGCAAACAACATTGCTACTAACAAGATTAATGCCCCGGACTGGGAAATGATTGTAGTTGGAGCGACAATCTCTGCAATCGGTATCTTGCTGGGGTCGTTGTGGAAGAAGAAACACTACAAATTAAGGAGGCAGTTCCTTGCAATATATACTTTTCCTTCGAGGCATCAATGTGGGTGGTAAGAATAAAGTTTCTATGAGTGCGTTAAAAGAAGCTTTATTCCTTGCAGGCTTTGAAAATCCGGAGTCTTATATCAATAGTGGCAATCTGTTTTTCAGTAGTGCGGAAAGTCGTGAGGCTTGTATCTTAAAGATAAGAAAAGTCTTAGAAACAAACTACGATTTTTCAATTCCTTTGCTTTACTTTACTAAAGAAGATTATCTGGAAGAACAAGCGCATTACCGGGCATTGGTGGGAAGAGGGTTTGCAAGAAGAGATGTTTTGTTTTATTCCTGTACTATGGATAAATCTGATATTCTTCACTTTATAGAGAACGCTACATTTTACAATGAGATAGTACATGTCCGGAAAAACAGGCAGTATTTTTGGGGGAAAAATGGATGAGGGTGGAATATCTAAAAACCACCTACCTATAAAAACTCATGAAGCAGGGTTTCTACAAGCAAATCACGATTCGAAACGGAAATACCTTTGATAAGATTGCAGAAATGTTGAGGAGTCAGGAATGAAAACAATAAAGTTAATAGGAGAAAAATATAGGAGTCATAGTGCTCCATCCTGGTACTCAATAATCGGTGCTATTGCGGAAGGTTTAGTGCAAGAATGCTTTTTCAGTCAGTATTTACGCCTTGTCATACACGCTTTTTGTAAGGATTGCAGTTACCATTGCCTTGCTTACTTTTTGTATCGTCAAATCTACTAAAAATGAGCGCAGAGGAACTGGGACTAAAACCCAAAAAGATGAGATATAAGTTGTTCCTTATCTCTATAGCCCTACGCTTATCGTTCTGGCTTTTTTATGCTTATATACTGCCAAGTAGTCACATTGCAAAAGCCGGGAAGCTTTTTGGATATCTTTGATAAGAGGGATATTTAGTTTGGGATTACTGCAGGAATCTGTAGAGGATGTTTCTCAGGGGCATGATTTTTCGGTACATGCAGAGAACTTTAGGCTTAAAAAGTAGCAGTGATACTACCCTCTTTTTATTTGCCTGTGCTCATATCATGAATATGGAAAGCTTTCAACCTTACGGATTTGGTACTTTTAATTTTGGCCGGTTCATCGGTTGCAGCCATGTTTACTCTATTTGCATTACAAATCAGATTTCCAATCTATCCGGGGCATTTGCCCACGCAGCTTGGAATATCCTTATCATCGGCGGTGTTTTTCGGAATAGGGATACGGTAAATGGTATGGGATAACGATTCCTATCTTATCATTCCATACAGTCCACAAATAAGCTACTTTGCAGGCGGTAATTTCTGTGTGGAAGCAGCCTTCCGGCGATTATAGGATATATGGCGGTTGCTTTGATGATAGGATTTTTAGTAAAGAGGAATCGATACGCACATAGAATCTAAATATGTGCGTATGATTATTTTGAGATAATGAGTATAATAAAAATCAGATACATAGAAGAGTATTGTGTTTGATATTTTGTAAAGCAGGTATATTGATGGATATTCAAAATCAAGTTAGCAGTATCTCATCGAGGAAACAATTTCAAAACTATTATCATAAAGAGAACGAAAAGAAAGAATCATAAATCGTATTTAATAAATACTGGATGATACACTCACTTTTGACAATACAAGACAAGATTTCTTATATGGCGACTAATCTAAAATGAGACTTTAGATTAGTCACTTTACTTTTACTGTGATGGCGACTATAATTAAGTCATACTTTAGATTAGTCGGAGGATAGGCATGGCATATATTCCAAGAGCTATTTCGGATATTTTAAAAAGCAGAGTAAAAAACAGCAAATGTACATTGATTGTAGGGGCAAGACAGGTGGGAAAATCCACACTGGTAAAGCGGGAATTCCCTGAATTTAACCGAAGTAATTTTGATGATCGCTTAACCAGAGTGCAGGCCAAAGAGGAACCTAAGCTTTTCTTTTTGAACAACCCCTGTCCTTTGTTTATTGATGAAGTACAGAAGGAATCCTCCATTTTGGAAGAGATTAAATTGAAGGTGGATGATTCTGATGAAAGAGGACAATTTATCCTATCCGGTTCTCAAAAGCTGGAATTGATGAAAGGGGTAAGCGAATCTTTGGCAGGAAGAGTATCGGTCTATGAGTTATCCGGTTTATCCTTACGGGAGCTTTATCAAATCCGTTTCAACCGCCCCTTTGTTCCCAAAGAGGAATATATCAAAGAGCGAGAGAAGGAATTGAAAGACTATGACAATATTTGGGAAATCATTCATCGAGGTTCTTATCCGGAACTTTATGATATAGAGAGGGACTGGCAGGAATTTTTATTCCTCCTATGTTGCCACTTATTTGGAAAAAGGATATCCATGAACTGATTGCTGCGGATAGTATTACATTTACAAAATTCCTGACAGCGGTTGCGGCAAGAACGGGGGAGATGCTGAATTATAAAAACATTGCGGGAGATGTTGGCGTAAGTGAACCGACCATAAAAAACTGGATTTCTATTCTGGAAAAAACGGGAATCGTCTTTCTTTTACAGGCTTACAGTGCGGGGGCTTTAAACAGGGCAATCAAAAACCCCGAAGCTCTATTTTTCGGGATACGGGTCTTGCTTGTTATTTGACCAGATGGTTAACTGCGGATGCTTTGAAAAAAATTCAGCAGTTGCCGGAAACATCTTTGAAACCTTTGTGGTGTCGGAGATTTTTAAAAATCCTATTCCAATGCAGGAAAAGACTACCGCTTTAATATCTTCTACTATAGAGGAAAGGATAAGAATACCTTCGGTGAAAATGAAATCGACTTAATCATTGAAGAGGATGGAATCTTGTATCCGGTGGAAATAAAAAAATGTCGGGCAATCCTAAGGCTTCCATGGGAGCTACAAAACCAAGTACTGGATAAGATTCCGGATAAAAAAAGAGGTATGGGAATCATTCTATGTCTTATTGATAAAAAGACCTATCTTAGAGAAAATTTATTGGCTTTGCCGCTTGAGTATATCTAGTGCAGAGATTATCACAAGTGTCTCTTCTGCTTTAGGGAACTTTTTACGAATAGGAAATACATAAAAGTTCCCTAAAGTAGACGCCGGAAGAGTGAATGAAGTGACCCATCTACGCCGTAATACATTGTTCGGCATTCCACATGGCAGTATATTTACCTCCAAGGGACAAAAGTTGCTCATGAGTTCCGGACTCCACTACTTTTCCACCGGACAGCACGAGGATTTGATCCGCGTTTTTTATAATAGACAATGTGTGTGCAATCATCACAACGGTCTTGTTTTTCTTGCAAAAGACTTACAATTGCCTGTTTTTACAGCGAATTCATTTTCAATGTCCAAAAGAGGCGGTTGCCTCATCAAGAAGCAGAATCGGGCTGTTTTTCAATATAGCCCGGGCAATAGAAAGCCGCTGCCGTTCACCGCCGGAAAGCAGATTTCCATTTTCACCGATAGGAGTATCATAGCCTTTTTCCATTTTGCGGATGAACGGGTCACAGTTCGCTTTTTGGCAGGCGGTTTCAATTTCTTCATCGGTAGCGGAAGGCTTTTGCATGGCGTATATTTTCCCGAACTGTATCATTAAACAGGAAGGTGTCCTGATCCACCATAGAGATGCTATCCAGCACATCTTCCGCATTGATATTTCGGATAGATTGTCCTCCGATGGCAATTTCTCCGCTTTCCGGCTCATAATACTTCGCAATCAGATTCAGAATTGTTGATTTGCCCGAGCCTGAGTCTCCCACGATTGCGGTTAGCCTGCAATCCGGGATGGAGAAGCGCATTTCTTTTAGAACCACTTCCCCCTGCACATAAGAAAAGGATACATCGTGAAAGAAGATGTCGTGCTCTTTGGGAGAAAAAACAGCTTGGCTTTTCGCTTCTTCCTTTTCCGCCAACACGTTTTGAATGTTTGTCTTGGATAGCAGAAGATTCCTGTAACTGAACAGATCGACCGAAATCGCAGCGGTCAGCCGGGCGAAAACCATTGGCATCATGCAGAGAAACAGGAATGTGACTGCGGAAATGTCTCCGGACTGCCATGGGATGAATCCAATCCACATCACAAGCGGAACAGTCAGCCAATGGACAATGTTAAAAGCGAAATTAACAGGTATTCCGTGTGCCTCATATTGATAACTGACGGTGCTGAATTTCCGTAGGACATCTGTTGTATTTCTGTTTTTAACACCGCCCATTCCATAGGAACGGAAGGTCCGGATTCCGTCAATGTACTCGACGATTTGTCCTACAGCTTCTGCCGTAACGGAATTTTTTTCTTTACCGTACTTTTCCACAATTCGAAACGACAGCAACATTTCCGGAACGAGGAGTAGAAGAGAAAACAGCAGGAGGATTGCGGCAGGAAAATAGAGAACACAGATCAAAGCAAGTACGATTACGGAGAGCACCCCGTTTTTTACAAGGGAGGCAAGTTTGTGCGTCAGAATCTGTTCATAACTGTTTACATCTGCCGTCATGATATGGATATATTGTCCTTCCTGTTTCTCCGTAAAAGAGGATAGCGGAACTCTCCTCAGCTTATCGCCGAGCCCGAGACGGATATTTTTTTAGAAACTTCGGCACCCCCTGATTTGGCTCTGTGTATAGCCGGTGCTGTAAATAGCAAGCCGTATCAGAAAGATTACGCCGACGAGGCAGGATATACGGGTGATACTCCTTATATCGGCAGACCCGTCGTACAGCATTTTCAGCACCGCGTAAAGGACAATGTAGTTACTTCCTGACAGCAGTCCTTCTAGAACAGTCAATAGCAGACCGAGGTAAAAACCGGGGATTCTTATGGAAAAGATCTTTGTCTCTCATCTTACGTCTCCTCCTTTCCCATAGCGGATATTTCTTGCCGCTTCATAGCTTTCCCAACTTTTCCGATAGGTTCTGTTTCGTAAAAGCAGTTCATCATGGGTTCCTATATCGGAAATCGTGTGATTTTCTACCACCAAAACCCTGTCACACATGCCGACCACACTAAGCCGATGGGCAATGATAATGACGGTTTTTCCTTTGCAGAGGTTCTTAATCGCCTTGTCAATCTCCATCTGGTTTTCAGGGTCTGCGGCACTTGTCGCTTCATCCAGGATGAGAATCGGCGCATTTTTCAAAATAGCCCTTGCGATGGCGATTCGTTGTTTTTCTCCACCCGAAAAGCGGGAACCATAACTTCCGACCTTTGTATCATATCCATCCGGAAGGGACATAATGAAATCGTCAATCTGCGCTTTTCTTGCAGCTTCCCGCACCTCCGTAAGAGAGGCATTCTTCCCCATACGGATATTGTCAAAGACAGAGTCCCGGGTCAGAAAAGTCTTCTGAAAGACAAGAGAGATATTCTGAAGAAGCGTTTCATAGCGAATGCTTTTGACATTTTTCCCTCCAATCAAAACCTCTCCCTCGTCCACGTCATGGAAACGGGCAATCAGTGCGGCAACCGTGCTTTTCCCCGCTCCTGATGCGCCCACAACGGCAATCTTTTCGCCATCCCGGATGCTTAGGTTGGCATTTTCCAGTACGTTTATTTTCCCGTCATAGGAAAAACGCACGTCTTTTAACCGGATATCATGGTTTTTGGGGAAAGCGTCGCCCCCTTCAAAGGTAGGAAGCGCCAGTATTTCTTTTACTTTGTTCATGCCGCTAAATGCCTGTGCAAAATTCCCGGAAAGTTGTTGAAGCGGTAGCAGTTCCGTTAAATACAAGGATCCGATGTAGGAAAAGAGGAGAAATACACTTGCCGGGATAGATCCCCGCAGGAAAAGTCTCCCGCCCAGAGGAACAAGAAGTAAAAGTCCGGATTCCAGCAGCAGGATGAATACGGCATATAGGGGAGCAGTTTTTTTCGCGATTTTGTTCCATGCTCTGTTCTCGTCGAGAATGGCTTCTCTGAACTTCTTAAAGGATTTGCTGCCCATCCGGTAAGCCTTGATAAGGCGCATACCGCGGACATATTCGACCATGACGGAATTGAAGTCGGCAAGGGATTCGTTGGTCTCCGGCAACAGGGCGGACATTTTCTGAAACACCGCCATCATCACCGGGATATCCAGAAGAAGAGGAATCAGGGAAATAAGAGCCAGTGTGATATTCACGGTCATGAGATACAGAAAAATCACGACAGGACCGGTGAGATAGCTGACAAGCTCCGGAATATTATGGGCAAGACACAACTCCAGCTTCTCAATGTTTTCATTCAAGACGGTTTTGATTTCGCCTGTGCTCCGTTCACTAACGTATCCGAGCGGCACTTTCGCGAGCTGTTCTATAATCATGCAGCGCACGCGAAACAGCGCATTGTACGCCCCTTTATGCGAGAGCACGCCGGACAGCCCCAAGAGAACCATGCGAAGAATGGTCGTGACGCCTACCAGAACGATACAGTCCGTCAATCCTTTCCTTGTCAGTGTTCCAAGCAGAACGGCGTCCATCAGGTGGTAAATACCGACATACGGTCCAATCACAAACAGTCCGCTTAAGAAAGCACAGATAACAGAGGCAAATAAGTACCATTTGTCGCTTCCTGCCCATGTAAGAAGTAATTTTACCGGTTTTTCCTGGTCCTTATGCAAAGCAATCTCCTTCCTTATTTCCACTCTGCTTTTCCCCCGCGGCGGAAAAGAACAACTGCCTTATTTCTTCCTTGTTCTCTGCACGGCATTGTAAATCACAGTGTATTTTCCCATCGGAAAAAACAAGCATACGACTGCACGTTCTGCAAAAAAATTCATAATCATGTGTCACAATAAATAGGATTTTCCCTTGTTCGGAGAGCTTGCGGACAATTTTCGCGACCCTTTCCATGCTTTCATAATCGAGCCCGCTGGTAGGCTCGTCAAAGACAATCAGCTCTTTTTTACAGACCTGTCCCACAGCGACGGCCAGTCTTTGCTTTTGTCCGCCGGAAAGGGTACCGGGATGCCGTTCGCTAAAGGAGGTCAGTCCCAGCGCATCCATTGTTTCTGCGACTAAATTGGCATCCGGGTTCTTTATTCCAAAGGTGCATTCCGCTTCTACGCTTTCTGCAAAAAGCTCATAATTCACATCCTGCATGACCATATAGGAGATTTTTTGCCGCGTCTTTTTTGAGAGGATTCTACCATCCCGGAGAAACTCCCCTTTTATTTCTTCATGTAATCCGCAAAGAGCCCGTGAAAATGTTGTTTTCCCTGCGCCGTTTTTCCCGACAAGGGCAATTACCTCACCTTGTGAAAACTTTTCGTTGATATTTTCCAGCACGGCTTTTTTCTTGTAGAAAAGAGAAACGCTCTTCAGCTCCAGCCTTGTTTCTTGCGCTTTCTCTGCGGTGATTAAGGGTAGCTCTTTTCGTAAGTCCGTCGTTCGAAGACCCATACTTCGGCGTTCTTCGTCTGAAAGGGTCAGGAATTCTTTCGCTGAGCAATCCTTTTTTATTCTCCCCTCATTCAGAACAATAATCCGGTCAGCGATATCCATGAGATAATGTAGCCTGTGTTCGACTATTAAAATGGTCTTTCCCTGAGACTTCAGCATTTTAAGATGGGAACATAAAGAAGAGAACGATTCCATATCCAGATTGGAGGATGGTTCATCCAAGAGATAAACAGAGGGGTTCATGGCATAGACGGAGGCAAAAGCAATCTTCTGCTTTTCTCCCCCTGAAAGAGAGAAAATATTTCTTCCGAGCAAATTTTCAATTTTCAAATCTTTTGCTGTGGCCGCCACTTTTTCTACAATCTGTTCTCTTGGAAGTGCCCGGTTTTCCAAACCGAAAGCAATCTCACTGTCTGTGTCTACATTAAAAAACTGCGTTCTGGGATTCTGAAATACCGAGCCGACAAGAGATGCCGTTTCATACATTGGCATTTCCGATACGTTTCGTCCGTTAAGAAGAACTTCCCCGCGAAGCTTCCCGGGATAAAAATGCGGAACAAGTCCATTTACGAGGCGTGTTATCGTGGTCTTTCCGCATCCGCTTTTTCCGGTGAGAAGGACGCATTCTCCGTCATGCACCGTCAAGTTGATGTCCTGCAAATCCTCGGTTCTCCGTCCGGCTTCCTGCTCCCCGTGCGAGTCATACGAAAAAGATACATGCTGAAACGTAATCATAGGTTACACCAGCCTTTCCCGGATAAACCCAAAATAAGGATGAATACTGCAAGAACTATGGCAACGAGGTCCCTCCCCCGGAACCGTATCGCAAGAAGGCAGGTACGGGGCTTTGGATTTTCTATCCCGCGTGTTACTGCGGCACAAGAGAGTTCTTCCGCTGTATTGGAAGCCGTCATCAATAAAGGAACATAAAGACATTCCACCGTCATGGCCGGGTTTTTAAGCAATCCGAATAAGGATGGTGTTACATCTCTAAGCCGCATAGCGTCTTTGATATACCCCCAGTCTTCACGAACTGTGGGAATATAGCGAAGCATGACCGCGAGAGGAATAAGCACTTTCTTCGGTATATGTGCTTTGTTCATCGCAGTCAGGAACTCGTTCACCTTCGTTGTGGAAAGAATAATGCTCGAAAGGAAAGCACAGGGGTAGACCGTATAAAACAAGCCGAGCCAGGAGGTGAACACGGTGTAAAGTACCCCTTTTTCAAGCGACCGAATCCATAGCGTTAAGATATAGAAAGCGCCATAAAATGCCATGCAGAAAAGCGATCTGCGTACTTTCCCGCTTGCACAGCCGAATACGGTAATCGCAAAAACAAGCACGCTCTCATACAGGAGAGAGGAGGCAATCGTCGCTGAAATCACGCATAGAATCAGTAGAATGATTTTTGTACGGGAGTCAAATTGCAGGCCGGAGCAGTTTTCTGTATATGCGCTCTGCATCATGCCGTGATTCCCGCTTTTTCAAAGTGTTTCTTTAACAGTTTGCTGCCAACAAAGCCGCTGAGAAGAGCGACGAAAACTGTGCCCGCCAGCATGGTCAGGAAAACTCGGTGGTTGACTGCGGAGGTCATTGTGTCCAGATACTCTTTAGGTGTGCCTTTCTCCAACATCCGACTTACCCAAGCTTCCGGATTGATAAAATAGGCAATATAAGAACCGGTTCCGCCGAGACAGAAAACAATATAGGAAAGAATGTTGATTCTTATGCTTTTTATACCGTGCGGTCCATGCCAGAAGATCTGCCAGCGCGCTTCCGACCAGATATCCGAAAGTCATGCCGATATGCATGCCGGTCGCATAGCAGAAAATTGCCATTAACAGTCCTGCGATAAAGATTGGCCCCGGTTTTGGTACTTTCGCAATTAGTAAAAGATAGACCGGGCCGGCTAGAAGCGATGCGCCCACCGGATAATAAAAAGGTCAGGGCTGGGGAACATGGCAAAGGGACCTCCACTTAAGGAGATACATACAAAAATGAGGGCAGAAAAAATGCCGATCGTAATGAGGTCTTTGATTGTAAGGCTCTGTTTCTTGATCTTTCTTTTGCTTGTCATAAGAGATACCCTCCCTTTAACCATACATATTGAAATGAAAGAGACGCTGTGGTAATACATTGTTAGATGACACTAATCACAGGAACAGTATAAGAAATCAGGGGAGGCGAAACAATACAGTCGAGTGTTGTTTGCCTGAACTGTATGAAATGATGTCCGATATGTATGATTTTGAGGTGATTCTATGGAAGTCAACGAATTTTACAGAGAATGGCTTACCCGCAGCGGTTTTGTTGAATGTGAATCTACACAGAACTTTAGTCCTGCCGGAAAATTGTATCTCGCGCCAAAGGAAGTAGCCTGTGGATATTACTGGGTCTACGGAGAAAAGGATTTGTTTGATATTAAAATCCATGATTTCTATTTTTTCGAGGATCACTTTATTTCTCTTACTACGCCGGAGTGCCTAAGCATTACTTACTATGATTCCGTGTCCGGGGAGGAGTTGACCCCTTACCGGCGGTTAACTGCGGGATCGGTCAAAACCTTTCACGGAGGGCATGCGCTTTATCAGTCCATTATGCACAAGAATATTCCAATCCGTTCCATAGGGATTGAAGTATTTCCCGCATATTATGAAAAATATCTGCGGGAAAGCTATCCGGATGACTACCTTCCTCCCAATGAGGCGTTTCGTCGCATCGGGCAGACGCTTGACTTTCCGGAGATGTCCCGTCTTTTTACGCCAAGTTTGGGAGTATAAAGGAGAAGGCATACCGGCAAAGTTATTCTATGAGGGCAAGGTCGCGGAAGCGGTTTCGCTTGTTTATGAACACGGAAAGAAAAGCAAAAGTGATTTATCTGCAAAAATATCCCAGCAGGACAGGGAAGCCTTAAGTAATGTTACCTCCTATATCCATGACCATTTTAACTCGGCACTTCCGCTGGATACCCTTTCACGAATCGCCTGTATGGGTACAACAAAGTTAAAGACCTCTTTTAAGCATGTCTATCAACGCACTGTTTCTGAGTACATCCAAGAGCGACGTATGAGCCACGCGGAAATGCTTCTGGCCTCTACAGATCTTACAGTCGACCAAGTAGCTTCGGCTGTCGGGTATTCCAATGCCGGAAGATTTGCGGAAAAATTTAAAAATAATACAGGACTCTTTCCGTCGGAATATCGTAAAATGGCACGGAGGAAATAAGGCAGAATTTTTTCCATTTATACCATTTTTGTTATCCTAAAGCTTGCAAAAGTTATTTATTACAGATTAGTAAAATAGCTTAAACAGATTAGGGAAACAGCTTAAACGAGGAGATATATGAAAACAATCAGGAAAAGCATGAAAATATGTATCGCTCTGGGTATCCTATTCGGTCTTATTCTTCTATTTATTAAGCTAAGGCTTAAGCTTAGTGAAGAAGAAACCTTGCGCATTTACATTTCTTTATCGATTGCAGTGCTACTCATCAGCGTTATTATAAATCTGTCCTATAATTTTGTTTACGCAAGGAAAAATCAACGCCCTTACCCCTTTACTCGGCGAGGCAAAAATATGATGAATACCGGGAAAAGATAACGGCGATTCGGGACAAGGTGAAATCCAAGCATCTTAGGGCTATTGCCGAGCTGAATCGTACTGCGGCATTGACCGGAAAAAAAGAATATGGTGCTGCGGTGGAAATTCTAAAAGAATTGGAGCCCGGGGTAAAGAAAATACCTTCCGTAGAGATGGTGAGAAGGCTGAATC